>JAABUZ0100007970.1_pt1 | contig 12623 bp, 10 predicted proteins | sample 5562091 | NCBI WGS metagenome assembly JAABUZ01 (sample SAMN12813069, study PRJNA571459) | rock metagenome | isolation source: Antarctica rocks | place: Antarctica: Victoria Land, Linnaeus Terrace sud | collected 2015-12-21 | reverse complement strand
AAATCAACACCCACCCGCGAGATCCGTCCGCGCATCGTATCCTCCTTCTCACAATCGGGATACGCTCACTGTAGCATCGCTGTCGCATGGTCGCCAATTCCTGACCTATTTATTGTGCTGCTGTACTAAGGGCTCGTTAAACAATTACTTCCCGTTTTCGGGGGCATGCTCATAGCCACTTTGCCCAACAGCGGCGGGAAGTTATTCCTTGGCGACTCCTAACGCCCTCTCCCCTGGTCAGCCACGCCCCGACGCGCCCCGCGCCGCCAGGAGTCCCGCCCACGCCGCAGGGCCGCCAGGGTGCTGGCACCCACGCCCCACGCTCGCGCTATGCGTGCAGGACCGTTAGGAGCGGTAAGGCGTCACAGTTGCTGATAGTGTTGGCGAAGTCGGCCAAGGGGTGGAGAGCGCCGAAAAAAGGTCTATCACAGCCCGTGTCTTGGCGTCGCTTATCCTGTTGAGCGGGTCCCGAGGCGCATAAGCGGCGGGGTGCGAGACTTCGTCAACACCATCAAAAACTCTGATGTCTTACAGCGTCGATACGCACGTGTCGCCAGGGATGGAACGCCGCTACCCACGCGCCGTGATCGCCCGCCTCACCCGTTGTGGCGCAGCGGCTCACCCTTTAAGGCTGAACTGGATTGATGTCACGCAGGTTGACCATCGCGTAGAGGCCGCCGGCCAGCATCAGGAGGCCCGTGGCTGTGAACACGGTGTCGATGGGGCCGAGCGAGAGGCCCAACAGGGTTGCGTGGAAGCCGCGCAGCACGGTGCTGACGATGACACCCGCAGCCCCAATAGAGATGAGCGAGGCCAGGTCCACCGCCGGCAGCAGGATGGCCGTGACGCGCCCGACGTACGCCCGCGGCGTCGCGTGCAGGATCAGCGGCCCGACGGCCACGTTGACCGCCGCATTGGCCGGCCCCATCAGGAACAGCACGATGAGCGCGGGGACGATGCTCGTGAGCCGGGCGTAGACCAGGGTGAGCGCGCTTGCGGCCAGGATGGAGAGCCAGAACAGGCGCGCTACTCCCAGGCGCCCGGCCCCCAGCGTGGCGAGGATCGCCCCCGCCAGCGCGCCGACCCCGAAGGCGGCCGACAGGAAGCCGTAGAGGCGTGGCGCCATGTGCAGGTTGTCCGTGGCGAAAAAATAGTCCAGGGCGTTGAGGGCGCCGGCGCCCAGCATGACAACGACGGTCGACACGAGCAGGACCGTCAGCACGCGGTTGGTCAGGTAGAGGCGTGCCCCCTGACCGAACTCGCGCCAGACGTGTCCGGCCTGCCCCTGCTCCGCGACGTCTGCGTCGCCGGCGGCGGGATGCGGCGCGCGTATCGCCAGGAGGGCCAGGAACGAGGCGACGAACGACAGCGCGTTGGCGGCGAGCGCCACCTCCGCGCCCAGCGCGACGAAGAGGGGCGCGGCCACGGCCGGGCCGACGATGGCGGCCAGGCCGGCGGTCACCTGCTCCAGGCCCGCCGCCCGCGCGCGGCCCTGCTCAGCGACGACGATGTCGCCGGTCAGGGCCAGGCGGGCGGGATTGAAGAACTGCGCGCAGATGCGGGCCGAAAAGACGACGCCGTAGATCGCGCCGAGCTGCCAGGGGGCGGGCAGGCTGTGCGTGGCGAACGGCAGCGGCAGGAGACACAGGATCAACAGGGCGCGCAGGGCGTCGGCCCACAGCATGGCGCGCCGCGCGTCCCAGCGATCGACGAAGACGCCGGCGAGGGGGCCGACGAGGGTCGGGATCGCCGTGGCGATCAGCACGCCGCTGACGGCCAGCGGAGCCCACGCTCGCCCCCGGCCGATCCCCGTGGCGATCCACAGCACAAGCGTGGTGCTGAAGACGACATCGCCCAGCGTCGACACGGTCTGCCCGCTCCAGAGCAGCGCGAAATCGCGGTTGATCAGCAGACCGTGAGCGGGCGCCCCCTGCCCGTCCCCCTCCCTCTGCCCGTGCGCGACGGGAACCCCCTCCACGTCAGCCACGCGGGTCCCCATGGATGCCGATGACCTCGAAGGTGTCGCGCGTGAATATGACGTCGAGGGCCGCGCCGCCGGTGACGCTCTCGAACCGCGTCACCAGCGCGGCGCGCCCTCCCGCCTCGACCTCCCGCTCGACCAGCGTACGCATGCGCGGGTGCGCGCGCCAGAAGCGTTGGCCCGCAGGCAGCCCCAGGGCGATGCCTCCGAGCGGCGATTGCAAGGGCGGGCCGCAGGACGGGCAGTCGGCGTAGGCGACGTAATAGCCGGCCAGTAGATCCGCACCGTCCAGATCATCGTACCGCCCCGTCCGGCAGGGGACGACACGCCCGCAGTGCTGGCAGGGGATGTTCCCTCCGGCGCGGCCGTGCCAATAGGCCGTGCCCCACGCCAGCAAGCGGGACAGGGCCGGCTTGAAGCCGGTAAGTGCTGGCAGGGGATGTTCCCTCCGGCGCGGCCGTGCCAATAGGCCGTGCCCCACGCCAGCAAGCGGGACAGGGCCGGCTTGAAGCCGGTAATGGTGTCGAGCGACGCTGGCCACAGCGCATCGCCCCCCGTGGTGAACATGCCCGTACACGCGGGACAGCGCAACGCGAACTGCCTCGCGCCCCGGTCGAAGCGGCCGACGAGCCGGCCCCGCCCGCAGATCGGACACCAGATGCGCGTCTCTCGCTCCCCCGCCGTTTCAGGCACGCTCACGCCAAGTGCCTGGGCCTCCGCAGGGAACTGTGTCGTCAGGACGCGCCGCAAGGTCAGCTTGCCGCGCGCGACCTGCATCTTGACGGCGCTCTCACTGAGCCCCAGGCGCGCGGCGATCTCGCCGTGGGGCGACTCGTCGATGTAGCGCGCGACGAGCACATCCCGCGTCGTCGGCGGCAGCAGGGCCAGCGCCCGGTCGAGCAGGTCGGCCAGTTCGCCGCGCTCCAGCGCGATCTCGAGGTCGGCGGCGGCGGCCTGTCGCGCCCGGTCCGGCGGCGCGTCATTCCCATCCGGCTCCGTCGGGGCGAGGTGGCCGGCCTCATGGCGGCGCCGCTGTCGCCAGCGTAGGCACACATTGCGGGCGATCGCGCGCAGCCAGGGTTCGCGCCCACGCGGGTCATGCAGCTTGTGCGCATGGCGCCAGGCTTCGACGAGGGTTTCCTGGGCCAGGTCTTCCGCCGCCTGCGCGTCGCCGGTCAGGTGGGCGCACAGGCGGACGAGGCGGGCTCGCTCGGCCACCCCCTCGGCTATCATGTCCCCTCGGTCGCGCATAAAAGCACCTCTCGCCCACGCTCGGTCGTGCCTTGCAGGCTATCACCTCTACCTACCTACCTACCTATCATGTTTGGAACGCCAACCGTCACACCTTTTTTGCGCGGCGCCCCCCTCACCCTCCGTGTAAGCCATCACAGTAAATACGCCTACCGTCACAGTCGCTGCATGACCACGGTTGAGTGGGGCGGTACCGGCCAGACGCCAAATCTTATTATTAGGGGGATCGGATGCTACGCTAGCTGCGTAGCTATCATCGTGTTGGGCCAAATACAGTAGGGCGCGCCACATCGGCGTGTAGGATTATGCCGCGCAGAAGACGTCCCAAACAGATCGGAGGAGCAGTTCTCCCCGTGGCGCCCGGCGGCGAGAGGGGCGTGCCACCGGCGAAGCCACGACCCGAACCACGGCCATAGACGGAGGGCGCCACGAAAGGACCCCGAATCACCGCGAGCGCGCTCGCCTGGCTGGAGCGGTGCGAGCGACACGTCTGGCTCGAGGCGCACGGCGACGCCGCGCAGAAAGCCCCTACCTCTCCGACGGGCCAGGCCCTCGCCCGCGCCGGCATCGCACACGAGGACGCGGTGGGCGCCGGTGCGAACGTCGGCGCCATCGTGGCGCGCGTCCCCGCCGATCTGCCGTCCTCCGCGCGTCGCCAGACCACGGACGACCTGATGCGCGCCGGAATCCCCGTGATCGAGCAGGGCTTGCTCCTGGCGCGGATTGACGCGCGCTATCTCCTGATCGCTCAGCCCGATCGCCTCGAACGTCGCGATGCCCCCTCCCGCCTGGGCAACTGGTCCTACACCCCCGTCGAGATCAAGGCGAAAAGGGGATCGGCCGACGATGCGCGCCTCCAGCTCGACGTCGCCCTGTGGCTCCTCCACGAGCGCCTCGGCGTGGCGGTCGAGGGCGAGCTCTGGCTCGGTGCGGACGCGGAGGGCCGGCCGATCGTGGAGCAGCGCGCCTTCGACCCTGCCGCGATCCCGGCGGCGCTCGACCGTCTGCGCGCGCTGCACGCCACCCCCGTCGCCCCACCCGTCTGGTTCGTCGAGGCCTGCGGCGTGTGCCCGTGGGCCGATGACTGTACGCGTGAGGCGCGGGAGCGCGACGACCTCGCGCGCCTGCCCGGGCTCAAGAGGGCGACCGCGGAGGCCTTGCGCGCGCAGGGGACAACAACGGTGCATGACCTCGCCTGCCTCTCCCCGGCCACCGTTGCGCGCCTCCCCCAGGCTGGCCCCACGACGGCACCGGCGCTCGTGCAGGCCGCTGGCGCGCTCGCGACGGGGGCGCCGTTCTGGCACGCGCGCGATCCCCTCCCGCCCCTGGGCCTCGTGTTCGACCTCGAGACCGACCTGCGTGGCCACGAGCCGTGGGGCTGGGGCTGGGCAACGAGCGAAGACGGCATGACGCTCGTCCTCTGCGCAGCGAACCGCGACCCGGCCACGCTTGATGTTGACGGGACGACTGTCGTGATCGTGCCCGACCGCCCGGCGGCCTGGGCCGCCTTCGATGTCGCCACGCGCCAGGTCGCGGGGTGCTGCGCGCATTGGGGCAACTTCGACGCGACAGTCATCGCCCACGAGGCCCCCCCCCGCCGTGCGGGCGGCCCTCGCGCCTCGCCTCCTTGATGCCGATCACGCGATGCGGGCGCGCGTCACGCCGCCGCTGGAGCGCACCGCCGGCGAAACAACCGGGCTCAAGGGCCTCGGCGCCTGGCTCGGCGTCACCTGGCCCGAGGGCGTGGGGGCGGGCGTCGCGGCCGTCGGCGTCTTCGAGCAATGGCGCGCGCACGCCGATCCCGCCGACCTGCGGCGGCTCGTCGCCTACCAGCGCGCCGATCTCGTGGCGACCTTGCGCGCCTGGCGCTGGCTCACCGACCACTGTGCTGCGTAAGGCCGGGCGCGACATGCCGTGTGCATCATATGGAGCTACAGGGCACTGTGGCGCGCTCGTAGGACCGCGAGTGTAAGGCGTCACATTACCTGATATTGTTGGCGAAGTCGTAGAAGGGCTAAGAGACGGCGAATAAGTGCCCGTCGCACCCCTTGTCCGGCGTCGCTTATCACCTCAAACGGGTCACGCGGCGCATAAGCGGCGGGGGAGCCGACTTCGCCAACAATATCACCTAATCTGACGCCTTACACCTGGGACGCCCACGCTCGCCTCGGCCACGACGACGCTATGGTATATTTGTTCTAATAAAGATGTTTTAGCTCACCCCCTCTACCTGGTACGAATGAACGTAGGCGTTAGCCGTTAGACGAAAGGTGGCAAATGGGTGTTCGCCAATCTCTCACACGGGTAGTCCAGCGCATTAGCCATGTTGCCACAACCCCGACAGCCTGCGCGGGCTGTGGGGAGAATCATATCATCGCCCACTCCTGGGTTGCCATTCGTGCTGCTTATCAGCCCTTTCTCACCGTGTCAGAAGGATTTCTTGCCATTACCCAATGCTCAGCCTGCTTCAAGCGTGAGCGACATGCCTACCTCCGACGTGTACACTACCCCCGAGAGGCGCGTCGGGTGCGCACCAACGTTGAACGTGCCGTCATCACGTACCGCACCGCCACACTGACGATCGCGGAGTGGCTGGACATCCTCGACCACCACGACTGGCGGTGCGCCTACTGCCAGAAGCCATTCGCGGTGCTTGAGCACGTCCAGCCCTTGAAGCATGGAGGGGGAACAACGACTGCTAACTGCGTTCCGGCCTGTGGGTTCTGCAACAGTCTCAAGGCCGACCGTCGTCCCGAGCAGATCGTGATAGCCGCTCAAGGGCTACAACGCGTTCTCCATGCTATGGCGGAGCCACAGGTAATGGAGAACGCTGTCCTCACAAGCTGATCTGCCCCCACGGCGGCCAGGAGCGCCCCAGGGGCCGCATCCGGAATAGGAGACCCACCGCCCTCACGCCCGCTAGCGCCTACCACAACGCACCAGGAGCCGTGGGGGGCTACCAGGAGTCCGCAGTGCCTATCAGCGGCCCTCACTGCGCGTCAGACAGCCCGACGACAGCCCGTGCCGCGCAGCTGCAAGGCGTCAAATTAGATGAGCCAAATGTCACAGTAGGTGAGCTGATCCGCGCGTTGCGTCAGATGAGGTGAGCCATACCCGTACGGAGCCCCCTTGTAAGGTGTCACGCTCGCTGGGCTACCGTCGTCACGCTCGCTGGGCCACCGTCGTCACGGTAGGTGGGCTGTCCCGGCGCGGCTCCCTCCCACGGTCTGTCACTGGCCCCGGACAGGCGGCGCCTCTCGAATGACAGCACCCGCGCGCATCGCGCAAGGGCTAGCCCCTGTGTGACCCGTACCTGCCGCCCCGATCCCGCCGACAATTAGCCCTCTTTTGCCCCATTTTATGCCTTGCGGAATATATATCATTGTAGGTATAATGCTGGTGTGTGGAATGTAGAGGTCACCGACGAGTTCGCCGCTTGGTACGACAGCTTGACACCCGAGCAGCAGGACGCTGTTGCTGGCCGCGTCGAGTTGCTGGAGCAGAAAGGTCCAGCTCTAACCCGTCCCACCGTGGGCGAGATTAAAAGCTCTGATTACGATCCGCAGATGAAGGAACTGCGCTGCTCGAAGGATGGTGTCTTGCGCGTCCTGTTCATCTTCGACCCGCGTCGCACAGCGGTTTTGCTGCTCGGGGGAAATAAGCAAGGGCAGTGGGAGGAATGGTACGCCGGTGCGATCCCCCAAGCGGATAAGCTCTACGTCGCATATCTTGCTGAGTTACGCGCTGAGGGGCTACTTAAACCTTAGCCCCTTTCCTTCATCGTGCAGCTCGCTGATTATTTCATAAAACAAACAAAAACATAGCTAGCAGGAGATTACCATGCCTGGGCATCGCCCTTTCCGTGCCCTCAGGGGTGCAGCTGATACTGATCCCGTGCGCCGCGCGCGCGTTGATGCTTCCCGTAGTGAGGCTGAGAAGGAGCAGTATGTGCTGGCCGAGTTGCGCCGTGCCCGCGTGTACACTCAGGAGCAGCTTGCTGCATCCCTTGATGTTCCCCAATCACAGATTTCGCGCATTGAACACCAGACCGACCTCTACGTTTCGACCCTCACGCGCTACGTGGCGGCAATGGGTGGACAGATCGAGATCATCGCCACCTTCGAGGACAACAACGTGCGGATGCCACTAGCCCTCGCTGACCTCGACCAAACACCAGAGATCGCCTACGGCGAGGCCCCGAGCCTCGCCTACCCGTAAACTCTGGCCAGGTCGTAGAGCTACAGTTGGATGCACAAGGGGGTAGGAGTAATCGCTCCTACCCCCTCGCTTGTTATGTAAGCAAGCCGCAGAGCTACAGGTGCCCACGACGCCCCTCCACTCATAACTACAGTGTCCCAAGGCCACCCAAGGCCACCTCCCACGCCCATGACACGCTTTAGGGTCCACTACAATGCGAGTTAGGGCAAGCTGGCAGGGTAGGGCTACAGCGCATGAGAGACCCTGTGAGCGCGCCAGAGCCGCACGCCTTTAGGAGCAAGCGATCAATGACACGCGATGCATAAGCTAGAATACAGGATAGCGATAGTGTAAGGCGTCACAGTTTCTGATATTGTTGGCGAAGTCGGGGAAGGGTCGGAGCGCGCCGAATAAGCGTCCTTCGCACCCCGCGTCTCGGTGTCGCTTATTGCCTCCATCAGGTCGCGAGGCGCATAAGCGGCGGGGTACGCGACTTCGCCAACAATATCAGTTTCTGCGCCTAGCGTCACAGTTCCTGCGCCGACAACGTCACAGTTCCTGCGCGACCTTGCACGCCGCCCCTCTGCACGCCCCTATGACCCTCTTTTTGAGCGTGATTTTGCATCTCTAGGGATGCAGTATCTCCACCCACCTGAGATGCACATCGCGCGGATCGGCGCAGCAACTGTGACGTTTTTGAAGGATGGCGCACCTACTGTGACGTTTCTGGCGCACCTACTGTGACGTTTTGTGCTGCGCCCCGTGTCACTCCGGCGCAAAAACTCTGACGCCTTACATTGGCATTGGAAACAGCCGGACCAGGTCCCTAACGCCATTTGATGCCCCGTAAACTCATCCGCAGGTGGCGGGTGTTCGCGATCACGTCGTGCTACTTAGCTCGCTGCATCGGGAGTGCGGGAGAGCCGTGAACGGGTCCACTCCCTCGCTCGGTGACACACGTGGCGCACAGATAGGGTGACCTCTGAGCGGGCGACGTCGCCCATCCAGGCTATAAAACAGTCCGGTGGGCTACGTCGCTAGCTCGGGGGCTGACAGGGGTGTGGCGATTCCGGGCGGACGTCGTCTGTGCGTGTCATGCGTGGTCAGCGTCACATCATTCGATCCAGACGCGGCGCCGGCCGGCGACGGTGAGGAACACGCTACCGTAAGCGATCGTCGCCACCGTTGTAGAACCGACATCCCCACGATACAAGCCAGGACCGTCGCGCCCCGCCCCGGGACCGAGTAGGATACAGGTATGTCGCAGGGAGGACCGATAGCACGCCGTGACGACGGGCCCGGGGCGGACCAGACGGGCCGGGGCGATGCCACTGCGGCCACCGAGACGCGGCACCCGGTCCGCTGGGCGCGGTCCGTCGAGGCCGCGCTGCTCTCGCGGCCCGGCGTCGCGCTAGCCTGCGTCCTCTTGGTTGCCCTGCTCGGCCTGAACGCGCTCGCCTTCCACCGGGCGACGCAGGCGCTCCTGGCGCAGGAGCGCGGGGTGACGCGTGCGCAAGACGCCCTCATCGCCATCGCTGCGGCGATGGGTGACCTGACCGCCGCCGAGAGCGCGCAGCGGGGCTATATCCTGTATGGCGACCCGGCCGACCTCCGCGGCTACGACGCGGCGGCGCGGGCCGTCGGGCCGCGCCTCGCGCATCTGCGCGGTGTCGCGTCCGATACCCCCGACCAGGCCCGGCGCGCCGCCGCGCTCGTCCCGCTCGCGGACGCGAAGCTGGCCGACCTCGCGCAGGCGATCGCGCTGCGCCGGACCGGGCAGGGCGCCCAAGCGCGCGACATGGTCGTCCGCGACCGGGACGCGCGCGCGACCGCGGCGCTCCAGGGGCTGTTCGATGCGCTGGCGCGCGCGGCACTGGCGCAGTTGCGTCGGCGGGATACGCGGGCACAGGCGACCGCGGCGACGACCACCGTCGCGCTGGTCCTCGCCACGGCCGTAGACGCGGCGCTGCTGGTAGGCGCGCTGCTGGCGATCCGGCGCGCCTTCGCGCGCCGCGCGCGCGTGGCCGCCGAACGCGGGCGGCTGCTGGCGGAGGCGCGCCGGGCGCGCGCGGCGGCGGAGGCTGCGGTCAAGACCCGCAACGACTTCCTCACGGTGGCCGCGCACGACCTACGTACGCCGCTGACCAACATGCTCGGCCGCAGCTATGTCCTGGGAGCGCGCCTGCGCGGCGGCCAGGCCCCCGATCCCGCGTGGCTCATCGCGCAGACCGCCTCGCTTGAGGCCTCGACGCGGCGGCTGATCGCGACGGTGAACGAGTTGAACGACATGATCGCGCTGGAGCGGGGCGAGGAGCTGGCCCTCTCCCCGGAGTCCGTGGAGCTCGGCGCGCTGGCGCGCGCCGTGGCCGACGAGATGGCGACGGGGATCGGGGCGCAGGGGCTGGGGGCGGTGCCCATCGCGCTCGATACGTCGGCGGGGCCCGTCGTGGTCGCGGCCGACCGGGGGCGCCTGGCGCGCGTGCTGCAGAACGTGCTCGGCAACGCGGTCAAGTACAGCGTGAGGGGGACGCCGGTCCGCGTAGTGGTGCGGCGCGCGGGCGCGCGGGCCGTCGTCACGGTACGCGACGAGGGCGTGGGCATCCCGGCGGACGAGCTTCCGCGCATCTTCGAGCGCTTCTACCGCGCCTCGACGGCGCGGGGCATCACGGGGAGCGGCATCGGCCTGGCGGGGGCCAAGGCCACCGTGGAGCAACACGGCGGCGCCATCGCCGTGGAGAGCGCCGTCGGAGCGGGGACCACCGTCACGATCACCCTCCCCGTCCCCGCCGCAGACGACGATGGCGACGCGGGGGCGGCGCGCGCCCGACCGCGCTAGGCGCCCGCGTGGCCGACAGCGCCGCTGTCGTGTCGATCCCTCCCACCCCGCGCGGGGCCTCTCGCGCGGCTCCGCCCCCGCACACGCGCACAGCCACTCCAGGCGGTCACGGTGTGCGCGTCGCGTGTCCGCGCCGCATGCATCTCGTTGGCTAGAGGTGGAACTGCGGATGCCCTCGCCGGACCGGACGCGAGCTCTGGGGGCCGATGGGGTCTCGCCCCTCTTCCCTCACCCACAGGCCCGCGCACTCACGGCACGGGCCAGGTCCGCCGCCACCCCGACGACCGGACCGCCCGCCCCCACGTTGATCTCGGCGACGGTCGCCCGCGCGCGCAGCAGGATCGTCGTGATGGTATAGTGCGTCAGCTGATCGCCCGTGACCCACACGACCATCTGCTGGCCGATCGCCGCCGTCCGGACCCGCCGGTCTCCGTGCAGCAGGCGCGCCGCCTGCTGGTAGCGGCGCCGCGCCGCCGCGACGGTGGGGTACAGGTCCGGGGTCACCAGGACGTAGCCCCAGCGATAGTGGGCCTGCTGCAGGCCCGAGGCGGCAGCCCCCGCGTTGGGCGCGATCCGCGCGCTCGCCCATTGCGCCATGTGGGGCGGGAAGGCCGCGCGGGGCAGCAGGAGCGCGCACCCGCGCCGCGCCCGCCGCGCCGCCCTGTGGCGCGGCGGGCCTGCGCGCCGCGCACCCACGCGGGGGGGGCGCACGTCGACGACCAGGCGCGCGCTGGTGCGGCTGCGCGCGCCGACGACGACGAGGAGGGTGGGGCCGGGGGCGGCGGCGGTGGGCACGGTGACCGTGGCGATGAAGTCGCCCTGCGCATCGGTCGCGACCACCGCGGGCGTGGTGGTCAGCGCGCGGCCGCCGAGCGTCGCCCGCACGGGCTCGCGCGCGGCGTATCCCGTCCCGGCGACGGCGAGCGCCGCCCCCGGGGCGACGGTGACCGGCGACACGAGGAGATGGGGATGACCCGCCGCGCGCACGGCGGCGCGCGCAACGGGCGTGGCCAGCGGTGCCAGCGGTGCCAGGGCCACGCGCGCCCGCGCGGGCCGTGCCGCACCGACCACCACCAGGAGGGCGACGACGATCGCGGGCCTGACCGTGAGCATGGACATCTGGGCGCTCCTCGCTGCTGTCGCCCATGGGGCCAGCGCGTGCCTCGGGGCGGCCGTACCGCCAGTATAGCCCATGCGCGGAGGCGGACGGAAGCGGATGCCCCGAGGCACGCGCACGCGCGTGCGCTGCGGCGCGACGGCGACGGTGAGCGGCTCCTCCTCGCCCACGGCTCCGCCGCCCTACGCGTGCGCGACGGCGGGGCGTGCGTGCCGCCCGCGCGCGCACGCGCGCGCGACCAGGGCCTCGGCCTCCGCCCGCGGCAGCGGCCGCGCGAAGTGGTAGCCCTGCCCCTGCCCGCAGCCCAACGCGCGCACCTGCGCCGCCTCGTCCGCCGTCTCCACCCCCTCCGCTACCACCGCCAGCCCCAGGGCGTGGCCCAGCCCCACCACCGCCCCCACAATCGACGCGTCCGCCGTCTCGCGCCGCACGCCCGCCACGAACGCCCGATCGATCTTGAGCGCGTCCACCGGGAACCGCTTCAGGTACGCCAGCGACGAGTAGCCCGTCCCAAAGTCGTCGATCGCCAGCCCCACCCCCAGCCCCTTGAGCCGGCGCAGCGTTTCCACCGTCGCCTCCGCGTTCCCCATCGCCACCCCCTCGGTGATCTCCAGCTGCACCTGACCCGCGTCCGCCCCACTCATGGCCAGCGCCCGCGCCGGGACGCGAGACGCTGCGCCACGGCACGCAGCCTCCACGGGCCCTAGGCCGCGTGGACGGGACGACGGACCCCCCGCTCGCCCTGGACTACGCGACGGTCCGCACGGCCTACGAGGCGGTGCGCCGGGGGGTCGTCGGGGCCTCCCTCGAGGGGGCGGGCACATGCCCACGCCTGGCGGCAGAGCTGCGCGCGCTGGTGGCGCTCGCCGCCGCCCTGCACCAGCATGAGCACGCGGCGGAGCGGGGCCGCAGTCAGCCCGAGCGGCGTCGGTCTGACCGGCTGTGGGCGGCGCGGCCGCGGGGCGACACAGCCGATACACTGCCCCCGCGGGCACACGCGCCCGCCGCGACGAGCATGTGACGGCGGCTGCATCGACCACCTGGCCGGGCGGGGTCGGGGCACGTGCTGCGGGCTATCGCCCGATGATACCCGCGGTCCCGTCATCGCGGCAGACGGACGGGGGTGTGGCTAGCCGTCGCGAGGCGGGCGGGGCGTCACGAGAGAGGAGTGCACGGCACGCTCTCGGATCCTCACGTCGGACCGGGCCTTCTCGTCGTCCAGCCGTGACAATGGTCACCGG
>JAABUZ0100007968.1_pt1 | contig 12631 bp, 13 predicted proteins | sample 5562091 | NCBI WGS metagenome assembly JAABUZ01 (sample SAMN12813069, study PRJNA571459) | rock metagenome | isolation source: Antarctica rocks | place: Antarctica: Victoria Land, Linnaeus Terrace sud | collected 2015-12-21 | reverse complement strand
TGTTGTTGATGGCGCGGAAGTCGTCCAGGTCCACCAACAGCAGGGCCAGCGGCCGGCCGCCCCGCGCGGCGCGGGCGATCTCCTCATCGAGGCGGGCGTGGAAGGCGCGGTGGTTGAGCAGCCCAGTCAGCGGGTCGGTACTGGCCAGCGTTTCCAGGCGCGCATTGGCCGCCGCGAGGGCCTGGTTGCGCTCCTCGACCTGGCGGTAGAGTTGGCGCGTTTCCAGCAGGGCGACGACCTGGCGCAGCACCACCACCGCGCCGAGCACGCCGGCCCCGATCCACACGCCTTTCTCCAATGGGGTTGCGTCGCGCAGGTGTCCGGTCGCGATCACCAGCGCGCCCACCGCCGGCAGGAAGGCGTAGGGCAGCAACGCCCGCCAGAGCGGCGGCGTCGACGCGCTCGCCGTGAGCGTCTGCGGTGTCTGTCCCTCCCGCGCGGCGTGGGCGAGCGCCTGGCGCGCGGCGCGCGTGGCCAGCGCGATCAGCATGTAGCCCAGGGGCCAGCCCACATCGACCACCCCCCCGGTGGCATAGGTCCCGTGCAGGTTGCCGTAGGCGAAGGCCGTGTCGATGACCAAGATGCAGCCCAAGCCCAGCGAGAACAGGACGACGACCGGACGCAGCGCCCGCTCTTGGGCACGGCCCCACAGCAGCAGCAGGCAGAAGAACAGCACGAGGTCGCAGAAGGGATAGGCGGCGCCCACGAGCTGGCCGAGCAGGGTTTCGTTCCCTTGCAGCATGGTGGGGCCGAGCACGAAGTACCAACTGAAGGCGACCACCCCGGTCATCATCATCACGCCGTCGAGCAGGACGCGCAGGCGCACGGCGCTCGGCAGCGGGCGGCGGGGCAGCAAGAGCAGGCCCCCGCACAGGAACGGGTAGGCCGCGAGGTAGCCGGCGTCAGCCCAGGAGGGGAAAGGCGGCTGGTGGATGATCTCCTGATAGTACGTCCAGATGACCTGCCCCACGGCGTAGCCGAGCACGCCGAGCCCCAGCAACACGGGCATCCAACGGGAGGCTGCCGACGTGCCGTCCTCACCCTCCCGGCCGCGCCGCCACGGCCACGGTAGCCCCCACCAGCACAGCGGCAGGGAGAGCAATGGGCCGGCGAACTGGGCGACGTTATCGACGGCCTGGATGACCGGATAGGGCGCCGGCCGCAGCGTCAGCCAGGCGGCGAGCAGCCCGTTGTAGAGCACGATGAGGGCGAGTTCTCCCCACAGGGGCCGCAGGATCGCGGTCAGGGAGCGGGAGGAAGCGGTCGTCGGCATGGGAGCAGTCCGTTCTCAGGGTGTCCGGCCGCCGCCGGCGAGCTGGCGAGCGTCGCGATCCACGTCGGCGACGTGGAACCGGGCGTAGCCACCGGGTGTGCGGAAGGCCGGCGCGATCGCGCCGCGCCGGGTTGTGATCGGCGCGCCGTGAGTACCTTTCAGACGTCGCACGTCCTGATAAAGGCGGCAAAGCTAGTCCATAACGGAGCCCTATGACCATTCGTGCCGGTTGTCTCCTCCAGAAATGCCCCTTTTTGCAGACCACACAGTTTTCTGATACCATGTAGTCGGATACCATGTAGTCTTCTGGGAGATAGACGATGCCGAACCGATTGACGCGTGCCGAGTCGCAAGCCGTGACGCGGGAGCGCCTCCTTGAGGCCGCCGCCACGGTGTTCGCACGATGTGGCTTCGGCGGGGCCTCCGTGGACGAGATCGTGGAGGAGGCGGGTCTATCTAAGGGGGCCGTGTACGCCAACTTCGCCAGCAAGGAAGCCCTCTTCCTGGCCCTGCTCGACCGGTGCCTCGATGACGAGGAGCAGGCATTGGGCGAGATTTTCGCGCGGGAGCGGACCCTCGCGGCGCAGATCGCGGCGGTTGGCCGGTGGGCGCCGGGGCTGGTGGGGCAACCGCTCGATTGGCGGCTGCTCGCCACCGAATTCTGGCTCCACGCCGCGCGCCACCCGGAGGTGGGGCGGGCGCTGGCCGCGCGCTATCGGCGCCAGCGAGCCACGGCCGCCCGGCTGATCGACGGGGTGTATCGGCGGATGGGACGCACGCCGCCGGCCCCGGTCGAGGATCTGGCCGCCGCAGTGATCGCCCTCCAGAACGGGCTGGCGCAGCGGGCGGCCGTCGATCCCGAGGCTATACCCGCCGGCCTCTACGGGGTCATGCTCGCGCTCCTACTTGGGGGGGCCGACGACCGGGACGACAACAACGAAGGACAAAGCCATGCAACAGATTGATCTCCAGCCCGTCGACGCGGTGGACATCACCATCCTCGTGGACAATGTGACGGACGTCCTGGTTCAGGATCAGGGGCCAGCCAGACGTCCTGGCTCGACCGGCCGCCCGCCCTTGGTCGCGTCTCCACTCATCGCGGGCGGCACGGCCATCGACGCGCCCCTGGCCGAGCACGGCTTCTCGGCCCTCATCACCGTCGCCCGCGACGGGCGCGACCACCGCATCCTCTTCGACGCCGGTGTGACCCAGGATGGCCTGGTCGAGAACATGCGGCGGCTCGGCCTCTCCCCGAAAGATATTGAGACCATCGTGCTCTCCCACGGCCACTTCGACCACACCATGGGGCTGCACGGGCTGGTACGCGCGTTGGGCGGCCGCGCGAACCTGCCCGTCCTGATCCACCCCGAGTTCTGGAACCACCGCCGCGTGGTCATCCCCGGCCGGGAGCCGCTGCCGATCTTCTCCTCGAGCAAAGCAGCGCTCCTGGGCGTCGGGTTCGAGATCGCGGAGGAGCGTCAGCCCTCGTTCCTGCTCGACGGCTCCGTGCTCGTCACGGGCGAGGTGGACCGCACGACGGAGTTCGAGCGCGGGTTGCCGGGGCACCAGGCGCTGCGCGACGGGGAGTGGCAGTCGGACCCGCTCATCCTGGACGACCAGGCGCTCCTGCTCAACGTCCGCGACAAAGGGCTGGTGGTGCTCACGGGCTGCGGCCACTCCGGCATCGTCAACATCGTGCGCTACGCCAGGAAACTCACCGGCATCGAGACGGTCTACGCGGTCATCGGGGGCTTCCACCTCCCCGGCCCGCCCACCCCCGTCACCGTGCGCACGAGCGAGGCGCTGGCCGCGTTCGCGCCCGCGGTTATCGTGCCGACGCACTGCACGGGCTTCCCGGCAATGGCGACCTTGGCCGCGCGCATGCCCGACGCCTTCATCCAGAGCACCGTCGGCACCCGCTTCGCGCTGTAGCCGTCGATCAGCCCTGCGGGGGCGCCAGACTGTAGACGCATCGTAAAAGACGGAGGACATCCATGCCCGCGCCATCCCTGTCCGACAGCGACCGCGCGACCATCTATCGTCGCCCGGCCGAGCTCTTGCAGCGGCTGATCCGCTTCGACACAACGAACCCGCCCGGCGACGAGGCGGCGTGCATCGCGTACCTCGATACCCTGCTAACCGAGGCCCGTATCCCCACGCGGATCGCAGCCCGCGACCCGGCTCGGCCCAACCTGATCGCCCGCCTCCCCGGCGCGGGAGCGGCCCCGCCGTTGCTGCTCTACGGGCACATCGACGTGGCGACGACCGCCCACCAGACCTGGAGCTATCCCCCGTTCGACGGCGAGATCGTCGACGGCTACGTGTGGGGGCGCGGCGCGCTGGACATGAAAGGCGGCGTCGCCATGATGGTGGCGGCGGTCCTGCGGGCGCGCGCGGAGGGTCTGTCCCTGCCGGGCGACGTGATCCTGGCCGTGGTGAGCGACGAGGAGGGCGGCGGCGCCAACGGGGCCAAGTATCTGGTCGAGGAACACGCCGGCCTGTTCGCCGGCGTCCGGTATGCCATCGGCGAATTCGGCGGCTTCTCGCTGCCCATCGCCGGGCGGCGCTTCTACCCGATCATGGTCGCCGAGAAGCTGTCCTGCCACGTCCAGGCCACCGTCCGTGGCCCGGGTGGCCACGGGGCCTTCCCCCTGCGCGGCGGCGCCATGGCCCGGCTCGGCCGGCTGCTCCACGTCCTCGACGAGCGCCGCCTGCCGCTCCACGTCACGCCCGTCGCGCGTCAGTTCGTGGAGGGGGCGGCGGCGGCGCTCCCGGGGCAGACTGCCGCGACCCTGCGCCGGCTGCTCGATCCCGCGCACAGCGACGCCGCGCTGGACGCGCTCGGCCCCCTCCGACAGACCTTCGAGCCCATGCTGCACAACACGGTTAACGCGACGCGCGTGCGGGGCGGTGGCCCCCAACTCAGCGTGATCCCGAGCGAGATCGTGGTGGACATGGACGCGCGCCTGCTCCCTGGGCAGGGGCCGGACGACGTGCGGGCCGAGTTGGAGGCGCTGATCGGCGACGTGGCGGAGATCGTGGTCTATCCCGGCGAGCCGGGGCCGGGCGCGCCGGACATGGCGCTGTTCGACACCCTGGCCGGCATCCTGCGCGCGGCCGACCCGGATGGAGTGCCGGTCCCCTACCTGCTGCAGGCGGTCTCCGACGGCCGCTACTTCGCGCGCCTGGGCATCCAGACCTACGGCTTCCTGCCCATGACCCTGCCCTCGGACTTCGATTTCGGCGCGACGATCCACGCCGCCGACGAGCGCGTCCCGGTCGCGGCGATGGACTTCGGCGCCGCCGCCGTCTACGAGGCGCTGCGCCTCTGTGGAAGGGGGGGTGCGGCATGAGCGCCACGGGCCACCTGCCCCACCTGCCCGTCGGCCTCTTCCCCACGCCCCTACATCCGCTCCCCGCCCTGTCGGCCCATCTCGGCGGCCCGCGCGTGCTCGCCAAGCGCGAGGACCTGTCGGGGCTGGGGGCGGGCGGGAACAAGGCGCGCAAGCTGGGCTACCTGCTGGCCGACGCGCGGGAACAAGGCGCGACCGTCGTGCTCACGTCGGGCGGCCCGCAGTCCAACCATTGCGCCCAGACCGCGTGCGCCGCGGCGCGGCTGGGCCTGCCGGTCGAACTGTTCCTGAGCGGAGACGACCCTGGCGCGCGCACCGGCAATCTGCGCGTCGCCGCCTTGGTGGACGCGCGGCTCGTCTTCACCGGCGCGCGCGAGATCGCGCCCGTGCGGGAGCAGGCGCACGCGCGGGCGGGCGACCTGCGCCAGGTGGGCGAGGTCCCCTATGTGATCGACCTGGGCGGCTCCGATCCGTTGAGTACGGCCGGCTACGTGTCCGGCGTTGAGGAGGTCGCGCAGCAGATGGGGGGCGGCGCGCCCCCCACGCACATGGTCGTCGCCGTGGGCTCGGTCGGCACGCTGGCCGGGCTCATCCTGGGGACATGGGTGTGGGGAATGGATTGTCGCGTCGACGGGATGAGCGTCCTCTGGTCGGCCGCGCGGGCCGGTGAGGTCCTGGAGGGGATCCTGGCCACGGCGCGCGACCGCTATTTTCCCGACGCGCGGCGGCGCGCCAACTACACGATCACGGATGCGTACCTGGGCGAGGGCTACGGATGGCCCACCGACGCCGGCCGCGCGGCGTCCAGGACGGTGGCGCGCCTGGAAGGCATCCTCCTCGATCAGACGTACACCGCCAAGGCGATGGCCGGACTGATCGACGGTTGCCGCACGGGGCGGTACGGCGCGGGCGATACAGTCGTGTTCTGGCACACCGGCGGATTGGGCGGGTTTTTCGCGTGAGACCCGACGTGGTCGGTGTGACCGACGTGGCCGACCCGCCGCAGCGCCAGTCCGCCGTCGCGCGCCGCGAACGGGTGCTGGACGCGGCCACCCACCTGTTCGCGGCGCGTGGCCTACACGGGACAACGACCGCAGACATTGCCCGACAGGCTGGCATCTCCCAGCCCTATCTCTTCCGGTTGTTCGGGACTAAGATGGCCCTTTTTCTGGCCGCAGCAGATCGCGCGTACGGGCGCATGGACGCTGCCGTGCCGGCAACCGCCGTGACGCTTGCGGCGGCGCGACGCTGTGCGAACGACGCCGTAGAGCGCGGCTACCACGCGGAGGCGCGGCTGCTGGTGCAGGTCCTCGCCGCGCGCGGCGAGGACGACGTGCGGGACCTGATCGGACGATGGCACGCGGTTGCGGGTGCCACGGCCGCGAAGCCCCTCGTCGTTCATGGGGCGGCGCTGGTCGTGGCCGCGCGAGACAGCGGGATTCAAATATAGCGGGGTGGATCACAGTCTTTCAGTGAACGGCGCGATGCCCGCTGCACGAAACATTGAGGAGGGTTCGATGACGGGAGACACTGTATTGCATCCTGATCTGTCGAGGCGCGTGGCGGTGGTGACGGGGGCCAGCCGCGGCATCGGCAAGGCCCTGGCGCTGCGGCTGGCCCGCGAGGGCGCCGATGTCGTGGTCGCAGCCAAGAGCCAGGAGTCGACCGAGCGACTGCCCGGCTCGATCTACGAGACAGCCGCAGAAGTCGAGGCGCTGGGTCGGCGCGCCCTGGCCGTGCCGACCGACGTGCGCGATGAGGAGGCCGTGCGCGCGCTGATCGAGCGTGCCGTGGACGAGTGCGGGCGTGTTGACATCCTCATCAACAACGCCGGCGCGCTGTGGTGGCAGGACGTAACCGGCACACCGCCCAAGCGCTTCGACCTTATGATGGGTGTCAACGTGCGCGCCTCGTACCTGACCGCCTACTACGCTCTGCCGCACATGCGGCGGCAACGTTGGGGCCACATCGTCAACATGTGCCCCGCCATTAGTACCGATCCATCGCCGGGCAAGGTCTGCTACATGATATCCAAGATGGGTATGGCGCGCCTGGCCATCGGCATCGCCGCCGAGTACCGCGACGACAACATCGCCGCCAACGCGCTGTGGCCACGCACGATCATCGAGAGCCAGGCCTCGATCAACTGGAACATGATGGACCGCAGCCAGTGGCGCACGCCCGAGATCGTGTGCGACGCCACGATGGTCATGCTGGCGCAGGAGCCGCCCTCGTACAGCGGCCACCAGGCCCTCGACGAGGACGTGCTGCGCGAGTTCGCCGGAGTCACGAACTTCGACCACTACTGGGCCGAGGGCAAGCCACCGGAGCACCCGCTGTACATCGACGGCAGTGACCCTGCCGTATGGGCATAGATAGAAGGGCGTGCTAGAGGAGGAGCTGATGCAGGCGTACCGCGAGCTCTGGTACGGCAGCACCGCTACGCCCGGTATGGGCCACCTGGGTGGGATGTTCCGGCGGGTGCCGCGCGAACGCGTGAGCGCCGCGGTGGAGCGCGACCTGGCCCTGGAGCGGAGCGAGGCGGAGGCCTACCTCGCGCAGGTCGATACGCACGTCCGCCATCTGCGGGCGTTCGGGCCGCCCCTCCTGGCGACGCTGCGCTTCACCTCGCCGCGTGCCGGCAACGACCTCCTGGAGGCCTTGGAGGCGCTGGCGACAATGAATGCGGAACGCCGCCTGCACGTCCCGCCCACCGCGCCGGTCGGCTTCATCCCCAAGCGCTGGGCGAAGGCCATCGTGCGCTCGGACGGCGTGGACCGCCACGGCTGGGAGGCGGCCCTGCTGCACGAAACACGCGCCGCGTTGCGCGCCGGCGACTTGACGGTCGAGGGGAGTCGGCGTTACACGCCGTGGGACACCGACCTGTATGCGTCGGCGGCCTGGGAGGGGCGGCGGGCGAGCTGGCTGGAGGAGCGCGGGCGCACGGAGGACGGGGCGGCCCACGTCCGGCGCGCCCTCGCCGACCTGGACACGCTGACGTCCGACGTCGCCCACCGCCTGCCGCGGAGCGCCGACGCGCGCATCGAGCGCGGCAAGCTCTCCCTCAGCGCGTTGGAGCGAGTCGAGGAGCCACCCTCCGTCGACGCGGCGCGCACGGCCCTCACCGCGTTGATCGAACCGATCGACCTGCCCGACCTCTTGATGGAGGTAGACCGACGCACCGGCTTCATGGCAGCGCTGACCCACCTGACGGGCCGGCGACCGCCCTCGCCTGAGCACCTGGCCGCGGTTCGCCCCGCCCTCTTCGCCGTGCTCGTCGCCGAGGCCACCAACCTGGGCCTGGCCACGATGGCGCGCGCCTCGGGCATCCCGAAAGGTCAGTTGACGCGCGTCTACGACTGGTACTTTCGCGAGGAGACGCTGCGCCAGGCCATCACCACGCTGCTGCGCTACCACCAGACCTTACCGCTCACCCCGCATTTCGGATCGGGCACCACCTCGTCCTCGGACGGGATGCGGTTCGGGGTGAGCGCCTCGGCCCTGAACGCGCGGCACAACCCGCGCTTCATGGCCCAGCGCCGCCTCGTGACGGCTTACTCCCATGTGCTCGACCAGGGGCCGCAATTCTGGATCGACGTGGTGAGCTGCCTGGTGCGCGAGTCCACCTACGTCCTGGATGGGTTGGTCTACCAGGACGCGCCGCCGATCGAAGAACACTACACCGACACGGCCGGCAGCACCGATTTGGTCTTCGGCCTGTTCGAGGCGCTGGGCTACCGCTTCGCGCCGCGCCTGCGCGACCTGCCCGATCAGGTGCTCTACCGCGCCCACAAGGGCACGTCGTATGGGGCGCTCGACGCGGTGCTGCACCAGACTATCCGCGGCGACCTGATCGCGCGGCACTGGGACGACATCAACCGGCTGGCCGCCTCCTTTAAGGACGGGCTGGTCGCGCCCTCGTTGGTAATCGCCAAGCTACAGGCGATGCAGCGGCAGAACTCGCTGCAACAGGCCGTCCAGGAGCTGGGGCGGCTCGCCAAGACGCGGCACATCTTGTCGTACGTCGACGATCGCGAGTTGCGTCGCCGCGTGCTGGTCGGGCTGAACAAGCAGGAGCGCCTGCATGCCCTGGCGCGCGTCATCTTCTTCGGCCGGCAAGGGCGCTTCGGCGACCGCGGCTACGAGGCGCAACTGAACCGGGCCTCGGCCTTATCGTTGGTCATCAACGCCCTGATCGTCTGGTACACGGAGTATCTGTGGGAAGCCGCACGGGAGTTGGCGCGGCGCGGCCAACCGGTGTCGGAGGAGGCGTGGGCGCACATTACGCCCCTGCACTGGGGACAAGTCCACCTCGTCGGGCGGTATCGCTTCGACGAGCCCACGCGCGAGGCCGCCCTGCGCCCCTTGCGGTCCGACGGAGGCGCGCGCTGATGGCCGTCACATGCCCGGCGACCGTCGCGCCTCGCACGACCGACCATCCCGCCGTCCGGGCCGCCGCCGCGCGTCTCCCGACGACCCGGCCGCCGCGCGCGAGGATACCATACCGGCCGGCCCAGGTGGGCCGGCGCGTCAGCATGAGATGGGAGTGGGAGCGGTCATGAGCATGAGAGAGAGCAGGTCCACGGCTGGGCGCCCGCGCCCGGCGACCGTCGAGGAGGTTGAGGCTATGTCCGCGGCCGTCCTGGCGTCGAGCAAGGGGCGGGCGTGGCGCGGCATCGAGGTGATGCAGGCGCGCCTCGCCTTCAATGAGATGGCCGTGCCCGGCCTGGACAGCCACACCGTCGTCGTCAACCTGGGGCGGCCGTTCGACATCGCCGCGCGGGTCGACGGGCGGGCGCAGCGGGGGCACATGGGCACGGGGGGCGCCAAGGTCGTGCCGGCCGGCGCGCCGAGCGCGTGGCAGTGGGCCGCGGGGACGACGCTCGACGTCCTCCACCTGAGCGTGCCGGCGGCGTTCACGCGCGAGGTCGCGGCGGGGACCGACCTCAACCCGGACGCCGTCGAGATCGTCGGCCGGCTCGGCATCCGTGACCCGCAGATCGAGCAGGTCGGGCTGTCCCTCCTGGCGGAGTTGCGCGCCGGCGGCGTCGCGGGCCGCCTCTACGCCGAGTCGCTCGCGGCCGTGCTGGCGGTGCACCTGCTGCGCCAGCATTCCTCGCTGGGGCGCGCGACGGCCCCCCGTGAGGGCACGGGCCGCCTCTCCCCGCACGCGTTGCGCCAGGTCACGGCCTACATCGACGACTACCTGGCCCGCGACCTGACGCTGGCCGAGCTCGCGGGCGTGGTCCACCTGAGCCCCTACCACTTCGCGCGGCTGTTCAGGCGGTCCACCGGCCTCTCCCCGCACCGGTACGTCGTCCGCCGCCGCGTCGAGCGGGCCCGGCTGCTGCTGACGACGACCAACCTGGCCCTCCACGAGATCGCCGCCGGCGTCGGCTTCGCCGACCAGAGCCACCTCGCCCGGCACGTCCGCCGCCTCCTCGGGACCACGCCCACGGACCTGCGCGCGCGTTGAGCGCGAAAAAGCGCACGAGCGTACCGAGGACCGCACGGATGTCCCAGACAAGCCCCTTGCACCCCGATGATACTGGGGATGCCACGCGCAAGCGACGGCGCGACCGTCAGGTCCGGCTCGCGCGGGAGGGCTCGTGCGGCGAGGGCACCGGCGGGCGGCCAATGTCCGGGGCGACGGCCAGGGCGATGTGTCCCCGGCCGAGCGGGGAACAGGAACAGAGGAAGGGAGACGTATGGTGGAGATGGACGAGCAGGCGAGGAATGCGGCCGTCGCGCGCCGCTTCGTCGAGGGGGTGCTCGCGCGGGGTGACATGGCGGTCTTCGATGAGGTCGTGGATGACGACATCGTGGTCAACTCGGGCATCAGCCCGTTCGCGCCCATGGTCGGCAAGGAGGCTTTCCGGCGCGGACTGGGCGCGCTCGCGGCGTTCAGCAACGGCGACCTGACCATCGAGGACATCCTGGCGGTGGAGGATCGCGCCGTCGTGCGCTATCGCGCGCACGGCGACCACACGGGCGATCAACTCGGCGTGCCGCCGACCGGCACGCGGATTACGATGTGGGAGATCCGCCTCATGCGCCTGCGGGACGGGCGTATCGTCGAGGATATCGTCGCTGACATCAATTACGACTGGCCGTGGCTCGTCGCCCCGGCGTACCCCGATGGCGTCGGCAAGACGGGCTTGCCACAGTCGCGGGGGGAGGAGGGCGCATGATTGTCGCACGCCGGATCGTCGCGGTCGGCACGGCGCGCGCCGTGTCCGCAGGCGTGCTCGTCGCGCCCGGCCCCGCCCGCGAGCGGGGGTGCCCCCCTGCCCGATCGCTATGTCCTGCCGGGGGCGCGCCTGTTCCCTGAGAGCATCGGCTATCAACGGGCCACCGGCGCCTATTTCGTCGGGAGCCTCGTCGACGGCCGCATCCTGCGCGGCTCCCTCGTCGACGGCGCGGCCGGCCCGTTCCTGCCCGCAGGCGGCGACGGCCGCGCCTCCGCGGCCGGGATCAAGGTGGACGCGCGCGGGAGGCTGTTCGTCGCGGGCGGGGCGACCGGCGCGGTGTGGGTCTAGGATGTCGCCACCCGCCGTTTACTCGCCCGCTTTGCCGACGGCGTGGCGCGGGGAGCGACGCTGGTCAACGATATCGCCGTCCTGCCGGACGGGGACGCCTACGTCACTGACTCGCTCACCCCGGCCCTCTACCGGATACGAGCCGACGCCGGGGGACGGCTCCGCTTCGAACGCTGGCTCTCGCTGACAGGCACGGCCATCACGTACTACCGGGGCGGTCTCAACCTGAACGGGATCGCGGCCAGCGCCGACGGCCGCTACCTCGTGGTCAACCAGACCAATACCGGCCTGCTCTTCCGCATTGACATCGCGACGAAGACGGTGCGGGCGATCGACCTGGGCGGCTACGTCGACAGCGGCCAGCCCCTCGTCCAGACGCTCACCCATGGCGACGGGATAGTGCTCGACGGGCACACGCTCTATGTGGCCCGCAACGCGACGGAGCAGATCGCGGCGGTGCGTCTGGCGCCGGACCTCTTGAGCGGCCGGGTCATGGCGCGCTACACCAGCCCCGCGTTCCGCTTCCCAACGTCTATCGCCAAGGTTGGCGGCCGGTTGCTCGTCCTCAACGCGCAGCTCGACCGCCTGGCTGCGGACCGCGCGCCGGATCTGCCGTTTACCGTCGTCGCGATGCCGGCGTCGGCATGAGGGGGCGGGTTGAGACGCGGCATGCCGCCGTCGCGCTAAGGTAACGCAACGACAGCACTGTGCCGATCGGCACGGGAAGGAGCAGCGTTGATGACCGCCGAGGAGAACAAGACCGTGGTCCGGGCCCTCTGGGAGGGCCTGTTTAATCGAGGCGACGTCGCGCTCGCGCACGAACTGATCGCGCCGGATTTCGTCAACCATGCGATCCCTGGGGCCGCGCCCGGTCCCGAAGTCCTCGCCCAGGCGGCGCGCGTGTATCGCGCCGCCTTCCCCGACGGGCTGTTCGCGATCGAGGAGATGCTCGCCGACGGGGACCGGGTGGCCATGCGCAACACGTTCACGGGCACCCATCGCGGCGTCTTCATAGGCGTCCCCCCGACGGGGCGGCGGGTGACGCAAGAGCAAATCCACATCGTCCGCGTGGCGGGCGGTAAGGTGGCGGAGCACCGCGCCGTACGTGACGACCTGACGCTGCTGCGGCAGCTGGGGGCGATCCCCGCGCAAGAATAAGGGGTGTTCCGGTAGCAGCTAGCCGGGTTGGCCCGGAGCCTAGGGCTCGGACTCCAGGGCCGGGACCGGCCCTCGTGATAAACATCGGGAGGCGCCCGACGCGCTGGACTCGGCCACATGACTGTTGACATCCTTGGAAAGGCGACCTTCAGCATAAGGGTAAGCCTACTTATCAAAAGGCTTGACCTACCACGGTAAATAGTGCGGGCATAGCCTCCTCACCGTTTAACTTTGTGGCGGCCAGCCTACTTTTCTGTGAATCGGATGCCCAAAGTGCCCTTTCCACCTGCGTCAAGTGTCATGTGGCC
>JAABUZ0100007967.1_pt1 | contig 12632 bp, 7 predicted proteins | sample 5562091 | NCBI WGS metagenome assembly JAABUZ01 (sample SAMN12813069, study PRJNA571459) | rock metagenome | isolation source: Antarctica rocks | place: Antarctica: Victoria Land, Linnaeus Terrace sud | collected 2015-12-21 | reverse complement strand
AGGGTGAGCCCTACTCGGGGCGAGAACAGCTCAACTCGCCGAACACCGACACATCAGCCCGTACCTGGACTGACACGTGAGGTCGTACGCGGACAGGTGCTCCCCGCTCGACGACGACCTGACCTCAAGAACCTCAATCATCGTTGACCTGGAGCACCTTTCAGTTCACCGGCACGCCGCACTCATGAAAGCCCCGGGTTAGCAGATTCCAGCAGACAGCGTCACAGCAGCTCCGGCGTCGAACAGGGACACGGGCTTCTCGGTGCCATCGCCGGTACCGAGCCAGCCAGAAGTCGGCGAGCCTCTTTGACTCTCCACTGCGATGAGGAGACGATCGTTCCCATGGCAAAGACCGTAGTGATTACCGATGACATTGATGGCTCGGCCGGAGCTGAGACCGTTACCTTCAGCTACCAGAACAAGACATATGAACTCGATCTGGGCAAGAAGAGTCAGGCAGCGATGGAGAAGGTACTGAAGCCGTACCTCGATGCCGCCCGGGTTACCTCTTCTCCGCGAGCCAAGCGTGGCGGTTCCGCGGGTCGTAAGTCATCCCCGTCCGAGCTTGCATCGATTCGCGAGTGGGCAACGGCCAACGGCTACGAGGTCTCCTCGCGTGGGCGCATCTCCGGCGCGGTGGTAGAAGCCTACGAGGCTGCTCACTGATCCGGATGACGGAGATGTGAGCAATCGCGGGGCCAGGGTGGACGCTATTGGCTATGTTGTTGGCGTTGCTGACGGGCGTAGCGCAGTATCTTGTGGCTCGAGCCACGGTCTTGACGGGAGGGCCAGGGCTTTCAGATCCAGGCTATTACACCAGGACCATTGGTGAGATCGCGGCGATGTGGGCGGTGTGCTTGGTAAGTTTCGCCGTGGGCTGCCTGCTGCTACGGGTACGAGCTTGGTTCGGTGTGGCGTTGGGCATGTTGCTGGTGGAAGCGGTACTGGCGGCCGCTGCGTGGCGCTCTCTCCACACGTGGCGAGCCTGGCGCTTCCTCGTCATCGCGGTCATCTTGGTCGGTGAGTACGTGATCGTTGCCAGACTGAGGCGCCCTGATCGGCTGTAAGCCGTCACCTGCCGCGACGTTAAATCGGGTGGTCTCGCCGGTTACCCCGCAGGCTATGAGGCGAACGCCTTGATACGGCACCTCGCCGACGACAGGGCCCGTATTCACTGAGACCCGTGTTGGCTTGGCGTGAAATGTTGCTCTCTGGTTACCCCGCCAGTGTTGATCCGGCAGATGTTGCAGTGACCGCAAGCAGCTCGGGGCCGTTGCCACAGCGCAGCACCGCGGGATAGCCGTTGGTCGGCGAGGCGGCCCAGCTCGTCGATGAGGGCGTCGCCCGTGCTGCTGCGATCGGCGACCGGATGCAGTCCTCGCTGGCCGTCGCCGCGCTCGACAGCGCCGTCGCTGGTAAGAAGTGCACGAGCACCCGCGCTCGATGCCTGCTCAGGGTGCACGATTGAAGGGGATTCGCGTGCTCGTCGTGCACCGCGCCGAACGCGCCGACACCCTCGTGGTGGCGCTCGCCGAACTCATGGCAGTCCCGCCGCCTGACCCTTTCACGCCCGAGGTCGTGGTGGTCCCGGCCCGCGGGGTGGAGCGCTGGCTGACCCAAAGCCTGTCCACCCGACTGGGCCGGTCTCGCCAAGGCGACGGCATCGCCGCGAACATCGCGTTCCCGAGCCCCGCGGAGCTGGTCTCGGCCGTGTCCGCGAGCGCGACCGGCACATCCGCAGCCGAGGACCCGTGGTCGCCCGGGCGGCTGGTCTGGGCTGTCCTGAACACGGTGGACGCGGTCGTGGGCCAGCCGTGGTGCGCTTCTCTCACGGTGCATCTGGACTCGACGGTCCAGGTCCACCGGATCGGGCGCCGCTACGCCACAGCCTCGACCCTCACCACATTGTTCACCGCCTACGGGGCCGAACGGCCCGCAATGGTCCGCGAGTGGGCCGACGGCATGGACACCGACGGGGCGGGCGTCGAGTTGCCCGAGGACATCCGTTGGCAGCCGCAGTTATGGCGCCGTGTCCGCGACGCGGTCGGCGGACCCAGCCCGGCCGAGACGCTGCCCGCCGTGACCCGGTTCGTCGGAGACCGCCCACAGGAGCTCGACTTGCCTGGGCGCGTCTCGGTTTTCGGCCCGACCCGCCTCACCACGCAGCAGCTTGCCGTCCTCGCAGCACTGAGCGAGCACCGCGACGTGCACCTGTGGCTGCATCACCCGAGCCCGGCGATGTGGGATGACCTCGGCGCGCTTGAGGCGGCGTCTCGCCGAGCCGACGACGTCGGCGTCTCAATCGCGGGCAACAACCCGCTGCTGGCCAGCCTGGGACGCGACGTCCGCGAACTGCAGCAACGACTTCCCGCAGCCAGAGTCGACGTCCACCACCCCGCTGACCCTGACCCGCTCACAGTCCTGTCCCGGTTGCAGGACGACATCCGCCGCAACCGAACCGACTCAGCCGCCCGCCTCAGCGCCGACGGGTCGGTAGCGGCGCACATCTGCCACGGACCCGCCCGACAAGTGGAAGCGCTGCGCGAGACGCTCCTGACGGTGTTTACCGACATGCCCGACCTGGAAGCGCGCGACGTCGTCGTCATGTGCCCGGACGTCGAGTTGTTCGCGCCGCTGATTCAGGCGGCTTTCGGCCAGCCAGCGACTGGCGCCGCCGGGGGCCACCCGGGCCACGGCCTGCGGGTGCGGCTGGCCGACCGGGGTCTGACCGGAACGAACCCGCTGCTGGAGCTGTGCTCGCGCCTGCTGGGCATGGCCGGAGGGCGCGTCACCGCAACCGAGCTGCTCGACGTGGCGGCGTTGAACCCGGTCGCCCGCCGGTTCGGCTTCACTGTGGACGAGTTGGCGCAACTGCGCCGTTGGGCGGGTGAAGCGAACCTGCATTGGGGGCTGAGCCAGGCCGACCGCGACGCCTACGCCGTGCCTGCCCCCGGCGGAATCGCGACCGGCACCGCGCAAGCGGCCATGTCGAGGCTTCTCCTCGGGGTCGCTGCCGACGCCCAGCCGCTGGATCTCCTCGGCGGCGTACTGCCGTTGGCCGACGTCGACTCCAGCGACATCGATCTCGCGGGGCGCTTCGCCGAGTTCACGGCCGGGCTGGAGAGCAGCCTGTCGGGGTTGACCGGCACGCACGCGGCGGCCACCTGGACAGACCACCTGATCAATTCCATGGATTCCCTGGCGGCCGTCGGCCGCCGCGACGCTTGGAAGCATGAGCAGGCAGTCGCCGAGCTCACGGCCGCGACCGAGCACGCGCCCGCGGCGCAGCTGCGACTGGCCGATGTCCGGGTGCTTTTGGCTGGCCGGCTTGCACCCCGACCGACGCGCGCCAACTTCCGCACCGGCGAGCTCACCGTCTCCAGCCTGGTGCCGATGCGCTCGGTCCCGCACCGCGTCGTCGTCCTGCTCGGCCTGGACGACGACTCGTTCCCGCGCGCGACCCACCCAGACGGCGACGACGTGCTGGCTCGCGACCCGCGGATTGGGGAGCGTGACCCCAGGCATGAGGACCGGCAGCTGCTTCTGGACGCCCTGATGTCGGCAACCGACCGGTTGCTGGTCTTCTACAGCGGCGCAGATCGGTCGACGGGCGCCCCTCGGCCGCCGGCCTCGCCGGTGGCCGACGTCCTGGACGCTGTCGCCGCGGTCACCGAGCTGGAGGCGGTCTCGACCCGGCATCCGCTGCAGACCTTCGACGCCGCGAACTTTGCCGGGACGCCCCCGATTTCTTTCGACGCTGACGCTTTCGCCGGGGCCGTCGCCGCCGCGCGGCCGCCGGCACCCGCGGCGCCGTTCCTGCCGGGCCCTCTCGCCCCACCGGCCGGCGACGCCGGAGTGCTCGAGTTGGACGAGCTGACCTCGTTGATTGTCCATCCGCAACGCGCTTTCCTGCGCGAGCGTCTGGGTGTTGTGCTCGCCGAGGAGTCCGATGATGTGGATGACGCGCTTCCGGTCGAGATGAACGGGCTGTCGCGGTGGCAAGTTGGGGAGCGGATGCTGCGAGAACGACTCGAAGGCGCAGGCGCCTCCCAGGTCGGCTTCGCCGAGCTCGCGCGGGGGAGTTTGCCCTTGGGCCCGTTGGGGATGGCGGCTGGGCGCGAGATCCGTCTGGTCGTGGACCGGATAGTCGCAGCGACGCAGGCGCTGCATTCGGCTCAGGCTGATGCGGTGGATGTCGACGTGGAACTGGGCGGCCGGCGTTTGGCCGGGACGGTCGCCGGCGTCCGCGGGCAGAACCTCGTTGCGACGACGTTCTCCACCCTCCGGGCGCGTCACCGGCTCGGCGCATGGGTGCGGTTGCTGGCCTTGGCTGCGGCTCGACCTGACGTGCGGTGGCAGGCGGTGACGACGGGTTGGGGTGGCACGAGGGCCAGGCCGGGGCCGTGGCGTTCGACCTTGACGGCGCCGGATGACCCTGGTGCGGTGCTCAGGCAGCTGGCGGCGTTGTGGGATGATGGAATGCTAGCCCCTTTGCCGATGTCTGCTTCGGCGGCGTGCGCGTACGCCGAACGCCGCAACGCGCGCTCCAGCGCGGAGATGGCCCGTGTTGCCGCTCAGCAGTCGTGGGACGGGGAGTTCGACGGCGCGGCCAGCGCCCCTAACGCCTACCTGTACGGGTCGGGCGCGTCCTTCGACGTGCTGTGGGACGAGCCGTCGCCGGCTGGCGGGTCCCGGTTCGCTGTGCTCGCTTTCGAAGTTTGGGCGCCGCTGTTGGCGTGCGAGACGTGGGGCCCGGTGTGATGTTCTCCTTGACCGGTCCGCTTCCGGCCGGCACCGCCGTCATCGAGGCGAGCGCCGGCACCGGAAAGACTTTCGCGATTGTCGGTTTGGCGACCCGCTACATCGCCGAGGGCCTTGCCGAGCTGCCGCAGCTGATGATGGTGACTTTCAACCGGACCGCGACCGAGGAGCTCCGCGGCCGCGCCCGGGCCCGCTTCCGCGACACCGCCGCGGCGCTGGCCGACCCGGGCGCCGCAAGAGAATCGTCTGACGAGCTCACCGCATTGTTGGCCCAGGGAGACGACGCAGAAGTCGCCGTGCGCCGCAGCCGGCTGCTGCGGGCGTTGTCGGACTTCGACGCCGCAACCATCGCGACGACCCATTCCTTCTGCCAGCAGATGCTCGACTCGCTGGGCATCCTGGCACACCGCGAGCCCTACGTGCTGCGGGAGTCGGTCGCCGACGTCCTGTCCGACGTCGTCGCCGACCAGTACCTGTCCCAGTTCGCAACCGATCCCAGCCCGCCTTTCACGATCCGAGAAGCGGCCCTCATCGCCGGCGCCGCCGCAGGGGAGCCGCACGCCGTCCTCGTTCCGCAGGACCCGCCCGAGACGGAGGCTGGGAGGCGCTGGCTGTTCGCGACCGCGGCCCGCACGGAACTGGCCCGCCGCAAGCGGATGCTGGGTGTGCGCGACTACAGCGACCTGCTCAGCCTTCTCGCTCAGGCGCTCTCAGACCCCGTCACCGGCCCGCAGGCGTGCCGCCTCGTGCGGGAGCGGTTCCGCTTCGTCCTGGTGGACGAGTTCCAGGACACCGACCCGTTGCAGTGGGACATTTTCGCCCGCGCGTTCCACGGCCACGTCACCCTCGTCCTGGTCGGGGACCCGAAGCAGGCGATCTACAGCTTCCGCGGCGCCGAGGTCTTGTCCTACATCGAAGCGGTCGCACTTGCCGGCCAGCGCCTGGAGCTGGGGACGAACAGGCGCAGCGACCCCGGCGTCCTGCACGCCCTCGCCTGCGTCTATGAGGGCGCGTCCCTCGGTCATCCCGAAATCCTTGCCCACCCTGTCGCCGCTGCCATCCCGCAGAACCGGTTCAGCGGGCCCGCGATGCGGCTGCGCTACCTCGACAGCTCGGGCCCGTGGCAGCGCACGGGCCGAGGAGTCCCGAAAGTGCCGGGAGTGCGGGCGCGGGTGGCTCGCGACGTCGCCGACGACATCACCCGCTTCCTCGCCGCCGGGCGGACCCTCGACCTCGGCGACGGGGCAAGGCCTGTCAACCTCGGCGACATCGCCGTCCTGGTCAACAAATGGGGACAGGCCGAGATGGTGCGCGACGAGTTGACGGCCGCGGGCGTGCCCTGCGTCGTCATCGGCGGCTCCACCGTCTTCTCCACACCCGCCGCCCAATGGTGGCGCCACGTGCTGGAAGCGATGTCGCAACCGCACCGCACCAGCCCCGTTCGGGTCGCAGGGCTCACCCCGCTGCTCGGCGGGACCGTCGCCGACCTACAGGCAGACCCCGACGGCTGGACCTCGAGGACGTCGGCTGACCTGACCGATTACGCCAACGAGTTCCACCGGGCCGGGTTCGCCGCCGTCGCCGACCTGCTGTCCTCGCGCACCCGACTGCCGGCCAGACTCCTGGCGACCGGCACCGGCGAACGCGACCTGACCGACATCCGCCACATCGCGCAACTCCTGCACGGCGCCAGTGCGGAGGGAGGCCTCGGCTTGTCAGCGCTCATCCGTTGGCTCACGGTCAGCGTCGCCGACGCCGCCTCCCTCGACGCCCGCAGCCGCAGCCGGCTCCTGGAATCCGACGCCGCCGCCGTGCGGGTCATGACTGTTTACGGAGCTAAAGGCGGGGAATTCCCCGTCGTTTACGTCCCGTTCGGCTGGGACAACGGACGCCACACGACCCGCGCCTTCTACCGGGTGCAAGACCCGCGCCAGCCGGCCATCGACGTCGGCGGACCCACCGGAGGCGGCCACCAGGCCCGAGTCTCGGCCTACAACGCCGAAATCGCCGGTGAAACCCTGCGACTGCTGTATGTCGCCCTCACCCGCGCCCAATGCCACCTCGTCGTCTGGTGGGCGCCCTCGACCGTCACCGGCGACGCCCCGTTGCACCGGCTGCTGTTCGAGCGCAGCGCCGGCGCGGCAGAACCAGCCGGCTCCGCCCCAATACCGGCCGACGACGCCATCGAGGCGACCCTTACCGCGTGGGCCGCGCCAGCCCAGGGCGCTGCCGTCCTCGAACGCGTCGCGCCCACGCCGGGCACGCGCACCGGATTCACCCTGCCGCCTCCTGACGGCGTCGAACTGTCCGTGGCCAGGTTCCTCCGGCGGCTCGACTTCGACTGGCGGCGCACTTCCTACAGCGCCCTGACCGCCGCTGCCCACGAGCGTCACAATGTCGGCAGCGAACCGGATGACCCCGGCCCGGTCGACGAGCCCCCCACCCCGGCAGCCGACACTGCCGCGCTCGCGCCTAGCGGCTTGCCGTCACCGATGAACTCGTTGCCGTTCGGGCCGTCGTTCGGCACCCTCGTGCACAACATCTTGCAGGCCGTGAACACAGCCGCACCAGACCTGCGCACCGAGGTACTGGCAAGAACCCGGGCGGCGGCAAGCCGGCTAGCCGATCAGGACACCGTCCTGCTGGCCGACGCGTTGACGGCCGTCATGCGGACCCCCCTCGGTCACGGCATCCTCGCCGACTACGCCCCGAGGGACCGGCTCACCGAGCTGCAATTCGAGATGCCTCTCGGCGACGCGAGGAGGGCCGGTGCGCCGACCCTTGCGCGTGTCGCCGATCTGCTTGCGGCGCACCTGCCGCAGGGGGACCCTCTCACGGCCTACCCGGACCGGCTCGCGCAGATTCCTGACTCGGTGTTGCGCGGATTTCTGACCGGCAGCGTCGACGCGGTGCTGCGCACGAACGCCGGCAGGTTCGTCGTCATCGACTACAAGACGAACAAGCTCGTGGCCGGCGCTGTGGACGTTACGCACTTCAACCAGCAGAACATGGCCGCTGAGATGCTCCGCTCCGATTACCCGCTGCAAGCTCTGATGTACTCGGTCGCGGTGCACCGCTACCTGCGGTGGCGTCTGGCGGGCTATGACCCTGCCCGGCATCTCGGCGGTGTCCAGTACTTGTTTCTCAGGGGAATGACCGGCCCAGACACCCCGCCTGGTTGCGGTGTCTTCACGTGGCGCCCCCCGGATGACCTCGTCGTGGACTTGTCGGACCTGTTGGCGGGCGAGTGAACGGCGACCTGCGGGCACACGCCGGTGTTGGCGCGCTCGCACCCTTCCACGACGCCGGTGTCCTCGACGTGGCGGATGTCCATGTCGCGACGAGGGTCGCGTCCTTGGCGGAGGAGACGTCGCCGTTGTGCGTGCTCGCGTTGGCCTTGACTGTCCGCGCGGCCCGCCTGGGGTCGGTGTGTGTGGAGCTTAACCAGTTCACCGACGTCACCACCGACCTCGAAGATGTCGACGTCGCAGCCTTGCCATGGCCCGGGCGCGACGAGCTTGAGGAGGCGTTGCGTGCCAGCGCCCTGATAACCGGAACAGGCAGTCCGGGGTTGCGACCGCTTCGGCTCGCCGAGACCGGCGGCGGGACCATGCTTTACCTGGACCGGTACTTCCGGCAGGAGGCCGCCGTGAGGCGGGTGCTCGAGCTACGAGCTCAGTCGCGGCCGTCCGTCGATCTTGATCTTCTCACCGCGCTGCTTGCGGAACACTTTCCCGACGAGGCGAACCCATCGGTGACTGCGAGCGCACCGAGCAGGTCTCGGGTGGCCACGGCCCTCGCGGCTACGCAGTGGACGACGTTCGTGACCGGCGGCCCCGGCACCGGCAAGACCCACGCGGTGGCCCGGATACTCGCGGTCCTCAGAGGCCTGCAGACCGGCAGTCCGCGGGTCGCGTTGGCGGCGCCGACGGGGAAGGCGGCGGCGCGCATGACGGAGGAGCTGAACGAGCACGCATCCGGCCTTGGATTGCCTCAGATGCAGGCCGTGACGTTGCATCGCCTTCTCGGCTCGCGACGCGACGCCGAAAGCAGATTCCGGCACAACAGGTCCAACCGCCTTCCGTTCGACGTCGTCATCGTCGATGAGACGTCGATGGTGTCGTTGTCGATGATGGCGAGCCTGCTGGAGGCGTTGCGCCTGCAGACCCGGGTCGTCTTCCTCGGGGACCCCGACCAGCTCGCCTCTATCGACGCAGGCGCCGTCCTGGCCGACCTGGTGGCCGCACCTGTCACCGGGGGCCCCAGCCCGGCGTTGGCTGCGGCAGTGAACGCCGACTTGAACCCGCAGCCGAGCGCAACGCCAGGCGGCGTCACTTCGCTGGAGCTGAGCTTGGACGACCGCGAGCTGGAAGGGCTGGCCGCGGGGCGTGTGCGCCTTACCCGCGGCCGGCGGTATGACCGTGACATCGGCGAGCTGGCCGCCGCCATCCGAGACGGCGACGCTGACCGGGCGGTGACGCTGCTCGAGAGAGGCGGAGAGCATGTCTCGTGGTGCCAACCGGAGGACCTCACGCAACTGCGGGCAGACACCCGCTCCAGCGGCGTCGCTCTTGTCGACGCAGCCAGAGACCGACGTGTCGAGGACGCGTTGGCGGCGCTTGGCTCTCACCGCGTCCTCTGTGCGCACCGGGAAGGTCCGCACGGCGTTCGCTGGTGGGGTGACATTGCCCGAGAATGGGTGACCGGCGCAGCTGGCACCGACGACGACGCCGGGTGGTACGCGGGGCAACCGCTGCTCATAACCGGCAACGACTACGACGTCGGCCTGTACAACGGCGACACCGGTGTCGTCATCGACACCGCAGACCGCGGCGCCGTCGCGGCGTTCGAGCGCGCGACCGGGCCCCTGGTCGTGCCCGTCACGCGGCTGTCGGCGGTAGCCACCGCCTACGCGATGACGGTGCACCGCAGCCAGGGTTCGCAATACGTCTCGGTCTCGGTTGTCCTTCCGCCACCGGCCTCCCGACTGCTCACCCGCCAACTCCTGTACACCGCCGTAACCCGCGCCCGAGAGCATGTCCGGGTCGTCGGGACCGAGCAGTCGGTCCGCGCAGCGGTCAGCCGCCGGTTGATGCGAGCCAGCGGGCTGCGCCACGAAATCCAGTCAGTCACGTAGCCCTGCGGACCGGGAGGGCAAGCAGCCCGACTCAGAAGTGGATCAGTTCTCGGGGTCCGGCCAGGGTGGCTTCGTCGGTTACCCCGCAGGCTGCAACGCGAACGCCTTGATAAGGCACCTCGCCGCCGACGGACCCGTCGCTGCGGGGGCTCGTGTTCGCTTGGCGTGAGCAAGGGCTCTCTGGCTACCTCGCCAACGGTGAGGTAATCGGCCGAACGCACGGTGAGGGCAACGCCGGAGTTGTCGGTCCGGAACCTCGTGAGGACGGCACCGACGCTGTCGGCATGGCGGGTCTGGATCCGCAACCGGACGCCCACCGAAGGCGCAGCCACCTGCCGGCGGGCCCACAAACTGCCGCCACCTGCACCGACAACGATGGCGGGCCCGGGCCAGCCTGAGTCACACCGAAGTTCAGGTTCTGGTTGTCGCGGCGGAGTTGCTTGATCGGCTCGCCGACGAGGCGACATGGGGGCGAGTTGCTGGCGTCACACCCAGGTTCGACCGCTTCCCTTCGCACTCGCGCTGACCCATCGCTCGGCTCCAGTCGTTTCCAGATAGCGCGGAAGTTCCAGCCATGGGGTGTTGAACACGCCAAAGGTATCGGTTGTGGCGACGGCGGCTTGAGGGCCTACCATCCCGCCGTTTGGTCCTACCTGGTCCTACTCTGAGCGTTTAGAAGGCAGCAGACTGTCATACCCGGGCGCTAGCGTCGCGTCCATGAACTTTGGAGGTCGGTATCGCCTCGACAGACCCGCGACGGCTCTGGCGGACCGTCGACTCTTACCGGACAGCTGGCATTTCCGTTCTTGCAGGCGCGGGCGGGATCGTGGGGTTGTTCTTCGGCGGTCGGGACAGCCTTTGGACTCATCATCTCGGTTTGCAGGCGCTGGTCAACAGCGTCGGCGGCCTGCTGATCGCTTCGGTCTCGCTGGGACTGATCTGGGAACTCGCAGGCAAGCGAGCCTTCGCGCGCGAGGTGCTGGCCAGCGCTACCGCCGGTGCCGACATCGACACCATGGGTCTGGTCCGGATGACCAACAACTACGTCGAAGCGGACTGGTCGGAGCTGTTCGCCAACGTGCAGAAGCTCGACATCTTCGTCGCCTACGCCCGGACCTGGCGCAACAGCCACATCGACCGACTGCGCAAGCTGGCCCAGACGCCCGGGGCCAGGATCCGGGTGTTCCTGCCCGATGCCGACGATACCGACACCGTGAAGTGGATGGCCGAGCGTTTCAAGTACACGCCAGAGGATCTGCGCAGCGCGATCGACGAGGCCCACCGGGTATATGCCGGGCTACCCACCGCCAACGGCGCTACGGTCGAGGTGTACTACCGCAAAGGCGAGTCATTGTTCAGCTGCTACCGGTTCGACACCACCGCGGTGATTACTCTCTACACCCACCGCAGGGAGCGCACCGGCGTGCCGACGGTGGTCTGTCGAGACGGCGGCCTCCTGTATGAGTTCATCCGGGGCGAGTTCGCCTCCATTGAAAGCCAGAGCCGTAAAGTCCATCCGTAGCGGAGCGCAGGAGGAAACCATGACCTTGATGATGGACGTCGTGCAGGGCGACCTCACCGCATCCCTACTTGAGCAGTTCCTAGCCGTTGACCGCGTCGCGTGGGACATCGAGACCTCCGGCCTCGACTGGCGCGCCGGCCGCATCGGAACCTGCCAGCTGCACGCGCCCGAGGTTGGCACCGTCGTCATTCAGACCGGCGCAGGTCGGCCAGGTCGGCTGGCTGAACTACTCGCCGCTCCATCGGTACGTAAGGTTTTTCACCACGCGCCGTTTGACCTGCGCTGGATGGTTGGGCATTGGAAGGCGCGGACTGCGTCCATCGACTGCACCAAAGTCGCATCCCGGCTAGCCGACCCATCCCCAGACAGCAGTGTCCACAGCCTGAAATATCTGCTCGCTGAACACTTAGGCATCCACATCGACAAAGGACAACGACTCACCGACTGGCTCACTCCAGACCTCACCACCGACCAGCTCACCTACGCTGCCAGTGATGTCATCTATCTCCTACCACTACTGGACCGACTGAAGAACGAATTAGCCAACCTCGGGCTAACAGACCCCTACACGGAATGCGCCGAATTCCTCCCCACCCGCGCCCTCCTGGAAGTAGGCGGCTGGCCAGACGTGTTCGCATACTGAACACGCTCAGAACAGATCCCGCCGTAAGGTGCCCTGCTCGTGCCGCGTACGTCGCGAAGTGCCACCAATCCGACGTCAGGGCGTCGGCTGGTTTGTGGCTTTACGCAGCCAAGCTGGCAGGACCCCCGTAAATTGGTCGACTTGACCTGGATCACTTCACTGGGTACATCCACTTTTCGATGACGACACGGCCATATCGGGGCCTGTGACGGCGCGGCCTTCCGAACCTCGTCGAGACCATACAAATGTCATCAGTGCCCGCCGCCGCAGGATGCAGGACTGTGATGTGGACCCCTTCTTGGTTGTCGGTTCAGGTCGCTAGTGGCCTGAATTGATAGTTGTTGGGCGCTTCGCTTTCGTGAGGATCTGGTCTGTGGTCTTGGTCCAGACGAAGGGGTGGCTGCGGTCGTTCCAGCCTTCGATGAAGGCGCGGATCTTGGCGTTGAGGTCCTTGATGGAGCCGAAGCTGGCGCGGTGGATGGCCTGTCGTTCGATGATCCCGAACCAGATCTCGACCATGTTCATCCAGGACGCCGAGGTCGGGGTGAAGTGAACCTGCACGCGGGGGT
>JAABUZ0100007966.1_pt1 | contig 12632 bp, 11 predicted proteins | sample 5562091 | NCBI WGS metagenome assembly JAABUZ01 (sample SAMN12813069, study PRJNA571459) | rock metagenome | isolation source: Antarctica rocks | place: Antarctica: Victoria Land, Linnaeus Terrace sud | collected 2015-12-21 | reverse complement strand
CCACCGCCTCGAGGCGCGTCGAAGCGAGGACTCCCAAGCCGGCGAGGATGGCGGCGAAGGACAGGATGGTCGGCGGGTTAGCGAGGGTGAGCCCGAGGCAAGTCGCATAGGCTGAACCAAGTCCTCGAGCGTCCGGCGCACTGGGAACAGTGGTGGTGGGCCGACGGGCCTCGAGAAGAGCGCGCAAGGCCATGATCACTATCAACAGGCCGCCCGCGATCTGCACCAGCCGGGCCTGACCGAGGAGAAAGCCCGAGATTGCCGCCAGGCCGAAGGCGGCTACCGCCGCGTACGCGCCATCGGCGGTAGCGATGCCTAGGCCAGAGGCGAGGCCACTACTCCAGCCGCGCTCCAGTGTTCGTCGAATGGCCAGGAGGGCCATCGGTCCGACCGGTGCCGCGACGATGACGCCTATCAACAAGCCGCGGGCAAGCGAACTGACCATGACTGGAACTCCGCATCACGCCCGAGTCTACATAGCCAGGCGTCGGACCCAGCTCGCGCCAGCCAGCGATCCACGAAAGGGCTTTCCGCACGCAGAACAGCAATCGGAGGCTGGTACCTACAGCTGGCCTGCGAAGTGGCAGGCGGCCAGGTGGCCCTGCTCCTTGGACTCCAGAGGTGGCTCCTCTTCCGAGCAGATTGGAAGCTGCGCGATTGGGCAGCGGGTGTGGAAGCGGCAGCCCGAGGGCGGATTGACAGGGGAGGGGATCTCGCCTTTCAGCAGGATCGGCTGGCGCTTCGCCTCCAGGTCGGGATCCGGGATCGGGATCGAGCTGAGCAGGGCCTTGGTGTACGGATGCAGCGGGTTTTGATAGATCGAGTGCGAGTCGGCGATCTCGACTATCTTGCCCAGGTACATCACGGCGACACGATCGCTGAGATGACGCACGACCGACAGGTCGTGGGCGATGAAGAGGTAGGTCAGCTTGAAGCGGTCCTGCAGATCCTCCATCAGGTTGACGATCTGCGCCTGGATGGACACGTCCAGCGCGGAGATGGGCTCGTCGGCCACAATGAAGGTGGGGTTCAACACCAGCGCCCTGGCGATGCCGATGCGCTGCCGCTGGCCGCCTGAGAACTCGTGCGGATAGCGGTTCAGGAAGTTGGGGTTGAGACCGCAGGTGCGCATCACCTCGTGGACCCGGTTCAGGCGCTCCTTGCCACGGGCAAGGCCGAAGTTCTTCAGTGGCTCGCCTACGATCTCGCCCACCGTCATGCGCGGGTTGAGCGACGCATAGGGATCCTGGAAGATCATCTGCAGTTCCTGGCGCATGTGCCGCAGCTTCTCTCCCCTCATGGGAACCAGGTCCTGGCCCTGGAAGAGGACCTTGCCGCTGGTGGCCGGATGCAGCTGCGCGATGACGCGACCGAGGGTCGACTTGCCGCAGCCGGACTCGCCGACCAGCCCGAGCGTCTCGCCGGAGCGCACTTCAAACGTCACGCCGTCCACCGCTCGGACCGCGTTGCCGCCGCCGAGCAGTCCGGCCCCAAGTGGGAAATGCTTGGTCACATCCTCGACGCTGACCAGAGCCACCTGTTTGTCAACGACGCGGCTCTCTACCTCGGGCGAGGCTTCGAGGGTCATGCCTTCACCGCTCCTGGACGGCCAGATTCAGGCCGCTGGTCGATCTGTGCCGGTTCCGACATCAGCGGCGGAATCGCCACCTCGGCAGCCGCGGCCTTCTCTGGCTGCGTCGCCAGCGCGTTACGCATCAGCACCCAGCAGCGGGCGAACTGGTGGGGGCCGACCTCGCCGAGTGGCGGCTCCTCCTCCAGGCAGCGATCGACCCGGAACCGGCAGCGGGGATGAAACTTGCAGCCGGGAGGCGGATTGGACATGTCCGGCGGCAGTCCAGAGATCGTCAGAAGCTTGGAGTGCCGGGTGGCGTCGAGCCGCGGAATCGAGCGCAGGAGAGACCAGGTGTAGGGATGCTGCGGGTTCTTGAAGATGTCTCGCGTGTAGCCCTCTTCCACGATGCGACCCGCGTACATGACGATCACGCGGGTGCAGAGGCTCGCCACCACTGCCAGGTTGTGGGTGATCAGGATGATCGCTGTGCCCATGTCCCGATTCAAGTCACGGAGCAGCTCCATGATCTGGGCCTGGACGGTGACGTCCAGGGCGGTGGTGGGCTCGTCAGCGATGATCAGGCTGGGCTCGTTGGACAGTCCCATGGCGATCATCACGCGCTGGCGCATGCCACCGCTGAACTGGTGGGGATAGGCCTTGGTCCGATCGGCGGCGCCCGGGATCCGCACCTTCTTCAGCAGGGGCACCACGCGAGCCTTGGCCTCGTCGTCGCTGAAATGTTCGTGGGCGGACATCGCCTCTTTGACCTGAAAGCCGATCCGGAGAACCGGGTTGAGCGACGTCATCGGGTCCTGGAAGATCATTGAGACGTCGCCGCCCCGGAAGTCCCGAATCTCCTCATCCGTCATCTTGACGACGTCCTTCTGCTTGCCCTCCTCGCCGAACAGAATGCGTCCATTCACGATGCTGCCGGGCTCGGGGATCAGGCGCATGATCGAGAGTGAGGTGATCGACTTGCCGCTGCCCGACTCACCGACGATGCCGACGGTTTCCCCCTTGTCCACATGGAAGCTGATGCCGTCGACCGCCTTGACCACGCCATCGCGGAGATGGAAGTGGGTCTTGAGATCCTCGACCTGGAGTAGCGGTGCCAGTGCTATCTCCTCATTCTGGGATCGAGCGCGTCGCGGAGCCCGTCGCCGAAGGCATTGAGAGCGATCAGGGTGATGGCGAGCGCAAGGGCGGGCACCAATGTGACATGAGCCGCCAGTTGCAGCGACTTGTAGCCCTCGGCGCACATGGCGCCCCAGGACGGTTCCGGTGGGGGAGCGCCCAGCCCCAGAAAGCTCAGGAACGCCTCGAAGAGGATCGCCGCCGGGATGAGATAGGTGGCCTGGACGATGATCGGGCCGAGGGCGTTGGGCAGAATGTGGCGGGTCAGCAGCGCCAGGTCTCGGGTGCCGATGGAGCGTGCCGCTTCCACGAACTCCCTCTCCCGCAGAGCCAGGGTCTGGCCGCGGACCAGCCTGGCCATGTTGAGCCAGGCGGTGATCGAGATGGCCACGATGATCCACTTCAGCTCGCGGCTGTTGATGATGACGACGAAAAGCATCACGACCAGGAGGTCGGGGATGCCGTACCAGACGTTGATCAAGAGAGAGATGACAGTGTCGACCCAGCCCCGATAGAAGCCCGCCAGGAGGCCGAGAGCGATCCCGGTGATTGAGCTCAGCAGGGCCGTGCCGAGGCCGACGGCCAGCGCGATCGCGGCGCCGCCCATGAGCCGGCTCAGGATGTCGCGGCCGACCTGATCCAGGCCGAAGGGATGGGCCGCGGAGGGACCCGCGTAGGTGGGTCCGACGCCCTGTTTCCAGGTCGGGTAGGGGGTCCAGAACTGGCTCACAATCGCGACGACGAGCAGGAGCAGGACGACGGCCAAGCCGAAGAGGGCGAAGTAGTTGCCCGTCAGCCGGCGCCAGGCGTCCTTCCAGAGTGAGACAGCCTCGCCGACCTCGTAGGTTGAGTCGGCGGTGAACTCGTCCTGAAAGATGTAATCGGAGGGTGCAATGGCCATCAGTACCTGATCCTCGGGTCCAGAATTGGGTAGACGAGGTCGACGGCCAGGTTGGCCAGCCCGACCAGGACGGCATAGAAGGTGAAGACGCCGATGACGACGTTGTAGTCGCGCTGGAAGATGCTGGAGACGAACTCCTTGCCCAGCCCGGGGATGCCGAAGAGGTACTCGATCACCACTGAGCCCGTGATCACGCCGGTGGTGATTGGTCCAAGCACTGTGATAACCGGGATCAGGGCGTTGCGCAGGGCATGCCGGATGATCACCACCCGAGAGCGCAGGCCCTTGGCCCAGGCCGTCCGGACGTAGTCCTGCCGGATCACCTCCAGCATGCTGGCGCGCGTCAGCCGCGTGATCAGGGTCATGGGCAGAAGACCGAGCGCGATCGCCGGGACTGGGATCTGCTCCAGCTTGCCCCAGCCGATGTCCTCGTACAAGGCGCCGCCGCTCCAGGCGTAGAAGCCGGTCACCGTGAGCAGGATGAGCAGGAAGGAGGTGACGAAGTTGGGCATGCTGTAGCCGACGGTGGCCAGAAATGAGGCCAGGTAGTCGATCCAGGTGTTCTGTTTCACCGCGGCAAGGATGCCGAGCCCCATGCCGAAGATGATGCAGAAGGCCATGGCGAAAGCCCCCAGGCTGGCGCTCACGCCGACCTCCCGGAGCAGCACAGGAGTGATCTTTTGCCCCCGCTGCTTCAGCGACTCGCCCAAGTCACCGCGAGTTACGACCCCGGTGAGCCAGGTGCCGTACTGCTGGGGCCAGGGTTTATCCAGCCCGTAGTGGCGGAGGAGAGCGTCCTGCGACGCCGCGCTTGTGCGCCGCTCACCCACGAAGGCGTTGCCGGGCAGCTGGTGGACGCCGATGAAAACTATCGAGGAGACGATGAAGGCCGTGAGGACGATGAGCAGCGTCCTCTGACCTATGTAGAGCAGGGTTCCCCGCGTCATCTGAGCCTCTTTGACCTCTCTCTTGAATAGGGGTGAGGGGGCCTGCCGGGTGGCAGGCCCCCTCGTTCAATCCCGTCTTGGCTTGGTGCCTAGTGCTTCAGGATTTTATAGCCGGTCCAGGAGTAGTCGTAGAGACCGTTGTAGCCCGAACCCTTGACGTAGTCGTGAGCTAGGTAGGTCTGGGTGCCGTAGTTCAAGGGAGCGTCGAACGCGTCCTTGATCATGATCTGCTGCGCCTGCTTGTAGGCGGGGATGGCCTGATCGACCTGCTGGGTGTCCGCCTTTGCCACCAGAGTGTCGACCTGCTTGTTGCAGTAGCCCGCCGAGTTCTGGCCGCCCGGCTGGGCCTGGGCACAGACCCAGAGGTTGTCGAACCAATCCTGTGGGTGGTCGTAGTCGGCTCCCCAGGAGTCACGGAACATTAGGGCCTGCTTGGCGTTGCGCTTCTTGATCAGGCTCGGGAAGTCCGAGGGATCGAGGTCGAAGGAGACGCCAAGGTTGGACTTGATCTGCGACTGCACGTTGCCGTACAGGGTGTCGTTGACGGCGGTGGTGTTGTAGCTCAACTTCAAGCCCTTCACCTTGCTCTGATCCGGATCCCACTTCTGGTACTCGGCCTTGGCGGCCGCGGGATCGAACTTGGCCAGCACGTCGCTGTTGTCCCCCAGGTAGCCCTTCAGGCCCTTGGCGATCAGGCCGCCGGTGGCGGGGGTGCAGGTGGCACCCTTGCCGCAGCCGATGTCCACGATCTGGGAGCGGTCGATAGCCTTGGCGAAGGACTGGCGGCCGTCGTGTCCCTCAGCGATGCCCTGGAAGGGACCACGCTGGAAGTTGAAGCCAAGCCAGCTGCTGCGAGCCGACGGATAGACGTTGAGCAGCTTCTTCTTCGCGGGATCGTTCTTGTAGCGCAGGATGTCGTCCACCGAGGGCGACTGGTTGGCGAAGCCGTACATGTCGTAGCCGCCGGACTCGAACTTCTTGACTGCGGATGTCTCGTCGACGCCGATCTCGATCTTGACGGCGGTCAGAGAGCCGGTCGAACCGCCCCACCAGCCGTCCACGGGCTTGAACGCCATGGACTGCTTCGCCGAGCGCTGAGTCAGCTTGAAAGGACCGGAGCCGACTGCCGTCTCTGGCTTGGACCACCACTCGTCGTTCAGCTTGTTGTTGGCGTCGGTGTAGTCGCCGATCACCTTCTGATCGACCACGTTGGCGGTCCACAGCGCCAGCTCTGTCAGCCAGTAGCCGGCCGGATCGGTGAGCTGGGCCTTCAGGGTGTAGTCGTCAGGAGCGGTCAAGCCCTCCAAGGTCTTGACCTTGGCTGCCTTTGGGTCGCTGGGAGCGACCTTGTCGAAGCCGACCACCGGCTGGAAGACGGTGTCGTAGGAGTCGGCCAGGTAGGTGGCCCGGTTCCAGCTGTAGAGGAAGTCCTTGGAGGTGATGGGGTCACCGTTCCAGAACTTGGCTCCCTTGCGCAGGTGGAACGTGTAGGTCTTGCCATCGGACGACACGTCCGGCATGCCCGAAGCGATGTCGGGTTGGACCTTCAGGTTCTGATCGAACTTGTACAGCCCGCTGAACATCTGCTGCGTGAAAGCGATGTCGACGCCCGAGGAGACGTGGCCGGGATCAAGCGTCCCGACATCATCTTTGATGGTGGTGTGGAGCGTCTGATCAGTGGCCAGATCCTGCCCCGTACTGCCGCCGCCACCCCCGCAGGCGAAGGCGACAAAGGCACCTATCCCCACCAGGGCCAGCGCCCGAAACCGAATCCTACTCATGTACCGTTCCCCCTTCTCGTTCAGAAGTTGTCGCCGACTCGCCGGGTTGGCCGCGAGCGAGCTGGTCTTTTCCCTCCGCCATCTTCCCGCTGGGCGGGGCGAGAGTGCGCCGGCGAAGGGCGACGGTCCCTCTTGTGTGAAGGATCCACCTCAATTACTCCGTAACTAACTATTGGAATGGTGGTCGTCAAAGTCAAGCGGGCCCCGTGCTGGCCCCGCTGGGACGACCGAGTTAGAATCGGGCGCTCGGGGCGGCTAGCTCAGTGGGAGAGCGCTTGCTTCACACGCAAGAGGTCGCTGGTTCGATACCAGCGCCGCCCACTTCAGGCCTTCACACCGGCTGCGGTCACTCCCGGCGATGAGGAGCTCATGGTTGCTCCGGGCCAGCGACCAGCGTATCTTTGCAACCTACTTGCCAACCCATGCTGCCGCTCATGATCGCCATCGGGGAGCCGGCCGCTCCGAATGCGAGGGACTTCGGCCCTTGATCCGAGCGCGGACGAAATGAGTCCCCAGCTTGCCAGCCCGCCGCTGTCCGGGGCACTGCTCTGGGCGCGCTACTCATATCCGCCGAACGAGCTCGGCTACTGCGGGCCCCCCGACCACCGCTTGCTCCTGCAGTACGGCGCCGAGGGTGTAAACGACGGGGGGCTCGAGCAGCACCTGCGCGGTTTCGAGGGTGCCCTTCCCTACATGGAGCTGATCGCCCGCGCAACCGGCATCAAGGACCCGTTCGACCGCCGGGTGGTGGAGGCCTATTGGGTCGGTAACGAGCTGCTCGAGCGCGTCGACATGACGCTGTTTGGCAACTCACTCTGGGACCGCTTTCGGCATCGGGCGGACAACTCGTGGAACTACCTCGCCGAAGCGCTGCCCGCGGGCGCGCTGCCGCACCACAGCTTCCATGTCTTCGGGGTCTACCCCTGGGTCGGCCGGCTGCGCGGCGAGCGCGGCGGTGATCGCAATTCGACCTCCCTCGAGGTGCTCGACCGCTGCCGCATCCGCTGGGGACAGGTCAAGGCGGTCCAGGGCGACCAGGTAGTGGTCGAGTACCAGCGGCTGACCTGGGACGGGATCCGCCTGGGTCTCGGGCCGCCCGAGCTGGAGACGGTGACGCGGGCGATCGACGGCACCGGTTTCGTGGACGGCGAGGAACTCGCGCCGGGCGACTGGGTGAGCCTCCACTGGCACTGGCTCTGCGACCGGCTGACGGCGCGCCAGCTGGCCAGCCTGAAGCGCTACACCGCCCACCAACTGGAGGTCACCAACGAGCGGGTGCGCCATCCTGGCCCGATGACGCTCGGGAGCGTCAAGCGGGAGTTCTGAGGATGCGCCGACCGTTCCATTGGGCGGCCTGGTCCCTACTTCTGGCTCTCGCAACCTCCTGTGGCGGGTTGGCCAAGGCGCCCGACCGGAGCAATGCCGCCGGAGGGACTGTGCGGATCTACACCTCGGTCGTGCAGACGACCGTCGACCCCGTCGTGGCCGGCTTCCGGGCCGCGCACCCCGGGGTTAAGCTTGATGTCTTCCGTGCCCCTACTGGTGAGATCAACGCCCGGATCGCCGCCGACCGGCGCGGCGGTTCGGTGAAGGCCGACATCCTCTGGGGCACCGACCCACTCTCCAGCTTCCAGTACGACGCCCAGGGCGAGTTCGCCGACTTCACGCCCAAGGATGCCGCCGCGGTGCCGGCCGCTTATCACACGGGGAGGCTCTGGGGAACCCGCGTCCTCAACGTGGTGATCGTCCACCGCGCCGGCCAGCCCGCCCCCACCGGCTGGCACGAGCTCGCCTCCCCTGCGTTCAAGAACGCGGTGGCCCTGCCCGATCCGGGCTTCGCCGGCGGAGCGCTGGCGGCGCTCGGCTACTTTTCGCAGGCGCCCGGGTTCGGCATCGACTATTACCGGTCGCTGAAGGACAACGGCGCCGTCCAATTGCGGGCGATGGGCGATGTGACGACCGGCGTCGCCGAGGGCCGCTACAAGGCGGGGATGGGGCTCGACAACGACATCCGGACCGCCATCGCCAAGGGCTCGCCGATCAAGCTGGCCTGGCCGACCGAGGGGGCGGTCAGCTTCTACAGTCCGATCTCCATCTTCCGTTCCGCGGGCGACGCCGCCGCGGCCCGCGCCTTCGTCGACTTCGTCATCAGCCGGCCGGGCCAGCAGCTGATCGCCGGTTCGGGTTGGCAGCCGGTGCGGGCCGACGTCAAGGGCCCCGCTCCGTTGGGCGCCCAGGTCAGCCCCGACTGGACCGCCACCTCACGGCGCCAGGCAGAGCTGATCGCAGCCTATCGAGGTGTCTTCCCGGGCTGATGGCGAGGCGCCTCTGCGCAGCAGGCGCCCTCTTGCTGCTGGGCCTGCTGGTCGCCTTCCCGCTCCTGCGCCTGGTCACCGCCGCCGCGGCGGGCGGAGCAGCATCCCTGGCGGCGGTGCTGGAGCCGTCTAGCCTCGCCAGCCTCGTCAACACAGGCTGGACGTCGCTCGCCGTGACCGTTCTCGCTGTCGCCGCCGGCGCCACGGCGGCCTTGCTGACCGAGCGCCGCCGGCCGTCGGGCCGGCACTGGCTCCGGCTGGCCATGGTGGCGCCTCTGCTGGTGCCGAACTACGTGGCCGCGATCGCCTGGCAGCGGGCCTACGGCCGCTCGGGGCTGACCGACCAGTTGCTGGGCTTGACCCTGCCGGGCCTCGAGGGACCGGCGGGGATCGTGCTGGTCCTGGCCGTGGGCGCCACACCGCTCGCCTACCTGGTGGTCGCCGGAGGCCTGGCGGCGGCTGCCGAGCCAGATCTCGAGCGCGCTGCCCGAGCCAGCGGCGCCGGACCCTTGCGCGTGGCGGCGGGCATCACCCTTCCGCTGCTGCGGCCGGCGCTGGTGGCGGCGGCCGTGCTCAGCTACGCCGGTGCCGCCAACGCTTTCGGCGTACCCCAGGTGCTTGGCTCGCCGGCCGGCTTCTCGACCCTTGCCACCCGGATCTACCGCGACCTCAACTTCGCGACTGATGAGGCCGCCTTCACGCGGGTACTGGTCGCGGCCTGCGTGCTTCTCGCTCTGGCCCTCGTCGCCGCCACCACGGCCGACGCGACGCTCGGACGCGGGCGCATCCGGCCGGGTGGTCCCGCTGAGCCTGAGAGCACCGGAAGCGGCGTCGTCGCGGGGCTGCCGGTGCTCCTGCCACTGCTGATGCTGGTCGGGCTGCCCTTGGTGGCGCTGGTGCTGGAGGCCCTGACCCGGGCGGCGGGTCTGCCTCCCACGCCTGCCAATTGGACTCTGACGAATTTTGCCGCGGCACTACAGGGCAACGCGTTCAGGGCCCTTCTCAACAGCCTGCTCCTGGCCGCGCTGGCGGCCACCGTCACGGTGGCCATGGGCGCGCTGGTGGTGATCGTCGGCGGCCGCGCGGCGCGGGCGCTGGGCACGGGAGTTACCACGGCCTTCGCGATCGCCGGCTCGGCACTGGCGGTGGCCGTCCTGATCGCCTACGGCGGGTGGTTGCGCGACACGCTGGCGCTGATCCTGATCGCCTACCTGGCAAAGTTCTGGGCGCTTGGCCACCGGCCGCTGGCGGGTGCCGCCGATCGCCTGTCCCCCGACCTCTATCGCGCCGCACGGGTCAGCGGCGCCGGTCCGCTCGACGTGCTGCTCAGCGTGGTGATGCCGCTCTTCCGACCGGTGCTGGCGGCCGACTGGCTGCTCGTCTTCGTAACCGCCGTCCATGAGGTGACGATGTCGAGCCTTCTCTACGGGCCAGGGAGCGAGACACTGGCTGTGGTGGTGCTCAACCTGCAGCAGCTCGGCGACCCAACCGTCACTTCGGCGCTGGCGGTGCTGCTGACCCTTCTGCTCGCGCTGCCCGCGGCGGCCCTGCTCGCGCTGAGGCCGGCGCGGCGCACGCTGTGAGCGTCCTGGAGTGTCGCGGGCTCAGGGTCAACCGCGGGAGGACCGAGGTGCTCCGGGGTGTGGACCTCGAGGTCGCGCCGGGCGAGGTTGTGGGCCTGCTCGGCGTATCGGGCTCCGGCAAGAGCACGCTTCTGAGCACCATCGCCGGGTTCGTACGGCCGAGCGCGGGCGAGGTGTGGCTGGAGGGTCGTGTCGTCTCCAGTCCGCGGCTATCGGTCGCCTCCGAGCGGCGCGCGCTGGGCGTGGTCTTCCAGGGCACGGCCCTGTGGCCGCACCTGACGGCGGCGGAGACGGTGGCCTATCCGCTGCGCCGCCAGGGCGTCGATCGGGCGGGCGCGCGCGCCCGGGCCCTGGTCCTGCTCGAGAAGCTGGGCGTGGGTCCTCTGTCCGAGCGGCGCCCGGCACAGCTGTCCGGCGGCGAGCAGCAGCGGGTCGCGTTCGCTCGCGCCCTGGCCCGAGGGGCGGCCCTCCACCTGTTGGATGAGCCCACGGCACATCTCGACGCGGCCTACCGAGGCCGGCTGCTCGACGTCCTGGCCGAGGTCCGTGCCGCCTCCGGCGCCGCCGTCCTGCACGCCACCCACGACGTCGAGGAAGCGATGGCGATGGCCGACCGGCTGGCGGTGCTGCGGGCCGGCAGCATCGTCCAGGCCGGGCCGCCCGCCCAGGTCTACGCCGAACCCGCGGACTTCGACGTGGCGCGGCTCACGGGCCCGGCGGCGGTTCTGGTCGCGGATGTGGCGGCGGTTCGGCAGGGCTGCGCCGAGGTGACCGTCGGTTCCCGCCGCGTGCCCGTCGCCCTTGGCGCCGGGGCCCGGGCCGGGCGTCAAGCGAGCCTGCTGGTGCGGCCGGAGTGGGCCCGGCTCGGTGGGGCGCTGCCGGGCACTGTGCGCCGCGCCTGGTACCGAGGTGCCCACACCGACTACCGCCTGGAAACTGAGGCGGGCGAGGTCGAGATCCGCGAGCCGGGCCCGGCGGCGGCGCGCGCCGGCGACAACGTCACCTGGCGTTTGGACCGCGCCTGGCCGCTGCCGGCCGCCCCCCGCTGATCGGGAGCAGCCAGGCCCGGCGGCTCAGGCGGACCGGCCGCGGCAAGGTTGCTCGCCGTTTAACTCTGTTGGTGAGATTCTGAATGAACCGCCAGAGGTGGCCACCGCGAGCGTGATCTGGTAACGCGGGGTATGGCCACCGATGAAGCAAGTAAGTGGCCACATGGAGGGTATACTTTGCCGATGAATATAGCCATGCGCAGTGTGGGGGTCCGCGAACTGAAGGATGGCCTGAGCCGTCACCTTGCGCTCGTGCGAGGTGGCGTCGAGCTGCTTGTGACTGACCATGGCCATCCCATCGCTCGGGTGATGCCGATCCAGGGCAGGACGAGCCAGGAACGCCTGGCCGAGCTGATCGCCGGCGGAGATCTCACGCCGGCCAGACGGCGTATCCGCAGCGTGCCCAGGCCGGTCAGGCTACCTGGTGGCGCAACCGTCAGCGATCTGGTCAAGGAGCAGCGCCGGTGATCGCCTACTTCGAAACCTCGGCTTTTCTCAAACTCTTGGTTGTCGAGCAGGGATCGGAAACTGTGGCGCAGGCATGGATGGCCGCCGACAGCGTGGTCGCGGCCCGGCTCTTGTACCCGGAGGCGCGTGCGGGGCTTGCGTCGGCGCTTCGGGGCGGTCGGGTGCCAAAGCGAGTTTATCCGGGTCGAAAGGCTGCGCTTGAGAAACACTGGCGCGAACTGGATATCGTCGAGATCACTCCGGCGCTCGCCCAGACGGCTGGAGACCTGGCTGAGCAGCACGGTCTCCGGGGCTATGACGCGGTACATCTGGCGGCGGTCCTGCGGATCCAGGTCGATGCGATGGTCACCGCAGATGGCGACCTGCTGCGAGCAGCGCCAAAGTGCAGTGTCGACATCATCGATGCGCGATCCTGAACCGACAGCAGCTCTCCGCGAATCGAGAAAGCTCCGCCAGCTCGGAATGGACCCACCCGGCGATGCTGGCGAGCTGGTCGCAAGCACGTCGTGGCAAGGTGCAGCCGGACCGGGGACGCTGAGTCATCGGCCGAATCGGGGTCTCCACGTTCTGGCCGACCAGGGCAAGCGTCCGAGCCCAGCTTGGCCTAGCCGGGCATTGGTATTCTGCCTGTTCATTGCCGCGGCCCCGTCGTCTAGTGGACCAGGACGCTGCCCTCTCAAGGCAGAGATCAGGGGTTCGAATCCCCTCGGGGCTACGGCGATTAGTCCGCTCCGCGACCGAACGCGCGGTCGTTAGGCTGAAGCTTCGACCGAGCCGAGCCCGGTCGGCACGTCGCCGGTGTAGCTCAGTGGTAGAGCAGCGGCCTTTTAAGCCGATGGTCCAGGGTTCGAATCCCTGCGCCGGCAGCCCGTTCTCGTATT
>JAABUZ0100007965.1_pt1 | contig 12633 bp, 9 predicted proteins | sample 5562091 | NCBI WGS metagenome assembly JAABUZ01 (sample SAMN12813069, study PRJNA571459) | rock metagenome | isolation source: Antarctica rocks | place: Antarctica: Victoria Land, Linnaeus Terrace sud | collected 2015-12-21 | reverse complement strand
GTGGACACGGCGGTGTTCACCGCGCCGGACTGCCCGCTGACCGCCGTCGCCGCCGCCACCTGGCCGGTCGTGTTCACCCTCACAGCCGGCGGCGAGGACACCGAAGCGGCCGCCGGCTGCGACACCGGCTGCGACACCGAGCTGCGGTTACCCGCCGCCGCCACCGCACCCGAGGCGTTGACCTGGTTCACGGCGGCCTGGGTCGCCGGCCGCGGCGCCGCCTGGGCAGCACCGGCGACCGGGGTGGACACGGCGGTGTTCACCGCGCCGGACTGCCCGCTGACCGCCGTCGCCGCCGCCACCTGGCCGGTCGTGTTCACCCTCACAGCCGGCGGCGAGGACACCGAAGCGGCCGCCGGCTGCGACACCGGCTGCGACACCGAGCTGCGGTTACCCGCCGCCGCCACCGCACCCGAGGCGTTGACCTGGTTCACGGCGGCCTGGGTCGCCGGCAGCTGCGCCGCCTGGGCAGCACCTTCGCTCAGCAGCCACAGGATCACCGTCAGGGCGCCCATCAGCACCGCGGCCAGAAGGGGACGCACGAGTCTGGCTGGGGCCCCCACGCGCATCCCCCCAACCGAACATGGCGTGCGTCTCAGTCTCAGGACTGCACAAGTATTACTTCTAGCGGCGGCGCGTCAACCAAACCGGGTAAAACGTTCGGGGGCTCCTCTTAACTGCGTGTAGGCACGTGGTGGCACGCTGATCGCGAGGAGTTGCCGTCCTCAACGCGCCGGAACGGGTCAGCGCACGAAGGCTCCCGGCGGCGCGGCCCTGAGGCAGCACGGCCTTGCTGGCCGTGCTGCGCCGCCGATGCCCCGCGTCCCCAGCCGAACCGCCGCGGCCAGGAACGAAGCGGAAAGGTCCAAGCCGATGGCGTGCACCGGTTGCCCCACATCCACCTAGCGTCTCGGCAGCCAGTTTCGCTACACCCTTGCCTGTAAGAAACGCTCGCTCCGTGGCGGCTCGAATTGTTAGCCCGACCAGCACCTCACCCAGCCGTCCCAAGTGGGTGCAGACTGCACCCTAATGCGGCTACACTTACCCTGTGTCACGAGTGATCCAGATCCGCGATGTCCCCGACGACGTTCATGACGCGTTGCGGGAAGCAGCCGAGATGCGTGGGTTGTCGCTGACCAAGTACATGCTGCGCGAGCTGGAACAGGTGGCCAGGCGCGCCCAGTCGGTGGCCGACAACGCCGCCGTCGTCCGAGAAACCCAGGTCAAGGTGCGGGGGCGGGTTGACCGGGACACGGTTCTTGCAGCCGTGCGCAGCGGCCGGGACGAGTGAGGGTCGTCGACGCCGGGGTGTTCGTCGAGTTGCTGGCCGGCGCCCTGTCCGCTGAGCGTCTCGGCGACGAGGAACTGGCAGTACCCCACCTGGTCGACAGCGAAGTGACGAACGCGCTGCGCCGTCTGGTCCTTCGCGGTGACCTGACCGACGATCAGGGTAGCGCCGCCATGGAGGGCTTTGATCGCCTCATGCTGACGCGATACCCAGCTGACTGGCTGCGCCCGAGGATGTGGGCACTGCGGCACAACATCAGCGCCTACGACGCGACCTACGTTGCGCTGGCCGAGATGACCGGCGCGACTGCCTTGCTCACCACCGACGCCCGACTTGCGAGCGCGCCCGGTCTCCGGTGCGCCGTTCATGTGGTCTGACCGCCGTTGGTCCCGGCAGCCGACCCGATCCGGGTTCACCAGAACAGCCCATCCAGAGCAGGCTGCCCACCGCTGAGTGTGCCCGTACCAGGCGCGATGGCGGCTTCGGCCCGCCCGCCCGTTCGGCGTCCTGAGCTCACCTCGTCATACGCATGATCCACCGGGAGAACGTCGTGTCCGACGCAGCGCAAGAGCCGGCCACCAACATCGGCCACCTGCCCTCCGGCGTCTTCGCCGCCAACGCCGCCTGGCTCGTCCTCGCCGTCATGGCGTTCAACCTCACCCGCGCCGCCGGCTCCCTCACCGGACCGGCGATGGCCAAGGCCACCACCGGCACGCTGCGCCGCAAGCTCGTCCACGTCCCCGCCCGAATCGCCTCCTCCGCCCCTCGGCTCACCCTGCACCTACCGACCGGCTGGCCCTGGCAGACCGCGTGGACCGACCTGTTCACCCGCGTCTGCGGACCACCGCCTACCGCCGCGTCCTGACAACCTGGCCTCCAGCCCCAACCGGAACCGCAGGAGAACCCGGCACCTGGCCGGCGAACCCGCACGTCCACATCGCGAAATCCGCAGACAACGCCGACCACACCGCACAGCTCAAGATCGTCGGTGGATCGAGGCTAAGGCCCCCTCAACGGCGTCGCCCGCCACCACATCAACACCGACCTCATCGCCACTTACTGGGACGACCTGCTCTGCGTCGCCGGCAGCCTCGCCACCGGCACCGTGCGCCTCCGAACTCCTGCCGTCCTTCAACGCGGCGCCCCGGCCCACTCCCCTGGGCCGGGGCCGTCGCCGAGCTCGGCCGGATCACCAAGACCCTCTACCTGACGGCATACCTCGACGACCGCGGGTGGCTGGCCGGCGCTTCCCTAGCCCTGAAGACGCCCCTCCGGTGGACGGTGCACCGCTTGTGCACCGCTTGTGCACTAAGGTATCTCCTGCCGGAGATACGAGCTTGACTGCCCGGCGCTAGCACCGAGGGGGGCCGGGGTGGCGTATGTGACGCCGATCGGGTCTGCTGCGGCGCAGGTGGAGTACCGGCTGACGGCGCATCACGGGTGCGGCCGACCGGGGGTGGAGCAGGCCCAGTTCAGCTACCACGCCGACGGTTCGGAGCGGCCGCTGGTGTGGACGGGGCGGGGGCTGGCCGAGGTCGGCATCGCCGCGGGTTCGGTGCTGGACGAGGGCCAGTTCGACGCGGCCCGGGCGTTGATGGCTGGCCTGGATCCCCGTACGGGCGAGCGGCTGGTGGAGCCCAAGCTTGCGGTGTTCGACGACGCGAAGGTGGCGCTGGCTCCGCTGGTGCATGCGGTGGAGGCGGCCGCGGTGTCGCGGGGTGTGCACCCGGAGGCGCTGTTCGGTGCCGCCAAGGTGGGCCGGGCGTACGGCCGGGCGGTGCGGGCGGTGGCCAGCGACGGGGACGCGGCAATGTTGCGTGCGGACGACGCGGGCCGGATCGCGGATGGGGTCGGTCTGGACGTGGAGGCGGTGTGGGGGCCCGGGGTGTACGCCGCCGCGGTGGCGAACCTGACCGAGACGAAGACGGTGAGCGGCCCGGACGGCAAGCAGGTTGAGCGGCTGGTGCCGCGGCGGCGGGTGGTCGGGAACCTGGGTTATGACGTGTCGTTCACGCTGCCCAAGTCGCACAGCCTGCTGCTGGCGTTCGCTAATGAGAACACCGCCGCGTCGGTCGAGCAGCTCTACACCGCGCAGGTCGGGGCGACGTTCGACTGGCTGGAGGGCCAGACGGCATACGGGATGCGCGGCCACCACGGCGAGGGCAAGACCGCCCAGACCGTACGGGGGTCCGGGTTTCTGGGCTGGTCAATGGTGCACCGCGCCGCCCGCCCAGTGGGAGACCGGGTGGTCGGCGACCCGCACTGGCATGTGCACGTCACCATCGCGAACATGACCCGCGGGAGCGACGGCGGCTGGTCGACGGTCGCGGCTGGCGGCCGGGACCTGATGCGCCACGCCCCCGCGGCGGACCATGTCCTCAAAGCGCTGGTCCGCCGCCGGCTCAGTGTCGAGTTCGGGGTGACCTTCGCCCGCTCGGAGCGGACCGGGGCGTGGGAGGTCGCCGCCATCCCCGACGCCACGCTGCGGGCGTTCTCCAAACGGGGCGCGTCGATCGAGGCGATGCTGCGCGAGCTGGGGTTCGACCCCGCGCTGGCGACCCGGCGGGCCGAAGACCTGGCGGCGGCGCAGACCCGGCACGACAAGACCGAGCACACCGCCGCCCCCGACGCGACGCTGCGGTCGATCTGGCAGGCCGAGGCTCGCACCCTCGGCGTCGACCCCGACCGGCTCGCCGCAGCCGCACTGCCAGGAGCCGGCGCGGCGAGCAGCAGGCCGGCGGGTGATGACGAGCCGGCTGAGCGGCAGTCTGAGCTGCTCGCCGACGTGGTCGGCAGGCTGACCGACCCCGAGCACGGCCTGACGTCCGGACGCCGGCGGTTCACCCGCGTCGACGCCCTGGCCGCGGTCGCCGACGCCCTGCCGGCCGGTGCCGCCGACGTGGCGGAGATCGAGAGTCTCTGCGGCCGGGCGCTGGCGGCGGCGGGGATCGTGGCGCTGCCCGACCCACCCGGCGCCAGCCGGACGATGGCGCCGGCTGCCGGCCTCGAGCAGACGACCGCACCGGCGACCGGACAGCAGCAGGACCAGGACGGGCCCACGCTCGCGGCGGCGGGGAACGCGGCGCGGCGGCAGATCGGCGCCGGGCACATGGCCAACGCGGCCCGGTTCACCACCGCCGACGTCCTCGCCGCCGAACGGGTCATCCTCACCGCCGCTGCCGCCTCCCGGCCGGGGCAGGGCGCGGCGCACGTGACCGCCGGGGCGGCGGCGCTGGCCCGCTCGGCGGTCGAGGCCGGGCAGGGGTTCGCCCTGTCCGAGGAGCAGGCAGCAGTGGCGCTGCGGCTGGTGACCAGCGACCGGATGGTGGACGCGGTACTGGGGCCTCCGGGGACCGGCAAGACGACGCTGATGCGCGCTGCCCGCACCGCCTGGGAAGCCGAAGGGCTGGTGGTGGCGGGGGCGGCGACGGCGGCGGTGGCGGCGCAGAACCTGGCTCTCGAGTCCGGGATCGGATCGCGGACGGTGGCGCAGTGGGTGCACCGGATCCGGACCGGCGGGGGGCTGTCCGGGGTGGATGTGCTGGTGCTGGATGAGGCGAACCTGACCGACGACCGGGACCGCGCCGCCCTCTACACCGCTGCTGCCCGGTCGGGGACCAAGGTGGTGGAGGTCGGCGACCCCCAGCAGCTGCGGGGGGGTGGGCTGCGGGTCACTGTTCGCCCGGGTGCATCAGCTGGTCGGCGGGATGAAGCTGACGGAGAACCGCCGTCAGGCCAGCGAGGACGAGCGGGCGGCGATCGCCGCGTGGCGCGACGGCCGGTACACCCAGGCGCTGTCCAGCTGGGCCGGCCGGGGCCGGCTGGTCGCGACCGAAACTGGCGATCAGGCGGTGACGGCGATGGTCGCCAGCTGGATGGGCCAGCGGGCCGGCGCTCCTGATGCTCATGCGGAGATGCGGGGGGTGGTGATGCTCGCCGCCGCCAACGACACCGTCGAACGGTTGAACGACGCGGCGCAGGCGGTCCGCGCCGCCGCCGGCGAGCTCGGCCCGGAACACGTCTATGCGGTCAAGGGTGGGCGCAGCTTGCGGCTGCGCCAGGGCGATCATGTGCTGGTCCGGCTCAACGACCGGGCGCAGCGGATGCACGAAGGCCCGGATGTGCTCAACGGCTACCGCGGGGTCGTCGAGCACATCGACACCGGCCCCGGCGGTGATCGCGCCCACGGCGGTGACGGCGCGGTTCGGGTGGCGTGGCAGCAGCACGGCCCGGACGGGCTGGTCACCGACCGGGCGACGCTGAGTCCAGAGTTCGTCGGCGGCGGCGGCCTGTCGCTGGGCTATGCGATGACCGGGCACAAGGCCGAGGGGCTGACCGTGACGGCGGACTGGGCCTTGGCGGACGGGACGCGGCAGGGCGGGACGGTGCTGGTGCACGCCGCCGGGATGGACGAGCCCGGGCTGCACGTGGCGACCAGCCGGCACCGCGACAAGGTCATCCTGTTCGCCGGCCGCGACCAGCTCGAGACCCCGGCCGACACCCATGAGCTCGGCGTCCCCACCTCCGGCGAGCAGCTCGAGCGGCGGGTCGTCGCCGCCCTGGCTGAGCAGGCCCGGACCCGCTCGCCCACCGCCAACGACCGGCCCGTGCACGACGACCTCGGCCCCGGGTCGGGCGGCCGCCGGCCGCGGCGGGACTCGGACGTGCCGCCCGGGGCAGCGCCAGCAGACGAGCCGACCGCGCAGGAGGCCAGCCTGGTCGACCCCGCCCGGCCGGTCGCCAGGCTGCGGGCGGCGTGGAGCGAGCAGGCCCGCGCCGGCGAGCAGCTCGCCGCCCTCGAACCGCGGCTGGCCGCTGCCCGCGCCGACGCAGCCCGCGAGCGGCGCACCGAACAGGCCCTGGCGCCACTGCGTGAGCAGCAGGAGACGGCCGGGGCCGCCAGCGGGGCCGCCGAGCAGGCGGCGGGCCCCGCCGGGCAGGTGTTGGCCGGCCGGGCGGGGCAGATCGCCGCCGAGCTGTCCCGGGCGTGGGACGAGCAGGCGCCGGCGGCCCGGCAGGCAGCGGAAAAGGTGCTGGCCGGTCCGGGGCGGCTGGGGATGCGTCGCGGTCAGGTCCGCGCCGCCCAGGCCGAGCTGGAGCAATGGGCACAGACTTGGCGGCCGGTGCTCGGCGAGGACAGGCTGCGACCGGGCATGGAGGTCGGTCTGGCCCTGACCAGTTCCGGTGCCGACCAGGTCCAGCAGCCGATCGCCGGCCACGCCCAGGCCCGGGCCCAGGCCGAGCTGCCTGAGCAGACCCGGCTGCTGGCCGCTGCCGACCGGGCCCGGAAGGACGCCGCCGCCGCTGACGCGGCCTACACCCAGGCCTCGGCCAAAGCCCGGCACTGGCTGCTCATCGCCCGCACCACCCACGGCTACCGGGACCTGGCCACCGACGTGGACCGCCTCGCCGAGCAGACCCAGGCCGCCCGGGCACGCCTGGACGCCGCCGGCGAGCGGGTCGCCGCCCGCGCCGCGGACCCGGCGATCATCAGCCAGCCCGACCCGAAGACCTTCCTGGCCGGTACCCGCGCCGTCTGGGCCCGCGACGACCAGGCCGCCCAGCAGGCCGCCCGGAAAGCCGCCCAGGCACAACAAGCCGCCCGGCACGACTCTGCGGGCTACCGCCCGCCGAGCCGCCAGCTCGGACGCCGCCCAGGGCCCAGCCTCGGACGCTAGAACACAGCCACTGGCGGCTACCCGAGTTCGGCGGTGCCAGGTCTGCGCCCAATGCCGCACCGCAGCCAGATCGCCGGTTCAGCCCGAGTGTGGTTCCTGGCGGCGAGCACAGCGCGGACGGCCGCCGCGTCCCTTGGAGCCGGGCGAGCGACCTACCGCGGCGACAGTCAGCCGGCCGAAATAAGTAGTGCCTGGTCGGCGCCGTCGTCCTCCCAGGCTTCTGCCCTTCGCGAAGGCCGGTGCCATCGTCGGCAGCTGCCCACTCCCCGGACTGTCCGGTTCATCGTCCAGGGGTTGGTGCGGCCAGCAGCGCGCACGTAGCAGATCGACTGGAGCGCGACACGCCGGCACGGTTCCCGGGGTATCAGCGACCCCTGTGCGAGATTTCGCGGCATGCCGAAGCGCGTCTCGCATGGTGGTGGTCGACCTAGTAAGGGCGAGCGTGTTCGCGTTATGTCGCGGGTCGCTCCGGGGGTGGCGGAGGCGCTCCGCAGCGAGGCTGAACGCCTTGACCTGTCCTATAGCGACGTCATCGCCAACGCCCTGGCTGCCCACTACGGGCATCCGCCCTTGGTGGCGTCCTCAGAGGACGACCAAATGAGGCTGACCGCCTAGCGGCTGGCTGACGGGCCATGCCAGCTGGCTGGCCCGGGGACATAACGAAGCCCCACACCCCAAAGTCGTTTGGCAGCGTCTGTGGGTGCAGGGCTTCGTCGAGTACCTCAGGAGGAACCATACCCCCCGCCGACTGGCGGGTCACGCATGTCCGGAGCCAGCGAGCTTTGGCGTGTCGTGACCTGCAGCTGAGTCCTGCGCGTAGCCGGCGCCGCCTGCGACGGTGACCGGACCGGCGGCCGGTTCCGGCCGCCCCCTGTCCCGCTCGCAGGCGTGGCAGCTGACCCGTGCGGTGAGCCCCCGCCCGGTAGTGCGGGTAGCCGACGTCGACGCCTACGGGCTGGTGGTGAACACCTACACCCGCCAGGCCCGGACGACCGGCGCCCGGCCGGACGCGCCGTGGGCGGTGTACCTGACCGACCAGGTCGGCGGCTTCCGGCTGCTGGCGTTCGACTTAGACGCCGCCAAGGGCGACCCGGCAGCCGACGCCGCCAGGCTGTGCGGCTGGCTCACCGGCGCCGGGCTCCCCCACCTGCTCACCCGCTCCGGGCCCTCCGGCGGCCGGCACGTCTGGCTCGCCCTCGCCGAAGCCGTCGACCCCGGCACCGTCGACACCCTCGCCCGGCTGGTCCGGGCCCGGCTGCCGAGTCTGGACATCGCCCCGCTTGCCAACCCGGTCACCGGCTGCGTGCGCCCCCCCGGCGCGCCGCATCGTGCCGGCGGCAGCTCCACCGTGCTGGCCGGGGACCCGGCCGCCCTGACCACTCCGACGGTGACCGCGGCCGACGTGAGCCGGCTGGTGGAGATCCTGGCTGCTTGCCACCAGCCCGAACCGCTGGACCCGCTGGACCCGGCTGTCGCGCTGCCGACTGACCGGACTGGGCGGCTCTACCTGCCGGGGGTCCGCCGGCAGCTGCCCGCCGGCAGCGCGCAGGCCTTGCAGGTCGACGCCGCCAAGGTGGATGCGAACACGGTGGGTGCGAATGCGGTGGATGCCAGTACGGTGCTGCGCCGGGTGCTGGTGGGTGCGGCGGCGGCCCGGTGGCGCTGCGCCGACGTCGCCTCTCTGGTGGCCCACTCCCCTGGGCTGGAGCACCTCCGGTCCCAGGGCCAGGGACCTGGTGCGGCTCGCCGGCTGCGCAGCCCGGGTGAGGGCCGGGCGGTGCTGGCCCGCCAGTGGGACCGGGCGGTGCGCTGGGTCGCCGCCCATCCCCGGGCCAGCAACTGTGAGGACCCGACGTTCGAGCCCCGCGCCGCCGCCCTTGCCGACCTGGTGGAGGCCACCCAGACCCGCGCGGATGCGGCGGCGGGCAGGTGGGCCGGCCCGGGCGGGCCGGCGGACCGCAGGGTGCTGGACGCGCTGTGCCTGCTTTCCCTGCAGGCGGTCAGCGCGGTGGTGGAGGCCGACATCCGCCGCTTGGGGCTGATCTGCGGGATCGGCCGGGAGACCGCCCGCGCCGCACTGCTGCGCCTCGCGAGGGACGGCTGGATCACTCGCCATGCGCCGGCCGAGGGACCCCGCGCCGCGTCGTGGATCTTGAACGAGGGGTTGTCCACAGTCATAGACGAACCAGGCCGGTCACAAGCGGACCCGCGCCCCCCTGGCGCTGGTACCGCCGAACGAAACCGCTGGCTCACGCTGCTGCGCCTCCGTCTCGGTGCCGCAGCCCATGACGTGTTCACCTTCGCCGGCGGACTTGGTCATGCCACCGGCCAGCTCTACGCCACCCTCATCAGCCAGCCCGCCAGCACCAGCCAGCTCGCCCACCAGCTCGGCTACTCCCCCGACGACACGGGCATCCGACTCGGAGCACTTCGAGCCGCACGCCTAGCACGACGAACCTCCAGAGGGTGGTCTGTGGTTCGAGTCGATCGGCGCGACGCGGCCGCCGTCCGGATCGGGGTCGCCGGTCGGTTAGCTGACCGGGCCCGGCGCTACACCCTCGAGCGCGAGGCGTTCGCCTGGTGGACCGACGAGCTCACCTGGATGCACGCCCCCCGCCGCACCGCCGCCAGCCGACGACCCGGGATGGGCCAACTGGTCATCCTCGACCCATCTGACACTGTGCCGGCCCGGCCGACGCACCCCCGCCGCGGCGACGGCCGCGCCGACTTCACGGCTGCTCGTCGGAAGCTGCTTGCGGGAGAAGGACACCTGACCGTTGGGGTGAGGACTCAGCGGCGAGCAGCTTGACCTAGCGTCGTGGACGTCCGACTTGGCCGGTCTTGGACGTTGTCCGGCTGAAGTGTCGAACTACATCTGCGGGTGTGTGCCGCTCGATGAACTCATGCATAGCGAGCCGCCAGACGGCGCTGTGGGTGAGGTCAAGACGAGCCACTGCCGCCTCGACTCGTATCTCGTGCAGGAAGTCATCGATCCGTAAGTCGCTGTAGATAGTCCTGGCTGGCCCCTTGTCGGTAGATGTTGTCGCGACCGGCGCCTGTTCAGACGCCACAACTTGGCCAGCGGGAGCCGCTGAGGGTGCAGTTGGCTGCTTCTTGTGGGGCGCCTGTTCGTCCTGGGTACCTGCGACTGGAGGGTCGACGGTCGGTGCTGGTGTTTGATGACCTCGCTTCTTTGGCTTCTGAGGCAAGGGCAGAACACGGCCGGCGGGACTGTGCGTCTCGGTTGTCACTGGCTCACTCGTCACCGTAAGACCTGACGGTCGAAGCAATTGCCCTGAGCTCTTCGACGTAGCGGGTCCAGCGAGCCGGAGTCGGCTCAAGTGCTGTCATCGCTAGGCGCTGCTGGCGCTCACCGAGATCGGGGTACCAGGACAGCACCGGGCCGAGTGGAACGTCGAAGCGCTGGGCTAGCTCCCATAAGCGTCGATTGAGCGACGCCGATGGTGACCTGGGGACCATGGTCGGCACGAGGAGAAGCGGGTAGTCAGACGCGTCGCCCAGCATTCCGTCGAGTGCGTCGAGCTCTCCCGCGCGCACCGGTGTCGGTACGACGACAGTGTCGGCCGCCGCCATCGCCCCGAGCGTAGATGCGAAGCCGCCGGGGTGGGTGTCGACAACGACCCAGGGCCTCCCCCACTCTGCGGCCCACTTGCCGAGCGCCGCAGCTACGTCCTCAGCACTTAGGTCGGCGTGACTGAGGTCTGGGTGCCCGGGAACGAGGTCCGCCTTGCGATGCCCAACGAGCGGCTTTGGCGTGCGGTCGTGTGCTAGTGCGTCGAGCACCGGACGGGTATGTGCCCGATCGTAGCGGTAGCCCCACCGTCTGCTCGCTCCCCCGCTATCCCATTCAAAATCAACGAGCGGTGCGTTCAGGAGATAGGCCAGTTCCAGGGCGAGCGTGGTCTTGCCTACGCCACCCTTGTAGGCAGCCACAGTGATGATCTTGGGCACAATCGCTGATTATGGCGCTGGAGCCGCGCTTCGCTACAGCGGCGCGCCGCTAGACATTTCCGGAGTTACAAACCCGCGGCGTTGAACACGACCTTACAAAGTCTCACAGGCGTGCCGGTGAACCTGTCCGAATGCCCAACGGCGCAACTGCGAACCCTTGCGCAGCTGTGAGATTCTGCAGTTACAACGTTGTATTTTCCGGAGGGCAGCGCGAGGTCGGTGTACGCCGACGCGGTGGCCTGGACGCACAGGGGGAGCGTCTACCGGCCGCTAGCGTCGAGTCCCGCCTGGCCCTACGCCATAGTGCGTGTTTGTCGTTGGCGAGCCTTGTCGGGTGCTCGGAACATGGTGAAGTAGCAGGTGTGGTCAGGAGAGCCGATTGGGGAGTACCTCCGCAGTTACCCTCGCTTGGTGAGCATCGCTGAGGAGTGGGACTTCACCGTCCCGGAGGACGACTCGGAGTTGTTGGCCGAGCTACGCCGCCACGGCGTGGCTCCGGGTAGGCGGCTGCACGTCTCGATCGCCTCTGATGGGCGTGCACTCGAGCGCGACCCCGCCTGGACGCGCCGGCGGTTGAGCTTCACGGCCTCAATCCAGTCTGAGCCCGACTTGTCGGCGAACACGGATGAATACTTGCGAGGTCTTGGCCGCACGTGATCCTGGTCGACACCAACATCCTGGTGGCACTTGCGAACGGTCGTGACAACAACCACCGGGTAGCCGTAGACCTGATGGAAACGGTGCCCGAGGAACTCTTGGTGACTTCAACTGTGATCGCTGAGGTCTGTCACCTGCTACAGGAGAGAGCGGGCGCCCCTGCAGAAACGAGATTCCTTCGGTCCTTCGACGCTGGCGAGCTTGTCCTGGCCGATCTGACGCTGACAGACCTACGGCGCATGGCTCAGCTGACTGAGCGGTACGCGGACTTGGGGTTGGGGGGAACTGATGCCTCCGTCGTGGCCGTGGCAGAGCGCTTGGGAATTACCCGCGTCGCTACCTTCGACCGGCGGCACTTTTCGGTGGTGCGACCTGCCCATGTTCGGTTCTTCTCTCTTCTACCAGCCACTCCCTAAGGGACGTAGGTGGCTACACCGATCCCGAAAACGACCCTATTTGGCACATCGGTATGGGTGTAGCGGAATTCGCGTGTTGCACGAGATACGGACGCGCCAGAACTGTGTTGCAGATTCAGGGTGTCGCAAGTAGGGCTGTAGGAGGGTTCCGCTACGTTGCCGGCCATGGGTTCGCTGATCGGGTATGCGCGGGTGTCGACGGCTGAGCAGTCGGTGGATCTGCAGACCGATGAGCTGAGGGCGGCGGGTTGCGTGAAGGTGTTCACCGAGCAGGTCTGCGGTGCGGTGGACCGCCGTCCGCAGCTGGACCGGGCGCTGGAGCAGCTGCGGGCCGGGGACACGCTGGTGGTGTGGCGCCTCGACCGGTTGGGCCGCAGCCTGCGGCACCTGATCGACACGGTCACCGGGCTCGACGCCCAAGGGGTGGGGTTCCGGTCGCTGCGCGAGAGCATCGATACGACGACTTCGGGTGGGCGGTTGGTGTTTCACCTGTTCGGGGCGTTGGCGCAGTTCGAGCGGGAGGTCATCCGGGACCGGACGGTCGCCGGGCTGGCGTCGGCCCGGGCCCGGGGCCGGGTCGGGGGACGGCCACCGAAGCTGACCGCCGACCAGGTGCGGACCG
>JAABUZ0100007964.1_pt1 | contig 12635 bp, 15 predicted proteins | sample 5562091 | NCBI WGS metagenome assembly JAABUZ01 (sample SAMN12813069, study PRJNA571459) | rock metagenome | isolation source: Antarctica rocks | place: Antarctica: Victoria Land, Linnaeus Terrace sud | collected 2015-12-21 | reverse complement strand
CGTAATGCGGTCATGGGTACAGTGTCCTCCGTTCATAGCGCCTGGTCAACAGGGGCCACGGTTGGCCGCACCACAAAGGCGATCTGTAGCCCCGGCCGCACCCGCGCCGCGCACCGCTCGATCAGGCTCCGTAGACGGCGGTCGAGCCATTGCTGATGAAACGCGGGGGCCTCGTCGCCAGTGATCGCCACGGTGAGCACGTCGCCGGCCTGGTCGAGCTGCTGGGTCGGCAGGAACCAGCGCGCGTAGTTCTCCGGCGTGACCTCCCGCGCGATTTCGGCGCGCACCTGGCCCCACTCATCGGCCGTCTGTGGTGGCGCTAAGGACGCCGGCGACACATCGGAGCTGCGGGGCTTGGTCGTCGCGCGCGGTGGCTGTGGGGGGGCACCTTGCCGCAGGAGGCTTTCGACGACGCGGAACAGGTACGCCATCGGCTTCTCGATGTGGGGCAAGCTTGGCCGCATCAACAGTTCGGCTTCGGCGAGCACGGCGAGGAACGCCGGCAGATCGAGCCCGGCGCGGGTCATGAGACCATAGGCGCGGCTGACGCTGGCCCAGGGCTGCGCGCCGTCCCCCAGGCGCTCCACTAACGCCGCGATCGGGCCGGCGAGCGCCTGATAGTCGGCGTCGATGCGCCGCTGTGGGGGCGCGGCCGTGACAGGCGTGGGCGTGGTGCCGGCGTCGTCGCGGAGGGGCTCGCCGGCGAGCTGGCCGACCGCGTCGTCGGTTCGTGATTTGGTGATCGCTGTAACGGGGGTAGGGGGCATCGATCTTTCGATCTTCCTGTTTGTTGGTACGTCTGTTTGTTGTGGGTGCGGCTGCCGCACCACCCCCCTGGCCCGGCCCGAGGAGGTAATAGATCGTCGTGGCGTACCCGCCGTCGTCGCGGAGCGCGTCCTGATGGCCGATGATGCCCCGCGCCTCCAACTCGTCGAGCGCGCGCAGGAGGACCGTCCGGTTCTTGATGCCGGCGCCCTTGTCGAGCTGGCGGCCGTCGCGGGTGGTGATGCCGTGCTGGAACTGGCTCAGGCTGATGGCGTCGGCGCTCTTGCGGAAGCCCGAGGTCCGGCGCACGATGTAGAGCAGCGCCTTCAAGGGTGCTTCCCCCAGGTCGGGCGCTACGTCGTCGAACACCCAATCAGGGGTAGCGGTGGTGGACCAGCCGGGGGTGAAAGAGGGATTGACGGACGCGGCGGCAGGCTGTACGCTCATGGTGTCTCCTTTGGGTCCACTTTGGACCTGGGGGTTTGAGTGCGCGTCGGCTGATTTCTGCCAAGAATACAGCAGCCGGCGCGTTTTCTATTGGGCGGGATCTCCTCCCGCTCGGCCTATCGGCCTGCACATAGCGACTAGGCACCCCTATTTTCGCGCCTCATCACCATGCGTGGAACGGTTGCTAGACGGGGTACGCTTATAACTATGTGCAGCGACCTGTCGTAGCTCCTTAGCCGCTAGTCTACACGTTTGGGCGACGATGCGCCGGAACGGACGCCACGGCGACGCTCAACGGGGGTCCAGCAGCGTGTCAGGACGCGTTCAGAGGACGCAGGCGGCGCGTAGGACTGGTGAGAGCGCCCCTACGTGGGAGGTGGCCGCAAAACGGCGCTCTGTGGCTCCTGGGGCGTTGGAGCGTGTCGCGGGCGTCCCGTCGCTGACGAGGCGTTCAGGCGCCGGCCTGCCGCGTCGTCGAGCGGCCGAGCGCAGCGAACGCCGGCAGAGTTTTCGTTAAACGAAAACACACCTTGCTCCGTGCTCTCCACGGGGGTCACACAGGGCCGCCACGGGGGCGAACGGGGCGCTTGACAGTCGTCACGCAGGTATTATAGAAAACCTGCGTGACGGTCTAAAAGGGGGTAGAAATGGCGGTTAAAGCGAAGCGGATTAAATGCGCCAAGTGTGGGGAGCGAGAAACAGTCATGAGGGGGGAGCGGGCGCCGGCGTCGATCTACTGCGACTTCTGCCGCGATGAAGTGAAGCGCGAGCAAAACGCCCTGCGCGCTCAAGCCTACCGCCAGCGCAAGGCGAGCTACGGCGGGATGCGTTAACTGCACCTCCCCGGCCGGGCCGCAGATTTCGTAGGGGTACCGAGTGATGGGGGCAACGCTGAGGCGCGTTGTTCTGCTCGCGCTCGGCCTGGTGCTCGTCGCGGGCCTCGTCGCCGCCGTCGTGGGGCGGCGCGCGCCTGAGCGGGTGTACACAGTCGCGCAGGTGCGCGCCGGCCTCGCGCGTCAGCCCGCCGCATGGGCTGGCCGGACACTCCTGGTGCGTGGGATCGCGGCCGCATCGTCTTGGGACGTGGGGGTAGGCCCAGGGGTCAATGCGATCCAGTTTTGCGGCACCCGTCCCATTGGTAGCGCCCCGCAGCCTTGTGAGTTGCCGTTAGCCGCGCCGAATGGGCCGAATGGGGCGGGGACGACTGCGTATCTGACGCTCGTCGATGCGTCTGTCCGGGTCGATCCCATACACCCTTTCTTCATGCCCCGGCGGGTCAACGCCCTTGTCCTCGCCGTGCAGCCCGTTACACCTAATCCCCTGGTCGCCCTCGCGCGCCGGCTGCCCCCACTCGCGCGCTTCCTCCCGGTGCCGAGGCAGGTACCCGGCGGTGTGTCGCATCTCTACCGCATTCGTCTACGGCCGGCCGGTTCTGCCCGATGCGCCAGCCCCTTCTCGTTCACCTGCGATATCGGCGTCTTGGTGGATGCCCAGCTCTAGCGCCACCCCGCGACCCGCGCCGGCGACCCCTGGCTACTGGGAAAGAAGATCGCGTTTAGCCCGTTCTTTTCCCGGTAGCCCGCAGCACCCACGAGGCGCTACACTGGGGGCGACGGCGGCGGCTCCGGGGGGCATTTGGGGACAAATGTGGACTCACTCCACATTTTGTCGGATCGGCCCTGGGGGGCCTCCCCGCAAAATGTTCCGTTCGCTCTGCTGGTACAAGGGTCAGACTCACACGAGAAGGGAACCGTGATGCTCAAGAAGGATGCTCAAGTATTCGCTGACTATCTCTCAGGAACGTTTGGTATTATTGCGCGGTTGCGCTACAAAGGCGACGAGGAGCAGCAGACGCAAGCCAAATGGTGCATCAATGTCTATGCCAACGAGGAGGACGCTGAAAATGATGCCGAGCCAACAGGCATCATTTATCAGGCGTTCGTGAATCCTAACTACACCGGAGTTGCGGAAGTCACTGCGGCGCGCTCATAGTTTGTCGCCGCTAGTGAAGAGGGGCAGTGATGACCAGGTACGCGGTGCTGCGCATCGCCAAAGTCAAGACGATGGGGCACGTCGCCGGGCTTGGCCTGCACGTCGAGCGGGAGCGGGAGACCCGCAACGCCGACGAGGCGCGCCAGCACGCGAACGAGCGGCTGGCCGGAACGGGCGACTGGTGCGCCGACGTCGAGCGCCGCCTGGCCGACGCCCCGATCATCCGTAAAAACGCCGTGCTGGCCATCGAGCACGTCATGACCGCCTCCCCGGAGTTCTTCGCCGCGGGGGACGAGCGGCGGGTGGAGGCGTGGCGCGACGCGAGCATGGCCTGGCTGCGCGAGACCTACGGGGAGCGTAACGTCGTGGCGGCCGTGCTGCACCGCGACGAGCTCACCCCGCACATCCAGGCCCTGGTGGTCCCGATCGACGATAACGGCCGGCTCAACGCGCGCGGCTTCATCGGCGGGGATCGCGGCCGCCTCTCGGAGTTGCAGGACGGCTACCATGACGCCGTGGGGCGACTGGGGCTCGCGCGCGGGGTGCGCGGGAGCGTCGCCGAGCATCAGACGGTCAAAGAATACTACACCAAGATCCAGGAGCCGACGCCGGCGCGCGGGGCGGTGCTACGCGAGGTAGAGATCGAGCGGCCGGGACGCCTCACGCTGGACCCGGAGCGGTGGGCCGAGGAGCAGCGGGAGAAGGTCGTCGAGCAGATCACGCCGGCGCTGGACGCGGCGCTGACCAAGGCGCGGCACTACGAGGAGCAGGCGGCCCGGGCCGAGGCCAACGTGATCGCATTGCAACAGCGCGTGCAGACACTGGAACAGGCACAGGAGCGCCTCACGCGCGATTACAGGGCCTTGGCGGAGCGCGTGCGTGATATTCCCCTCCCTGATGCCCTGAAGGCCCTGGGAGCGTCCCAGGACCGCTCTGACGCCCACAAGTGGCACACGGAGGCCGGCGTCCTCAACGTCACCGGGGCCAAGTTCTACAACCACAGCGAGGGGCGGGGCGGCGGGGGCGCCATCGACCTGGTGATGCACGTCGCCGGCTACGACTTCAAGGGCGCGACCTCCTACCTCGCCGACCGTTTTGGGGCCGACGCTGCGGCTGGGGCGGCCGTGGCCCATCAGGCGCCTGCCTTCCGGCGCTGGGCGGAACGGGCCGAACCGCCCGCCTTCGAGGCCCCCGAACAGGACGCGGGGCGCTGGGAGCAGGTGCGGGCCTATCTCGTCGAGGAGCGCAGCCTGCCGGCGCGGTTCGTCGATGTGCTACACGAGGGCGGCTTCGTCTACGCGGACCGTCATGGGAACGCGGTCTTCCCGCGCTGGGATGAGGAGCAGACGGTCGTCGGGGCGGCTTTACGGGGGACCGACGACGGGAGCGCGTTCAAGGGCCTGGCGGCGGGCAGTCGGCGCGAGGAGGGGCATTGGGCCTACAGCTCGGGCCTCAAGGAGTACCCGGACCGCACCCCGACGCTGCTGGTGGCCGAGTCGCCGATCGACGCCATCAGCGCGCACCTGCTGCGCTATCGGGGCGAACCGGTGCGCGTGGTCTCGACGGATGGGGCGGGGGCGCTGCCGACGCGCGAGATCGTGGAGGCGCGGGAGAAGGGTTGGGCGATCCGGGGCGCGTTCGACCACGACCCGGCCGGCGAGCGCCTCTACTGGCAACTCACGCAGGCGTGCAGGGGCACCGTCGACGTGGAGCGCGAGCGGCCGCGCGGCAAGGACTGGAATGAGGACCTCCAAGAGCGCGAGGAACGCCGTGCCCAGGAGCGGGACCAGTCGCCGGTGCGCGGCCGCTCCCGCGAGCAGAGCCCTCCGCGCGGAGGCTGGGACCATGACCGCTAGCGCGGCACGCCGCAGCTGTGGTGCCCAAATAGCGCCGGCTGCTCAGGTCGGTTATCGTGGCAAAAACAAGGGAAGGGGCGCAGCTAGCTGCGCCCCTTCCCTTGTAACTGTTGTCGATCGGGTGCTAGGCCCTAAACACTGTTTCTACTTGCCGGCGCGGCGCTGGCGGCGCCGACGATAGAGGACGATACCCAGGGCGGGCACGAGACCCGTGGCGAGAAGCTCGCCGCTGCCGAGCTCAGGCGTCGCGGCGACGGCAGGGCCGCCTGAACCAATGAACTGGATCAGCGCGTCGAATTTCATCGTTGAATTATCACTACAGGCGACCTGCCCCACAAGTGTAGCCCCGTTACCAAATTCCACGCGGTTTTTATTCGGATCGTTACCACCTGTCGGTTGACCCGATTGAATATCGATGCCCTGCGTGTCGTTCAATGAACACGTCTGTGTCACATTGTTTTTGTCCGTGTACATGATGGACCCACTGAAGCTTGACGCGGTGGCAGCGAAGGTTCCGGTCGGGCAGCTAGCTAGGTTGCTGTCGTTGAGACCCGTGACTTGGTTGTTACCATTAATGTCGACCGTCAGGCTGCCAGCAGCGCCCAGAGTGAATTTTTCCTGCACGGAGCCCGTCGAACTCTTAGGAAAGCCAGAGGTTAGGGTAACGACCGGCATGAAACAACTGTTTGGCGCGACTGCCGCGTGCGCCGCGTGCCTACCGGGGAAAAAAACCCCAGTCGTCCCGACGATGAGACCTGCGACGGCTACTGAGCGCAGGCGCCGACCATACGTCGAACTACGTTTTACCATGTGTTGGTTCCTCCTAGACAATGCGCGTTCAGGGACAGTGCGCGTTCAGGCGTCTCACCGAGCCCCGTGTGCCGGGCCTAGCACCGCGATGTCGCTCTTCACGCCTAATTGGATCATAACAAACGGTGGTTAAGATCTGGTTACGGTCGAGGCCAAGATCCCGTTAAGGTTCGGTTAAGATTAGTCGTTCCAGGTTAAGATTGGTTAACACCCAGATTTCCCTCTGAGTTCGCGGTATCTTCCTGCACGTCGTTGGGGAACTACACATAGTAACCAGCGTACCATTGCCTCATAACGCTAAAACAGAGGCAGTGCGGGCGGATCTTGTTTATGTGTAGTGAGCAGGTTGGCGGGGGAGGCGAAACGCGGTAGACTAGCGCTAACGGTCTGGGGGTGCCCCGGCCACAAAAAACGCTACGTGCCCCTGTGCCTTCTTCTTTAGCCGGATGAAGCACAAAAGCGCGTAGCGCAAACCGCGAGAGGTTCTGCTATGAGCTTATCCTGTACATCCGCGTCCGTCAACCACCCATCCAGTCTCCCCACCCCCCTCCTCGCCGACGACCGCGCCATCGACGGCCGCTGGTTCCGGCTCCCCAACGCCCTCGGCCGCTATCGGCACCTTGGCCTGAGCGCCGCGCAGCTCGGCCTGGTCGTGGCGATCCGGGGCTCATGGACCGACGCCGGGCTGCCTGAACCAGCGATCCCGCAGCTCGCCGAGGACCTCATGACGAGTGAGCGCCAGGTGTACGAGATGCTCGCCGACCTCAAAACCAAGGGCTATGTAGTCGTGCATGAGCACACCGGCCCCCGGAACGAACGCCTGCCCAACAGCTACAGCTTCGCGCCTCTCTTCGCGGCCGCCGAGCGGGAGATGGCCGCGCATAAAGAGGCGCAGCGGGCGGCGTGGCAGGCGTCCCGCGCGGACACCCCCCCCCTGGCCTGTGAGGACACCCCCCCCCTGGCCTGTGAGGACAGGGCTAACGAAGACGTACCTAAGACAATCGGTAACGACATATCGGTACCCCCTACCCCCGTTGCAGCAATGTTTGACGCACCGCACGACGAGGAACCTGTGAGCCCTGCGAGTGCGACGCGGCCACAGGCCCGCCTCGACGCCGCCTATCAGGCGCTCGTGGAACCACTCACGACCATTGGCGAGGAGCTGGGCGACCGCGCCCACCCGCTTGCCAGCGCCACACGGGCTTACAAGCTCATGACGGCCGCGCGGCTCGACGTCGGTTCGTTTCTGGCGCTGATGGAGGAGGCGCGGCTGCACACGCTTTCCGCGATTGAGGCGCGCCGACGGAACAAGCCACCCAAGCCCATTGCGAACCCCATGGCCTACTATTTCGGCGTCCTAGCGCGGCTGACGCGACCAGACACAGCCCCGCCGCGGTGGCGCACGGAACACGCGAAGCCGCAGCCAGGTGCAGCGTCGCCAGCGTTGCCGCTCACCGCCCCCCCGTCCGACACTTGGGGGGCCGTCACGGCGGAGGCGGGCCAGGTCATGACGCCCGCGAATATCGCGCGCTGGTTTACGACCGCGCACCAACTCGCCGACGCCGGCGACGTGCTCACCGTGGCCGTCCCTGACGCGTTTCATCAGCGCTGGCTGGACGCGCGGCTCCGGGCGAAGATCGAGCAGTGTGCGGCGCGGGTGCGGCCAGGGCTCCAGGTCGCTTTTGTGGTGCAGCCATGAGCGCTCCTGATACGCTCATTGTCGATCTCACCCCGGCCGAGGCTAGCGCCTTGCGGGTGCTCTCCGGCGTCTACCTGCGTGAGCCGGGGCAGCTGGTCGCCGACGCCCTGCGTCAGGTAGCCGCGGACACGCTACGGACTAACACCCGGACGATGACCGCCCAGGACTGCGCCGCGCTCGCCGCCGTCGCCCGCCCTCTTGACCCGGTGCTATGAACGGAGGACAATCGAGACATGAGCATCACATCGGAGAGGACAATTGAGACATGAGCATCACATCAACACGGCCACCAGCGTCCGTCGCGCCGTGGGCGGAGGTCGTGCCCCACATGCCACCGATGACCGTGGACGAGCTACACGCCATCCCCGACGACGGGTGGGCGTATGAATTGGTGCGAGGAGTCCTTGTTCGTATGCCACTAAGCGGCTTCGGTGCGTCGAGTATTGGCCTTCTCCTAGGCGCGGAGTTGACCGTCTACGTGAAGAAACAGGGCTTAGGGCGCGTGACGGGCGAGCAGGGCGGCTATCGCCTTGACCCCGCTCACCCGCGCGACACAGAGCTAGGACCCGACTACGCGTTTGTCCGCGCGGATCGCCTGCCGCCGCGCACGTCGCCGGAGTATATGAAGGCCCTACATCTGGCCCCCGACCTTGCCATTGAGGTGGTGTCTGAGAACCAGTATGCGCCCGGGATGGCCGCGAAGGCGAAAACCTACCTGTCCTTTGGGACGCGCCTGGTGTGGGTGGTCTGGCCGCGCTACGGGCGCGTGGACGTGTGGCGCCCCAGCGATGAGACCCCCACCGCTTTGGGTGTGGACGACACCCTAGACGGCGAGGACGTGGTACCGGGCTTTACCTACCCTATTGCCGATCTCTTTATCTAGCTCTAGCGTCTGTCGCCCGTCATTGGCCTGGTACTATTCCCCTCATGATGACCGAGAGTACGCACACAGGCAGTCATGACCGCCTAGACAGTCATGACCGCCTAGACAGTCAGTCAGCCACCGTCTTAGACGGTCATGACTACACCCTGAGCGTTGATGAAGCTGCTGCTATTCTTGGGAAGTCGGTCGAGACGGTCAGGCGCTATGCCCGCTCAGGACGCCTATCGAGTATGCGCGTGCAGGGCGACCGAATCATCGAATATCGCTTCCGACCCGATGATCTTCAAGGCGGTCACGCGGTCATAGGCGGGCAGACGGGTAGCCAGTCAGTCATGCCCGCCAAGGCAGACGGTTACATAGATGACCGCCTTATGACCGCTTCAAGCATGGAACGTGTGATAGCTCCTCTTCTTGCAAGCGTTCGTGATGCCCTTCAAGCAAATGAGCGACTAACGAGGCAGCTCACGGGGCTTGCCGCAGAGAAGGGAGAACTCGCGGGGCAGCTCGCTGGTAAAGACGCGCTTATCGTGGAGCTACGCCGTCAGCTTGCCGCCCAGGTCATAGCGATCGCGCCGCCCATCTCGGCAGAATCAGAGGAACCGGTAGGGCGGCAAAACCCGCCACGTCGCCCACGATCCCTCTTGGGTCAGCTTGCCGCCCGCGTCGCCGCGCGGCTAGGCTAATGGACTGCTATCGGGAGGAGCGCATCCACCGCAATCACGATGCCGCAAAAGCAGCCTATCCAGCCTCGCGCATGTGAGGCTCGACACACGCCCCCCAGGGGAGAAAAAGGGTGTTTGACAGCCGTCACGCAGGTTTTCTATAATACTTGCGTGACGGCCTAAAAGGGGGTAGAAATGGCGGTTAAGCAGAAGCGGATCAAGTGCGCCCGGTGCGGTGAGCGCGAGACAGTGATGAGGGGGGAGCGGGGGCCGGTGTCGATCTACTGCGACCTCTGCCGCGATGAGGTGAAGCGCGAGCAGAACGCGTTGCGCGCCCAGGCGTACCGCCAGCGCAAGGCGAGCTATCGGGGGGTAGTGCGTTGAACGCACCACCCCCGGCCGGGCCGCGGATTTCGTAGGGGATACCAAGGGAGGCGATGACGATGACCGAGACTACACGCACGGGGCCGCCCATCGCAGTGCGCCCGGCTATTCATGATGATCTGCTCGGCCTACAGGCTGTCGCGGAGCGCACCTGGCGCGCAACCTACGCCGGCCAGCTTCCGGAGGCCGACATCGAGGCATTCCTGGCCGCGCACTACGCGCCGGAGCGGCTGGCGCAACGGCTGGGGCCGGGTCTCTTCGTGGCGACGCGAGACGCGGCGGTGATCGGCTATGCGCAAGCCGGGCTCAACGGCGAGGGCCACGCTGAACTCTTCGCCATCTACGTGCTGCCTGAGATGCAGGGGTTCGGAGCTGGCTGGCAACTCTGGCGGCGCGCACTCGCTCGTGCGCACGAACTCGGCCAGCGTGACATGCTGGTTTGGGTCCTAGCCACGAACGCGGTGGCCCGCCGTTTCTACGAGCGCCAGAGTGCTCGAGTCGTCGGCGAACGCGCCTTCAGCGTGGGGGGCGGCAGCGTGATCGAAGTCGGCTATCGCGCCGCGCTTGCATGAGGGGAGGGGGGGATGTCCAGCTCTAGCGTCACCCCCGACCCGCGTGCCGGCGAACCCTCGCTACTGGGAAAGAGAATTGCGCCCCGCCCTTTATTTTTCCCAGTAGCCCACGGTCCCCACGGGGCGTTACACTGGGGGCGACGGCCCCGGCCCCGGCGGGGCATTTGTAGCAAATGTGGACTCACTCCACATTTTGTCGGATCGGCCCTGGGGGGCCTCCCGCAAAATGCTTCGTTCGCCGTGCCGAGCGCACGGTTTAAGCGAGCGCTCGCGAGTGTAAACCGGTAGTGAGTACCGCTTTGCTGCGCTCACCCTCACGAGGTCCACGCCGTCCATTCTTTTTCCAAGTAGTTAGCCGTTGCCTCCAACGAGGCTCGGGGTAGGCGAGCAACCGTAACACACTGGGGGTTTCTGCATATCCCCCCCAAAAGGTGCATTAAGGACCTTGGCCAGGTAGCCGGTGTCTCAAAACCCTTGAGATGTCGTGAGACCGGCATTCTGAGACGATTTTTGCGACGCGGCATGGCGGGGGTGTCACAAAGTGTACCTTCTGAGCCATTGTTCTCAATGGGAGAACCCAGGAACGTGCTCGTTGTCTGACCGCTGACACGAGCCTTGGGCCCAAGGAGTAGATCGGCGAACTGCAAACAGCGCGCGGCGCGGGAAAGGCGGAACGGCTGATGTCTCTTGCGCACGCTGCGCGCCATCAGCCGTCGGCCTCGCCGAGCCGCTGGGCCAGCCAGCGGCGAGCCACGTCCCCTTGGGCTGCCTGGAACGCGCGCACCGTGGGTAGCCCCGGCGGAGCAGGCTGCAGCGCACTCCAGGTGAAGTAGCCCGCCACCGCCGCCACAGTCGCCGTGACCGCCGCCGGCGGGGCGCTCACCGCCGCCGGGTGCCGGGCGAGCAAGACCTCCGGGTCGGGGCCGCCTTGCATCGCCACGCTGGGCGCCATGCCCACCAGATCGACCCACGCGGCCCCGATGCGCGCCCATGGCCAGTCCACGACATACACCCGCTCCGACGTGAGGAGCAGATTGTCGGCGCGTAGGTCGAGGTGGAGGAGGGTGTCCCCCCGCACGGCCTCTGCCGCCCGCGCTTCCAGATCGGCCAGTGCCGCCAGGTGCCGGGCCGACCACCCGTCCAGTTGCGCTGGCGGGGCGCGGCGCAGCCGCCGCCATCCGCAGATTGCCGTAGCGAATGTCTCGCTGGCGCTCTCGACCACGACGGGCGTGAGTGCCGCGGAGAGGGCCACCAGCGCGTCAAGCACACGGTCGAGTTCCTCCGGGCGCCACGGCTGCGCCGGTATCTGGCCGTCGATATCCTCGAACACCAGCATGACCCAGCCCTCCGGGCCCTCATCCTGTGTCCAGAGCAACCGCGGTACCGGGGCGGTCGGGGGGAGGGCGGCCACGACGCGGGCCTCCTGGCGATAGAGGCCGGGTGTGTCAGCGTTAAGTTCTGGCCCCACTGCCTTCACGAAGACCCGCCGGCCATCGCTGGCCTGGACACGGGCGGCCACGCCCGGGGAGAAGCCGCCCGGCTGCGTCGTCGCGGCGACCACGGTGGCTCCCAGCCACGCCGTGAGGGCGGCAGGGAGGCGGGCGGGCATCCGCGCCCAGGGCAGGCGGACTCCGGCCGCGGGAGGAGGGGGAGAGGACATGGTGCCAGAATAACCCACCTCATACGCCTCGTCAACCCGCAGCCCGCAGACCCGCAGGGCACTATACAGCCGGGGTGAAAGCCATCGGGGCATGGCTCGCACGGCACCTCGCAGCCGAGCAGCGCATCATGCACCAGAAGATGCACCTTTTTGGGGGGATATGCAAAAACCCCCACACTACGGTTCATCGCTCGCTGGCGCTCGCTCAAAACCTGCGCTCGTCGCGCGAGGGGAGGGTTTCTGTAAGCGTCAGCGAACAAAACCCGGAGTGAGTCCAGGTTTGCTCACAAACCCGCTCGGCGACCTGGGCGCGGTCCCTGTACCTGTACTCACTACAGGAACTGCGTTCCCTCCGCTGGCTCCTGGGGGCGCACGGAACATTTTGAGGGCGTCCCGCGCCCGACCAAATGTGTAGTGAGTTACACATTGCTGGGGTGAAAATAGGCCATTTTCATCGCGCGGGGGTGGCCCGCCAGGGCCATGTGGGACTACTTGGAAAAGAATGATCTTTGACCGCCGTGCAGCAGGCCCACACGGCTACACAAACAAGGCAGCTACAGGGTAGCTAAAGCCCGACACAACGGTTTCCCCGTCGAGCGTGTCGTTGATCCCAAGAGTCAACGGCTTATTATCGCCCCGGTGCCACACGTCCACCTGTTGACGCTTCGGCCACACTACCCACACTAGGGCCGTCCCCCCCGCGAGATAGCGCGCGGCCTTCGCCTTCATGGCGGGCCGATACTGCGTCGGCGAGGCGATTTCAACCGCAAGATCAGGGGCAAAGGGATAGGCCGCATCGGGGTCGACCAGCGGCTCACGCGACGCAAAATAGAAGCTGATATCGGGCAACAAGCCCGTATCTTTCTGCCCCGTGTGCTCAAAGTCATACACGGCATCGGCCCCCC
>JAABUZ0100007963.1_pt1 | contig 12636 bp, 14 predicted proteins | sample 5562091 | NCBI WGS metagenome assembly JAABUZ01 (sample SAMN12813069, study PRJNA571459) | rock metagenome | isolation source: Antarctica rocks | place: Antarctica: Victoria Land, Linnaeus Terrace sud | collected 2015-12-21 | reverse complement strand
CGGGCGCGCTCGTCTTGGCCTTGACCGGTGTGGTAGACTTGCATCCCCACACGGGAGGCAGCTTCACCCACTTTCACCTTGCTTCCTCCTTTCTGCGTTTTGACTCTTGACATAGAGGGTCTTTTTTTTCGATAATGCTCTATATTTTATCTCACGGTACCAAATTAATCCAGTCCCTTTATTGGTGTAAGCACCAATAATAGCATCAGCTAATAGACATTCCGTTCTTAGAACAGGTAGTGCGTTTGGCATCAAAATTATATCTGAGTCAAGAAAAAGTAGAAAATCACCCTCTGCTTGTCTTGCTGCAATATTCCTTCCAATACTAATTCCCACGTTATGTTCAAGAAGGATTTTCTTGACGAATCCCTGTGATAACACAAAATCTTTTATCACAGAGTTAGAGGAGTCAGTTGAACCATTATCTAACAAAATAAGCTCATCATCAAAGTTAATTTGACTATTAACAGCTTCTAAACAGTTCTTGATCGATTGTATACCATTATGCATTATGATAATGATACTCAAAGTCATGAGGTATGCCTCTCCTTTGCGTATAGCTGATATACAGCAATTGTTTCTTCTGCTGTACGATACCATGAATAGGATAATGCTCTCTGTTGTGCATATTCTGATTTTGTGTAATCGGTAGTGTGTAACAAATGAGGAATTTCATCAAGAGTATGAAAAATTAATCCGAGTTCGGGGGTAACAAAATCTAATGTTCCACCAATCCACTCTGGCACAATAGGTATTGCTCCATAAGCCATTCCCTCTAGTACTGCAATACAAAATCCTTCTTTACGTGCGGTACTTAATATAAAGGATGCTTTGGCAAGTAATGATTGATATGCGTTAGTACTGAGTCCTGTTACAATACTAACTCCTGCACGAGATAGTTTTTCTATAGCTTGTTTATTTTCATATAGTGCCGGACCAACCACACAAACCAGTTTATATTGAACTGTAATCTTTGAAGCTATATCTGATAAAAGATCAATGCCCTTCATCCACGTAGCTTTTCCTATCCAAACGATGAGCTTTGCATCTTTTTTGAAATTCTTATACCTTGGTTTGTGAACCCCGTGTGGAACGATAACCACTTGTTTCTCTGTTATAGCAGTCCATTGACTTGAACACCAAGAGCTAACTGCTATCACTGCGTCAGCTTGTCGTGCTAAATTTTCCTCTTCCGGCATATATTCAGCTTCTGGATAAAACTTAGAGGGGATATCGCCGCGAACGAACACATTTGCACGATTAGCAGTACTAACATAATCACTCAATTCTGCGCCCCAACCTGCACACTCAGCAATATCTGGCTTCCACAAATTTATTGCTTCCGTTATTTTTTTCCTTCTAATAGATAAATTAGTGTCACTTACAATATACCGATCTACCTTCAGATTCCAAGGTTCCAAGCGGCCTGTAATGACTGCTACTTCATGACCCATATTAAAAAAATATTGAGCTAGATTTATGTAAAGCGTAGAGAATCCACCAGCACATCCTGCGCTACTTATATCCTTATGACAAAGAAGTATTCTCACGTTTAACCTCACTGTTCAGCAATTGGGAATAAAACTTTACTATTTCTTTTGTATGCTGGCTGTACGAAAAATTTGGATCAGGCGATTGATGAGGAATGTTGAGAGCTTGCTTTATGGTTGTAACTAATGCTGTTTCATCGTTTATATCTACTACAAAATGCCTGTTATTTACATATTCCATTAAAGGGGGAATATTGCTGACAATACATGTTACACCACGTGCAAGATAATTTGGTAGTAATCCACTCCCCTGAAAAGATGGATATTCACGGTAAGGAAGTAGTCCAATTCCTGATTCTATAAGCGTGACTATCTCTATTTCATTCAATTCGTATGCAATGCTTTTTATGTTAGGCATTGTCTCCCTGTTATATCCTTCACGCATCAGCTTTTGATCCCACCACAGTCCTCCAAAGATAAACTGTATTTCGGGTACTTGTTTAGCAGCTTTAAGAACTGATGTCGCATCCTTCCAGTGAGACGGGTAGCCGAGAATAGTAACTATTAATGAACTTTCATTGAGACCCCAACTTTTTAAAAGACGTTGCTTACTCGTAAGTGAAACATTAATTGATTCATGATTTGGTGGATGCCAGCTCACAATGTTTGGAGAACTAACTAAATCTGTTACTTGCCTCGCATACTTTGTGAAAAAGCAGTATCCATCCATCATTCTGCTTTTTTGGTTTACAACTTTTGCGAGTTGAAGGTCTCCCACTTTCCGAAATAAATCTAGTTGAATAGAATGAATAGTCAAAATCTTAGATGCAGGACAATCAGGTATCAATAATGGAATGAGCTGTTCAGCGTCATAGGTACCATAGTTGTAGTGGAGAATATCATATTTATGCCAATTAGTTTTCTGCACTAAATTCCTCACATGAATTTTGATTTTTTCGAGATCAAAATTTATATCTTCAAGACCAATTCTATCAACATCGCATCCTTGGCTTGTAAGAGCGGAGGCGAGCGGAGTTAGATATTTGTCTAAACCGTTATATAATGGACCTATTAATGCAACATTAACCATTCAACAGCTTCCTTTAGTACAAGTAGCCACATATTAATACGCTTAACCTGCAGTGAACTAGGGTCTACTTGTGTAATCCATAGCTTCATTTCATGGAGCGAAATTACTACAGTATCGCGATAAAGCTCAACTGGATTCCAGAACATATGACATTTCTCGAAGAATGTAATACCATCAGAAGGAGGGCGGGAAAACAGCAAAAAAAATGCAGGGTCAAACGACGCAGGACGAATATCAGCCCATTCCCAATCAACAAACCAGTATTGCTCTTGGTTAATCATAATGTTCATTGGCAAAAGATCTCCATGACTGAAGACCAAATTTTCATTCATGTGTAAGCTACCGACCAGAGAGTCTAATGCAATGCGTATGTCTTGAGGTAAGTATGGGAAAACTATTTTCCCATACTTTTCAATCTTTTCGTCTCGGTGGTAGCTAACAGGCCAATTTTCTGGGATTTTCGCCCTCTCCAGTTTAGAGATTTCGCTCAATATAGACTCAGTGTTTGCACTAGGATGAATATTGAAAGCGTCACGACGTTCAGCAAGGGCTAAAGCATCTATTCTTTCTAATATCAAGATGACCAAATTATTGTCAATGCGATACCATTTGAGTTTAGGATATCCAATACTATCAGGAGAAAATGTCGTGTAAACTTTTATCTCGTTTTTTAGCGACTGAATATTTTTGGGATCATTGGAAACTCCTGCCTTTACAAAATATCTTTCAGTGAGCATAGAAACACGCATTTGCTTTTCGAGAGTTTTCTCTATGGAAAAACACTCTTCTCTTGTTAGAAACGAAGCTAGTGCTTCTGGAAAATAGATAGGAGAAATTTCGTTCATCAGATACCTACCTCTTTAAACAAAGCATTTAGATATGGTTGACATAACCCTGAGGACTGTATCTTAATTGCTGGCAAGTCTTTTATCCATTGTGTAGAGAGCAACCACTGACCATAGGAGTTACTATCTGGGCGCTTTATGTTCCACCAGTTATCCTCTTGAAGAGCATCATATCTTATATTACTTTTCAATAGTGTAGAACTAAACAGGTTTGTAATCCTTATTTCCTCTTGTGCATGCAACGTAAAATGAGGCATTACTACCATCCGTATTGTTCCAGATGCAAGCATAGGAAAGTTATTCATTCTTAACTGAGATGGCCAATACCATGTCTTTCCGTCATATTGGTAGCCAGATATATTAATATTCAGACGAAGTAAAGCTTCTTTCCCAATACCAACGCCAGTTGGCCAACCAATAACCCAATTTCTATCTTTATGTATGAGAATTCTATCATTAGTAACAAATGATAAACTCTGTAGATTTCTGCAAGTACCTAAGACACTCGAAGTTTTTCCTGCTCCCTTTTCGCCTACGAATAAAATTACGTCTCTATTTGGTAACGCAACCGCTCCAGCATGTATTTGAACCCAGCCATCTACTTCCATGGAATAGAATAATCCTTGACGAATAGCCCGACGTAGAACATGAAAAAGAGACGAACTATTGCTTTCTTGAATGGCTAATGTACTTCCATTTTTGGATACTCTAATATATTCCGGAGAACCGACGCTACATTGTATATTCAAACAAGTTTCGATTGAAGTAGTTGATGAGTCATCTGCGACGATCCATGGAGAAAGCTCGTCTATTATCAACTTGTTTACGCTAGGTGGACATCCTTCAACAAAAACCCCTAACTTGTTGATACCATTCACATTTAATAACAAAATTCACTCCTTCAAAATATTACAGAAAACTACTTACTACTGTATATTCCGTAAATTCTTGTGAAAGCATATAACAATTTTTAGTATAAGATATAATCATAAAAAAAGTCAAGAGTACGTATTCAAGGGGGTGTGATTGATTTTTTTGCAGACCCTCTGACATGGTAAGATACAAGGAGAAACGGTCGTTTTGCACACCTGAGGAGGGAGAGCCTGATGAATGGAGAAGAGATGCGACGCATGTGGTAAGAGCGCAGTGAAGTAGCCTTTGCAGAAGTGACTCAGTGGCGCGAAGTCCATCCAAAGGCGACGCTTGCAGAGATCGAGGCGGTCATTGACAGCAAAATCATGGCCCTGCGTGCAGCCATGATCCAAGACACGACCCTCTCTAGTTCCGCACGCGCCCCTTCGGCTTCATCCTCCGTCCTCACGTGTGAGCAGTGTGGACACCCACTTCAGCGACGAGGACAACGCAAGCGTATTTTGCACACCCAAGGAGGTCAAGATGTGACCTTGCAGCGAGAGTATCTGACCTGTTCGCATTGCGGCAACGGGTTTTTTTCCCCTGGATGCTGAACTGCGGCTCGCTCCGACGTGTCTGTTGCCCCATGCTCATCAAGCGCTGGTTCGGCTAGGAACGTTGTTGCCCTTTGCTCAAGCAGCCAAGCAACTGTCCGCTCTCCTAAACATCCAAGTTAGCCCTTCTCCCGTTCGCACCCACACGCAACAGGCCGGACGCGCAAGTCTCGCGGTTCAAACTGAGCAAGCCCATCCCTTAGCCACCTGTCCCGAAGAGACTCCGGCAGCACGGATGCTCATGAGTGCCGATGGCGCGTTTGTGCCTCTGGTGGCAGGGCAATAGAGGGAGGTAAAATTACTTGCCATCGGACAGGTCGAGGTGCAAGAGGGAACCTCAGTACAACCCACCTCTCCTCCTTTGCTCGTTTGACCGATGCGACGACATTTAGTGAACAAGCGAGTGCAGAAATTCGACGCCGAGGCATTGATCGCGCTCAGGCGGTCTGTGCGGTGCAAGGCGGAGCCGAATGGCTAGTCAGGCTGACACATTCGCATCGGCATGATGCACTGCGTATCTTGGATTTCGCTCACGCGGCAGTACGAATTGCTGCTCTGGAGGATGTGCTGGTGGGAGCAGGACGCACGCCACCAGCCTAGTGGCGCGAGTCGCTGTTGCATCGGCTCAAACATGAGGGACCCGAACAAGTGATGCGAGAAGTGCAGCAGCTGTATCAGGATGCAGGTAAGCCCCAGGCAATGGCAGAGCATATGAGCTATTTGCACAAACGGATGGCGAGTATGCAGTATCCCACCTTCCAAAAAGCTGGATGGCCCATCGGTTCGGGCATGGTGGAAAGTGGCAACAAACTGGTTATGCAGGCACGGCTCAAAGGAGCGGGAATGCATTGGAAACCCGAACAGGTCAATCCGATGCTCGCCTTACGCATGAACCTGTGCAATGAGCGGTGGACTGAGGGATGGAGTGACTCAGTGCGCTGGAATGAGCAGACACGTTCTGCCACTCGTCGGCGTAAGCAGCAGCATCGCTTTGAGCAACGACAAGCCAGTCACCCAAAGCCTGAAGTCGCGCTCGTTCCCATGGAGACAAACCCAAAGCCTGAACACAAGACGGCCACGGGACGAACGCAAGGATAGTATCGCTGGGGGCGACAGACCTTTTCTCCACGAATCCTTCGTCAAGGAGGCTGTGCAAAAAATTAAATCACACCCTATTCAAGGATTAAGTTAATGCGTTCTCTTGACAACTGCCTTATACGAATGTACATTTGTGTAATAGACGTTTTGTAAGTGAAAGTGTTTTCCATTTCTGAAACGTGTTATATCTATGGGGCGACCTTAACTGGTTGAGGTTTCAAGCACCACTAATACTTTTCTTTGCAGGGCTGGTCTGATTTGTTTTGACGTTTTTCATTGATGGCAGAATAATTCTTAATACTTGATATTTCTTTCTGGCTAACGCGATGTGCAAGTTTCTTTATCGAGCGCAAACCTGACAAGTTTTCGACGAAACTTGCACTTACAAAGGTCCATTTGAGCATGATTTCAAAGAAACTTGCACATCGCGTTAGCTGGATAGTAGAGATATTTCCTGCATGGTAGCCTCTACTATTACATAAATCTGGTAGACTTGACAGTCACATGTTATTAGCTTTGTATTTGCTACTATGTAGGTGACTGTCTTAGTTATGTGGAATATGATTATTCCATTCATAACGGAGATTATGTGGACTTTGTGCTCATTTTTGAGAAAAATTTGGAGATGAGAGCGCATATTCCACATAATTTCCGTAGTGATGTCTTGCATCACTTCCTGTGTTCTTTTACTAAAATGTTGTGCTGGATACGACATTTTCTAAGAAGGAGTTTGAGCAGTGATCATTCTTGGTATTAGTGGAGGACTGGGTCACGATGCAGCTGCGGCACTAGTTATAGATGGTGTACTTGTAGCTATGGTAGAAGAAGAGCGTTTTACACGAGTAAAACGAGCCTTTAATCAATCCCCAATACATGCAATCTTGTATTGTTTGCAGGAGGCAAACATTTCCTTGGGAGATGTAGATATTATTGCTGTTTCTTGGGAACCTGCGCTAGACCCTGATTTTGTGAATCTTCAGAGACGTATCGAGGATATCCAAAGAAGTGATACCTTGCACAGCTTAAAAAAGTTTCCTCTTATTATACCAATCAACCACCATATATCACATGCAGCCTCATCATTTTATACTTCTGGTTTTGATGAAGCCGCAATTATTGTCATGGATGGTCAAGGAGAAATTGCCTCTACCACTATTGCACATGGAAAACGTACAAGCATTCGTATACTTCAACAATTTGATGTATCACAATCCCTAGGCTATTTTTATAGTGCTGTCACATATTATTGTGGGCTTGGCCATGATAGTGCTGGGAAAACTATGGGTTTGGCTCCTTATGGTCAACCACTGTACGATTTTTCGAACATTCACCTAACTAATGATGGGTACCACATTGATATTCGTGGTATTCCTGATAAGCCTGTAGGATTATGGTATGAGGGAATACGTCAACAATGGTTTGAGTGGTTGATCACTAACTTTGGGCCCCAAAATAATATAACCTCTAAGTTAAACACAGTAAGCGGTCAGATCAAAAAAGTCAACCAAATCGATAATCACTACAAAAATATTGCTGCCTCTGCTCAACATGTCTTGGAAAAGGTAATACTTCATCTTATTCAAGTCGCCACACACGAGGTAGGATGCCGGAATGTGGTGCTGAGTGGAGGGGTAGCACTTAATTGTTCTGCAAATGGTGTAATTAATCGCTCAGGTTCGGTTAATGGTTTTTATGTTTTTCCTGCCGCTCATGATGCTGGTGGAGCGTTGGGTGCAGCACTCGAAGTTGCAGCACGACATGGAGAGCCTCGCTGTCCAGCTATTCATCATGCTTATTGGGGTCCTGCATTTGACGACTCAGTAATTTCTACTGAATTAAAACGTTTGAATTTGACTGCTACTGAGTATGACGATATCGGAGTTGAGGTAGCTAGGCGGATTGTAGAGGAAAACGCAAAAGTCGGATGGTTTCAGGGAAGGATGGAGGTAGGACCTCGTGCATTAGGCCATCGTTCTATTCTTGCCAATCCTATGCTGTTAAAAAATCTCGAATTGATAAATAATGTAAAAGGACGGGAGTTATGGCGACCTCTAGCTCCCTCTATACTTCGTGATGATGCCGAACAAGTTTTTGAAAACTTTGCAGATTCACCTTTTATGTTACAAGCGTTTTTAGTTCATCACAATGCCCAGTCGCTAATTCCAGCGGTTACTCACGTTGATGGTTCTTCACGTCCACAAGTTGTTAATGAAGAAACCTCTTATGAATATCGTGATTTGCTTTTAGCTATGCGACGGGATACGGGGCTAGGAGCAGTGATAAACACATCTTTTAACAATGCACATGAACCTATCGTTTGCACTCCACTGGATGCAATTCGTACTTTTTACTCAACGCCTCTTGATATCTTAGTGCTTGGGCATCATCTCCTCTCGAAGAAGAGGTAGTTGATAATGACTCTTTGGGCAGTAGTACAAGAAATAAGACAGTGTATGGAGAGATCACCATCCAGTATGAAAGCCTATTTTCAGAGGAATTTTTTCAAGAGAGAGCAAATGAAACGAGAATGGGTTTAGTATTAAAATGTGGTTTTGTCCTCCTGAATTAATTCATGTTTTTAATGAATACTCTAGAAATATAAGGTGATGCTCGTGCTATTAAGTGCAATTTTCTATAGAAATGTGAATTCGAGTTTTGGATTGTGTTTTATCATAAAAGAAAGGTACCCCAGAATATGACTATCAAAACAACGATCATCGACGGGATTAGTTTTTCTTTCTCTAATGAGGAAGAGTTTGCATTTATCTATAAAGAGATATTTAGAGATAATGCTTATCAATTTACAACAGATACGCCTACTCCGTTCATATTAGATTGTGGGGCTCATATAGGAATAAGTACCTTGTACTTTAAGAAAATTTATCCTCATGCAAGGGTAATAGCGTTTGAGCCCAACCCTGATACGTTTCGATTGCTAGAGTTAAACATCAAACAAAATAGTATAAGTGGTGTTGAGATAGTAAACGCCGCTGTTACTAGCAATATGGAAGATATTGATTTTTATATCTGTAAAGAAACCTCTTCTTATTTAACATGGTCATGGGGATTTGCAGGAATAAAAAACGCGTGGTATAACCCTAATACGTATAAAACTATCAAAGTTCTTGGTGTTAGACTTTCCTCTTATATTGATGAAAGCGTTGATCTACTTAAATTAGATATTGAGGGTATGGAGGAAATAGTTTTGAAAGAAATTGGAGACAAGCTAAAATTAATCAGAAAGATCAAAATGGAGTTTCATGGTAGTATAGTTAATGAATTTAACAGCTTTGAGAGGATCCTCTCTCTTTTAGAAAGCAATGAATTTATATTTGAGATGAAGCAAAGAAAAAGAATAGTCTCATTTAAAGAGATTGTGAGAACAGATCCGTTTAAGGTAAAAATGTCTATAGAGAAAATAAGGTAGTATACTGATTTGTGTGTAAAATCAGAGTTTGGTATCCTGAACTGATAGTATAGTAGGTTGTGTGTAAAAGAAAGGTCTGGTATCCTGAACTGGAAAACAGTTCAACGTCACCAGGAGGATACCTATGACTCACACAGAGAACCATAGCGAAGACATACTTGCAAGTCAAGAAGGCTTTGAACAGATGGTGAAAGAGCGACTTCGACACGCAGTCCGTGCTGCCCTCATCACGGCCTTGGAGGAAGAAGTGACGACCATCATTGGTGCCAAGCCCTATGAGCGCAACGAAGAGCGTCGAGACCATCGCAACGGCTCTTATCACCGTGATTTGGAAACCACTGTAGGGCATATTGAGGACCTGCCCATTCCTCGCACTCGTGGAGGACATCAGACGCAGGTGTTCGAGCGGTATCATCGTCGTCGAGACGAATTGGATGGGGCTATTGGCGAGCTGTTCGTGAAAGGCATCAGTACGGCAAAAGTTGGTGAGGTGATCGAGACGCTGACCGGTTCGCATCCAAGTGCCTCCACCGTCTCACGAGTCTTTCACCGCTGAGAGTCAGAATACGAGCAGTGGAAACATCGCTCACTTGCAGAACGCTCCACCTATGCCTTTGCCGATGGGACGTACTTTTCTGTGATTTACAACGGGCAAGGGTGTAAAATGCCCATTCTTGCAGTCGTTGGGATTACGACGGAAGGCACGCGCGAGGTGCTGGCGTTTCGTGTCGGGGAGCGGGAGAATCAGCAGTCATGGGAAGACCTTCTTGATGATCTGAAAGCAAGAGGGGTCAAAGAGATCGGCGTGTGGATCACGGATGGCGGTCAGGCCATGCTGGGTGCCATTGGGCTTAAATTTGCAGCTTCCCAGAGACAACGCTGTGTCATGCATAAAATGGAAAACGTGCTGAGCTATGGTCCACAAAAACAGCGGGAATTGGTCGAAGCAGAACTCAAAGCCTTCTTCTATCAACAAAGCCGCCAAGAGGCAGACCAAAGTGTCGCAGCGTTTATCGAGAAATATCAGCGCATCTACCCAACAGCAATTGAGTGTCTGCAACGCGATCTGGATGCATGTTTGACGTTCTCCTCGTTTCGCCACGCGAACACTGGAAAACAATACGGACCACCAATGTGATTGAGCGGCTCTTTGGGGAAGTCAAACGTCGTTCGCACAAAATGGCAGCAGCCTTTCGTAACGAGAACAGTTGTGTGCTGCTTTTCTACGCTGTCATTCGATCTTTAAAGTTCAAGAAGCTGACAGTGCCCGTCCCATCCCAAGCTCAACCAGACCTGCCAATTTTACACACAACTTGACATACTATCCTTGGTTTCCTGCTTCTACAAGAGGACACTCCTCTTTCTTGCACATTGGACTGAACTCTACACCTGCTTACCCCACGTCGTCAACGGAATAGTCCTCTTGTCACCTCGTAGTGCTCTCTCTTGAGGCTGTACACAAAACGAAGGTTTTCTGTACTCTTCCATTCAGGCCCAAAAACAGGCCCTTTTTTGTCTTTTTACCCATGCAAAAATCAAAGTATAACTACTTGCGCGTTTTGATGAGTTACTATACAATAGTCTCATCAACATAAAGAAACAAGGAGTACAGACCATGAACATCGGCTATATTCGAGTGTCCAGAGACAAGCAGACCACCGCGCTGCAAGAGGACGCCATTCAGCAGGCACAGTGCCAACGCATCTTCACCGACAAAATGAGTGGCGTTCGCGATGATCGACCAGAGTTTCAGAGGATGCTGGACATGGCTCGGCCTGGGGATGTGATTGTTGTGTGGCGACTGGATCGCCTGGGCCGCTCGCTGCGCCAACTCATCGAGACGGTCAACCAGATGAGCGAGCGCGGCATCGAACTCAAAAGCATCAAGGAGAACATTGACACGACGACGCCTACGGGCAAACTCATGTTTCACATTGTCGGGGCGATGGCCGAGTTCGAGCGTGACATCATCCAGGAACGCACTATCGCTGGCCTAGAAGCGGCGCGTGCGCGGGGCAGAAAAGGTGGCAGGCCAAAGGCAACGGAAACCATGAAGCCGCGTAACCTCGCTCTTGCCAAAGCACTCTACGATGCCAAGGAGAAGAGTATCGCCCAGATTATGGAGCAGACGGGCTTCAAGAGCCGCAGCACGTTCTATAAATACGTGGTAAACGCAGCGAAGCAATAGGAATGTCACATCCGAACATACTCGTTCAAGACCCTCTCTCCACCTGTCGGCACCCATCGTGCGAGGAGTGGAGTCACCGACCCACATTGTCCGGGAAGACTGAAACAGAGTCTTGGCACTGCTCTTCGAGCATGGAAAGAAACACCATGTGCAGGGGCATCGGCAACGCTCACGTCGTTTTGATGGCAAACGCTGCCACTACGGTTCAGGATCAGCAACGTAGCACTTCCTCTTGTTCTCTCCCTTCTCTGCCGATAGATGAAATCAAGGAGCAGAGGTGCATGACACGCTTCTCCCGTGTCATGAACGCCATGACTCGTCCGTCTTTTCTCTCTCACAAAGATACAGGAGGAGAGCGATGTTCGCACCCCCTATTCCAAGCAATGAAGCGCAGCGGCTTTCGTCGCTGCGGGCGTTACAGATTCTCGATACCCCGCCCGAGGAGCGTTTTGATCGCATCACCCGCCTCGCCAAAGTGCTCTTTGACGTTCCCATCACCCTGATTAGTCTGGTGGAAGATGAGCGGCAATGGTTTAAGTCTGTCGAGGGTCTTCCTGTGTGCGAAACCGCACGCGATGTTTCTTTCTGCGCCCATGCCATGCTCTCGCGCGAGTTGTTTCTCGTCCCCGATGCCCTGGCCGATGTCCGCTTTGCCGACAATCCCCTGGTCACAGGCGATCCCTGGATCCGCTTCTATGCGGGCTGTCCGCTCTATGCCCTCGATGGAAGTGCGCTCGGCTCGTTCTGTATTCTTGACCGCCAACCGCGAGTGCTCTCTGCCTCCGAGCAGCAAATCCTCCGAGATGTAGGCACCTGGGTCGAAAACGAGATCAATGCCATCGAAATCAGTCAGGCCCTCATGCAACGGGTAGTAAATTGGGTGAAATCAGCATAACTTTTGAGGTGAAACTGACAAAATCAGCGCGAAGAGTCGAAATCAACCATCCAGACCCTGGAGAAACCGCTCCCCATCTGATATACTTCTCTCAGAGTTGTAAATAGGAGACGCAAGGCGCTTCATGTATTGTTCGG
>JAABUZ0100007962.1_pt1 | contig 12637 bp, 14 predicted proteins | sample 5562091 | NCBI WGS metagenome assembly JAABUZ01 (sample SAMN12813069, study PRJNA571459) | rock metagenome | isolation source: Antarctica rocks | place: Antarctica: Victoria Land, Linnaeus Terrace sud | collected 2015-12-21 | reverse complement strand
GCGGACGCGTGCTCGTGCGCCCCAGCGGCACCGAGCCCCTGGTGCGGGTGATGGTCGAGGCCCCCACCCGGGAGGAGGCCGATGCGGTCAGCGAGCGCCTCGTCGACGTGGTACGGGCGCAGATCGCCTGAAGGGAGATCGCCACCGGCAGCGGCAGCTCCCCGTGAGTCGCGTCCCTTTCAGCGGAGGGCGAGCCGGACGTCGCCCGGGGGTGGGAGACTCCGGAGATGCAGACATCGCCGATATCCGCTCGGGGGGAGAGCCTGCGAGCGATCGTCCTCGACGTCGACGGGACCTTGGTCGACAGCGAGCGCGACGGTCACCGCGTCGCCTTCAACCGCGCCTTCGAGGAGGCCGGCCTTCCCGACCGTTGGGACGTCGAGCGCTACGGCGAGCTGCTCGAAGTCACCGGGGGAGAGCGCCGCATCAAGGTCTACCTCGAGCAGCAGGGCTCCTCCGCCGAGGAGCGCGAGCCGCTCGCGCGCCGCCTGCATGCCCGTAAGACCGAGATCTTCACCGAGATGGCGAGGCAGGGCGAGATCGAGCCGCGACCGGGCGTCCACGAGCTGCTCGACGAGCTGGAGGGCGCGGGCGTGCGTCTTGCCGTGGCGACGACGGGGAGCGCCCCGTGGGTCCACGCGTTGCTCGAGCGGCTGTTCGGACTCGATCGGTTCGAGACCGTGGTGACGAGCGACGAGGCGCCGGAGCGCAAGCCCGACCCCAGCGCCTACCGGATTGCGCTGGAGGGGTTGGCGCTCACGCCCGGCGCCGCCGTTGCCGTGGAGGACTCGCGCAACGGCCTGCGGGCCGCCAAGGCAGCAGGCTTGGCCTGCGTGATCGTGGTCAACGACTACACCCGTGGGCAGAACTTCGACGAGGCCGACCTTGTGCTCGACGGCTTCGGAGACCCAGGGCCCCCGACCCTCGTCTTGGCCGATCCTCACGGCGTGGGTCCGCCCGGACGCCTGGACGTCGAGACCCTGCGACGCCTGACCGCCGGTGGCTCCGCCGGTTGACACGGCTGCTCTGGCCACTCGCTAGCATGAGGCGGTGAGTCTGAGCCGGGGACCGCGTCCGCGGTCCCCGTTCTTCGTTTTGGAGGCGTAAATCGTGTGCGGCATCGTCGGATACGTCGGTCGTCGCCCCGCCCGCGACCTCCTGCTGGCCGGGCTGGAGAAGCTCGAGTACCGCGGCTATGACTCGGCGGGGATCTCCCTGCTCGCCGGCGCCGGCACGGCCATCGACTCGGTGCGAGCCGTCGGCCCGCTCGCCGCCCTGCGCGCCGCCCTGGCCCAAGCCGACGCTCGGCCACCCCTCAGCCCGGAGGAGGATGGTCTGGCCACCGCCACCCTGGACGCTCCCGTGGCCACGGGCATCGCCCACACGCGCTGGGCCACCCATGGTCGCGTCTCCGAAGCCAACGCTCACCCCCACGCCGACGAGGACGACCGCGTCCACATCGTCCTCAACGGGATAGTGGAGAACTACGTCTCGCTCCGCGATCGCCTCGTCGCCGAGGGCTGCCGGTTCACCTCGGAGACCGATGCCGAGGTGGTGGCCCACCTCGTCGCCCGTCACCACCGCGGGGACCTCGGCGAGGCAGTGGCCGCGGCCTACCGCGAGCTGGAGGGCCACTACGCCTTCGTCGCCATGATCGCCGACCAGCCCGGCGTCCTCGTCGGCGTGCGCAAGGAGTGTCCCCTCGTCGTTGGGCGGGGGGAGGGCGAGCAGTTCGTCGCCTCGGCCATCCCCGCCTTTCTGCGCGAGACGCGTCGGGTGCAGTACCTCGAGGATGACGAGCTCGTCGTCCTGCGGCCCGAGGGGGTCGAGCTGCGCACGGTGGCCGGCGACATCATCGATCGTGAACCTGTCGAGGTGGACTGGGACGCGGATACCGCCGAGAAGGCGGGCTATGAGACGTTCATGCTCAAGGAGATCCACGAGCAGCCGGCAGCTCTGGCCGACACCATCGCCGAGCGGGCGGCCTCCGACCACGGCGTCGACCTCGGCGACCTGGGGACCGTCGACGACGCCGCGCTGGCCAGCGTCCGGCGGCTCGTCATCGTCGCGTGCGGCACCTCCTACCACGCCGGGCTCGTCGGGCGCTACGCCGTGGAGGAGTGGGCCCGGGTTCCTGTCGAGATGGACGTCGCCTCCGAGTACCGCTACCGCAACCCGGTCGTCGGCCCCGGCGATCTGGTGATCGGGATCTCGCAGTCCGGGGAGACGGCCGACACCCTTGCCGCCATGCGGCTGGCCCGCGAGCGCGGCGCGACCGTCCTGGGCATCAGCAATCTCCAGGGCTCCCAGATCACGCGGGACGCCCACGGCGTGCTGTTCACCCGCGCCGGACTGGAGATCGGGGTGGCCGCCACCAAGACCTTCGTCAGCCAGGTGGCGGCCATGTATCTGCTCGCTCTGCGGCTGGCCGAGCTGCGCGGCACGCTTGCCCCCGCGCGACTCTCGGCGCTCATAGCCGAGGTCCGGGCCCTCCCGCGCCTGGTCGAGCACGTCCTCGCCGAGTGCGACGGCCCGGTCATTGACGTGGCCGAGGCGCTATGGCGGTCGGAGTTCTTCCTCTACCTGGGACGCCACGCCGGGCTGCCCATCGCCCTGGAGGGTGCGCTGAAGCTCAAGGAGATCTCCTACATCGCCACCGACGCCTACGCCGCGGGGGAGATGAAGCACGGTCCGATTGCCCTGCTCGACGAGCGCACGCCGGTGGTCTGCGTGGCCACCGACTCGCCGGTGATCGACAAGGTGGTGTCCAACATGCAGGAGGTCCGGGCTCGCGGCGCGCACGTCGTAGCCGTGGCCACCGAGGGCAACATCGCCATCGGCGAGCACGCCGAGCACGTCCTGCGCGTGCCTCCGTGTGATCCGATGCTCCAGCCCCTGCTGGCCGTGGTCCCCCTCCAGCTGCTGGCCTACCGCATCGCCCGTCACCGCGGTCTCAACGTCGACCAGCCGCGCAACCTGGCCAAGACCGTCACCGTCGAGTAGCTCGCGGCACGACGCCCTCCGGCTAGCCTGGCGCACGTGCCCGGCGTCGGCCTCGACCTGCTCGACATCGCGCGCTTGGAGCGTGCCCTGGGCCGGTGGCCACGGTTGGCTGACCGGCTGTTCACCGATGGCGAGCGGGCCTACGCCGCCGGCCGAGCCCGGCCGGCCCAGCACCTGGCCGCCCGCTTCGCGGCCAAGGAGGCGGTGGTCAAGGCGCTGGGCCTCGCCGTGCTCGTCCCGCGCGAGATCGAGGTCACCGGGGGCGGTGAGCACACCGGCCTAGCCCTGCACGGCAGCGCGGCGCGGCGCGCACGCCAGCTCGGCGTCGGGGTGGCCATCTCCCTGACCCACACGGCGACCACCGCGGCTGCGGTGGCGGTGCTCGAGCCGTGAGCCCGCCAGCTTGGCTGGCGCCGCTTCCCGATGCCCAGCGCATGCGGGCCACCGACCGCTGGGCCATCGAGGAGCTGGGGATCGGATCGCTGGAGTTGATGGAGCGCGCAGGCCGCGGACTTGCGCAGCTGGCTGCGGAGATGCTCGGAGCCGGCGAGGTCGCCGTCGTGTGTGGGAAGGGGAACAACGGTGGCGATGGCCTCGTCGCCGCGCGGCTGCTGCGCGAGGCCGGCCGCCCGGTGCGCGTCCTGCTCCTCGCTGAGCCCGGGTCGCTGCCGGGGGACGCGAAGGCCAACCTCGACCGCCTCGGCGCTCCTGCCCCCGTCGCCTTCTCGCCCGGGGCGCTCGCCGGGGTCTCAGGCGCGGTCGACGCGCTGCTGGGCACCGGCTTCTCCGGCGAGCCCCACGGCGTGCTCGCCGACGCCCTCGTCGCCCTCAACCGCTCCGGCCTGCCCATCGTGGCCGCCGATGTGCCCAGCGGGGTCGACGCGGCGACGGGAGAGGTGGCCGGGGAGGCGGTGCGGGCCGTCGCGACGGCGACCTTCCACCTGGCCAAGCCCGGGCTGTGGGTCAACCCGGGCAAGGCCCACGCCGGCCGGGTGGTCGAGGTGCCGATTGGCATACCGCCCGGGGCGCCGGTTGCCGACCCCGATGTGGGCCTGATCGAGGCGAGGGTGCTGGAGATGCTGCCCCGCCGCCGGGCGGGCTGGACGAAGTTCGACTCGGGCGTGGTGATCGTCGCGGGCGGTTCGTCGGGGCTCACGGGCGCGCCCTCGCTGGTCTCCGAGGCGGCCACCCGCTCCGGGGCGGGCTACGTCACCGCCTGCGTGCCGGCGTCGGTGCGGGCGCTCTTCGGAGTGCGCCTGCTCGAGGTGATGAGCGCGCCGCTGCCCGAGCAGGACGGCGCCCTCACTCCCGCCGCGGTCGACGAGCTCCTGGAACGGGTGCAGAAGGCCGGCGCCCTGGCCCTGGGGCCCGGTCTGGGCCGCAGCGAAGGGGCCCAGGCCTTTGCCCGTGGGGCCGCCGCCCGCGCCGAGCTGCCCCTCGTGCTCGATGCCGACGGCCTCAACGCCCACGCCGGACGCCTGGATGATCTCGCTCGCCGTCGGGCCCCCACCGTTCTCACCCCCCACGCGGGGGAGCTGGGACGCCTGCTCGAGGTCCCCAGCGCCGAGGTCGAGGGCCGCCGGCTGCACCACGTCCGCGAGGCTGCGCGTCGCGCCGGGGCGATCGTCGTGCTCAAGGGTGACGACAGCCTCGTCGCCGCAGCCGACGGCCGGGTGGCCGTGAGCCCCGGCGGTGCTCCGGGCCTGGCCACGGCCGGGACTGGGGACGTGCTCACCGGAGTCACCGCCGCCATGCTCGCCCGGGGTATCGAGCCCTTCTGTGCGGTGTGCCTGGCCGTGCACCTCCACGCCCACGCGGGGCGCCTGGCGGCCGAGGGCCACGGAGCGCCCGACGGGGTGATCGCCTCGGACGTCATCGCCGCGCTGCCGCGGGCCCTGGCGGGCTGAGCGACTAGGCTCCACCGCCGTGCCCACCGTCCGCGACGTCATGGAGACCGACCCGGTCACCGTCTCCCCCGACGATGACATCGAGAGCGTCGTGCGCCTGCTGCGCGAGCATGGGCTGCCCGGCGTGCCCGTGGTGAACGAGGGCGGGCGCTGTGTGGGCATCGTCACCGAGAACGACCTCGTCCTGCGCGACTCCGGTGCCGACCTGCACCTCCCTCATCACATCGACTGCTCGGCGGGGTCATCTACCTCGAGCCGATCAAGCACTTCGAGGAGCGCCTGCGTAAGGCGTTCGCCTCGCAGGCGGCCGACATGATGACCGCCGACCCGGTCACCGTTGATCCCGACGTGTCGGTGCAGGAGGCCGCCGGGCTGATCGCGCGGCGCCGTCACAATCGCCTTCCGGTCGTCGAGCACGGCCGGCTGGTCGGCGTGGTTACCCGGCTCGACCTGCTGGAGGCGCTGACCTCCTGAGCGCCGATCCCCCTGGTGAGGTCCCGCCTCACCCCGCCGCGCCCGTCCGGGCGCTGGCCGCGGTGAACGTGGCGGCCATCGAGCGCAACTGTGCCCGGCTGGCCGCCGGGCTGCGGTCGGGCGCCACGCTGTGCGTGGTGGTCAAGGCCGACGGCTACGGCCACGGCGCCCGGGCTTCGGCGCGCGCCGCACTCCAGGGCGGTGCGAGCTGGCTCGCGGTGGCGACCGCGGCCGAGGCGGCCGAGCTGCGCGCTGAGGGTCTGCAGGCCCGGCTGCTGGTCATGGGCGCCCTGACCCCCAGCGAGCTCGACACAGCGCTGGAGGCCGACGCCGACGTGGTGGCGTGGCGTGAGGGCTTCGTGGCGGCCGTCGCCGCGCGGCGGGGATCGGGCGTCCCGCCGGCGCGGGTGCACGTCAAGCTCGATTCGGGGATGGGCCGGCTGGGGACCCGCGACCCGGCCGAGGCCGACCGGGTAGCGCAGGCGATCGCTTCCGCACTCGGGCTCGAGCTCACCGGGGCCATGACCCACTTCGCCACCGCCGACGACCTCGGTGACCCGTTCTTCGCCGAGCAGCTCGCCCGCTTTGAGCCGTGGGCCATGGCCCTGAAGGCGGCCCATCCGTCGATCGTCGTCCATGCGGCGAACTCCGCCGCGGCGCTGCGCGATCCGGCCAGCCACTTCGACCTCGTCCGGGCCGGGGTGGCCGTCTACGGGCTCGACCCCTTCCAGGAGCACCCCGACCACCACGGCCTGGAGCCCGCGCTGGAGCTGCGCTCCCATCTGGCGGCCGTCAAGCCCTGCGCCCCCGGCCAGAGCGCCGGTTACGGTCGGCGTTTCATCGCCGGCGAGCCGACGGTGCTCGGCGTGCTGCCGCTCGGGTACGCCGATGGGGTGCGCCGAGCGCTGGGCAACAACGCCGAGGTCCTCATCGACGGGGTGCGTCGCCCGCTGGTCGGAACGGTGAGCATGGATAACGTGACCATCGACCTCGGTCCCGACCCACCCCCGGTTGGGACCCAGGCCGTGCTCATCGGCAATCGGGGCGCCGAGCGCATCCTGGTTGAGGACTGGGCCCGCCGGCTGGGGACGATCAACTACGAGGTGACCTGCGCGATCGGTCCCCGGGTGCCGCGCTGGCACCACCGCGACGGCCGGTGACCGAAGGGGCGACCGTGACGCCGGCGCCGCGCGAGGCGCTGCGGGCAGCCCTGTCCGGGCGCCGGGCGTGGCTGGTGGGCGGGGCGGTCCGCGATCGGCTGCTGGAACGGCCCACGCCCGACCTTGACATCGTCGTCGAGGGCGACCCCAGGGCCCCCGCGCGCGCCCTGGCGGCGGCCACCGGGGCCTCTGCCTTTGCGCTGTCGGAGGCCTTTGGCGCCTGGCGCGTGGTGGCGTCCGGGCAGCTCTGGCAGGTCGACCTCACCCCCTTGCGCGGCGGCTCGCTGGCCGCCGACCTCGCCCTGCGCGACTTCACCATCAACGCCCTGGCCGAGCCGTTGGCCGGGGGCGCCCTGATCGACCCGACCGGTGGGGAGGCCGACCTGCGCGCCGGGCGGCTGCGGATGGCCAGCGCCCGTGCGTATGCCGACGATCCGCTGCGGGTGCTGCGGCTCGTGCGGCTGGCTTCCGAGCTCGAGCTTGAGCCCGAGCCGGCCACCCTCTCAGCCGCTCGGGCCCACGCCGCTGGCCTGAGCGAGGTGGCGGCCGAGCGCATCTGGCTGGAGCTCCGGCGCATCGTCGCCAGCGCCCGTCCGGTGGACGGGGTGGAGCTCATGGCCGCCGTGGGCGCCACCGCGGTGATCCTGCCCGAGCTGGAGGCGCTGCGTGGCATGGGGCAGACGCGCTACCACCACCTCGACGTTCACGACCACACCCTCGCGGTGCTCGAGGAGGTGGTCGCGCTCGAGGCCGGAGGAGACGGCGCACGGGCGGCGTTGGGGCCGCGGGCCACGGATGCCGCCGCCGTGCTGGCCGAGCCCCTGGCCGAGGGCCTCACCCGGGGCACGGTCCTGCGGCTGGGGGCCCTGCTGCACGACGCGGCCAAGCCGGCGACGCGGATCCAGCTCGCCGGTGGGCGAGTCGGCTTTCCCGGTCACGACCGCGTCGGCAGCGACCTAGCCCGCGACGTCCTGGGCCGGCTGCGCGCCGGCAGCCGGGTCGCCGAGCACGTCTCCGCGCTCACGCGTCATCACCTCCGGCTCGGCTTCCTCGTCCACCAGCGCCCGCTGTCGCGGCGGGCCGTCCACGCCTACCTGAGCGCATGCCAGCCGGTGGGGGTGGATGTCACCGTTCTCTCGGTGGCCGATCGGCTGGCCACCCGCGGGCGCAAGGCCCAGCCCGCCATCGCCGCGCATCTCGAGCTGGCCCGCGATCTGCTCCCCGAAGCCCTGGCCTGGCGCGCGGCTCCGCCCGGGCCGCCGCTGGTCCGGGGCGACGAGCTGGCCCATGAGCTGGGTCTGCCGCCGGGCCCGGCGCTGGGAGAGCTCCTGGCCGAGCTCGCGGCGGCGGCGTGGGCCGGTGAGATCGACACTCCCAAGCAGGCCATCGCCCACGCGCGCCGGCTCCTCGGCGAGCTGGGGCCGGCCGGGTCCGCGCGCGGGTAGTCACGGCTAGAACCACTACGCTGCCGGCGGTGTTGGACAACGAGTGCCTCTTCTGCCGGATTCTCACCGGTGAGCTGCCCGCCCAGCGCGTCGACGAGGACGATCGCACCGTCGCCTTCATGGACATCAGCCCGGCGACCCGCGGGCACGCCCTTGTCGTGCCTCGCCAGCACGCCGCCGACCTGCTGGCCATCACGCCCGACGACCTTGCTGGGTGTGCTCGCGCCGCTCAGCGGCTCGCCCGTCGGGTACCCGAGAGTCTCGGCGCCGACGGCGTCAACCTCCTGAACTCCTGTGGCGCCGCGGCCTGGCAGACGGTCTCCCACTTCCACATCCATGTCATCCCCCGCTATGAGAGCGATCCGCTGCGGCTGCCGTGGGACCCGGTGCCGGGCGACGGCGAGGACATCGCCGCCGCCGCGGCCGAGCTGCGCGGCGACGACGTATGAGCGCGCCGGCGCTGGTGCGCCTGGAGCATCAGGGCGAGCTCGCCGTGGTCACGCTCGACAACCCGCCGCTGAACCTCTTCAACGCTGCCCTCTTTCGCGCCCTGACCGAGACGGTGGCCCAACTGGAGGCTGATGCCCCGCGGGGCGTGCTGTTTCGCGCCGAGGGGAGGGTGGTCTCCGGTGGCGTGGACGTCCACGAGTTCGCCGCCCTCGAGGGCGACACCGGCCGCGCGGCCGCGCTGTGGACGGAGTTGCTCGACATCGTCCACCGGGTCGAGGAGCTTCCCTGTCCCACGGTCTGCGCGGCCCACGGCCTGTGCCTGACCGCCGCCTTTGAGCTCTCCCTGGCCTGCGACCTGCTGCTCGCCGCGCGCTCGGCGCGCTTCGGGCTGGTGGAGATCGTCGTCGGCCTGACCGGTCCTCGACGACGAGGGCTTCGACGCCGCCGTCCGCGAGCTGGCCGGTCGCCTGGCCGCCGGTCCCACGCGCGCCCACGGAGCCACCAAGCGGATCGTCGCCGCCGCCGTGACCGGCGGACCGCGGGCCGCTGACGAGCTGGTGCCCGAGCACGCCGGCGGCCTGTTCGCCACCGAGGATCTCCGCGGCGCCGTGGCGTCCTTCCTCGAGCACGGGCCCGGGAAGGCCAGCTATCGCGGTCGCTGAGGCGCCGGCGGCGGTTGGCGGCAGGGGAGCCGCCCCGCGCATCGAATGCCCCAGCACGGTGTTGAATGTCCCTATGCGAAAGCCTCTTCTCGCGCTCGCCGTCGGCGTGGCCACCCTCGTGGCCGCTGCCCCCGCGAGCGCTCAGATCATCGAGCTGGGCGACATCTCGAACCTCCCGACCCCAAGCTGCCCGGGAGCCAGCTGCGCGGCCGTGACCCGCACCACCGGAGTGCAGGTCCTGGCCGGTGGCCGGCGCGGCGCCTACACCTCCCCGATGGACGGCCGTCTCGTCGGCGTGACGCTCAAGCTGGGCAATCCCAACGCTGCCGAGATCGCCTACTTCAACGCCCACGCTGGCAACGGGTCGACGATCCAGGTGTCGGTGCTGCGTCCGGCCCGCTCGGCCAATCTCTTTCACCAGGTGGGGGTCTCGGAGACGTTCTCGTTGGACAGGTGGTTCGGCCAGACTGTGCAGTTCGCGCTGGCCCAGACCGTGCCGTTGCGCAAGGGCGACGTGATCGGGCTGACCGTGCCGACCTGGGCGCCGGTGCTGGCCGTCCAGCAGGGCAACTCCAGCGCCTGGCGGGCGAGCCGGCGAAGCAAGCAGTGCGCGCCGGCCAACGTCTTCACCCAGACCGCGTTGACCGTCGCCCCCAAGTTCGCCCGCTTCCAGTGCGTGTACCAGACGGCGCGCCTGACCTTCGGGGCGACGATCATCGCGACGCCGTAGGGGGCGCAGGACGTACGGGGCCCGGGTCGGGGAAGCCATGACGGCGGACCGGGTCCAGGACCCGGCGGCGATCGCGGCTCATCGGCCCCGGCGCCGCCGGGCGGGGGTGCAGGCAGGGGTCAGCAGTGGCGGTCGGCGGCGAAGGGGCCGCTGACCCGCGGCTCCCCTCCGGCCCAAGCGGCGGCACTGGTCGGGGCTAGCCGGTTGAGAGCCGGCTCGGGCTCGCGACCAATGCAGTCGCGGGCCGTCCGGGCGGTCGGGGACGAATGCGATCGTCCGCTGAGGCGCGCTTTCCGCGCAATCCGGGGAAAAAGGCGGCCGGGACGCCGGGTCTGCCGGACGACAAAGCAGGGGTCTCGAACGTCGCTCCGGCTCGACCGACGGTGTCCCGCGTTGAAGTCACCGACCAAACCGAAGTTGAGCGTGCCGCTGTAGGAGACGATGGCGAGGCCCAGGTTGAGGTTCGAGCCCAGTGGGACTATCGGGAACATGTCGACGAGCTCGCGGCCGTCGAGGCCAGCGGTTAGTCGCGACCTCCTTCCGTCGGGCTGGTGACGGGCGCCTCTGTCGAGGCCCCGGGGCCGGGCGCTGCCCTACCTCCAGCCGGTGAGTGAGTGGTGGATTCACACGCGCGTGCCCAACCTCGAGCTGGTAGGCCCGCTGCCCTGCCGCGGGGCGCCGCGCAGGCGCAGGCGCCCGACGGTGTCTGAATCGCCGACCAGGACGAGCTGATGATCGCCGGCGACCTCAAGCGCTGCCGCAGCGTCCAGCCGACGGATGGCGGCGAGTGGCAGATCAAACACCCGCACCTCCTGCAGGCTGCCGCCCGGGTTGACCAGCCCGGGCGCGGCCGGCGGGGTGAACAGCACCTCGAGACCGGGACGGTTGCGGTAAAGGCGCGAGTCGATCGCCAGGCGGGCGTCTGGATCAAGATCGCTGATCGGCGCGGAGGTATGGTTGGTGACCGTGTAGCGGACGATCACGAACCCTCCGCGCGAGCGGATCACGCCGCGGCCAGCAACGTCGATCCTCGCCCCGGTCTGCACGCTGTCCAGGCGCACGTCGATCCCGGGCAGGCGCAGAAGATGCTTGGCGCCGACCTGCACCAGCGTCTGGTCACCGAGACGGCAGCTGCCCTCGATGCTCGAGCCCGGAGTGATCCCGCGCTTGTCGCACGCCACGTCCAGCGCGGGAATCCTCGATGCGGCCACGGCCGGTGGATCGCGCAGCGTGTCCAGCACCTCGACCAGCCGCTGGAAGTTCGCGTCCAGGTGCTTGATCGAGTGGTAGTCCACCGTCAGCAGCACGTTGCCAAACGGCTTGACCGCCTGCCAGTCCGGCGGCGAGGCGTGATCGCGCTGCCACCACACGCAGCCTTGATCGGGGTTCACGGTATCCCCGGCCTGGTCGTGATCGAGCTGGGTCTCGATGTCGGTGAGCCCTCCGTCGACGACAGTGATCTGAAACTGGCCGTAGCGTCCGCTGGTGCGAGCAAACGCGGTCTCTGGCAGGTCCAGAAATTCAAGACCCACGCTGTGCTTGACGGTCAGTCGCTCGCCCGTGAGTTGAAGAAACCGGGCCGCGACCTGCTCGGCGGTGAATGCGCCCGGGGACACGGCCGGCAGGCACGGCGGCGAAAAACGGGTGGCATGCACCACAGACGATGACGAGGTCGTGATCGTGCTCGGCTTCCCCCGACCTGGACTTGGGCTTGCACCACCGCAGCCGGCGGCCGCGCCCGCCACGGCCAGCCCCACTCCCAAAGCGCAGACGGCGCGATGACCGACCGCGAGAAGCGGGCGCCTGAGGGCCTTCGCGCCCACATCCGGAGACCTACCGCTGGCCCGCCGCATAGTTGAAGTTGAGTCGATCACACTCGAGCGCGCCCAGTGATGCGATCAATGCGGAAGGGGGATGTGGATCGTGCTGCGGATCGCCGGCATGCGGGGGCGGAGTGGCGCGCCGCGCAGCAGCGGCCCTCGTAGTGACTTCGCACATCGCGACCTCTGCGGTCTATCAGGCGTCCACTCGAACCGATCTCAGCGCGCGGAACCGCCGGGTGCTCGTGCCACGGCAGTCCTGGCGCCTGCGGACGCCCTGGCTCGGGCCATTCGACTTCGGCGCAGGCCTCACGGGGGTTGCTGGTCTCTGTCGCTACCGAGGCGTCAAAGCCGGCCGCCACCTCGGACACCGGGTAGTGCAGGCCCTGCTGGGACCAATCGGTCGCGCGAGCGCCGACGTCGAGCAGCACGCACGGCCCGTCGCCGGCCCCGACGAGGAGGTGGTCGGTGCCCGGCGGGCAGTGGAGGAAGTCCCATGCGCGCAGCGGGCGCTGGTCGTCGCCGACCACGAGCAGGGCCTCGCCGGTTAGGACCAGAAAGCCCTCCTGGTGGCTCTCGGAGTGGTAGAGACCGCTCGGCTGGCCGGGGTCCAGGACACGAATGTTGATGCCGAGCTCGGCGAATGGGGCGACATCGCGGGACTCAAACCCCCAGGAGGCGCCGAAGCGCGGGTGCGTGCGCCAGGCGGCGTCGGCCACGTTGACCACGAACCAGCCGCGAGTTGCCGGCGCCAGGCCGGAGGGGGCCTTCCTCGAGGCGTGCTTCGTCTGACATGGACCGAATCCTACGGGTCATCCCCGCCGTGTGTGCGTCTGCCAACCGGGCTGGGCGATGACCCCTGAGACGGGCTGCGCGGGCCCCTCTTTACCGCGGCCGTGGTGTTGGTAGTCCTCAGCTCGGAGGGCAGGCTGGCAAGCCGATCGGCTTGCGGGTCGCACAGGCCTCAGCTTGCTGGTGGGGTGAGC
>JAABUZ0100007961.1_pt1 | contig 12638 bp, 14 predicted proteins | sample 5562091 | NCBI WGS metagenome assembly JAABUZ01 (sample SAMN12813069, study PRJNA571459) | rock metagenome | isolation source: Antarctica rocks | place: Antarctica: Victoria Land, Linnaeus Terrace sud | collected 2015-12-21 | reverse complement strand
GGGTCGGCGACGCCGCCGCGCTGCATTTCGTCGGAACCGAGCTGGCCGAGGTCGTCTCCTCGAGGCCCGAGGCGCGGGCCCGCTACGTGTGCCCCGACGGTCGCGGGGGCGCGCTCGAGCACGAGCTCGCGGTGCGCTATCTCGGCGCGCCGGCCGGCGACACCGTGTCCACCTCGCCGGCCCTGGTGGTGGGCGCCCAGGCGCTGGCCGCGTGACGCGGCCTGAGCGCGCGCTCGCGCGGCGCGCATGCGTCGAGCAGGCCCGGGCGCGCGCTGACCGCTCAGCCCAGTCATGCTGGCGGGGGATGGACGAGCCGCAGGACCCACGCCGGATCCTGGCCATGGGCGGCGGTGGATTCACGATGCAGGAGCACGATCCGGCTCTGGACCGGCTGGTGCTCACCCTGACCGGCAAGGCGGTCCCGCGGATCTGCTTTCTCCCCACCGCCAGCGGCGACCCGCGGGAGCAGACGACCCGTTTCCAGGAGCGCTTCGGAACGTGGCCGTGCGAGCCGAGCATCCTCTCGCTCTTTCACCTCGCGCGCGACCGCATCGATCCCTACGAGCACCTGCTCGCCCAGGACGCCATCTATGTCGGCGGTGGCTCGATGCGCAACCTGCTCGCGATCTGGCGTGAGCACGGCGTGGACGTGGCGATGCGCCAGGCGTGGGAGGCAGGGACGGTTCTCGCCGGGCTGAGCGCGGGCGCGATGTGCTGGTTTGAGGGCGGGGTGACGATGAGCGGCGGCGCTCCGGCGGCGGTCGCCGGGCTCGGTTTGCTGCCCGGCAGTCTCTCCGTGCACCTGGACTCCGAGCCCCAGCGCCTGCCGGTGTTCCGCGAGGCGATCGCCGCCGGTCGTCTGGCCGGCGGCTACGCGGTCGCCGACGGCGCCGCGCTCGTGTTCGCCGGTGACGCGCTGCATGCGTGCGTGGCCTCGGATCCCGGCTCGCGGATCCTGCGCCTGGCGGCCGACGGGCGCGGCGACGTGACGATCGAGGGGATGGCGACTGAGCTGCTCAGCGCGGAGCGCTCTCATCGTCCGGTCGGGCCGGAGTCCTTCGCGGTCTCGGAGCTGCGGGCGCTGCGGGCCGGCCGTCACCGCTGGGATTGACCGGCGATCGGCCGATCGGCCGGGCCGGCGTCAGTGACGGTGCGTGCTCGGCGCGTCGGTGGCCGGATCCCCGTCGGCGAGCGCCGCCGCCGGGAGCGAGACGGTCACCGCGGCGACGAGCAGCCCCCCGACCGCGGCGAGGCAGAGCAGGCGTAGGAGCCGGGTGGCCATCTCGAGCACATTATGCTGACCGCACGATGGCGTCTCAGAAAGCCAAGCCGCGCTCGCGCAAGCGCCGCAAGACGGGTGCGGCCTCGCGCGCCGTGAGCTCCAGGCGCCGTGACGAGCGCGAGCAGCGTCGCGCTCAGGCTGCCCGGGAACTGCGCCGCGGCTCGCGTCAGGCGGGCCGCGAGGGCGAGCGGCCTGAGGGACCGTTCGGGCCGCTGCCGGTCTCCGAGCTGGCGATGCTGATTGGCGTGATCGCACTCGGCATCGGCTTTCTCAACGGCGGCGGCCCGGTGGTGATCGTCGGGCTGGTGATCATCGCCCTCGGGGTGCTCGAGGTGACTGCCCGCGAGCACTTCACCGGCTTTCGCTCCCACAGCACGCTGCTGGCGGCGATCCCGGCGGTCGCGCTGGAGGCTGCCGTGGTGGCGATCGTCGGCGCGCCCAGCCAGCGGGCGCTGCTGATCGTGTTCGTCGCTCCGGTGTTCGGGGGACTGTTCTGGTTGCTGCGCCGCCGCTTCAGCGCCGCGCGCCAGGCCCGGGTGGCGCGCCTGGCACGCCCGAGCGCCCCCTCGGGCCTCTGACGCCACGCGAGCGGTCCAGGGGCCCCGAGCTGCTGCGTCGGGGATCCCTAACCGGCCCGGGTAGCCTGGGGCGGGGCCGCCGGAGCTCTGTCCCCGTTGATGTCGCGCGGGCGCTCTGCGGCCGGGCCTCCGTCGTCACCGGCCGGGACAACCGGCAGGTGCAGGGTGAAGACCGCGCCGCCGTCGGACGCGTTGGCGGCGGTGGCCGTGCCGCCGTGCTGCTCGGTGACCTGACGCACGATCGCCAGCCCGAGGCCGCTGCCGTGGCGCCCGCGCGCGTGGGTGCCGCGAAAGAAGCGATCGAAGACGTAGGGAAGATCCTGCTCGGCGACCCCGGTCCCGTGGTCGCGCACGCGCACCCCAGCCTCGTCGACGGTGATCTCGACCGTGGCGCCGCGCGGGGAGTGTCGGGCGGCGTTGTCGAGCAGGTTGTTGATCGCGCGCTCCAGACGGGCGGGAACGCCGTCCAGGGTCATCGGGGCCAGATCGGCGGCGATCGCGACGCCGGAGGCGTTGCGCCGCGAGCGGGCCACCGACTCGGCCGCGACCCGATCGAGCCGGACATCCTCGCAGGCAAATCCGGGCTCATCGCCGCGGGCGAGCTCGATCAGGTCGGAGACCAGCGCGGTCAGCTCCTCGCTCTGCTCGACGACGTCAGACAGCAGCCGGCGCCGGTCCTCGGGCTCGAGCTCACCGCCCTCAAGCAGCACCTCGATGTTCGTGCGCAGGCTGGTCACCGGCGTGCGCAGCTCGTGGGAAGCGTCGGCGACGAGCTGGCGCTGGGCGCGCATCGACTCGTCCAGCTCGGCTCGCGAGCCCTCCAGGCGGTCGAGCATCGCGTTGAAGCGAGTCGCGAGCTGGCCGACCTCGTCGTCGGCGTGGACGCGCAGACGCCCGCTGAGGTCATCGGTCTCGCCGATGTGCTGGGCGGCCTGGGCGACCTCGGCCAGAGGTGAGATCACCCGCCGCGCCGCGAGCCGGCCGAGCAGGGCAGCGAGCGCGATGCCGGCCAGCGCGACGAGCGCGAGCACGAGGCGCAGGTTGGCGAGGATCCCATCCACGCCGTTGAGTGGCCGCGCGAGCTCGACGGCGAGCGCGATGCCGGGCGTGCCGGGGCCGTTGGGATCAAAGCTGGCCGGAAACGTGATCACGCGCAGGTGGGCGCTGCCGACGCGGACGTCGCGCATCTCGGTACGAGCCCGGCCGTTGGCGATTGCCACTGCGGCCGGGCCGACCGGGAGCTGAGGGCCACCCTCGCCGACCTTGGCGACGTGCCCGTTGGCGAGCACGATCTGGAAGTACTGGGCCGAGCCGCCGAGGCTGGCCGGGAGACCGGGGAGCGGCTGGCCGAGGGCGTGCAGGTGGCTGTTCTGCACCGCCTCGGCCTGCGCCTGCAGCGCCCCATCGACCTGCGCGCGCAGCTGCTCGCGGACGAGCAGGTAGGCGACGAGCGCGACGATCACGACCGCCACCGCGACCGATGCGGCGGCGATCAGCGCGAGCCGGCGGCGCAGCGACACGGACCGTCAGTCCCGCAGCACGTAGCCGACGCCGCGCACCGTGTGCAGCAGGCGCGACTCACCGCCGGCCTCGGTCTTGCGGCGCAGGTAGCCCATGTAGACCCCGAGGGCGTTGGAGGTCGGACCGAAGTCATAGCCCCACACGTTCTCGAAGATGGTGGTGCGGGTGAGGACCTGCCGGGGGTGGCGCAGGAACAGCTCCAGGAGCAGGAACTCGGTGCGCGAGAGCTCGACGAGCCGATCGCCGCGGTGAACCTCGTGGGCGATCGGGTCGAGCACGAGGTCGGCGTAGCGCAGGACCTCGCCGTCTCCGGCGCCGTCGCCGGCGCGGCGCAGGAGGGCTCGCAGCCGGGCCTGCAGCTCGCGCAGGGCGAACGGCTTGACGAGATAATCGTCGGCACCGGCGTCCAGCCCCTCGACCCGCTCATCGATCGCCTCGCGCGCGGTCAGCATCAGCACCGGCGTGCGGTCGCCGGCCTTGCGCAGCCGGCGGCAGACCTCGAGACCGTCGAGCCGGGGCATGAGGATGTCCAGGATGACCGCGTCGGCCGGTGCCCCGGCGAGGACGTCCAGGGCCTGCTCGCCGTCCTCGGCCAGCGTGACGTCGTGGTTCTCCAGCCGCAGCGCGCGCTCGAGCGAGCGGCGGACCGCGGGTTCGTCATCAACGACGAGCACATGCGCCATGGCCGAAATGATGCCGCGTGCGCGTAAAAGTTGATGAAGAGACCGTCGGGGACGGGCGTTCGCGGGTTAGCCGAGGTCGACGATCGCGGCTCAGGCGAGATCGACGACGAGCGGCGCGTGATCGGAGGGCTTGGTCCCCTTGCGGTAGTCACGGACGATTGCGCAGCCCGACAGGCGGGCAGTCAGGCTGCGGCTCAGCAGGGCGAGATCGATGCGCAGACCCAGCCCCTTGTGGAAGTGCCCGGCCCGGTAGTCCCACCAGGTGAACTGGGTCTCGTCGGGGTGCAGCTGGCGGTAGGCGTCGACGAGCTCGCCCTCGGCGAGGATCCGCTTCAGCCGTCCGCGCTCCTCCGGGGTGACGTGCGTCGATCCGGCGAACGCCACCGGGTCATAGACATCCGCGTCGGCGGGGGCGATGTTCATGTCCCCGGCGATCAGCAGCGGCTCGCCGCCCAGCTGGGCGGCACGCGCGGCCATCGCGTCCAGGAAGCTCAGCTTGCGCGGGAACTCCGGGCTGTCCAGCGCCCGGCCGTTGGGCACGTACACGCTGGCCAGGCGGATGCCGTCCACCGTCGCCTCACACCAGCGCGCCTCGCTCGGGATGGCGTCACCGGCAAGCGCCAGCTCAGGGCTGGTGATGGCCAGGCCATCGCGGGCGAGGATCGCCACCCCGGCCCACTGACCGCCCGAGCTGTGGAGCGAGCCGTAGCCGGCCGCCGCCAGCTCACCGGCGGGGAAGGTGTCCGGGGCGCACTTGGTCTCCTGCAGGCAGGCCACGTCGGGGCGCCGGTCGGCGAGGAACTCGAGCACCCGGGGCAGCCGCGCGCGCAGCGAGTTGACGTTCCAGGTGACGATCCGCATACGGACAACCCGTACCGTACTTTGGCCGGCCGTCAATGCCATGCCCCGAGACCGACTGGACAGCTACCGAGCCAAACGCGAGTTCGCCACCACCGGTGAGCCCGACGGGGGTACGGCGCGTGGCGGCGCAGCCAAGGGCGGCGGAGCCGACGGCGGCGCAGCTGACGGCGCGGCGGCGCGATTCGTCGTCCAGGAGCATCATGCCACCCGGCTGCACTGGGATCTGCGGCTCGAGCGCGACGGCGTGCTGGTCTCCTACGCGATCCCCAACGGCATCCCGCCGCTGCCGTCCGAGAACCGGCTCGCCGTCCACACCGAGGACCATCCGCTGCAGTACCTGGACTTCGAAGGCGAGATCCCCGCCGGGCAGTACGGGGCGGGCACGATGACCGTCTGGGACCGGGGAACGTATGAGACGCACCGGTTCGACCCGGAGAAGGTCGAGGTGACCTTCCACGGCGAACGGCTCAGCGGCCGCTACGGACTGTTCCCGATCGGCGGCGAGACCGCCCCGCAGGACTGGATGATCCACCGCATGGATCCACCCGCCGACGCCCAGCGCGAGCCGATGCCGTCGCGGATCCTGCCGATGCTGGCCGGGGCGGGCACGCTGCCCGCGCGCGAGCAGGGCTGGTGCTTCGAGGTCAAGTGGGACGGCGTGCGCGCGATCGCCTACGCCCAGCCCGGCCGCCTGCGCCTGGAGAGCCGCAACCTACGCGAGATCACTCCCGGCTACCCGGAGGTACGTGGCCTGCTCGGTGACCTCGGCATGCGCGAAGCGGTGTTCGACGGCGAGCTGGTCGCCTTCGATGACGCCGGCAGGCCGAGCTTCGAGCGCCTGCAGCGACGGATGCACGTCACCGCGCCCAACGCCGTCCGGCGCCTATCGGCCTCGACCCCGGTCGTGTATGCGATCTTCGATCTCCTCTTCCTCGACGGCCGCAGCCTGATGGGGCGGCCCTACACCGAGCGGCGCGAGGTGCTGCAGGCGCTGGGACTGTCGGGGCGGGCCTGGCGCGTACCGGCCGCCCATCCTCGCCAGGGACGTCAGCTGCTGGCGGCGACGGCCGCCCAGGGCCTGGAGGGAATCGTCGCCAAGCGAGCGGACGCGCGCTATGAGCCCGGCCGGCGGACGGGGGCGTGGGTGAAGATCAAGCACACCCGCCGTCAGGAGCTGGTGATCGGCGGCTGGATCCCCGGCGAGGGCCGCCGGCACGAGAGCATCGGCGCGCTGCTGATGGGCCACTACGAGGACGGCCGGCTGCGCTACGCGGGGCGGGTCGGAACCGGTTTCAGCGACCGCACGCTCACGCAGCTCAGCGCGCTGCTGGCTCCGCTGCGCCGGGACCAACCCCCGTTTGATCCCGTTCCCAAGCTGCCCCGCGAGGCTCAATTCGCCGCCCCCGAGCTGGTGGCGGAGATCGAGTTCCGGGAGTGGACGGCTGAGGGGATGATGCGCGCGCCGTCCTACAAGGGACTGCGTGATGACCGTCCGGCGATCGAGGTCGTGCGCGAGGATCGCCCGGTCACCGTCGCCGCCGAGCCGGGCGACGCCGAGCCGGACGAAACGGTGCCGGGGAAGGGGGCGCCCGCCGGCGCGGCTGAGACTCGGGCCGCCGACCCCGAGGACCTGTTTCAGGAGGTCTCGCGGCTGCCCGACGCCGGGCTCGCCGTGCTGATCGAGGGCCGGCGGCTGAAGCTATCCAACTGGGACAAGGTCCTGTTCCCGCAGACCGGATTCACCAAGGGCAACCTGATCGCCTACTACTCGCGGATCGCGCCCGCGGTCCTTCCCCATCTGCGCGACCGGCCCCTGACCCTCAAGCGCTATCCCAACGGGGTCGACCAGCCGTACTTCTACGAGAAGAACTCGCCCGCGCACCGGCCCGATTGGGTGCAGACCACACGGATCAACGGAGTGCGCTACACGCTGGCCCAGGACCGTGCGACGCTCGTCTGGCTGGCCAATCTCGCCGACGTCGAGCTGCACACCTCACTGTCGCTCGCCGCGCGTCCCGAGCGCCCGTCGATGCTCGTTTTCGACCTGGACCCCGGGGCGCCCGCCAACGTCGTGCAGTGCTGCGAGGTCGCGCTCGTGCTGCGGGGGCTGTTTGAACAGCTCGGCCTGGAGTGCGTGGGCAAGACCTCGGGCTCCAAGGGCCTGCAGGTCTACGTACCGCTCAACGGCGCGACGAGCTACGAGCAGACCAAGCCGTTCGCGCGGCGGATCGCGGAGTTGATGGAGGCGCGGATGCCCGAGCTGGTCGTATCGCGGATGACCAAGCGGCTGCGTCCCGGCAAGGTGCTCGTGGACTGGAGCCAGAATGATGTCCACAAGACGACGGTCACGGTCTACTCGCTCCGGGCTCGGGAGCGCCCGACCGTCTCGGCGCCGGTCAGCTGGGAGGAGGTCCAGCGCTGCCACGACGAGCAGGACGCCGGAATCCTGAGCTTCGAGGGTGACGCGGTGCTCACCCGAGTCGCCGCCGCCGGGGATCCATTCGCGATCTTGCTCAGCGCCCGCCAGCAGCTTCCTCGCGTCTGACCGGCGCAGATCAACCGGATTGATCCGGCCCGCGGGGTCGCGCAATCAACCATCTAGGATGCAGGCCGCCATGGATCCGATCAAGCTCCGTAACCGTCTGCTCGTCGCCACCGGGATGTGGAAGGAGGCGACCGGCGAAGCCCTGCCGCGACTGGCGCCCGGGGACCCCGAGGCGCAGATCGAGAGCTTCGAGCTTCAGCTCGTCAACCGGCTGTGGGAGACCGCGACACCGGAGAACGCGCGTGACGTCGCCGACCGCACCTGGGATCTCGTCCATGACCGCCCCGAGCGCGATCCGGTCAAGCAGCGCGTGGTCGAGTGCCACGAGGCGCTGGCCCGGATGGCCCGACTGAGCGACTGAAGCGACTGGAAGCGGGGCTCAGGCGCTGGGCCCGGGCACGAACTCGGGCCGGGGCTCGCCGGCACGCTCGCGCGGCAGGCCCGCGGCCATGTAGGCCTCGGCTTCGTCGAGCGTCTCGTGTTCGAGCAGCTGGCCGACAAGGGCATCGAGGTTGGCCCGGTGAGCGATCAGCACCTCGGTCGCCTCGCCGTGCGCCGATTCGACGATTCGGCGCACCTCGACGTCGACCAGCCGCTGGGTTTCGGCCGAGGTCTCCGAGACGCCGGGCAGCAGCGCGCTCTGCCCGTCGGCGGGCAGCACCGCGACGGGGCCGATCGCCGGGCTCATTCCCCAGCGTCCGACCATGCCGCGCGCGATCCGGGTCAGTTGCTGGATATCTGACTCGGCGCCCGTGGTGAGATCGCCGAACACGACCTCCTCGGCGATGCGACCGCCAAGCGCGACCTTGATCAGCGCGAGCAGGTGGCGCTGATCGAAGTTGAAGCGGTCGGCATCGGGGGCTGAGAAGGTGACCCCGAGCGCCTGCCCGCGAGGGATGATCGAGACCTTGCGGACCGGATCGGCGCCCGGCGTGAGCATGCCGAGGAGTGCGTGGCCGGCCTCGTGGTAGGCAGTGCGCCGGCGGTCGTCCTCGGAGATCATCACCTTGCGAGCGGCGCCGAGCACGATCCGCTCCAGCGCGTCGGTGAGATCCTGGCGGGCTACCTTGTCGTGGTTTCGCTTGGCGGCCAGCAGCGCGGCCTCGTTGGCGACGTTGGCGAGGTCGGCCCCGACCATGCCGGGGGTGGACGCGGCCACGGCGCCGAGATTGACGTCGGCAGAGAGCGGCACCGAACGGGTGTGCACGCGCAGGATCGCCTCCCGGCCGGCGCGATCCGGGGGCGAGACGACAACGCGGCGATCGAAGCGACCGGGGCGCAGCAGCGCCTGGTCGAGCACCTCGGGCCGGTTGGTGGCGCCGAGCACGATCACGCTTTCGCGCGGGCTGAAGCCGTCCATCTCGGTGAGGATCTGGTTGAGCGTCTGCTCGCGCTCGTCGTGGCCGCCGGAGAGGTTGGGGCCGCCCGCGGAGCGCGAGCGCCCGACGGCATCGAGCTCGTCGATGAAGATGATCGCCGGGGCGGCCTGCTTGGCCTGTGAGAACAGATCACGCACCCGCGAGGCGCCGACGCCCACGATCATCTCGACGAACTCCGAGGCCGACATCTGAAAGAACGGGACTCCCGCCTCGCCGGCCACGGCACGCGCCAGCAGCGTCTTGCCGGTGCCGGGCATCCCGCTGAGCAGCACCCCGCGCGGGATCCGCGCCCCGAGCTTGAGATACTTCTCGGGCGTCTTGAGGAAGTCGACGATCTCGGTCAGCTCCTCCTTGGCCTCGTCGATCCCGGCCACGTCCTCGAAGGTGATGCTCTGATCGGACGCCTCGACCCGCCGAGCCCGTGAGCGCCCGAAGGACATCAGGCCGCCGGCCCCACCGCCGCCGGCCGCTGCCCGCCGCATCACGAAGAAGATGATCGCGAACAGCAGCAGGGTGGGGCCGAAGCCGAACAGGACGCTCTCGAGCACCGAAGGGCCGCCATTCGGGGCCCGCGCGTCGATCGTCACGTTGCTGCTCTGCAGCAGCGCCTCGAGCTGCTGGTTGTTGGCGAACGACGGGACCTGGGTCTCGATGTTCGTCGTCGTCCCTGCGGTTTGATCGTTCGGCGGGTAGCGGATCGCGTTCCTCAGCGTTCCCTGGATCGCGTTGCCGGTCGAGGAGATCTCCTTGACGTTGCCTGCGCGGACCTGGGTCAGGAAGGTGGGCGAGTAGGGAATCCGGACCGGCTGGTTGGGCTGCAGCGCCTGGGTGGAGATCCAGAGGTTCAAGGCCAGCAGGGCGGCCACGACCGCGGCGATCCACCACCGCGAACGCGTCGGGCCCGGGGGTTTAGCTCCGTCAGACGCGCCCCGGCCGTCCGGCGCGGGCGTGACGCGCCAGCCCGGTGAGGGCTGCGGCGGGGACTGCTGGCGCTCGCGCGGGAGCGTGGGGCGGCGGCTGGGAGGGTCGGCCATGGAGGTTGATTGTCGCAGCCCTCAGAATCCGTCCAGCTGGGCCCGGAACATCTCGGCTCCGTGCACCCCGGCGCCCAGCGCGCCCGCCCGGTCGGCCAGCCAGCGGTCCGAGGTCACCACCCGGACCAGGCCGGGGGACGGCTCGGCGGACACGCGGCGCATGATCTCGTCGTCGGCGGCGTCTCGCCGGGGACGGGGGGCGTGGGTGACCTCGATCACGGTGGAGCGGATCGGCGGCGACGGCTTGCGCTCGAAGACCACCACCACGTCCTCGTTCTCGGCCGCCGCCCAGCGCTCGAGGAGATCGACCAGGTGCAGCATCGCCGCATCACGATCCTTCCACCAGCCGTCGGGGCGGGTCCCGATCACGTTCATGCCGTCCACGTACCAGCGCATGGTGCGCTCAGCTCTCCTCGCCGGGGCGGCGGCGATCACGCTTGCGCTGTGACTGCTGGCGCTTGGCCTCCTGGCGGCGCTTGATCGACCCGCTGCTCGGGCGCGTGGCCGTGCGCGGGCGCGAGACGGCAAGCGCGCCGGCCAGGCGCTGAGCGAGCCGCTGGAGCGCGAGCTCACGGTTCTGCGCCTGGCTGCGCGAGTCCTGGGCGATCGCGACCACGCGCGGACCGAGCCGGGCGGTCACCCGGCGCTTCTGCTCGGGGCTCAGCGACTGCGAGGCGGCGACGTCGAACACCGCCTCGATCCGGCTGGCGGTCGTGTTCGCGTGCTGGCCCCCCGGGCCCGAGGAGCGCGATGCCCGCACCTGCACCTCGCGCAGCGCGATCGTCGTCCGTCCACGTACCGGGATCGGGTCATCCATACCCGTCAGTGTGCCGATCGCGCGGCCGGTGCGACAGTGAAACTGTGTCCGGCGCGTGAACGTCGCCCGCGGTGCACGTCAGCCGCCCGGGACCGTGCTACCTTCCCGCCGCATAGGGCCGCTGATCGGTTTTCAGCGGTGACACGCAGGTGCAGGCGCAGGGGTAGTCATCACCTCCGCGAGCAGCACTTTTTCAGCTAGGAGGAGACCCCCCATGCCATCCGGAACAGTCAAGTGGTTCAGCGACGAGAAGGGCTTTGGCTTCATCACGCCCGATGAGGGCAGCCGGGATCTGTTCGTGCACCACTCGAGCATCCAGGCCGACGGCTACCGCTCGCTCGCCGAGGGCACGAAGGTGTCCTATGAGGAAGAGGCCGGGCCCAAGGGCCCGAAGGCGATCAACGTCAGCAAGCTCTAGAGCCTTCCGGTCAGCCGGCTGAAGGGCGCATCAGCCGGAGGCCGGCGGCTTTGAGCTGGCGTCGTCGGGTTCCGGGGGCACCGCGCCCGGAACCCCGGGGTCGTTGCGCTTGGTCTCCCAGTCCTTGCGGACCTTGTCGATCTCGGTCTCGAGGTCGGCGTTCTCGCGCGCAAGCTGGTCGGCGCGACGATCGAACTCGTCGGCCAGCTCCTCGTGCTCCTTGTGCTCTTCGTGCTCCATGGCGTGAGTTCTCTCCCGCCGCGCGTGGGGCCAAACGCGGATCGGTGGCTTCGGCGTGACCGGCGTCGCGCTCAGGCGACGCTGCTGACCGGCGTCGCGCTCAGGCGACGCTGCCGCCCTCGGGCTCGAGTGGCAGGCCGGCAGCCGCCCACTCGAGCAGACCGCCGCTCATGTTGTGGGCGTCATATCCGTCCTGCGCGAAGGCCTGCGCGGCCATCGCCGAGCGGGCTCCGCTGCGGCAGTAGAAGATCACCGGCCGGTCGCGATCGATGCTCGCCGCCTCGGCGCTGAGACGGCTGAGCGCGATCAGTCGTCCACCGGCGATGCGGCCCGCGGCGTGCTCGTCGGCCTCGCGCACGTCGATCAGCTGGGTGTCGCCGCCGGCGAGCTGATCGGCGACCTGATGCGGGGTGTAGTCAGCGCCCATCGCGCAGAGGCTACCCGGCCGGTCGCGGCCGCTGGTGATGGCGTAGGATCGAGGACGCGATGTCCGCGCGCGGCCAGCCACCGAACGCGCGCCGGGTCCTGCTCTCAGCGATCGCGGCGCTGACCGTCGGGCTGGGTGTGACGAGCGTGGTCGCCGGGTTCAGCGACTCAGCTCCGATCCGGCTGATCCAGGGGATCGCGGTGTTCGGCGCCGGCGCGGTGCTGATCGGGGGAGCCGCAGTGTTCGTGATGTTCCGTCTCGCCGGCTGGAAGGACCCCGAGTCCGAGGAGGACTTCGAGGCTCTCGTCCAGCAGGCCGAGCGGCTGGCCGCCGCCGGCAGCTGGGGCGATGACGGCGACGAGCTCGAATCCGACGATGACGATCGGCAGCCGATCACCGAGGAGGAGGATTTCCGGGCGCTCGTGCGTTCGGCCGTCGACGATCTGCCGCTCGAGTTCCACCGCGCGCTCGAGCACGTCGCGATCGTGGTCTCCGATGGCGGGTGGCGCCGGCGCTCCTACGGGCTCTACCAGGGCGACACGGTTGCGCATGACTTCTTCCACGACCGGATCATCATCTTCAAGGACACCCTGCTGCGCGACTTCGGCCACGATCCCGACGCGCTGCGCGCGCAGGTCACCCGGACCGTCCGCCACGAGCTCGCTCACCACCTCGGCTGGGACGAGAAGGGCGTCCGCGGGCTCGGGCTGTAGACCCGGTGGTGTTCACCGAGGACCCCGCTGCGCTGGAGCGCAGCCTGCAACGCCGGCGCGTCGAGCTGGCGGCGGCGTGGGCCGGCACCGACGCGGTCGTGGCGATCGGGGCCGGCGAGCTGATCCCGCGCCCCGGAGGC
>JAABUZ0100007960.1_pt1 | contig 12639 bp, 12 predicted proteins | sample 5562091 | NCBI WGS metagenome assembly JAABUZ01 (sample SAMN12813069, study PRJNA571459) | rock metagenome | isolation source: Antarctica rocks | place: Antarctica: Victoria Land, Linnaeus Terrace sud | collected 2015-12-21 | reverse complement strand
CGCCTGGCGCTCGTTGGCGCGGAACGCGAGAAGAACGGCCGTGTCGCCGCCCACGCTGCCGGCCGCCTGGACGCCGAGCTTGTCGACGCTGCTCGGGTGCGGGAACGAGATCGGCTGGCCGCCGTGCACGCGCACGAGCGCGGTGAGCTCCTCGATGTGGCGTTCGTGGTCGCCGCGGTACCGGCGGATCGTCTCGCGGTAGGCGTGGCCCTTGAGCTGTTCGACCGCCAGCGTGTAGGACTGCACGGCGTCGTGGTCGAGCTGCAGCAGGTCGTTCAGTGCGGCGATCGTCCCGGCGTCGAGTGCGCCGGTCATCTGGGCGGGTGCGGTCATACGGGATCCTCCCCTGGTTGGTCCCCGGAACGGGGCTGGATGTTGTGGTCCGGCGCACCACGCGCGGGTGCGCGCGGTTCGCGGGCGCGCGATCCGCCCCCGCACGGAACGTGCGCGCCGCGCGCGGGCGGAACGGCGACGGCACCCACTTCGCACACGCGCGGGGGCGTTGCGCGCCGCGCCATCTTCCCGGCGCCGTCCACCTTCTCTGCCCCGATGTCCGACGCCCCGACGCTCACGCCCCGCGCCGCGCGCCCGCGCGCCCGCGCGATCCCGCCGCGCCCCGCGCACGCCCGGTCGACCCTCGCGTGGGTGCGGCGCGCACCTGGCGCGCCGTACTTCATGCTCGACACGGGCGAGCCGTGGACGCCGATCGGCGCGAACGAGTCGGTCACGTGGCCGGGGCTCGACGGGCTGTTCCGACGCCGCGACCTCGCGGGTGCGGAGGCGTACCTGCGTCAGCTGCGCGCGGGCGGCGTCACCGTGCTGCGGCTCATGCTGGAGTACAGCCAGAGCCAGCACCGGTACTTCGAGCGCCCCGCGGGCGTGTTCAACCCGGCGGTGGTGCGGCTCTGGGACGATTTATTCGCGCTTTGTGAACAGATCGGCTTGCGCGTGCTGCTCACGCCCTACGACACGTACTTCCAGTACATCCGCTGGCGCCACCACCCGTACAACCGCCGCAACGGCGGGCCATGCGCCGACCGCGCGCAGCTCTTGCTGTGCCGCGACACGCGCGAGCTCGTGAAGGCGCGACTCGCGTTCGCGACCGAGCGCTGGGGCGCGGGGGGCGCGCTGTTCGCGTGGGACCTGTGGAACGAGCTGCACCCCGCGCAGGGGAACAACGACTACTTCGGGATGTGGGGGTTCGTCACCGAGGTCGGCGCGTTCCTGCGCGACCTCGAGGTACGCCGGCACGGGCGCGCGCACCCGCAGACGGTGTCGGTGTTCGGGCCCGAGCTGCTGTGGAAGCCGGAGCTCCACGAGCTCGTCTTCCGCCACCCCGGGCTCGACTTCGCGAGCACGCACTTCTACGCGGAGGGGACGATCGACGCCCCCCGCGACACGGTCGCGCCGGCCGCCGCCGCGGCCCGCCTAACGGAAGACGCGGTGGCCGAGGTGCGCGACGCGCGGCCCTTCTTCGAGAGCGAGCACGGGCCGATCTACACGTTCAAGGACCGGCACACGACGCTGCCCGCGGCCTTCGACGACGAGTACTTCCGCCACATCCAGTGGGCGCACCTCGCGTCGGGGGGGGCGGGCGGCGGGATGCGCTGGCCGAACCGGCACCCGCACGCGCTCACGCGCGGGATGCGCGAGGCGCAGGGGGCGCTCGCGCGCGTCGCCGCGCGCGTCGACTGGACGCGGTTCCGGCGCACGTGCCTGAACGAGCAGGTCGTCGTCCGCGGCGCGGATGGGCGCGCGCTGGCGCTCGTCACGTCGCGGCCGCACACGCCCGCGGGGCACCCGCCCGTCGTGCCGATGGCGGGGCGGGACGCGGCGGTGTTCGCGTGCGGCGACGAGCGGCAAGCAATCGTGTTTCTGCTCCGCGCCGACGCGCTCGCGGCGGACGGGCGGCTGCGGCGCGACGTGGCCCCGCGTCACGTCCGCGTCGAGTTGCCCGGACTCGCCGCGGGCACGTACGTCGTGACCGAGTGTGATCCGAGCACGGGCGCGGTGCTCCGCACGCACGACGTCCCCCACGAGGGCGGGACGATCGCGCTGCCGCCCGTGCCCCTCGTAGCGGACGCGCTACTGCTCGTGCGCGACCGGGGCTGACGCGGATCGATCGGGCGCGCGCCACGTGGGGCGAATTAACGCCGCGCGCGCCGCGGCGTCTCTCCTCGTGTGCACGGCGAGACACCGAGTTAGGCAGTAGCGACCCGGGGCCGCGCGCAGCGATCATCCACCTTCCGCCCCACGTGCTATGCGTATCGTCCAGCTTCTCACCGCCGCCGCCCTCGTTCCCGCGCTCGCGGCCGCCCGCGCCGGCGCGCAGCCGCCCGCGGCCCCGCTCTCGTCCGCCGACAGTGCGGCACGTGCGCGTGACGTCCGGCACGACCGCCGTGACCTGCGCCGCGACGCGCGGAGCGACATGTATCGCGACCGCACGCTACGCACCGACCGCGCGCTCGACCGCCGCGACGACGCGCTCGTGAACCGCGACCGCCGGCTCCGCAACGACGACCGCCGCACCGACCGCACGGCCGACAGCGCCGTTCGCGGCGACCGCCAGGCGCTGCGGGCCGCGCGCTCCGCGCACGACACCGCCGCGATGCGCGCCGACCGTCAGACACTCCGGGCCGCCGAGCGCACGGATCGGCACGACGACCGCGTGCTGCGCGCCGACAATCAGGAGCTGCGGCACGACGACCGGGTGAACGCGCGCGACGACCGCGCGACGCGTAACGCCGCGCGCACGGATCGCCGGACTGACCGCGACATCCGCCGCGACATCCGCCGCGACCGCGCCGACCTCCGCCCCGATCGCCGGGCGACGAAGCCCTGACCGGCATGGGGCCCCCCCGCGCGCGGAACTCCGGGCCGCCGTGGGGGTCCGCAATGTGCTAGAATCTGCACAGTCGGACCGGGCGCGCCCATGTTGCGCGCCCGGTCCGGGTCGCAGATTTCGGATCCGCCACGCGCCGGGCGTCTACCGCTCGCGCTTTCGCTCAGGAGCGTCTCGCCATGCTCGGTAACCTGCTCGCCCCCGAACACTTGCTCATCGTCCTCGCCGTCATCCTACTGATGTTCGGCGGCAAGAAGATTCCCGAGCTTGCGAGCGGACTCGGCAAGGGCGTTCGTGAGTTCAAGAACGGCATCGCCGGGGCCGGCGAGCCCTCGCCGCAGGTGAGCGCGTCGACCACCACGCCCGAGCCCATCGCGCGTACGACGACCGAGACGGTCACGGTGTCGGCGCCCGCGCCCGAGCCGAAGCGGCTGATCGGCTGAGCCGTCCGCGGGCCGTGCGCCCGCTTCCGCAACGCACGACGCCCCGGCCGATCGATCGGCCGGGGCGTCGTGCGTTTCACGTACGTTCGAGCAGCGTCGTGTGGCGATAGCAGGGGAGGGGCTCGAACCCTCGACCTCACGATTATGAGTCGTGCGCTCTGACCAGCTGAGCTACCCTGCCAGTTGATCGGCCGTGCCGCACGTCGGGGAGCGGCGACGTGGTCGTACCGACGCGAACGGGCCGGCTGGGAAGCCGGCCCGTTCGCATGGCGGGGGCGGGATTTGAACCCGCGACCTTCGGGTTATGAGCCCGACGAGCTACCAGGCTGCTCCACCCCGCGTCGTTGTGGAAGGCAATGTATCGCGCGAACGACGCGCGTCAACCCTTGTCGAATCGCGCGGCGCGGAGTCGCGCGGGGTGGGCGCGTCGGCGAACCGGTAGAGCAGCTCGCGGTCGCCGCGGACCATCCCGAACTCCTCGCGCGCGACCGTTTCCTGCAGCACCGGGTCGGTCCGCAGCCGGCGCTCCAGCGTGCGGAGCGAGTCGACCGCGTGCTGCAGCGAGTCGACCGACGCGTCGAGGGCGCGCGCGCGTTCGCGCTGGCGCCACAGGTCGGTGGTCGCGTACTCCCCGCCCTGCACCGCGAACGCGGCCGCCCCGATCGCGACCGCGCCCCACGCCAGCCGACCCGCGACCGACACGCCCCCGCCCCCGCCGCCTAACGCGCGCTCAGAGCCCGAACGGCCCGCCGGCCGCGAACTCGGCCGCCTCGCCGAGCTGCTCCTCGATGCGCAGCAGCTGGTTGTACTTCGCGATCCGGTCGGAGCGGGACGCCGAACCCGTCTTGATCTGCCCGGCGTTGGTCGCGACGGCGAGGTCGGCGATGAACGTATCTTCCGTCTCGCCCGAGCGGTGCGAGATGATCGACGAGTAGCCCGAGGCGCGGGCGAGCTCGATCGCCTCGAGCGTCTCGGTGAGGGTGCCGATCTGGTTGACCTTGACGAGGATTGAGTTCGCGACGTCCTCCTCGATGCCGCGCGCGAGGAACGCCGAGTTGGTGACGAAGATATCGTCGCCGACGAGCTGGACGCGGTCGCCTAACGCGGCGGTCAGCTTGGCCCACCCCTCCCAGTCGTTCTCGGCGAGCCCGTCCTCGATCGAGACGATCGGGTACTTGTCGATCCACGACGTGTAGAGCTCGATCATTCCCTCGGCGTCGCGCGTGCCCGCACCACTCTTCTTGAACGTGTACGTGCCGTCCTGGAACAGTTCGCTCGCGGCCGGATCGAGCGCGAGCGCGACCTGCGTCCCGGGTTGATACCCCGCCTTTTCGATGGCCTCGAGGATGACGAGGATCGCCTCCTCGTCGCTCTTCAGGTCGGGCGCGAACCCGCCCTCGTCGCCGACGCCCGTGGCGAGCTTGCGGCCGACGAGGACCTTCTTGAGCGCGTGGAACACCTCCGCGCCCATCCGCAGCGACTCCGCGAACGTCTCGGCGCCGTGCGGGACGATCATGAACTCCTGGAAGTCGACCGTGTTGGTCGCGTGCGCGCCGCCGTTCATGACGTTCATGAGCGGCACCGGGAGGAGCCGCGCCATCGGCCCCCCGAGGTAGCGGAACAGCGGCTGCTCCAGCTCGTTCGCCGCCGCGCGTGCCGCGGCCATCGACACGCCGAGGATCGCGTTCGCGCCGAGCTTGCCCTTGTTCTCGGTGCCGTCGAGTTCGAGCATCAGGCGGTCGAGGCCGATCTGGTCGGTGACCTCGTGGCCGCGGACGGCCGGCGCGATGAGCTCCTCGACGTTGCGGACGGCCTTCTCGACGCCCTTGCCGCCGTAGCGCTTCGCATCGCCGTCGCGGAGCTCGAGCGCTTCGTGCTCGCCCGTCGAGGCGCCGCTCGGCACGGCGGCGCGTCCCGCGGCGCCGCTCTCCAGCGCGACGTCGACCTCGAGGGTGGGGTTGCCGCGGCTGTCGAGGATTTCGCGCGCGCGGACGTCGATGATGGTCGGCATGGGCAGGAGTGGGAAGGAGTGCGTGGGTCGGACGACGATCGTCAGGCGGCCGCCGCGGCCGGCGTGACCGACTCGACGCCGTAGCGGTCGCGGAGTTCGGCGGCGAGCCGGTCGTGCACGCGCGCGCTGAGCGCCGCGCGCGCGTCGTAGCCGAGCCCCGCGGTGTCGACGGGGGCGAGAAAGTGCACGTCGACGCGGCCGGGGCGGAGCCAGAGCGACCCGCGCGGCAGCGCCTCGAGCGTGCCGTGCAGGAGCGTGGGGACGATCGGGACGCCGGCCGCTATGGCGAGCACGAACGGGCCCTTCTTGAAGGGACGGAGCGCATACGTCGTCCCGCGCGTGCCTTCGGGGAACACGACCACGCTGCGGCCCTCGTGGATCCGCGCCGCGGCGACCTCGTACGCGTGAAACGCGGCCGCACGGTTCTCGCGGTCGATCGGGATCGTGCCGATGGCGCGCGCCGCGGCGCCGAACATGGGGACGCGGAACAGCTCCGCCTTGGCCACGAACGAGTACCGCGGCAGGTACGCGACGAGCACGAGCACGTCGTACCAGCTCACGTGGTTGCACGCGAAGATGCGCGGCTCGCCGGTCGCGGCGCGCTCGGCGCCGTGGATCACCACGGTGATGCCCGACACGGCGAGGACGGCGCGCGCCCACCATCGTGGCGCGCGCTCGTAGATCGTCCCCGGCCCGTCCGGGACGCCGACGAGTTGCGCCAGCAGCACGACCGAGCCGAGCACGGTGGTCAGTACGGCGAGCGTGAGGGCGGCGGCCAGGGTGCGCATCAGCGCGTAAAGTGGTCGTGCCCGGCGGGGAGGTCAACGCGCGCCCCGCCAGCCACGACCACCCGCGACACGCCGTCGTCGAGCGCGAGGACGTCGCCGACCCGCGTGAGCGGGATCCCGAACGCGTGCGCGAAGGCGGCCTCGTCCAACAGCTCCGGCGTCGCGCAGAGGAGCTCATACTCCTCCCCACCCACGAGCGCGTCGTCGGGTGACGCGCCGTCGACGCGCGGAATGCGGACGCTCTCGAGTCGCAGCACGCCCCGACTCGCCGCGGCGACGTGCCCCGCGTCCGCCAGCAGGCCGTCCGAGATGTCGACCAGCGCACGCGCGCCCTGCGCGGCCAGCCAGATCGCCTCCGCGATGCGGGCCCGCGGACGGGCGAACCGGTCGCGATCACCGGGCGTAGGCACGTTGCCGGCGAGCAGCGCGTGGAGCGCACGGCGGGGCCCGCCGAGGCGCCCGGTGACGTAGAGCCGATCACCCGGCCGTGCGCCATCGCGCGTCAGGGGCCGCGCCGCGGCGCCGAGCACGGTGACCGTGAGGACGAGCTCGCGTGCCGCCGTGAGGTCGCCGCCGACGATCGGGCAGCCGACCGCGGCGGCCGCTTCGCCCACACCGTCCCCGATCTCGGGGAGCGCGTCGCGCCAGCCCGCGGGCACGCTCGCCGCGAGGAGCAGGCCGACCGGCCGCGCGGCCATCGCCGCGAGGTCGCTCAGCGCGCTCGTCGCGGCGCGCCAGCCGATCTCGGCCGGCGTGAACCAGCCCCGCCGGAAGTGGACGTCCTCGGCCGACGTGTCGGTGCTGACGACGAGGCGCGCGCCGGGCGGGAGGTCGAGCGTGGCCGCGTCGTCGCCGACGCCGCGGGCGCGGTCGCCCCAGCGGGCGAGGAGGGTTCGGACCGCGTCGAATTCGTGGCCGGTGCCTAACGACGTGTGCCGCGCGGGGTCGGGCACGTCGGCGCGCCCCGTCAGCCCGGGACCCGCGGCAGCTCGGCGAGCACGGGGTACGGCGCGCGCTCGTCGGGCGCGTCGTCGCGCGGCCACGCGTCCTGCAGCGCGTCGAGCACGTCGGAGAGCGTGGTGCCGCGCACGCCCGGGCGGCGCGCCGTCGCGAGCTCGCCCGCGCGGCCGTGCACCCACGCGGCCGCGGCCCCGCGTATCAGCGCGCCCTCGCCCGGCGGCGTATGGGCGAGCAACGCGCTCGCGACGCCGCCGAGGACGTCCCCGCTTCCCGCGGTACCGAGGGCGGGCGTGCCGGTCGCGCTGACCAGGGTCTCGGCACCGTCGCTCACGACGGTCGGAACGCCCTTGAGCAGGACCGCGGCGTGCGCCGTACGCGCGGCCTCGCCGGCCATCTCGAAGCGTCGCGCGAGCACGTCGTCGACCGTGGCGCCGAGCAGGCGCGCGAGTTCGAGCGGGTGCGGCGTAAGGAGCGCGGGGCGGCCGGCGAGCAGGGCGCCTAGCGCGTCGAGCCTGCCCGCGTAGTGGTTGAGCGCATCGGCGTCGACGACGACCGGGCCGCGCCACGCGGAGAGCACGCGTTCGAGCAGGGCGGCCGCGGCGTCGGAGCGGCCGAGCCCGGGACCGACGAGGAGCGCGTCGGCCCAGTCGAGCACTGCGTGCTGCAGCGTGTCGGCGTCGTCGGGGGCGGGCCACGCGGTCGCCATCGCGGCGTGCAGGCCGTTCTGCAGGACCGGGACGCTCTCGGGCGCGACCACGGCGCGGACCATTCCCGCCCCGCTGCGGAGCGCGGCGTCCGAGGCGAGGACGGCGGCGCCGGCCATCCCGGGGGCGCCGCCGATAATGGCGACTTTGCCTCGCACGCCCTTGTGCGCGTCGGCGGGAAACGGGCGCAGCACGTCGGACCCCAGGCGCTCGGCGGTGATCAGCGTCGGGTCGGACGCGGCGCCCACGCGGGGCGTGAGCGCCGCATCGTCGAGCCCGATGTCGAGCAGCGCGATCGCGCCCGCGGCGTCGCGGTTCACGAGCAGGCCGCGCTTGAGCGTTCCGAAGGTGAGCGTGAGGTCGGCGCGGAGCGCGGCGCCGATCGCGGCGCCCGTGGTCGCGTCGACGCCCGTGGGGACGTCGAGCGCGACGACGACGGCGCGCGCGTGAGGCGCGGCCTCGTCGCGCGCGCGCGTGAGCTGGCGGACGTACGCCTCCGCGTAGTCGCGCGCGGGCGGGCGGGCGCCGGTGCCGAGCACGCCGTCGACGATCACGCGCTCGGCACCGGTCGGCGCGGGGACGTCGCCCGCGTCGCGCGCGCGATCGTACTCGTAGCGCGCGTCGTCGGTGGTCGGCGCCGGGGCGCCCCACTGCGTCACGCCGACCCGAACGCCGTACGCGCGCAGCGCGCGGGCGACGACCCACGCGTCGCCGCCGTTGTTGCCCGGGCCGGCGTGGACCGCGACGCCGGCGCCGAGGAGGTGCGCGTAGCGACGCGTGATCTCGCCCGCGGCCGCGGCGCCGGCTCGCTGCATCAGGGCGCGCGACGGGACGCCGGCGGCGATGGTGGCGGCGTCTGCCGCGGCCGCTTGGGCCGCGGTCGTGATGCGGACGGCGGGGGGCACGTTACCTCCCCGACTGCGGGGGCGGGCGATGTCGTGGGACCACTCGGGCGGCCACGAGGACCGCCGCTACTTGCTCGACGGACCTACCGCGCGCCCGTAGCCGATCTCGCCGTTGTCGATCCGGATGTTGAACCCGCACTCCGGGTTGCTGCACACCCACGCCTTGTAGGTGATCGGTGCGCCGTCCCGGCCGTAGTCGCTGAGCGGAAGGAGGGTCCCCTCGCCGCACTTGTGGCACGGGGGAAGCTCGGAAGGCATGGCAGTCACGCGGCGTTCACGAGTCGGTCAGGTCAGCGCCGGGCAGCGCCACGGGTAGTCGCGCGCGAAGGCGACGTCGAAGTCGTAGACGCCCGCGAAGTCGTCGCGCGTGTCGTTAGGCTGCGCCGCGAGCAGCTCGAGGTCGACGAGCGCGAACACCACGTCGCCGACGTCCTCGGTGCGGCGGATGCCCCAGTACTCGAGCACCTCGCGCGCGAGCACGCCGAAGCGCTCAATCGCGAGGTCGCGCACCGCGCGCGCGAGGTCCGCGCCCGAGATGTGGCGCCGCTCGGAACGGCGCGCCTGCGCGTACTCCAGCGCGGCGAGCACGAACAGGTACCCACGCTCGTGAAAGCGCGGCTCGCGCAGGCGGATCTGGTCCATCAAGCCGTCGCGGAACGCCAACTCAGGCAACGTTGCTACTCCGGGCTACTGCGGGCATGGCAGACGAAAGAAGGGCAGGATGCAATACTGCGGGGTGCGGGGGCGCCCCGCAACCAGCCGGGACGTACCCCCGCCACCTCGGGGCGGTCCGCTCAGCCGGCGCCCGCGAACGCCGCGGCCGGGGCGGGATACAGCGGGAACCGCGCCGCGAGCGCTCGAACTTCGGCGCGCACGGTCTCTGTCACGCCCGCGTCGTCGGGCGCGTGCAGCACGCGGTCGATGAACTCCGCGATCTCGCCCATGTCCGACGTCCCCATCCCGCGCGTGGTCACCGCCGGCGTGCCGACGCGGATGCCGCTCGTCACGAACGGCGACTGCGTCTCGCGCGGCACCGTGTTCTTGTTGACCGTGATGCCGGCGCGGTCGAGCGCCTGCTCGGCGGCCTTGCCCGTGAGCCCGCGCGTGCGCAGGTCGAGCAGCATGAGGTGGTTGTCGGTCCCGCCCGAGACGACGTGCAGCCCGCGCCCGGCGAACGCGGCCGCGAGCGCCTGCGCGTTCGCGACGACATGGCGCGAGTAGTCCCGGAACTCCGGCCGGAGCGCCTCGCGGAAGGCGACCGCCTTCGCCGCGATCACGTGCTCCAGCGGACCGCCTTGCGTGCCCGGGAACATCGCCTTGTCGACGGCCTTCGCGTGCTGCGCCTTGCACAGAATCAGCCCGCCGCGCGGGCCGCGCAGCGTCTTGTGCGTCGTCGTCGTGACGACGTCGGCGTAGGGCACCGGCGACGGGTACACGCCCGCGGCAGCGAGTCCCGCGAAGTGCGCCATGTCGACCATAAAGATCGCCCCGACCTCGTCGGCCGCGTCGCGAAACTGCTGCCAGTCGATCACCCGCGAGTACGCGCTGTAGCCGGCGATGATCATCTTCGGCCGGTGCTCCCGCGCGAGTTCGCGCATGCGCGAGTAGTCGAGCAGGCCGTCCGCCGTGACGCCGTACGACGTCGCCTTGTAGAGCAGCCCGGAGAAGTTGACCGGCGAGCCGTGCGTGAGGTGCCCGCCGTTCGACAGGTCCATCCCGAGGAACGTCTCGCCCGGCTTGAGGAAGGCGAGGAACACGGCGGCGTTGGCCGACGCGCCCGAGTGCGGCTGCACGTTGGCGTGGTCGGCCGAGAAGAGCTGCTTCGCGCGGTCGATCGCGAGCTGCTCGACCTTGTCGACCACCTCGCACCCGCCGTAGTAGCGCTTCCCGGGGAGCCCTTCCGCGTACTTGTTCGTCAGCGGCGACCCCATCGCCTCGAGCACCGCGGGCGAGACGAAGTTCTCGCTCGCGATGAGCTCGAGGCCGTCGTTCTGGCGCTCGGTCTCCTCGCCGATCAGGTGCGCGATCTCCGGGTCCGTCTCGGCCAGCGCCGAGCCCGGGGGGCAGCGGTCCCACGCCTTCCACGTCAGCATCGCGAAGCTCCCGTTCGTGGTCAGTTCGACTTGTTCGGCCACTGCGGCCAGGTCTTCACCATCGCGCCGAGCGAGGCGATCCGACGCTCCGCCACGCGGTCGGCGGCGCTGTAGGTCGGGATCCCGTCCTGCTCGGCGATCTCGAAGACGTTGGCGATCGTGTGGTAGATCTCGTCGGCCTTGCGGAGCGCGCGCTCGCGGCTCCAGCCGGCCAGTTCGCTGTACACGTTAATCACGCCGCCCGCGTTCGCGACGTAGTCGGGGGCGTAGAGGATGCCGCGCTCTTCCAACTCGTCGCCGTGGCGGTCTTCGAGGAGCTGGTTGTTGGCCGCCCCGGCGACGATCTCGCACTTGAGTTGCGGGAGCGTCCGGTCGTTGATGACGGCGCCGAGCGCGCAGGGCGCGAAGATGTCCGCGGCCTGGGCGTAGATCTCGTCCGTCCCGACCGCCCGCGCGCCGGTCTCGACGACGACGCGCTTGACGCGCTCCGCATCGATGTCGGTGACGATGAGGTTCGCGCCCGCCCGCTGCAGTTCGAGCGCGAGGTAGTGGCCGACGTTTCCGCAGCCCTGCACCGCGACCGTCTTGCCCTCGAGCGCGTCGGAGCCCCAGCGCCGGTTGGCCGACGCCTGGATCGCGCGGAAGACGCCGTGCGCGGTGACCGGCGACGGGTCGCCCGACCCGCCGGCGAGGCCGGCGACGTAGTCGGTCTCCATGTGCACGAAGTCCATGTCGCCGGTGCTCGTGCCCACGTCTTCCGCGGTCACGTACCGTCCGCCCAGCGAATCGACGAAGCGGCCGTGGGCGCGGAAGATCATCTCGCGCTGCGGCGTGCGGTTGTCGCCGATGATGACGCTCTTGCCCCCACCGAGGTTGAGGCCGGCGACGGCATTCTTGTAGGTCATGCCGCGGGCGAGGCGGAGCGCGTCGATGATCGCCTCCTCGTCGGTGGCGTAGTTCCAGAAGCGCGTGCCGCCGAGTGCGGGGCCGAGCGTGGTGTCGTGGATGGCGATGATCCCGCGGTAGCCGCTCGTCTTGTCGTAGCAGACGACGAGCTGCTCGTGCCCCATCTCGGCGATGGTGTCGAACAGGCGCAGGGTCGACGCGTCGGAGAACGCGCGGAGGTCCCCGCGGGGAGAGGTGAGGGCGGCGACGGTCACGAGTCGAGGACGTTGAGGTCAGCGGTAGAGTTCGCGCGCGATGACGACGCGCTGGATTTCGGACGTGCCTTCGTAGATCTCGGTCACTTTCGCGTCCCGCAGGTAGCGTTCGACGGGGTACTCCTTCACGTAGCCGTAGCCGCCGAAGATCTGGACGGCCTCGTCGGTGACGAACATCGCGGTCTCGCTCGCGAGCAGCTTGCACATCGAGCTGTACTGCGTGACGCGCCCGCCGCGGTCCTTGGCGGCGGCGGTCATGTGCAGCAGGGCGCGGGCCGACGCGATGCGGCTCGCCATGTCGGCGAGTTTGAACTGGATCGCCTGGAAATTGCGGATCGGCTGGCCGAACTGCTTCCGCTGGTCGGCGTAGTCGCGGGCGGCGTCGAGCGCCGCCCGCGCGATGCCTAACGCCTGGGCGGCGATGCCGAGCCGCCCGTGGTCGAGGGACTGCATCGCGTAGACGAACCCTTGCCCTTCCTCGCCGACGAGGTTCGCCGCGGGGACGCGCAGGTCCTCGAAGACGATCTGCACGGTCGGCGACGCGCGCAGGCCCATCTTGTTCTCCTTCTTGCCGACGCGGAAGCCGGGCATGTCGGGCGTGACGACGAACGTCGAGATGCCCTTGCTGCCGCGCCGCGCGTCGGGCGTGTCGGTGCGCGCCATCGCGAGTAGCACGAGGTCGGGGTAGGTCCCGTGCGTGATCCACGACTTCGTACCGTTCAACACGTAATGG
>JAABUZ0100007958.1_pt1 | contig 12644 bp, 8 predicted proteins | sample 5562091 | NCBI WGS metagenome assembly JAABUZ01 (sample SAMN12813069, study PRJNA571459) | rock metagenome | isolation source: Antarctica rocks | place: Antarctica: Victoria Land, Linnaeus Terrace sud | collected 2015-12-21 | reverse complement strand
AGACATTTGTATGAGCACGGCGAGGTCTCAAATTCGGGCAAAGACAAAATGCAACCCAATCACGCCGCCAACGCTACATACTGCCTCGTTTGCCGGGCAAGCAGGCTATGTAGGACTGGGTGATGAGCGGGTCCCTGGCATTGATCTTCACAAGATCACTGTTTCGCGTCCGGTGCAACGGCGGAGCTCGTTGCTGCCCAAATCGAGGAACTTTCAGCGTATTGCTGCTGCACTCATGGAGGAGTCTTCCCCCATGGAGACGGAAACCAAACGTGAAGCTGCCGTTGCGCACCTGCTTCGAGACAACGACAGCACTGAGGATAGTATAGCGGAAGAGGAGGTGGAGTTGTCGCTTTCACGACAGACCAGCCTGACTAACTTCTCCGAGCAGGCCAGAGACTCGGTCCACTTGCACGAAAGCACGGAGAATAGTGGGAGTGGGGCGAGCTACTCACCCCGTATTTTGGAAGAGTTTCTGCTCGGCAGTATTTCAGCATGTGAATTTGAGAGGAGGGTGTCGGAGGGGTCGCCAGTCAGCCCCTCTGTCATACCCATAGCTTTGGAGCGTCGCACCAAACGGAAAGGTATGCAGTGGAAATTGGCTATGCTAACGCGAGTTCATGGAGAAGACCGCTTTGAGCCATACCATACATTCAAGCGACGTGCCGTCAGCCCCGGCCTGTCCAGTCCAAACATATCCGGCTCGCCACCTGTGAGCTCCCCCATAGGGCTGAGCGGTATGAAGAGGACAATCCTGAATATCCAGGATACGCACGACGGGCTCCTGAAAATGACCTTGCAGTGACCCCCTAACATATCTCACAAACTCTATAGTCGTGTATTTGTATCATAAGGAAAGGAATGGTTATGGGCCAAACGTACTGTTTAGTGTGTGCTGCGTGTGTCAATCTTCCAAGTGGGGTACCCGGCCACACTTGGACTGACAGGAAGGGCATAAACCCTCCAACAGGAGCCTACCAGAGGGAGGGATAAACGTGACCATTGCACACACCCAGCTACTCTAGATGTTTGTCGCATGGACTTGAGACCCTTGAAGAGATCGAAAAGGATAAAAGCGGCAAATAAGAGTAGATCAGACTGTCAGGATCTAGCTTCCTCATCAGCTGCCACATCACCTCGTTCAGCTCAAGCAGCTCTATTGCAATCTAGCTTCTCAGAAAACAAGGGAGCCGGTAGAAAGAGAAAGGAGCTCCACGAGCCTAGCCGTGCCTCTCCCTCCAAGCGTCCACGCAGAAATTGTGACGAGCTAGGTGCCCCGAAATACAATCTGCGGTCCATGGCCACCTGTGCCACAAAGGATTATACGGAGAGAGACATGGAGCGAGAGGAGGGAACTGTTACGGTTGACGAAGGTCTCACGGATGGTGATTTGAAGACTCACGGACGCCGTGGACGCTCAAAGAAATTAGTAATGGACGGCTCTTCTAGAAGGACCAAGCACACGCTTGGTCCTGACATAGAAGATCCATGTGGAAGTGGACCTGAAGCAGAAGTGGAGAGGAAAGAACGACAAGGCTATCGGGTCATTAGTGAGGTTGGAGAAGACTTCCACGATGAATGTAGCCAGGAGGACGACGAGGGTCTTAGTGATTCCAGCCAAAACGGTGGAAACAATATTGCGGACCCCAATCCTGAAGATTTTGATGAGGGAGAAAATGACGAAGACGACGAGGACGATGGCGAGGAGGAGGAAGAGGAGGATTTTGACGGCGGTGAGCTAACACATTCCGGCTTTCCAGGCACCCTACGAGCACTGACTGGCATGATGTCTGGAGCCTCTTCTCGCTTCCGCGCATTTCTTAACAATCTTCGACAAACAGACGATCCTACAATTCAGCTCATCACACTCCAAGAGCTCTCGGAAATGCTACTGGTGTCAAATGAGGACGCATTATCGACCTTCCTTCCGGCAGAAGCATTTGTATTGGTCCTAGTGAAATTAATGCAACCAAATGCATATGGGGAGGAAAACCCGGATGTTATGCTACTTGCCTGTCGCTGCTTGGCCAATCTCATGGAGGTAATGCCGTCTGCTATGCCTAGTGTTGTCTACGGAGGAGCAGTATCGGTATTGTGCCAAAAGCTACTGGAAATCCAGTTTATCGATGTAGCGGAGCAGGCTCTTAGTACCTTGGAAAAAATCTCTGTCGAATTCCCCTCTTCTGTGATTCGTGAAGGTGGTCTGGGTGCTTGTTTAAACTTTCTGGATTTCTTCTCTACCAGTGTGCAAAGAGTTGCTATCACGACGGCTGCCAATAGCTGCCGCACAATACCCATGGATTGCTTCCCTGCTGTTCGCGACGCTATTCCCGTGCTACAAAATGTGATCAGCGGCAACGATCAAAAGGTAGTTGAGCAGGGTTGTATCTGCGTGGCACGGATTGTGGAAAACTTTCGACATCACCCCCAAAACTTGGAGCAGCTCATGTCAGAAGGGTTGTTGGGTCGCATTGTAAGCCTCCTGCTTCCTGGGCCAACAAGTCTGATAAGCCCCCATACTTACACCCAGTTTGTACGGGTATTGGCACTCGTCGCAAAAGCAAGCCCAAAGTTATCTGCAGAGCTATTAAAATTACATGTGGTGGACAATGTGTATCAAATCTTGACCGGCATTTCTCCTCCTGGTGAGAATGGTCAGCTTACGCAAAGTAATGGTATTTTGGTGATGCAAACACTCAGCCACCGGCCTAAAGACCAAATATACGAAGCCCTCAATGTCGCTTGTGAATTACTTCCTGCACTACCCAAGTCTGGAGTGTTTGATGTTGGTGCTTTGTCGAGCGAAGTCTCGATAAGCAAAAGGGCAAAGCGCCATGCAGCCATCAAAAGAAAGTTTGAGGCATTGGCAAGTTGTCAGAATGAGTTGGTGGAATTTGCGACATTATTACTTCCAGTTCTCACTGGTGTCTACCTCAGTACTGTCAATCTTGTGGTACGACAGAAAGTACTCTCCATCTGCATACGGATTCTTGCTGGACTTCAGGCAAGATTGCTGAGCGGTGCTCTACACTCCACAAACATTACTTCCTTTCTCGCAACCATACTATCTCAGAATGACCATAGCTCTTTAAATGTGGCTGCTTTGCAGTTGGCGGACGTGCTACGCCGAAGATTTCCAAAGCATTTCGTACAAGCTTTTGAGCGCGAAGGACTAGTAGCCGAGATCGAAAAGTTGACAAACAGGCCAAATGCGTCAGAAGATTCAAAGAAGGCTGCGAAGGTCAAATTAGTCTCCGACGATCTGGACTCTGCGTCGCAGTTCAGTGACGATCTGCCTGCCTCGTCTATTGCGTCCGCATCGCCTATAAGTTCAGCAATGTCTCATTCAACGGTAATCGCAAATTCGCCCGACACGGACCTACAAGGATGGCTGCAGCGTACTGCCCAGAGCTTCTTGTCCTCCTTTGAAGTACAAAAGAAGGAAATGAAAGCCCCTGACTCTTCAAGAATACTCAAGGATCTAAAGAAATTCTCAACAAGTCTCTCCTGCTCCTCCAATATTGAAGACGACTTAAAGGATTTTTCACAATTTCTAGTCCGGGACGGACAGGATTCGATTTCAAGCCATGAGTTGCTTAATTCAGGAATCATTGATTCTATGCTGGACCTTCTCGGCTCTCCTAATGACATCAAGCGAACTGCGCGTGCTGCATTTCTGAAAAACTTCCTCCTACAGACCGATGCATCGCCGTTTGTCTTCCTTGTCCAAAAACTCCAAGAGCTGTTGAGCAAGCTGGAGCATTTTGAAGTTGTGACGGTTCATCCTACATACTCGGAGTCTGGGAGGAGTAGTATAGCGTCTATGCTTGCCAAGCAAATGCGCTTGAAATTGATAGCTGCCGACGAAGCGACAGTTCCTCGCGCTTACAAGAATATCATGGTCTCCATCCATGCTATAGCGACCTTCAAATCACTCGAGGACTATCTGCGGCCAAGATTGGTACAGCCTGCCGGGTTTACTGCTACCCTACGTCGGGCGGTAGCCGAAAATGGAGCACTGAGTACAGCTTTTTCTGCATTTTCGAATGCGTCGCAGCATTCTCCGTTTGAATTGGTAGACGACGAAGGTGGGCAACCTGATCAACCCGCAAAAGGTGACTCTGCACCAGCTGCAGGCACCCGCAGTAAAAAGTCTCCTCGTGGTCTTGAGAAAAACGGCGACGCTGTCCGCGGATCTGAGGGCAGAGACAAGACAGCTGAAAATGTCCTCGAAGTGATGGACGAGAAGGCGTACTCCGATCCAGAAGACATGAGTGAACTTCTTCAGGATCTTCATGATCACCATGAAGCTGAAGTAGAAGACCCTACGGCTGTTTCGCTCATCCCAAAGGACGGGAAATTGACAGCAAAGACAGATGACGGCCGACGTGTATTCACACCTACTACCCAAAATACGCTAACGAGTTCACAAGCGTCAAGTAGCAAGACGGCAAAGAACACTTCATATGCTGATGCTCTACGCAGCACACCGCAAGACTGGCATGTTGAATTCTCGATCGGCAATCAAGTCATCGATAACGAATCAACAATCTATGGAGCCATTCACAAAAGCGATCTGCATGCGGAGCAACAGGACCTACAGAGAAATATGTGGGCTTCAGTCTATCCCGTGCGCTTTCGCAAAGCGGAGGGTCCTCCTCCAAGCTCATCGACCCAAAACACGGCTGTAACTTTCAACGATGCGCCCTCGAGCTTTGGCGACACGGATAGTACGGTCGGAAAGTTGCTCAGGCTTCTCGATACGCTATATGCCATCAATGCCCATCCTGAAGATATACTTTTTGAGGAGAGAGATATCATTTCTGCCCAACATTCAAGAGTATTTGTCAACAATAAGCTGACGGCAAAACTGAATCGACAGCTTGAAGAGCCTCTTATTGTGGCGAGCTGCTCTCTGCCGCAATGGTGCGAAGATTTGGTGCGCTTTTATCCATTTCTGTTTCCTTTTGAAAGTCGTCATCTGTTCTTGCAGTCGACCTCATTCGGATACTCTCGGTCTATGTGGCGTTGGCAGAATACTCATTCCGGCGAAGCCAGCAGTCGGCGTGATGAGTTGCGTCCTTCATTAGGCAGGCTCATTCGCCAAAAGGTCCGCATAGCTAGAGGTCGCATGTTGGAGTCTGGAATTAAGGTCATGGAGCTTTATGGCTGTTCCCCTTCCGTACTGGAGGTGGAATACTTTGAGGAAGTTGGCTCGGGACTCGGTCCAACCCTCGAATTTTACTCGTCCGTCTCTTTGGAGTTTGCAAAGAGGGATCTGCACATTTGGCGGGACCATGATCTTACTGATGGGTCCTATATTAGTTCTGCCGGGGGATTGTTTCCAGCCCCAATGGATCCACGAACTGCAGACTCTTCCAATGCCAAACGTGTTTTGCGGTTGTTTAAAGTTTTAGGCCAGTTTGTGGCACGATCCATGCTTGATGGACGGATCATCGACATTCGGTTCAACCCCGTCTTCTTTCGTATTGCAGAGGCTCAGGACTGCGTGGCGCCATCGTTGGGGACGGTATCGGTCATTGATCCAGACCTTGCCAAATCCCTCAACCTTCTCCAGCGCTTTCAGCTAGCCAAAGAAAAGGCCGAGAATGAGGGTGGCAACGGGTCAAGTGTGGATGCGATTGAGATTGACGGTTGCAAAATTGATGACGTGAGTCTTGATTTCACCTTACCCGGCTGCCCGCATATTGACCTGATCGAGCATGGGGCGGAGAAGAGCGTGACGATCCATAATGTGGCCGAGTACATTTCGCTGGTCATTGAGTGGACCATGAAGCGAGGCGTCGAGCTGCAAATCAACGCCTTCCGTGAAGGATTCTCCTTGGTCTTCCCATTCACTGCCCTGCACGCCTTCTTTCCGGACGAGCTTGTCATCTTGTTTGGCAAAGTGGACGAGGACTGGTCTTTACAGACGCTGACGGATTGCATCAAAGCGGATCATGGATTCAACATGGATAGCGACAGCGTCCAGAACTTGCTGAGTGTCCTGCACGCATTCGACGAGGGGGAGCGACGCAGCTTCCTACAATTCGCCACTGGCAGCCCTAAATTACCCATTGGCGGCTTCAAGAACCTGACGCCCAGGTTGACGGTTGTGTGCAAACCGAGCGAGGCACCGCTGGTGGCGGACGACTACCTCCCGAGTGTCATGACGTGTGTCAACTACCTCAAGCTGCCGGACTACTCCTCCCGGGCAGTGCTGCGGGCGCGATTAAGGAAAGCTGTCGTTGAAGGGCAGGGAGCATTTCATTTGTCTTGACAATTTCTGTCTTGAGCATTCTGTAGACGGTAGAGCATTCTGGCGTACAGTATTTACATTCATTGTTCACCTCTCGCGTGCCACTCGAGCCTAAGACGACATCTCAACAAAATTCGCGGGAAAGATCCCCTCCTTCCCAGCCTTCCTGCCCGTCCACCAGTCCTAACATTAGCTTGCACACACTGCACGGGCGCCTACATTTCGAGAATCGCTCTTCTTGACAATGGTGATGATGTCGCCTTTTCGGAAGCCTAGATCGCCCGACTGCTCGCCATCAAAGTTGTACATGGCGATGGCCTGGTTGGAGCCGAGGTTCTTGCTCGTGCTCTCGACCTTCGACCCAAAGTCAGGCTTGGGCGCGCGGGGGCGGGAGGGAGCAGGGCCTTTGTCGGAGTAGCTGGAATCAAAGTGCTGGCGCTGGAAGCGTGTGTTGAGGTCGTCCTGCCAACCCCCGCTCTCCTGCCCTCTCGTCGACGACCGGGCCGTCTGCCTGTCCGATCGAGGGTCTCTCTCGCGCCGGGAAGAGGTCTGCGCATGCATCCCGTCGTCCTGCCACGACGAGGTGCGCGACGGACGGCGGCCCTCGCCCTCGCGGTACCCCTCGCCGCGTCGCGAGCCCCATATCTCCTCATCCTCGTCGCCATACACAGGAATATCATTGTACATGGCCTCGTCCGAGACGTTAGCCGTGCTGGTGAAGACGCGTGAGTTGAGCACACGCATCAGCCGCTCGACCGAGGGCGGCGCCTCGACGGCGCCGGTGAGCAGTCGCTTGGCCGTCATGCCCGGTCCGTAGAGCTTGTAGTTTGCGTCGCGCCGCTCAATCAGCACAGAGCCCTCCAGCGAAACACCGGCAAAGAGGCCGCGGGTCTTGGAGTAGGAGAAGACGGCGGCGAAGGACTTCAAGCTGGCGCTGCCGGAGGCCTCGGCATTCCTGCCAATAGGGCCGGCAGCCACCGACAGATTGCCGCCCAGGGTGATGCTGCCTAGTTGGGAGAAGGACTCGACGGCGGCGCGCGAGTTGAGGATCATGACAAAGTCCGTCAGCTCCGCCCCGATCTGGCCTCCAAAGCCGGCTCTAATGTCAGCCCCTGTGATCCCAGTCTGTCAGTCTTACCCTGCCGTGACGATGGCGCTAGGCGGAGACCACGACCCGTCCGGCAGCCGGGCCACGACCAGCCCGGAGCCCACGCGGCCGCTGAAGAGGAAGCCGGCCTTGAGGACGGTGATGATGGCCAGCCCCTTGGCCTTGCGCAGGACCTCGGGCGGGATGACCTTGTCGGGGCCAAACGCCTGCTTGGGGTCGATGAAGGAGGCCAGGATGCGACTCGCCTTCTTGGACTCGGAGCGCAGGCTGGCGGGGACGGGGCTGTTGAATTTGGCCATCTCGTCGTCGTTCGTCGTCGTCGTCGTCTACAGAATGAGCATGCGGAAGCTGGAGGAGGCGGTTGTCGGGGCCACGGATGAAAACAGCACCAGCGAGGACTGGCAGCGCATCCTCGACGTGTGCGACCAGGTCAACACCCTGCGCGACATCGACGGGCCCCGGGAGGCGGTCGGGCTGCTGCAGCGGCGCCTGGCCCACCGCAGCGTCAACGTGCAGCTCTACGCCCTCACGTTGGCCGAGTCGCTGAGCAAGAACTGCGGCAGCAAGATGCACCGCGAGATCGCCTCGCGCGCATTCACCCAGGCGCTGCTGCGGCTGGCCAGCGACCGCACCACCCACGCGGCGGTCAAGAGCCGCATTGTGGAGCTGATGGAGGAGTGGACGCGCGACTACCGCACCGACCCCTCGCTGGGCTTCATGGGCGAGGCCTTTGTCGAGCTCCAGAACCCCAACCTGCAGCCCCCGCACAAGCCCCAGAAGCGGGAGATCACGGAGCAGGACCGGCGCAAGGAGGAGGAGGAGCTGCAGATGGCCCTGGCCATGTCGCTGCACGAGGAGCCCGTCCCCGTAAGTCAACCGGCAGCTGCAGCACAAACTGGAGCGCAGGCTGTAGGGACAGGGCAGGGGGAGATGACCAGCGCGGCCACCGTCTCGCGGGTCCGGGCGCTCTACGACTTCACGCCGAGCGAGGCCGGGGAGCTGGAGTTCCGGCGGGGGGATATCATCCAGGTGCTGGATTCCGTCTACAAGGACTGGTGGCGGGGGTCGCTGCAGGGCGCCACCGGCATCTTCCCTGTCAACTACGTCCAGGCTGTGCCCGATCCGACGCCCGAGGAGCTGCGTCGGGAGGCGGAGGACGAGGCGCGGGTGTTTAGCGAAGCACGCAATATTGAGAAGCTCCTCTCGCTGCTGAGCGAGGGGGACAATGCCAACATTGCAGACAACGAGAGCCTGCAAAACACGTACCATACCACGCTGGCCATCCGCCCGAAACTGGTCCGGCTGATTGACAAGTACGCCAGGAGGAAGGATGACCTGGTGGGCCTGAACGAAAAGTTCTTAAAGGCCAGGCGGGATTACGACACGCTGATGGAGTCCTCCATGGCCCAGTACAGCCGGTATGCAGGAGGCGGGTATTATGGTGGCGATGCGGGCGCATACCGGCCCTCGCAGACCCCTGCGCAGCCTTTCCAGAGCCCGCAGGGTCCGTACCAAGGCCAGCCGAACCAGGGCCAGCAAGGGCCGCCCAGTCAAGGCCAGCAAGGGCCGCCCAGTCAAGGCCAGCAAGGTCAGGGACAAGAGCAGGGGCAAGGGCAGGGGCAAGGGCAGGCATACTATCCGCCCAGAAATGGCGGGCAGGAAGGGGGACATAACCAGGGACCGTATCTAGTCTGGTAGATATATAAACATCCTATCGGCGTCAGGCCAGTGACCATCTCTTCTGGTAGCTATCACATCCTGCTCTGAGGCGTCAGGGCGATGACCACCTTGCCAAAGTGCTGAGGGTCGCGCAAATGCTCAAACGCCCTCTCCGTCCTCTCCAGGCCATGCACGACCGCGCTCACCACAGGCCTGATTTGATGCCGTGCGACAAACGCCACCATCTCGCTAAACTCCTCGCGCGAACCCATGGTCGAGGCCAGCAGGTCGATGTGGCGCAGGACGGCTGTCATCGGAAAGGTGATTTGCGGGCCGGTGGTCATGCCATAGACGACCACTCTGCCGCCGTGCATCAGCCGCACCACGCGCTCCATCACATCGCCTCCCGCCCCGTCAATGACAGCATCCAACAGCTCCTTGTTGAGATGCTCCGCCAGGCGCGTGTGCCATGCCGGATCCGTGTAGTCAAAGCCAGCCACCGCGCCCATGCCGACCGCCCGGCGCAGCTTGGCGGCGGACGAGGAGGTCACGTAGACGCTGGCGCCGGCAGCCAGGCAGAACTGCATGGCAAAGAGCGCCACGCCGCCGCCAATGCCGGTAATCAGCACGCGATGGCCCCGGCGCACACGCGCTTTGGTGAAGGTGGCGCGGAAGGCAGTCAGTCCAGCCAGTGGCAGAGCGGCCGCCTCGTAGTCCGAGAGGTGCGAGGGGCACTGCTCCAGCTGGTCGTGCTCGGCAGGCATCCATTCCTGCAGGGTCCCCAGCCGCACCTGCTTCGTGCCGCCCAGGATGCCAAACTCTGCCACCTGCTCGGGGTGGCGGGGATCTTGATCCCAGCCTCGGCAGGGCATCATGAGCATGCGCCGACCGTCCAGCATGCCGACCGCATCGCTGCCCATTGTCGTCCCAAAGGCCAGTCCGGGGTACAGGCCCTGGCGCTGGAAGAGGTCGCGGTGGTTCAAGGCGGTGGCAAGCACCTTGAACGTGCCCTCGTCGGGGACATCGTCGAGCGTCACGCGATACACGTCATTCGTTTTTTCCTTGTCCAGACACACCTTCTTCATGACCTATGACCCTATGGATGGCGATGTGGGGAATCACGATACGCGAGGACGAGTGCTGCGACATCACGGATCGGGACGCCCAAACTACCCTGCATAGGATGGCAGGAGAGACATCACGTGACCTTGAGCAAGGATGAACAACGACGACCGACTGCAGGGCCTGCTGGGTAAAGTCACCGCCCTGCGCGAAGTCACGGTGGATATCGGGCGCAGCGCAGCGGACCACTCCACCATCGATGCCGGGCGCGAGGCCTTCACCACCCTGGGCACGGCCATCACCAGCAGCGCGGGCCGGCTCTCGCGCGCGGCCACCAGCGCCGGCTGCACGACTACCATGAAGCTCACTGTTCTCATTCTCCTCTGCTTCCTTCTCATCTACATGCTCTCGCGCTATCTCTCGCACACAGCCTAGCCTACTTGTGCAACCTATTCTGCTGCAGATTGTCCCAGTTGATGCGCTGCCGCGTGATGGGCAGCTGGCGTCGCAGCCGCTTGAAGCTGTCGTTGAGGGAGAGGAGGGAGGTGACGAGACGGTCTTGGTATGCGTGCTCTGCTGTATGGATGGCGGCTACAGCAGAGGATGTGATGGGCATCTCGACCTCGTGCTCGTCCTGCATGCGCACATTCCCGTCCTCATAGTAATGCACATCCACCTGGATCCTCCCTCGAAGTGTCTGTCCCCGCACCTCCCATTTGCTGCGCCAGCGGCCGCTCCAGAAGTTGCGCGGGCTGTACCTGTTGCCCACGATGAAGATGCGCAGGGTGTCTCCCTCGCGCAGGAGCGTGTAGGCTGCCTGGCCGGGGTAGTACTCCTTCACGTACTCCCCCAGCTCCTCCCCCTCCTCCCCCTCCTCCTCCGGCAGGTCCTCCACGTTGGACACCAGCATGGTCACATGGTCGACCGTGAACTGCTTGCCCAGCAGCGCGTCCACATAGCCCTCTCCGCGCCGCAGCTCCTCCGCCAGCAGCGAGTCGCGTGGCTGGCTCGGGATGCGCAGAGTGGCCAATTGCGCCTCGTTGTGCCTAACAAACGAGGGCCTCAGCTCCTCAATGCGGGCCTCATTCCCGTCCAGCAGCACTTTGACGTCCTTGAAGACCTCTTGCAGCTCGCCGGGCGGGGCCTCGTCGATGAATTTGCCCAGCCCCGCGAGTGTGGTGGTTGCCATGATGCGTCTACCACGAGCAGGAGCAGGAGCAGGGAGGGTTCGATGGGCGTCGAACTGGGCGAATGAGTTTGGGTTCAGGAGGGTTGAAGGGGGAGGCGAGAAGAAGGAGGAGATGGTGCATGGCGTCTTCTCCTCGGTGGCCTCGAGCTACGATCGCATGAACGACGCCATGTCGCTGGGCATCCATCGGCTATGGAAGGACAGGTTTGTCAGCCGGCTGCTCAGGGATGCATCGCACACGCCTCTCACGCTGCTGGACGTGGCAGGGGGCACCGGAGACATCGCCTTTCGCATGCTCGCCCGCAATCAACATCCGCAGACCCGCCTCACCTGCGTCGACATCAACGAGGAGATGCTGCGGGCTGGCCAGCTGCGGCCCGAGGCGCAGGATAAGCGGATCGCATTCCACGTGGGCAATGCAGAGGTACTGGAAGGAGTGGAGGACGCGAGCATGGATATCTACACGATTGCATTTGGGATCCGCAACTGCTCCCACATCCCCCGCGTCCTGGAGCAGGCCCATCGCGTCCTCCGCCCCGGCGGCATCTTCTCCTGCCTCGAATTCGGCAAGGTGTGGCCGCCGCCGTTGGCCGCCCTCTACCACCGCTACTCCTTCAGCGTGATTCCCATCCTCGGCCAGCTCATTGCCGCCGACCGCGACTCCTACCAATACCTGGTGGAGAGCATCCACCGCTTTCCCCAGCAGGAGGAGTTTGCGCGCATGATTGCAACTGCCGGGTTTGAACTCCCGGGCAAGGGATACGAGGATCTGTCCTTTGGCGTGGCTGCCATCCACACGGGGGTCAAGGTGACGTGACCGCCATGTCGGACTTGAGCCGCTCTTGCTCTTGTGCTGGCAGGATGAGGAATGCCACATCGCTCGGCGTGGCATGGCGAGCGGCGGCCAGCTGCTGGTCGGGGGGAAGCTTCCTCTTCTCCACCACCTGGCGATACAATGTCTCCTTCTCCCGGTCCGGCACCAGCCACTTGTCGATGGCCGGCTGCTTCTTGTGGCGCCGGCGGAACTCGGGCCAGAAGAGCTTGGAGGTGGCGAGGGGGATGATGTAGCGTAGAAAGTCAAGCCGACGGTCCTGCTTGGGCTGCAGGTGCTTGGTCTCTTGTAGGTGTGCAATCTGCCGTTTGGACCACGCGTCGTAGACCAGTCGCCGCTCTTTCGTGTTCTCCAGGGCCAGGTAGCGGGGATCCGAGACCAGGGCGTCCATGTGCATGTCCCACGTGTTGTAGGGGCTGACCGTGCGCTCCGTCAGCATCTCCTCAAAGACGCCTCTCTTCTCCTCCATCGTTGCCTCCATCTCCAGGTCCATGCCTGGCTGGGTCTCTGCCATTTGTTCGAGCTGCCAGGCAAT
>JAABUZ0100007957.1_pt1 | contig 12644 bp, 7 predicted proteins | sample 5562091 | NCBI WGS metagenome assembly JAABUZ01 (sample SAMN12813069, study PRJNA571459) | rock metagenome | isolation source: Antarctica rocks | place: Antarctica: Victoria Land, Linnaeus Terrace sud | collected 2015-12-21 | reverse complement strand
TTTGACGTAATATGTATATAATGGTAGAATACCTGTAATACATCAAAAGTTCCATTACGCAGAAATATCTTCCGTCCTCTCAGTTCCAATCGTTGAAGACTCTACGAAAGTGGGTCAGGGTCAAATCCACAACTCTAAAAAAGCTTCCGGTGCATTGACTACAAAGACACCTTTGGAAAACCATCGACTTAAAAAACGTTCCACCCAATAATGAGCGGGTGCTCCGAGACCTAATATTGGTTTCCATAAAGAATCCAGGTTTTCCGCAGATGTCATACACGGAATTGCAGCCGCTACTTGTTCATAAATCCAATCGTCGAAGTCATTTGGAAAACCATCAATTTCTTGATGAACACGGTCTTCGATGACGGGAACAGAAGCCAGTGAAAGGTTAAGAAGTTCTTTTATTAACGCGAGCCACTTAGGCCGCTCCACAGGTGAAGTTGCCGACTCAATGTCAATCCATGAGAATGCATGAGTGATAATGTTTAGGTCAAGGCCAGGACGATTAGAACGCAGAACTTCACGCTTGCCTCTGTATGTTTTGCGCGAATTGCGCGTCGCGGTTCCTACCTCTGGAAATTGCTGAATGCGGAGTTTTTCAGCTTCTGCCAAAGTCGTTGTGTTTATTTCCTGTAAGCTCGGTCGCTTAGTAGAAAGACTACTATCAACAAAGGATTTCAATAGTTCATTGTATTTTTTATCCCAATCAAGTCTATCTGCATCAGATAGAGGATGTTTCGCGTACTTTAGTCCGTTTAAAGCAGCCCATTGAATGGCCAGATTTTGCAACCGGTCAAAATCATCTCCTAATTTATCGCGATATCGAAATGCACGGCTCATTGTAAGTGTGGTCGTTTCATAATGAAATGCTGTAACTCCCATCGCAACCAAATATCTTGCAAACTGGTCGTTAGAATTCTCATGAAGCAACGTTACTCCACATTCTGCGATAAATGCGTCCCAGTGCCGAGTTCCTTTAGAAATCTCAGAATCAAATCTTGCCTTTTCTGGTGGATTTTTTATAACTTCTTCCAACTTCCGGCGGCACCACTCCATTCTACTAGGCTCAGCAATGAGCCACTCTCTATGAAATGCAAGCAGTACTGCTATTCCGCCACATATCACATCTTCTATACTTAGAATCTGATACTCTGATTCTTCCGGTACCGCTGGCAGAGAATTATCGAGCTCCCGTAGCTTCTCCCAAAGATAGGGGATCTGCTGCGGTGGGAGTGGTATACCTTTGTCTAAAGTATCTCTACACTGCCATGGCAAATTCATTAATTGCCACTGCTCATTCGCCTGCCGTAATGATAGTTTATTCTCACGTTCTATTTCTTCCGGCAAGTGAAATTCCGCTTGAGAAAACCCATTTTCGGCAGAAGTAAGCGTATAATTGTCGGGATTGAAGTACTCGATAAGCAGGCGTAGGTTATTGGGCTGGCCTTCTTCGTTAAGTTGTTTGTTCCAGTCGGCGCGTAATTCAGCGAAGAATAGCTGTAAGTCCTTAACCGAGAGCATAATTGTTATTGCTAGGTGTTGAAACAATAGAGTCCGATGTGGCAAACCATACCATTCCTTTGCCAAATCAATAAGGCTCCCTTGTTGCAACCCCCACGCTAATAGTCCCGGTTCAAAGACGATTTTTTGTGCCACTATCTGTCTGTCTAGGTCATACAATTCCCACACAGAAAGCAGAGGCTTGAGTACTCTGAGGAATAGCTCCGGATATTTTTTGCCTACATCAAGTAGAAGTCCCGCAAAAACCATAGACTCGCTTTCAGCAAGGATACGCGATAGATAAGGCTGAATATCTATTCCCTGGTCGATTTGCTCATACAGCCATTTTTCCAAAGCCATTAAAGCACAGGTGACTATGTCTGTGTGAGTCCAGCTATTATGCCACTGAAACGTGCGGTAATCACCCAGCCATTTGCGGGACTGTCCCTCTATGGTAAATATAGTTCCGTCATTTCTCTTTTCATGGCGGCCTTGATGTTTCAGCCACTTAGTTTCCGCTTCTAAAGAACAACGGGTTGCAAAGTTCACCAACCGTAAAATGAAGGAAAGCCCTTGCTGAGGGGCATTGCGAAGGAAGAATAAGAACGGACCACGAAAATATAGCGGTGGATGTCCACCATGCCAATACGTAATAATGCCTTCATCGTCAGGACGGGAAGGGCTGTAAGGATTTTCATGCTGAGGTTCTTCTATGCAGACCGCCAAAAGCACTTCCAGAGCAACCTCAGGTTGAGACTGTGTCAAAGCAGAAAATGCACCAGTATCAAGACAGGCATCCTTAAAGCCTTGAGTTATACGTTCTCGTGGCCCATCTGGCCATGGCTTTCTCATAGCACCAAGAGGAGGAAAAATGGGCAAGGGAGCAGCACTCGGATTATATACTTTTCGTTTTTCCTCTTCTGCGCTCTTTCTGCGCGCTTCTTCTATCCTTGCTTTGATAGTCGGAGATAAGTCGCGTCGTTTTGCGATTTCTAAACAGAGTACGCTAACCTCTTCTGAAAGGTCAGGTGCTGCATAAAGAAGAGCTTCATATGCCGTTCGATCATTGCTGTGACCAAGGTAATTGCCTTCTTCATCCTGTACCTGAAGCTCGCGGGCTATGGCTATGGCTAGTTCAGCGGCCTGCTGTCTCCATAAAAGATGTTGCCCGTTGCTATATTTGATTGGCATCTTTTCTAGCCACATACTGCATACTTTGGCGGCCATGACTGGTGCGAGTCGAACAATCTCCTCTCTATGTGCATGAAGAAATGTCAGCATCGGCTCCCAATATGGCCAGAAAGGTCTGCGAAAGGCATATTCCAGTCTTGCGGTCATTTCTGGAGTCTCGACGAGGGATAATTTTGATGAATCTGGAAGCGTGGCGGTAAAAAGAAACCTGTCGAGAAGCTTGGCAAGTAACTCTCCATTTTTTGATGCTAACACTGGCCAGACACGCTCTAGCAATTCAGTAGCATTATTTGCAAAAAAAAGTGACTCTAGGAAAAGATCACGCAGGATTTTGCCTGCTTCTGAACCATCATCAAGCTGCGCTAATGACTTATGCCACACCTCGTCTCCATTTGATGATTTCTCTAACAGTCTCTGACCGTAAAGACGCACAGACAGGTGCCATCTGGGCATGGCAGCCCGATCGCGATGAGCAACTGATGCCATTGGCTCCTGTTCAACCAATACCATCATCCTTGCCCAATCGCCAAGTAGACCATGAGAGAAGCTCAAACGTTCGTCTCGACGGCGTAAAAGGTCGGATTTGATTAAAGCGTGTAAAGTATGCTGCTCGGCATGTCCTAATTGCCCAGGCGTAACACTCGTAGATAGAGTTTCAGCCTCAATAGTGGCGATGTGTTTAAGAAGCTGCGAACGGGCTAGATTATCACTACCATCTCCTTCCACCCAGTGTTCCCATAGCCAGTCGATGAGGGTTGTAAGACTGAGCATTGTACTATCAAGAGCCTTCCCGCTTTGGGATGCCCTAATAACCCAATCTAATATCTTAAGATTAGTAAGTAGAGGACGAAACTCAGTGCGAAGAGAGGCCCACCGCAGTTTAGGAAAATTAGCTACAAGATTTCGGATTTCATTTTCAGAAGGGCGACGGCTGATTGCTGTTTTATCAAGGGGAGGGAGATCACAGCCTAGTCCTGCCAATCTCCTCATAATGCTCTCTGCTAATTCAAACTGAACAGTGAATAAAAGCTGAATATGTTCCACAGAAATATTGGTGCGCACTTCTTGGATTATTCTTGCCGTAAGCCGTAATGCCTGAGTAGAGTATCCTTCAATACCATCAAAAACTATGAGACAAGAATGGGAAGAGGCCGACAGGCTTTCAATCAGCGCATGGCGCAAGCCCATGTGGTGTTCAAGCTGAACAGATGTATCATATGCCAGCATGTGTGGTGTGAACCATATCACCTGATGGTAATTCGCCAGTGCAATTATCTTAGCTAAGGCGGATTTGCCGCTCCCGGATGCTCCAACAAGAAAGCAGGTGTTATATTTTTCGAGACTGTCTTGAATAGTGGCTCGCTCTTCGTTCCTTTCTAAGGGTGGAAGCCCAGGAATTTCCGTGCGTACATCATTCATTGCTTCTTTACTATAGCGGTTAAGGATATCCCAGTCTGATCGGTAGTCTGGATGCTCCCGAAAATCGAAATTTCCACGTAGTTTTGCCATCAGGCCTGCAAGATCAAGAGAACCGCCAAGACGTATCTCTTTGGCAATACCCTCCAATCTTTCCCATAATTCCAGAGCCTGTTTGGCATCGCCAGAGCGGAGAACACGCTGGCAGTCGCTTAGTGCCCTTATACGATCCTGTGAGGTTGTATTTTCGTAATCAAAATCTAGTAATCGTATATGTCCAAGAAGACGGACGGTTTCAACTTCATCAATCCTGTCATACTGTTTGAATTTTTGAGGGCAATGGAAGCCATTGAATAAATTGCGCTGGATGATCGAGGTTTGTGCTCCTTCACCTTTCTTTGGGACTGAAAGCCTTGCAACCATGCGTTCTGGTGATGGTATTGCGGACAAAATTTCACGAAGTAGATCCGACCATGCGCTTTTTACTCCTGAAGCAATATCTCCAGTCACTAAAACGAGAGCGTTATTACTGTCTTTGAGCTTTCGTGATGCGCCATATTCAAACCATTGCGACCATGCGATCGCTATAAAATCATTAGGAAAGCCAGATTCTTTGACTTGTTTATGACGTTTAATTGAAAATCCTGCGGTTCTGTTGCCATTTGCTGTATTAAAAGATACTACAAGATCGTCAGCAAACCAACCGCTTTCCCTGGCCTGCCGATCAATGCGAAGGACTTTTCCAAAATCTGAGCCAAGACTGTTGGTTCCACCTAGGAGGTCGAGTAAGAATCTGGCGGTCACATGGTCTTCGTAGTCAAACCCGACTCCACTAGTCAGTTCTACCGGTGCTTTCTTTTTTACCATTTTCTATACTTTAAATTTTATACTAGGGCGTGTATTGTGGCTATCGATGGGATAGGTGGTCTCCTCAAGTATAACATACTCTACAATGGAGTAAAACCGCAACATAGGTTCATAAGCTTTTTCCTACTGTCAGCAGCTTGGCATCCCGCTTTATTCTGAGGCGAGTCAATGACGAATGTTCCTTGCCTGACAGCATTCCTTGCGCAGGAAAATTCTATGACTTCCTCGCTGATGCTACCCGCTTATGTCGCTCGAATAAAGCGAGGATGCATAGAGCGATCTTGCATAACAAAAAGAGCAAATTATGTCTCAGCTCGACTTTGTACATTTCCTTTCAGGAAGTATTGAGCTTTTCTCGTTATCGCAAGCTCGTAAGCACCTCAACGTCTTCTTCAGAAGGCAGTTTTTCAACATCACTGTGTGCTCAATGATGCCACAAAACGTTGCAATTTCACTCATGATGCGACTCAACACTCTCAGGTGAGCGTTGTATGTGCTCCAGAAGACTTCTCAAAGGCATTTGAGCACTATCGAACGCTTCGTTTCCCAAAGGGAAATGTACAAAGTCGAGCTAAGAATGTTAATTAACAAGGCTCAATTACACAGAAATCATCATTCAAAAAGAATTGCTGTTGGCCCTTGAGTCCATAACGTTTGCCAATACCTTTAATAATGCGACGAATCTTGTCGGCAAGGGGTGACTTAAAAATAAGCGTGCTTTCCTCACTACCCAACATATCAAAAATAATCACATCTACATCTTCCGTCGGTCGTGTGATAATCCCTTGAAAAAGTAAGCACGCACCCCCGACCACCAAGACCTGCATCGATTCTGAACCTGTAAAAGCTTTCACTAATGCCTCATCGAACTCTTCCAGCAACGTCTCTAATTCCTGTTTGTTCATGACTGTGCTTCCTGTGCCCTTCTGCTAACGTTTGAACATATGTTTCGACTTGTCGCGAATGACTATACCATAGATAAGGACATTTTTCATATATTTTTGGAAACAGGCTATTATCATTAAACATCTTTTTCTTGATTAGTTTCGCTCGATTTGTGGAAGCAAGAAGTATCAAGGTGCTTGAAAAAACTATCATGCACCACGGGCTAATACCATTTATGAGTACTTTCTGGGAGTGTGCGACGAGAGTGCCTGACCATATACTTGTCCTCAATGAAAAGCTGTGGCATCGAGTTCTGCATACCTATGTTGCGTACTCCAACGTAACATGTTTACCCTAAGGGATTCACCGGCAGGTTCCAGAAGGAGAAGCTCCCTGTACTATGTTGAGTTAGTTTAGTAATGGCATATTTAATACATAGAATATATATTATATAATTAAGAAAATATTGCTTCATGATGATGTTACTCGTTACACACTAGTCCTGTACTGCTCTTCCCACCGATTTTCTGTCAAAACTGTAGATCATCTTAATAGAGGAGATCGAAGACACGAAATTTTGTTCTAGTGTAATATTTTTACGTTAGAAATGCAATATCTTAAGTAGAGGGACAAAAACTTGTCGCTACTTTAATGGGAAGGTGCTTATGGAGGAGAGAATCCCAACGCAAAAAGGGCAGCCTGAGGATCTCACACAGACAAAACTGCCCGACTCCGCGAGGTTGCTGTCTCAATACATCGAGCGCAATTCAAATGACATCATCGGCATATTCCGAAGCTATGTACGTAAAGCGGGATTGGCTTCAAACAACGAGGAGGTGCAAGAGGCGGCATTAGAGTTACTGGGCGAGGTCTATCTTGAGGCTATCAGGTCAGCACATGCTTTCGATCCCACTCGCCCTCCGCGTGCATGGTTGCTTGGTATTGCCATGCATGTCATTAGTAAGAAGAGAACCGAGCAAGCTAAGCATCAGCCAGAAGTGCCCCTTAGTGCAATACAGCATGACAATCAGGAAGCGGAGGTTGCGCTCTCTTCGCTCACTCTCACTAGTACGCTGATAAGCGAAGAGATGGAGCAGCAGATCGAGGCGAGAACACAGGTAGAATATCTGCTTTCGCTTGTTTCGCCGAGTGATAGGGATGTTCTGCGTATGTCAATCATCGAAGGGCTAGACGGTGAAGCACTGGCCCTGCAGTTAGGATGCTCTTACACCACCGCCCATGTACGCTTATACAGAGCCAAAAAGCAGTTAAAAAAGCGGTATGAGGCTTTAGAGAGAGAGGGAGGTGAGAGCAATGAATGAGCAGAACGCGCGGGAGCAGCGTATTGTCCGTGAGAAGGCATTACACCGTTATATGGATGCTTTTGAGCGGAGTGATTTCGAGGCGATGTCTCAAGTCCTCCTTCAGGCCGAACAGGATCAGGACCTAGAGACGCTGATATGGGAGGTACATGCAGCCTATGCTGCCGAGGAGGAACACGAGCAACGAGAGCATGAAGTCGAGCAGGTGCGGCAGCTTTTGCGCCTGCATCTACCCTCTGGTTTAGAAACACCTCTTGCTCCTGAGAATATGCCTCCTCTGCTGGTGAGCGACGTGATCGCACGAATGCAGGCGGATGAAGCTGTTCGTGGCTCAGTCAAGCAAGAACTTCGCGATATCGCGCAACGGTTACGCCAATCGAATCTCGCACTGCCAGAACAGCTGGGTATGCATGGAGTACGCAACCTCTTCGCTCAACTTGGAGTGCAAGGGAGCAAACAGCTGCAAAAGCTTTTTAGCCAAACTGCACTCTTTCTCACATCGGGCAGACAGCAAGGAGTGGCCCAGCTTGCGGCAACTCGACGCCAGCGCGAACAATCCTATTGGAAGGAAGCACCATCAAATGGAGAGGTGACAGGAGAACAACAGCTGCCAACAGAAGAAGAGGAAGGATAGCTATGTCACAAACGATTGTTGATGCTATTGTGGAACTCTATCGCATTTGTGCTATGACGCCACCGATACAAGAGGATCGTGTGGTCTTACTCAATGAGTTGCTAGGAGGCTATAACCTGACCTGCATAGAGCTAGTGGGGTTAACGAGTGAGAATGCCTCACGCTTTCTCATGCGTGGGGGAGCCATTCTCGAACCAATACAGAGCGCGAACCAAGAACCACTGGCAGGTTATATCTACGTTGATAGCAGGAATGGGTACATTTTCGTCGAGCGTGATGACCTCTTTGTGCGTCGCCGCTTTTCAGTTGCTCATGAGCTTGGTCACTACGTGCTCCATTTTTACTCGCTCATTCGTTCAGAGACACTGAAAGATCAGTACGAAACTATCGAGATTACAGAAGCACTAGCACCATTTTCCACTGAGGAGGATACAGATGATCTGCCCAACGGGCGAGTTGTCCATGCTCCGCATCTGCATCTTCCTCCTTATCAGCAAATGGAAGACGAGGCTAATCGGTTCGCCGCTGAGTTACTCATGCCTACCGAGACCGTTCAGTATCTCTTCACGCGTTACACCCCAAGTTGTCGAGGTGACGATTTGATTTGGCGGCTCGCGACTGAGATGCTGGTAAGTCGTGCTGCCATGCGGCGACGATTACGTGATCTTCACTTGTTGCCATTAGTGGCTGCACAGTGGAACTGAGTTTGTGAGGAGAAGTGTATGTATGGGGCTTGAATTTTTACGGAATAATGGTGCGCATAGAATGCGTGATGATGCGATACGCCCGTTATTGCTCGATGATAGTACAGAAAGTGGAGAGATGCAAGAACAGGAACGGACTGAGATGGGCTATGAAAGGGACATAGGGAAATGGGGTCCGATTGACACCTATAATATCACCCTCTCCGCCAATTGGGCGCACTGTCCGAAGTTCTTCATAGACGGCAAAGATGTTGGGCGTACTGTTGCTTGGCTTCAGACGACAGAGGGTTTTCCAATACCGGTGCGTCTCTCCGAAATTGGGGCGGTGATGATGTGTAACTCGAATCGCCTTTTACAGCGTGAGTGGCACATCATTGAGCAGGTAGTGGCGATGGTAGTTGAGCCGTTTCCCTGGGAAGAAGTGGAAAGCTTTGCGTCTGCCTTGCAAAGGGAAGGCTTCCGTCTTCTGCCCTGTCCAAAGCCGAAGGGACGCCTAACCTACGACTTCCAGGAGATGCGGAAAGTGACACAGAATCGTTCTCTGGATGAGATGATCCGTCTAGAGAAACAAGCTTTGGTGCAGGCCGGACAGGTACCTGTCTTGGTCGATGGGCGATTGGACCCGCGCAAGGGTGGTTTCGATGAAACGAGTACCCCAGTCGTAGGTATGATCAAGGGACACCATCGCAACTATCTGCATGATGAAGGATGGCGCATTTACTACGACCTACAATCAGGCCAGCGCACACCAGCATTTTTGCTTGAACAGGAACATATTAAGGTTGTTTCCTGGTACTTACGCTTGGATGGTACAGCCAGAGATATGCCTGGCTGGGGCATCGTCAGGTTAGAAATACCAGAGAAGTTCTTTCGCCTGCAATTACAGCATGATTGGTCCTATATCAATCACCTGTCCCACATAATTTGTGAGTATCGCTGCAAAGACAAGAGTTATGAGCGTGCCTCAGTCTCGCTCTATCCTATTCAGCGAGCTGAGGAAATTCTAGGGGCAACTATGACAGGTGGCGACCGTATCGTTTCACGTTTCTATAATCTCACTCAGTTGTAAACAAGGAGATTCCTATGAATGATGCTTACCAAGATGTTTCCTCTGTATCTATGGCTGATGTATCAGCTCATACGAACGGTAATGAAGGCGCAGCTTCTCCAGTGATGGGCGACCTATCTTGCATTGGTCGTGTTGGTGCTCCTCCACAGAAGGAGGCCACTAGCACAAACTTCTTCTTCTGGATTCCATCTAATACTTTGGTTGAAACGACACAACTTATTACCTGCCTTAGCACTCTCGCAGGTACCTCATATACTTATCATGCCATTGTGAGTGAAGTATATCGACAGAGCCGCAAGCGTTCCATGAGTGCCGAAATAGATGAAGCTGATGGCGACCTCAATTATCAACCTCCTTTCGAGAATGATGGCTTTACCTATGCTGCAGCCAGTATCCTACGCTCGGAAGTCTTTACGCCACCACAAGAGCGTAGCCCTGTTTCCCTTGCCTCTGCTCAAGATGCGCGTACAGCTTATGGAGCGGATGACATCGTAAATGGCCTAGACATAGGGCTTATCAAGAATGGGGCCAAGCAAATTGCCGGTCCTGGCTGCATTGACTTGGATTACTTGCTAGGAACTAACGGAGGACATATGAACGTCAATGGTTCTGCGGGACGCGGCACCAAATCTAGCTTTCTCCTCTTCGTTATCTGGCTCCTCCTCTACAAAGCGAAGCAGGAGGCAAAGACGATTCCTTCCGCTAGCGACCGTCTACGAATTGTGCCGATAATCCTGAATGTCAAAGGACTTGACCTGTTTTACATTGACTGTCAGAGCAACCGCTACAGCGACAACACATACTCAGCGGATTGGCAAGCATTAGGCATCGAGGATCCCAAACCGTTTGAGAAAGTTGCGTTTTATGCGCCACAGATGCCAGGAAGTGACATCGCGGTGCCGACCAGACGAACAGGTGGGGTGAAGCCGTATAGTTGGAGCTTGAGCGACATTATCACCTTGGGCCTCTTCTCCTACTTGTTTGCTGAGGTTGATGCGAACGATAGTAACTTTAGTGCGCTCGTGCTGGATATAGAAAGTTGGCTCACAACAGAAAGAACCGCCGATGATGGGACTGTCACGCGCTCCCTACGAGAAAGAGAAGAAATTACAACATTCAGCACCCTTTTGGATTGGGTAGATAAGGGATCAGAGAATAAAGATGCGAAGTGGCGTAATCATCATACGTCTACCTGGAAGAAGCTGTATCGCCGTTTGCTGAAGCTTGTTTATGAGTGTAAGGGCGTGTTGCGTATTGATGACCAGGCTGGAAATCCATTGCAGGTAACACGCAACGATACAAGTGATCCTCTTGTGATAGACCTATCAACGCTAGCTGGTAAGCCGGAGATACAACGCTTCGTCGTGGCAACCATTTTGCGGCAACTTGTGGAGGCACGCACAGGAACCAAAGCGCAATCGGGCTTAGTCTATCTTGTCATGCTCGATGAACTCAACCGCTTTGCGCCGCGTGGAGCCACAGACTCGATCACCAAACTGATCGAGAATGTTGCAGCCGAGATGCGTTCCCAAGGCATTATCTTGCTTGGGGCGCAACAGCAAGCCTCGAAGGTCTCGGAAAAAGTGATTGAAAATGCTGCATTACGTGTATTGGGTCGTACTGGTACGCTTGAACTGGATGCAACTGCGTGGCGATTTTTGAGTGCGAGCGCTAAGAGCAAAGCTACGGTACTTCCTCCAGAGGAGAAGCTAGTTATCCAGGATAACTTCCGCGAGCCAATGCATATCCGCGTGCCCTTCCCTGTGTGGGCCATGAATCCAAAGGAAGCGGCTCCATTTGAGGAGAGAGAGAATAAAGCTGCATCTACAATTTCGACAACACAAGATGATGAGATAGCAACATATTAGACTGAGCGAAAGAGAGCAAATCCAATGCGAATACTGCATACTGCCGACTGGCATTTACACGAGCGGCTCAAAGGCGTCTCGCGCCGCCCCCATCTCGTGAAGCGCTTGGAGGAGATTGCGGGCTACCTGGATGAATACCAGGTTGATGTGATGGTCGTCGCGGGCGACCTTTTCAGTCAGGGGCAGCGGATGGAGGATTTGAACGAAGCGGTGAGCGATATCCAACGCATCTTCAAGCCGTTTCTGCTCACGGGCGGCACCATTGTAGCTATCAGCGGCAATCACGACAATGAGCACGTCTTCAACTTCATGCGTAATATGCTAGACCTGGCAGTGCCCATTGATGCCAGCACCACTGGCCCACGCCCGCCTGGCCGTCTCTACCTGGCCACACGACCAACGGTGCTGGAACTAGCCGATCCGGCGAGGCAAAGCGTGCAGTTTGCGTTACTACCCTATCCCACACCGGCCCGCTACCTTAGTGAGGATAACACATCCTATGATAGCCTGGCAAAGCGCAATGAATTGTTGCATCGCAAATTTGAAGAGACGAGGGACCGGATACTGAATACCGTCATTAAAAAGCACATACGCAGCGTGCTGGTCAGCCATATTCATGTGCGCGGCACACAGGTCTATACACGTCATCACGTCTCGGAGAGCGACGATGTGGTCATCGACCAGGGGGAGATTCCGGCGTACCTGGATTATGTTGCTTACGGGCATATTCACAAGTCGGGCGAAGTTTTGAGCAACACGCCGCATGTGCGCTATGCAGGCAGCATCGAGCGCATGAATTACGGGGAATGCAATGACGACAAGAGCGTTGTCTTGGTTGATATTGGTCCAGATGGAAGGTACGGCGATCCCGTTTGTCTGCCCCTACATGCAACCCCAATTTACCGCGTCGAGATTCTTCGCCCAGACACCGATATGCAGGGCTTATGCGAGCGCTATCTCGACCATGCAGAGGCCCTTGTCTCATATCGGCTGGTCTATAAGCCAGGTGAGCATAACCTCGACGGCCTGACAAGCGAACTAGAAAGCATTTTCCCCAATTATTACGAAGCGCAGATTGAGGCCGAGGGCGCAAACATAGCTGTCAGTGCTTTTGACGTCGCTGCCCCTGATGATATTGCCTCGACCGTTGAGCACTACCTTCGGGAAAATCTGACCGACGATCCA
>JAABUZ0100007956.1_pt1 | contig 12645 bp, 20 predicted proteins | sample 5562091 | NCBI WGS metagenome assembly JAABUZ01 (sample SAMN12813069, study PRJNA571459) | rock metagenome | isolation source: Antarctica rocks | place: Antarctica: Victoria Land, Linnaeus Terrace sud | collected 2015-12-21 | reverse complement strand
CGGGCACGCCGTCGGCGGCGGGCACCGCGGCGACCAGGCGGCCCGGCGCGGCCGCGAGCGGCACGCCGCCGGCGTCCGCGTCGTACGCCGTGATCGTCTGCGCCCCGCTGTCCACAAAGTACATGACCGGGCCGCCGTCGCCACCCGCGCCCATGTCCCAGGCCATGCCGTTGGGCAGGCCCAGGCTGGCATGCGGAAGCACCTCCTCCAGCGCACCCGGCGGCGCCAGCCTGCGCCAGGAGCGCGCTGAGGCGCCCGGGCCGCAGGAGCCGGGCGGTCCTGCAGCCTGTCGCTGCCATCTGATGCTCACCGCCTCTGCTCGAGCCAACCTGCCCGGCATGAGGAGGGCGCGGGGGGTGTGCTTCTGCCGGTGTGCATCATATCGCAGCTGGTGCCAGGACAGGTGTCACGCACTGTTTGGGCAGGACACCGCGTCGCAGCTGGCAGGACCGCGGTGACGCCCTCTCTCGAGTCCCGGGTCCGCACAGCCGCTCGCCTCGTCCCCACACGGCCGTGGCAATGCGTGCTGCCCCCAGTCACGCTGATAAAAAGGGCGGCTAGGCCGTGTTGTGCGCTGACAGCAAGGCGCTGTCGCGCACCGATACAACCGGCCGGGCTTGCCGTCCCGCCACTTGCTGTGCATGCGGCCTATGATGAGCTCGCCGCCGGGTGCGCCCTTGCCGTCGTTGAAGCGCATGTCGTCAATGCCGTGTTCGGCCGGCGTCTCGGCCACCGCAGAGGACAGCGCCCTGGCTGCCACGTCCACCACAACGACCCGCCTACACGCGTTGCGAATGATGCTGGGAAGACCCTCTGCGCATCATCATGTTAGTGTGCATGTGCTGCATACCTCAGCACCGCGTCACACACAAACAGGGCCTGTCACTCACTGTCGGGCCACCCGCCCCACTCATAAGTCCACTGCACCGTTGATAGACTCAGGTCGCCAATGCACACGCATGTGTCCGCTGCGGCCACTGCGAGCACCCCGCACCGCGCACCTGTGCAGCCCGAGCAGCACCTTGCCGGTGTCGGTTGTCAACGCGACGCAGCCCACGCACTCCGGCGCCTCGATGCTGAAGCGCTCGCCCGTCTCGGGCTCCCACGCGTGCAGGCGGCACTTGTTTATATCCACGAAATATAACCGCCCCAGGCGGTCGTCCCAAACGGGGCCCTCGCCCAGGTCTGTCCGCGCGTCGACTGCCAGCTCAACCACTGGCTCCGCTGGTGCCATGCTGCTACAAGTACTCAACGTCTGCTGCGATGCCTGTCACTCGGCTTGGAGTGCTCAATGTCGTGCCCTTGTAAACAGCAAGCCTTCCATAGCTTGACATTGATCGATGGAGCAGCCTGATCAGGCCAGGCTGCCCTAGCTGGTACAAGGCGCTACTGTGAGAGGCGCACTCAGGCTCCAAAATCCTTCTTTGAGCCTGTCAGGTGGGCAGAGCCGTGTGCGCGCAATGCAGAACGTTGACAGGGACCTCAAGGAGGCGTTCAGGGGAACACTCGGTGGGAACTTTGAGGAGCGTCGCCAGACCATAGAGCGCGTTTTCACCCCTGATGCGCACTTTTGGTGCGCTGCACGCTAAAGCGGAGCCTTTGCTGTGCATGTTTGTATGTCGGTATGTGGGCAGCAAACAGAGCGGAGGCTACTGCGCTTCAACGCTCGTATGTGCTCTGACAGACGTCCTCACTGTGTGCGGCAGGCACCTGGCGCATAATGCCTATGGTGCGAAGGCTCCACGCGAGCTCGATCGGCACAAGTTGCAACCCTGCAAAGCCATCATTGCGCGACCACCATAGATCTGTGGTTCCTGTCGTGCAGCATCGCCTGTGCTGTCGCAAAGAGTGCGTGACAACTCTCGTTGCGGCAGACTGCGGGCTGAAAGACCATGTGCGTGTGCAGGCAGAGACAACATCTGGGGAATATATCAGGTACCCTTCTTTCTGCCTTAACGCATCCAGGCTGCTGGCGTGCTGAGGCCTGGAGCGCAGAGACATATGCTGTGTGTGCACCAACTGCTTATGTGGTGTGCTTGTTGCAGCTGTGGGCAGCAAATAACCTCCGCACGATCCACGTCGACTTCACGCGCATCGTGTATGACAAGGAGAGCGACCTTGTCCTGATCGACCTGCTGGAGTACTGCAGGTGCGTCTGCCGCCTTCTACATTGTTGTGAAGATGTGGCCTCTGACACTTGCGTCCCAGCACGTGTGTGACACTCACGCCGCAAGCATGATGCAGCGTTTGGTACCTGCTGCCGTGGGCGATAACTGGCGGGCCGGTGACATCGCTGCACACCATCCTGCAGCTCAAGGACACCCCGCACGGCAAGCAGATCTGCTACCAAGAGGTGACGGCCCTCCTTTGTTGTTGTCAGTATATGCACTCGCTGCGTGAAGTGCTGTGCCAAAATCGGTGGCTGGAACACACTCTTGTTGCTGTGCAAGGCACACGAGGGGAGAGATCAGGTCAGCGCCTCCAGCCAGCCGCGCAGTTCGCGTACTGGCGTGTGCAGCGGGGTGGCTCAGCCGAGGTCAGCCAAGACAGCGAGTGCCCCGGCTCGAGCCAGGCAGTCCGCGGCCCCACTTGCCGCCTGCACGCGCGGGGCGCTGGTGGGTGTTGGCGCGCTCTCAGTCAACGAACTTCCGGCGACGCGCACAGGACCATGCGATGCTGCTGGAGAGCCTGCTGCTGCTGAACACGCCCAAGACGTTCGTGGCCTTCCTGGAGAACAGGGTCCTGCCCGCCTTGGGTGCGCCGCTGCAGCACCTCTGATTGCATCAGTCCCTGAAAAGGTGCTGTTCTTGTTGTGTGTAATTTTGCAACAAGCACTTTGCTGAGCCAGGAAAAGCGGGTGCGCCTGGCGCCCTATTGCTGCTCGTCCCAAGGCCGGACACCCGTGTCCGCTTGCCCCTCGTGTCAACGGCCCCACCGCTGTTGCAGTCTGCGAATGCACATGTATACTTGTGACAGCGGTGGGTCCATAGCATGTCAGGCATGTGGATGCCGATGTCCAGTCTTGGGAGAAACAGCATAAAGCACCAGGCGCACCCGCTGCTCCCTGGCTCAGCAAAGTGCTTTGGTGCAGCACGGCAGTGTCCTGGCTGCCGCGCAGGCGCGCTGAGCTGCCGCGGCGCGCAGGCGCGTTCTACAGCGCGCTCGGTAACGTGCTGTACAGCGACGACGTGAAGGAGGGGGTGCGCAGCCCCACCAGCTCCCTGGAGCCCGTGTGAGCCACACTGACAGCGCTCGTCAGGGCATCCCCACAAGCTTCCTGGAGCCTGTTTGAGCCACAGTCACAGCGCTCGTCAGGGCAAGGCCAACTTGGCGGTGCTCGTTGCGGGGGACCTGACACAGCGGGTGGCAAGCGTGGTTTAGGGTGGGAGGCTGTGCCCTGGCGTGCCCTGGGGAACGTGCTAGCTGCCTGCTGGCCGCAGGCTGGTCAGGCGTTCAGCAGGCTGGGCTGCGCATGCAGAAGGAGCCAGCCGGAGCTGCGCACAGCGCGCGCGATCGTCGCAAGGCAGAGCCTGCCGGGGCATGGTGGACGCGCACTCGCCTGCTCGACAGCAATTGCCTAGAGAGCGCAGCTTGGACAGCGATGTGTGGGTACACACAGGCTGCCGCGCTGTTGCCGGACGGTCACACCCGCCCCGCGCGCGCCGCGCGCAGAAGATGCCCGGGCCGCCAGCGGCGCGGCTGGTGGACGTGAAGCAGGACCTGCCGGACATCGTGGACGCGCTCTTCAACGGCACGCCGGCTGAGCGCTACGCGGCGTGCGGCGCGCTGTATGCCGAGGACGCGGTGCTGTGGAACAGCATGTACACGTGCGCCCTGGCTAGGGTAGAATTTGGGGAGGGCCGCTGCGGAGGGACCTGCCAGCGGATGCACGCTCGCTGGTCATGTCCCTCAGTCATTCAGCCGCGTGCCAGACGTCGCTTGGCGTGCCGCAAGGCTGCAGAGCCGATGCTCAGCTTGTTGTTGCGCTGCCCGCTGACGTGGTGCTGCGTGGCGGCCTGTTCACTGGCAGTTGTTGCGCCATGCATGGCGTTGAGCTGTCCTCCATACTCCCACGAACTGTTCATTGCCACATTGCATAATAGCCCAGCGTGGCTGCCAAGCCATTGATACCTTGCTTGGCCTGGCCCACGCGTCATGCGACGCTGGTGCTTTGATCGGGGGGCGGCTGCCAATGTCCTGCATAGTCCGTGACGTGTGTGCAACACCTGGCTGGCTGCCGCATCTGAGGCAGCCAGGCCCTGTCTCTGCCGCGCAGGGTGCGCGGCCGCGACAAGATTGCTGGCGCGCTGCACCTGTGGGTGATCCTCAACCGCGAGTTCCGGGTGACCATCAACCGCATCGGTGCGCCGCCCGCTGGCGCGCCAGCTGCGCGGGGTTACAGGAGTTGATGCTGTCATGAGACAGGGGAGTATCGAGCACTACGTGCATAGATTGTTCATTGCCACGGAGAGCAGTGGTGAGGCCGCAAGCCCATGCATGGACAAGGAGGTGCTTATCACGAGGTGCCTGTAGACGTACAGGGCCCTTGGGGTGCTGCGCTGGTACATGACATCACATGCTGCCGGCTCACCGAGGAGAATGAGCTGTGTCGCAGTGCCGTCGGGCAACACCGTGCTCGTGGATGCCAGCCACGAGTTCAAGCCCTTCTGGTGGCCGCCGCTGCTGCCAGCGCGCGTCATGTGGTGCGCGGCATCTAGCTAGTGATACCGTTGTAAGCCTTGCGCGCACCTTGTCCAGCTTATGACGCGTCAGCATTGCAATTGCAAGTCTAGCTGCTTTTGCCATGCAACCAAGTGTGAGACACTCGTATGTGCTTTTTGCAGCTATGCTAGCGTGCTGAGGATGCTGTTGACCGTGTCAAACTTGCTTTCGTCCTCACGGCTCTCCCCTGCTGGCTGAGCAGGTGCACAAAGTTTTGGTGTAGACGTTGCATGGGTGCAATACCATGTTCACTGTTGCGGTGCGCAGGAACCACATCATCCTCACGCTCGCGGACGGGCCAGACGGGTGCGAACCCTCATGTCCTGCGTGCGGGGCAGCTTGCTGTGCCACAGATACCGTTGTTGCGACCTGTGCCTCCATCTGCCTCAAACAGTGATGCTGCTACCTGTGCCTCCATATGCACCAAGCCAATGATGCAGGTTATGCGAGCTTAAAAGTGGAATATGGGAACTGGGCAGCCTGGCCATAATTCGAGCTGGCTGAATACCCTGAGCACCAGGCCCCAAGCGACTTGCAGCAAGATGCCACCAGTCTGTTCATGTCGACTTGCACAAGACGGGCATGCCATGCACGGCCCTGTGCCAGGCGCTGTGACGTGGGGTGGTGCGTCATTCCACGTGCTCCGCCCGTGCGCCAGGTCCAAGGTGATCGTGAAGCACGAGAACCACCCGCTGGTGGTGGAGGCCACGCTGGTGTCCAACCTGGGGCCCATCAGCTGGCTGCTGACCATCATGCGCGCCATCAACGGCATCCTGTTCGGCTTTGCCGGGCGCCTGGTCTACTACATTTGCGACATTGTGCACCGGCAGCTGCCGCTCCTGCTGGACATGGAGGTGCGACTGTCACGACTTTCGCTGCTAGGGCACTTAGGTACCCAATGAGTGCATATGCACACGGCTGTCGTGCATAAGGCAAGAGGCGCGCATGGGATGCCTTGGCATTGCCTTGGCTAACATTTGACCTTAATGGTGGTGGATCATATGCGGCAATGTCGAGCTGCAGCAGGCATAAAGCTTCATATGGTTCCTTATGCCTACCAAAAGGCAAAGTGAGTAGTCTGTGCTGTATACGTGCCTGGTTCGCACAGCTCACAAGCCTGACAAAGAGCACTCAAGGTCTCCCCTGCGTGCCTGCCGAGCTTGCTCTTGTTCCACATAAGGAGAGTGCGTCCGCCGCAGGCGTACCGCCCAACAGAGTTCACGAAAGTGGCCAACAGGCCGTATGCGCTGGAGCCGCGCAAGGTGTCGTGCAAGGAGATGCGCTCGCGCCCACCGAAGAACTCCTGACGTGCGAGTCGCGTTTGCGCCGCTTTGGCGGTCATCCGCCAGAGACAGAGATATCCTGGCAGAACACAATGATAATGCCCGACACGCACGCGAGTCTGCAGTGCAGTACTACTTGGCCTCATGCTCTGCGGCCGCGCAAGGTGTTGTGGTGGGATGATGGTTCCGCGCATGTGCGTCAGATGCGGTTGCATGCCGGTGGGTCCTAGCCCCGCATTGCGTTTTAGATGCTGCCCTGCCAGGGTGGCCCACTTGTGCTCACACGTGTGCGCTTATGTATTTGATGTGGCGGGGGCGTTCTAGCGCGCTGCCTGCAGCATTCTATAACGCACTCTCAACCTGCTACGCATCCAAAACATGCATTGAGGGGCATGCCAGCATAGCAGGCGCATGCTATGCAGGGATAGCTATTACGCAATCCATCCCTAGTGCACGTCATCGGTGAGTTTGGCACTCCAACAGCTTGTTTGTCTGAAAGATGTACCATGCATGCGGGTTGTTAGCAGGCACTTTCTCAGGCAGATGCGCCAGCTGCTAGGAGCTAGGCACTGCTTGATGAAATGCAGCGCATATGCACAGGGGTACTAATGCTGGGCTCATTCAATCATCCCAGAATGATTCAGGACTTGCAAGCAAATCAAGGCTTTGGCAGCAGCCATAGTTGCTTTTAAAATAACGGTGAAGCAGTTGCGGCATTGCCACTGGTGTACTTGTGCATTGTGAGTGCAAATGTGCTGGACCATCATGCTATTCGCCTTTGGTTGTATATGCTTGCATGCTTCCTGGTCTGAAGTGCTGCATCCAGAGAGCGCGGGTGATGGTGTCTGAGTGTTGCAACCAAGGTCGACATGTAAGTCTTAGGTGCAGTATTCCTCTTTGTCCTATCAGCTGTAAGCCGCTATCAGCTGGCCGTGCTGTTAAACAAGTTGCCTGCAAACATGGTCAAACGCTTGTACCAAGCAGGTAAGTGCTGGGGAAGGCAACAGGCCTGCATTGCACAGATCACAGGCGATGCAACGCTGGTTTTTAAGTTTCATGCAGAGGCTTGGCCATATGACCAAGCCTGCACATCAGCACTGAGCACTGATAGCAGGTAGAACGAATGCAGTGCGGGATAGCATCTATTTGAATACAGGACCGTCAGCTCACTTCAAGTACACTATATTGCTATGCCACCATGCGCCAAGGCTACGCACAGCCACATACGGACTGATGCTCATGCGTTGCTACACACAGTCAGCTAGTAGCCTTGCACAGGGCACAGCACTAATGCAAGGTCTACACTCTCTAAACAATCTGGCACACGCGACCTGCATGATGCCCTGGGCTGCAGCCCAGGGAGGTAGCTGCATGGGGGGCCGTGTTTCCGAGACACGGAACAGCCCCAACGGCTCCCACACTCTCGCCGCTCACGTATTCACGCCTTGGCGCAAGTGCAGCCTGGCGGTCTCCTGCCGCGCGCCGAGAGCAGCGGCGCCGCGGCCGTAGCATACAGCAGCTCAGTATTCTTCTTCGCGTTCACTATGTTGGGGTGGTTCAGCGTCAGCTCCTGCTCGCGCACGCAATGCCACACTCAGTCTAGCACCCCCCTGCCTCACAGTGCACCGGAACGTGCCATATTTTTCATGCGCAGCAAATGCGAGGCGCAGATAAATGTGAGGCCTCTGCGTCGCCGCAGGTGAAGCACAGCTGCACGCCCTAGTACGCCCCGACGCCTGCCACTGCACACAGCGCTGAGGGCATGCCATCTTCGTACCGGGGCCACTGCATGTACTGGCGGCGCACGCTCAGGGCTGAGAGGGCGCAGAGCCCAGTGATGCTGATGCTGCCACCTTCACCGCTCACCAGAAAGTGCGTCTGTTGAGTGACTTGAGTGGCTTGAACATGCAGCGGGGCGCGCCTTGGTGCCGAACAGGAGGTTGTCAGCAGCCTCCACGCCCAGCATGAGCGAATGGTCCTGGTTGCCCACCTGGCATGCGCCGTCCCCCACGCATGTCGGCAGGCCATGCTGGCAAATGGCCAGACACACTTTGATGCCATACTCCAACTGCGCGGTGCGCGAACTACAAAAGCACCGCAGTCCCTGCTCTGCCTCCGCAGCTTCGTGAACAGCGTGCCGCGCGCGCGCGCCTCATACTTGTAGCTGCCAAAGCGCCCGCGGCTCCAGATGCCGCGCGCGCGCAGCCAGGGCAGCGCCTCCGCCAGCACCGTGTCGCGGCCCAGGGTCGGGGTGGGGTACCCGTGCTCCAGCCGCCTGCGCACGCTCACGCCCACAGCTTGAGCCATGGTCTTTTGGCCATGCAGTGGTCCCCGAGCAGCGGCAATACCGGTGTGCGGTTCCGCAGCTGGTCAGCACAAATCATGCTGACAAGTTATCAGACAGGCATTTGCTGCATGCAGGGGCTGCTGACTGCGGACCGCCTGCCAAGCCTCGGGGCGTGCATGGGCTGTGATAACATGCACGCGTGCGTCCACCACGGTCCGACTCTGCGGCACTACCCAACTTCCCGTCAGCTGAGTTTGAGATGTGCCAATGACAGGGGCGCGCCGGTGGTAGATGGACACAATCTGGTCGCCCGCGGCCAGCATGCGCGTGGCCAGCGCGCCCGCCAGCGTCTCCGCGACCACCGCGGGCCACGCGCGGCCGCCGAGCGGCCGCGTCTGCTCGCCGACCGGCTTGAGCGCGGACTCGCACACCTCGAACATCAGCGACCAGTACGGCCCAGACTCCGATGCTGACGCGGCGCCGGCTGGCGCCGCGCTGCCGTTGCCCTGCGCAGCTCGGTCCCGGTGTGGGACCTGTTAGTCTCTGCCAGACTGCCCATGCCCTAGGATTCTGCAGGCAGATCTGTCTGTTCAAGCTTCTGGTAAAAGTATCCTAAATCATTGCAAAGCGGCCGTGCGCAACAGCAGCGCTGCGCTCAATATCCCGCACGGGTGGGGACGCATCGCACCAAGCAGAGCGTAGGCAGCCGGGCGGAGCCCGCCGGGACGTTGCTCGGCGCGTAGTGTGAGAACACGGTCGCGCGGTAGAACGGACAGTCCGGCTCCGGGAAGTAAAGCCAGCACTTGTTCCCGTGCGGGCACATGCCCCGTATGCCCAGGCCAATGATGTGCGTGGAGCTGCGCCGGCACGCGCGCGCGTCTACCAACTGCTCCGCATGTGACCTAGACCGCGGAGCTGCTTGGGGTGTGAGCATGCGCGTCACGAGCAGCGCCTGCATGCAGTGGCGCCAAGCTCCGCATAGCAACCCTCGTGCAAGGCGCTGTCAGGCTGTGTCACATTCGCATCTCACATGGTTTCTGCCGGTCCCGGACAGCCTGCATGCTGAGACGCGTCCCCGCAAGGGCGCATCGAGCCAGCCAACGCCCGAGCCGGCGCACCAAAGCGCGGACGGCACCGTGCTGCATCTCTCACAACGCGCCCCGCCTCTGCAGAAGCGCGAGCGCCTGTACTGCGTACTGCATCCCAGCATGTGCGGCCTGGGACACGGGGCCCCCACGCGCCCGAGCGGCGCGCCGCGCCTGTGCGTCAGCGCGTCCGCCCAGGCCGCCCGCCCCAGCAGGCGCAGCGTGCAGTCCAGCGGCGCGGTGGTGACCAGCGCCTCATACCGCACGCGCCGCCCGTCCGCCAGCGTCGCCGTGCGCGCCTCCGCATCCAGCGCCACCAGCCGGCAACCCTCGCCGTAGCGCTGCGCGCGCGCGCCCAAACCCCAAACTTATTTGCGCCAATCTCTCACTGCGCTGCTGCCCCGCGCCGGCATGCCGCGCTCGTGCTCCATGGAGTCACACTGAAGCCGCTCGGCCGCGCGGCAAGGCTCGGACGCCGCGCCCCTGCTGCGAGCGCGAAGTGGGATTGGACAACTAATGTCCATATTGGGGGCGCGCCTGGCGGCGCGCGGGCAGCAGGCGCGAGACGCCGCGCCAGATGCCGCCCGTGCCGCCGCGCATCGGGAAGCGGAACACCGCGTTGGGGCCCCAGCCGGCGTCCTCGCGCCCGGTGACGACGCCGCCGATCGCGCGGCGCAGGTCCACGGTCGCCACGCGCTCGCCCAGCCACTCGCACTGCATGGCCGACGTCGGCACGCCCCACACCTGCCAGCGCGCGCGCGGCTCGGGCGGCCCAGTGCGCTGCAGGAGGCGGGCGTCGCAGACCAGCGCCTCCGCGATCATGCTGACTACACCCACTCCCGCGCACGCACAGATTCCCAGCTGCGCTGCATGTCAGCATGCCAGACGGTCCCGCACCGGCGCAGGCCAATCACGATTGGCTGTGCTCCGCTCGCCGCGCATCAGCCCAGCCGCATGCATGTCATCGTGCCGCCCGCCGACGCATGCGTGCAGGCGAGGGGGCAGAGGCGGCCGCGGCGCGGCGCCGCACCTTGAAGTTGTAGGGCCGCATGAACAGGTCGGCGATGCCGGGGCCCATGACGCGCAGGATCCATTCGTCAAAGCTGGCCGGCTTGCCCTGCGCGACCGCGTTGGCGACGCGCGCCTCCGCCACGCCCGCGAGGCACGCCACCTGCGCCGCGCTCCGACGGAGCTCAGTATTTCCCTCAAGCAGGCTGTATTCTCATGCTCCCTGTGCACATGGCTCGCCCGCTGTATGTGCTCCGCGACCGGGAGCGAGGCTGCGCTGCTCATACGCGAGGCCGCGTCTGAGCGGCCGTCCAGGGTCACGCGCGCGCGCGCCTGGTCCTCCGGCGGCAGGGCGTTGATGTTGTTCTGGAACGGGTACGCGACCCAGCGGCCGCGGATCCAGACGTAGCTCACGCGCTGCAGCGTGTTCCAGGCGTCCGCGCCGTCGCCGCCGACCGCCGCGCCCACCAGCTCGTCAAAGTACTGGTAGTGGCTGAAGATGACGTGGCCGCCCATGTCGAACAGGAAGCCCTCCGGCGTGACGTCGGTGCACGCCAGCCCGCCCGCCCCATCCGCCTGCGCAGGCGGGCGGCTGAGACGACAGGCCGCTACCCACCGGGCCGGTGTGCTGTTGCCAACGGCTACCATCTGTGGCCAGCAGCGTCCGCGCCAGCGCACTGCCTCCTCACGTGCGCTACTCTCTGCCACCTCAGGCGCCCCACCTACAACGTGCAAAGCAGCTGCTCCACTAAGACCTGGGCAGCGTGCTCCCGCGCTTAAGCAGACTCCGTGCTCGTAGCACAACAAAACCAAACACAGCAGTTTCGCAGAACCCGCACAGGCACATCGTATGCGCTTCTTTGACACGTGGGAGGCACTTAATACGTACACTGAGCAGGCTGGTCTGCGCAAGCCGCTCGATGAGCAGAAAAATTTTTGTGAGAGGTTGCGCAGGCGCATGCCAGCTGCCAGTGCGAACGCAGCAAGACAGCGGCCAGTCTAGGCGCACTGCATCGAGGAGCAGCCAGTCGTCATAGCCATGCTGGTGGAGCCGCGTGGCCGCGCCGAGGCCGGTCGGCCCCGCGCCAACGATGAGAACTCCCACCTGCAGCGCCGCCGTCGCACTCTCTCGGCAGCCGTGCCAGCCTTGCAACACTTTCCAGCAATAACAAGACTGACAAGGTTTCCACATCCGCGCTCAGATGTTCCGCGCTCGCACCGCCTCGTGCGCTGTGGGGTCCATGCACATCCTGGCGACCTGTGCGCCGCGGGTGGCCTGCCGACACCGCGCAGGGCGCCCGGCTCATGTTTTCCGGAGAAGGAAAACCGCCGTTGCACGGGGGTTGTTGTGGCCAGGGTTCGAGACTGCCGAGCCAAAAAAAACTTGTCGTACATGGAAACTCTCTGTGATGAGGATCATGTCTTCGCATTTCTACGCGCTTCAGTGCATGCCTGACGCTTTTTCTGGGCCAGGAGACTGGTCGGGCTCGGTGATGGACCCACGCGTGGTGCTTACAAGCCCCCGGCGGCTCCTCACTTCCTGTCCTTGTACATGTTGGCGATGTTCTGGTGGGCCAGCAGGTCGCCGACGCCCAGGTCGCGCGGGTTGCCCTGCGACAGCATGTGCGAGTACCTGCCCAGCTCTGCGGTGACCGAGTCCGGCAGGACGCCCTGCCGCCAGCGAATAAGAGGTCATGTGGGTTGGCGCTCGGCCAGTGGGCGCCTGCATGCCTTGCTATCACACTAATGCTTCCATGCGCCGGCGTGCCTTGCTATCACAACCGGTGCTCTCGTTACGGCATCACAGCGGCGGGCGGCACAGCTCCGTGCAGCCTCCCGCATGCAGCGGCGCCGGCAGGCTCAGCGCGCGCGCAGGCCGGGCGCGCGCCGTGTGGGTGTAGTAGAGCAGCAGGTTCTGCCACTCCTCCTCGTTGAAGCGCTCAATGGTCGCCACTGCCACGTCGTCAGGTACGGGCACCTGCCCCCCAATACGCTCGCTCGGCGCGGCTCCTGCCAATGCCGCTCAGCGGTCCAAGCTGCACCTTGCAGCCGCACCCAGTCCGAGAAATGTTACGGTATCTCAAAAGCTTTCCAGGAACAGACCACCGCCGCATGTGCCATGCCCCCTGACGACTGACGAGCGCGCCAACAGCGACGCCCTGGCCCATGCGCGCGGCCCCCGCGGCGCGCCTGGCAGCGCGCGCGGCTGTAGGAGCCGCCCCAGGTGAGCGCCGCGACGTCCACGCCCCACGCGGGCGGC
>JAABUZ0100007954.1_pt1 | contig 12648 bp, 12 predicted proteins | sample 5562091 | NCBI WGS metagenome assembly JAABUZ01 (sample SAMN12813069, study PRJNA571459) | rock metagenome | isolation source: Antarctica rocks | place: Antarctica: Victoria Land, Linnaeus Terrace sud | collected 2015-12-21 | reverse complement strand
TCTGCTGGGACGCTTTAAGGTGAACGCGTACAACTTCGTGGATGAGAATCGTAAGGGCGCGCTTTACTGGCGTGATGTGGGGACGCTGGAGGCGTACTACGAGGCGAATATGGATGTTGCGACGGTGTCGCCGACCTTCAATTTGTACGACAAGAGCTGGCCGATGCGAACGCGTCCATACCAGTACCCGCCGGCAAAGTTTGTGTTTGGGGAGCCAGGGCGCACGGGCATGGCGATCAACTCGATCATTTCATCGGGATCGATCGTCTCGGGCGCGGTAGTTCGGTCAAGCGTGCTGTCGCATGACGTGCGCGTCAACTCGTATGCGGATGTGGATTCGAGCATCATCTTCTCGCATGTGAATGTGGGGAGGCACTGCCGCATTCGCCACGCGATAATCGATCGTGACGTCCACATCCCGGATGGAACGGTGATTGGGTACGATCCCCACGAGGACAAGAAGAACTACTTCGTTTCGTCGAGCGGCTTGACAGTGGTGACGAGGGATTACTCGGTGTACGAGAACCCGGTTTCGCCGGAGTTCATGCAGAACACCTTTTGAGTGCAGCAGGGCTTAGGGAGTGGGAACAGGGGGAGTAGGCCTGCAGAGCCGGATAGCGGTCGCCCACTCCTCAAGGCCTACCGCCCTGTATCAGCGTTGGCCGAAGCGGTAGATGACGCCGGCGGAGATGGCGAAGAACTCGCGGGTCTCGGTGCCGTAGTGCTCGAGGATGAGATCGGGCTGGAGACGAACGGCGAGGCGCTTGGAGTAGTTGAAATCGACGCTGCCGCCGAGGGCGAAGAGGGGCTTGGTGCGGTTGGTGTAGAGGCCGACCTGGGTGGCGGTGAGCGCGGGGGCGACCCCGTGGTACTGGCGCATGGCGGAATCGAAGTTGCCATGGGAGAGGCCACCGAGCGCGTGGTAGTCGACTGCGGCGTAGCGTCCCTTGGGACCGCGGTACTGGACGCCGGCCAGGCCGGTGTTCTGGTAGACGGCGACGCGGTTGTAGATGGGATTGGCGAAGACGGGGGTGGTTCCGCCTTCGAAGCGGTAGTCGCCGGCGATGCCGAGATGGTTGGTGAGCCAGTAGGTTGCCATGCCCTCCGCGCCGGCGAAGTTCATGCGCTTGGGCAGATTCTGACCAGCCTGGAAGTTCATGAAATTGATGCCGCCGTAGACCTCGTACCTGTTGTCGTAGGTGGCGCGAGCGGAGGGCGCGAGCTTTCCCTGCGCGAGTGCGGGAGCAACGGACAACGTGCCAAAGAACAAGGAGGTAAGGCAAGCGAGGAGCACGGGATACAGCCAGCGTGACCGGAGGTGGAGCATTGCCCCTGTCTTCGGTTGAGACGTCATCGTCAAAATGTCTTCTTCCTTCCCGGCAGGGGGCGCCACCGACGTCTGACGCTGCGATCTGCCGCAACTCTAAGATATAACGTCTCCCCGGCATCTGCCCTCTGCTGGGAGGCGTATGTCTACATAGAGACCGCTGTGCGACAATGAATACCACCGCGGGCGGCATCTCCGCTCGCGGAGAGCAGGGAGAGATAGTATGGGTGAACTTTTTACACCGACGCATCTGATGTTGCTTGCCGTAGTCGTAATCGTTCTATTTGGCGGTAAGAAGCTGCCAGAGCTCGGCAAGGGACTGGGCGAAGGTCTTCGCGGATTCAAAGACGGCATGAAGGGTGTCTCCGAGGAAGTAACGAAGCCGGGCGAGACCGCGCACACCGTAACGCCAAAGGTGGAAGAGAGCATCAAGTAGGTCGCGGTACAAAGGCCGCACCGTGAGTGATGTTGCGCCCGGAGCGAAGTAAACGTGACGGCTGCCGGACCTCGACCCGCAGCTCTTCCCATATGAAGACGAAATCTCCCTACTTTGCAAAACCCGGGAAGAAGATCGATCTCTCGCACTGGCCGAGCAATGAGAGCGGCGGCTTTAATGGTGAAGAGGCTTCAGCCGCCGGTTCTTTTGAAGCACCGAGAGCGCCTCTCCAAGCTGCAGGAAGTGCTGTATGCGGGAGAACAGAGGGCTGTCCTGATTGTGCTGCAGGGCATGGACACGGCGGGCAAGGATGGGACGATTCGCCATATCTTCTCCGGGATCAATCCGCAGGGATGTGGTGTAACCGCCTTCAAGGTTCCGACGCCGCTCGAGAGCCGGCACGACTTTCTCTGGAGAGCACACAACGCGGCGCCACCGAGGGGGATGATCGGCATCTTCAACCGGTCTCACTACGAGGATGTGCTTTCGCCGCGGGTGCACAAGACGATCTCGCACAACACGGTGCGGCAGCGTTTCGAACAGATCAATCGCTTTGAGGAGTCGTTGCAGGAAGACGACGTGGTAATCCTCAAGTTCTTTTTGCACATCTCGCAGGGAGAGCAGACGAAGCGGCTGCAGGCTCGGCTGGACGACCCGGACAAGCACTGGAAGCTTTCCGAGGCGGACTTCCGTGAGCGAAAGTTCTGGTCAGCGTACGAGAAGGCCTACGAGGATCTGCTGGAGGCGACCAGCCAGAGCCATGCGCCGTGGTTTGTGATCCCCTCTGATCACAAGTGGTATCGGAACCTGGCTATCTCGAAGATCCTCGTAGGGGCGCTGGATGGCTTGAAGTTGAATTATCCCCAGCCGACCTTTGATGCCAGCGAGATAAAGCTGTAACGGCTAACGCGTGATCATGGCGACGGCTGCCGCGGCGGCGAGCATGCCGATGCCTTGACGGCGAGTGGGCCGCTCGTGCAACAGCCACGCGGCCAGCAGGATGGTCGACGCAGGATAGAGCGAGGCAAGGACGGAGGCTATGTCCAGTCGGCCCATCCGTGTGGAGGCCATGAAGAGCAGGTTGCCGCCGGTATCGAGGAGAGCGGGACCCATGGCCCAAAGAACTGCGCGCCGGGGAAGATAAAAGGGGGTGGGTGCGGGATCGGGCCTGGGGCGTCGCAGGGTCGTCAGGACAAGGATGGCGCAGGTTGTGGTGCTGCCGATGCGCACGGTCGTCATGGGCCAGAGGAGGCCGCCGCGGCTGGCCATCTTCATGGCGACGAAGTAGAGGCCAAAGCCGATGCCGGCGCCGATGGCGAAGGTCAGGGCGCGGCGGCTGGCTCCCGGAGCTGCATCGGAGGGTTCGGGACCGGCGGCGATAAGCCAGATCGCGAGGCCGGCTAGGGCGAATCCAAGCAGGCGCAGGGTGCCCGGAAGACCTTCGGTTACGAATGAGACGGCGGCCGGGATCCCGGCGGCAAGAAGTCCGCTAAGGGCTGCTGCGGCCCCCATGGCTTCACCAGAGAGGGCGACGTAGAACGTCGTCAGGGAGAGGGCAGCGAGCAGGCCAGCGATAAGACCCCAGCCGAGGTCGGTGTTCGATGGGCGAGTGCCACCCCAGTTGAGAGAGAGCAGGAGGAGGATCGAGAGGCTAACCGTGTGGCTGAGCAGAACGACGCGAAAGGCTGACCGCATGCTGCCGCTGGCGGCCTTGACGGCGACGCCGCCCGAGAAATCTCCTCCGCCCCAGATGACGGCTGACGCGAGCGCCATGGCGGCGTTCGCCCTGAAAAAGAGTTGCATGCCGAGGGAGCGGGGCTGCTTACTGCGCCGCGCGCACAGCGGGTGGACGGGTGTCGGCGGCGGTGGGGTAGTAGCCGTCTTTCGCGATCGCAGTTAGGCCGGGGCGAAGGACGCGCACGTCGAGCTTGCGGTACTTGCCGTCAATAAAGGGCTCACGGGTGTAGTAGCCGACGGTGTACTGGGTGCGGACCTCTTCGGTGATCTTGGCGAAGCTGGCTTCGATGCCCTTCTGGCGGAACTCGGGATCAGTCTGGCCGCCGGTCGCCTGGGTGTAGACGGGGAGGACGTTGTCGCGCATCTCGAAGGGGAGGTGGATTCGATCGACGAATCCTGTGCCCGGGATGTGAGGAAGGTCGTGGATGAGGGTGGCGTAGACGGCGATCTTATTGGTATTCAGGTACTTGATGACGTCTTTACTTTTTGCCACGCTGCCATACTCCTTGCCGTCGCTGATCACGTACACGATGCGACGACGATCTTTACCGGAGCGGGTAGTGGCTTTGGCGGCCTCAAGGATAGCGTCGTTGAGAGTGTGGACGTCTTTGGGCACGTTGATGGTGTTACTCATGCTGGTGCCGTGGCGCGAGTTGGTATTGGGATCGATGTATTGCTGCGCGCCACTGTTGACGTTGATGTTGTTCGAGAGCGGACCGGAGTCGTAATAGACGGGTTCGCGGCCGGCACCTTTGGACTGTTCGAGCACGGCGGTAAGGCGAGGGCTCTGGGCGGCGGTGAAGTCGGTACGCATCTGGGGGCCGTTGTTGTAGGTGAAGACGGCGACCTCGTCGTAGGGGGTGAAGGCACCCTGGAGCGCTGCGAGGGAGTTATTTATCTTCTTCATCGTGTCGAAGGTGACCGACTGATCGATGACGAGAGCGACGGAGAGAGGAAAGGGGTCGACGGTGAAGAGATCGATCTTCTGGCGCAGGCCATTCTCGAAGACGCGCACGTCGCGCCAGGTAAGGCCTGGGACGAGACGACCCTTGGAATCCTTGACCGTGAACGGGACCTGGACGAAGTTGGTCTGGGTACGGATGGTGAAGACTTTGGCGCCCTGACCGGCAGCCGGTAGCTCTGGCGGAGGGCCATCGTCGGGGTGGGTCTGATTTGTATCCAGGGGGGCCGCGGCGGGCAGCGCGGTGCCGGGCGCCTGCTGATCGGCAGTGCTGTCTGGGCTAGTTGACTGCGGGGTTGTACCCTTGCCGGGAGCGACACCCGTGGTGGGCAGAGCGGCCTGCGGACGCGGGGCGTCGGGAATTGTCTGCTGCTGCTGCGGGCCATCTGGAAGCTGGGCCTGCTGCGCCTGCCCCAGCATGAACATCCCCAATGCACCTACCCATACGCTATGCCTTGCCAAGAGAGCCCCCGCTAACCATTTCTTTGGGCGAAAATTCCGTAACTGTCAGCTTACCAGTGAAGTTCGGCAGCCGGCAGCAGGCCAGCTAAAAGCAGCCGGCCACGCGCTACGTATTGGACGCGGCGAGCTTATCTTATGTTGCGCCACGGAGTGGATGCGCACGGGAGTGGCTGGGAGCAGCGCCGCCGGAGAAGTCTCATCTGAGATGGCTGTCCGGGCGAGGTTCCGAGGCTGACCTGAAGGGCACTGCTTCCGTCTAAGCCCTATGCGTTCCCTTGCCCTCTCTCCTGCCGTGTGTCTCGCGCTGAGCCCCGTTCTTGCAGCCTGCGCTGCCATGGCGCAGGAGGCTCCCACCCCGGGTGGACCGCCGCCTGCCAGCACGGCTGCTCCGCAGGAGGTCCAGCAGATGGACACGCAGACGTTGAAGGTGAACGTGAACCTGGTGAACGTCTACTTCTCCGTCCGGGATAAGAATGGTTTTATTACCAATCTGCATAAGGATGACTGCAGCATCTACGAGGACAAGGAGCTGCAGAAGACGAAGAACTTCACGCAGGAGAAGAATCTGCCGCTGACGATCGGTATTCTTCTAGATACGAGCGGATCGCAGCAGAACGTGCTGCCGCTGGAGCAGGAGGCGGGTGCGACGTTTCTGCGCAATGTGCTCACGCCGAAGGATGAGGCGTTTCTGATCTCGTTCGACATCAATGTTGACCTCCTATCGGACTATACGAACTCGCCGCGCGAGATCAAACGGTCGATCGATAAGGCGAGCATCAATACCGGCGCGGGGACGGGGTCTGTGACGGGCAATGGCACTGCACGGGGCACGTTGCTGTACGACGCGGTATACCTGGCGGCGCATGACAAGCTGCGGCAAGAGGCGGGCCGCAAGATCCTGGTGATGCTGACGGATGGCGGCGACCAGGGATCGCAGGAGACATTGAAGACGGCGACCGAGGCGGCGCAGAAGGCGAATGCGATCGTTTACGTGATTATGATTGCCGACCGGGGATTCTACAGTGGCATGTCGATCGGCTACACGGGCGACCGGGATATGGAGAAGCTGGCCACGGACACGGGGGGACGTGTGATCAATGTGGGGAACAACGGCAAGAAGCTGGAGGAGGCGTTCAACCAGATCCAGGACGAGCTCCGGACGCAGTATCTGGCGAGCTATACGCCGACAAACCTGAAGCTGGACGGAAGCTTCCGCAAGCTTGAGATTACGTGCGGGAAGGGTCTAAAGGTACAAACTCGAAAGGGATACTACGCCTTGTCCGAAAGCGCCGGTAACGACTAGATCTCGCGCGCCTCCCTATGCTGAACCCAGATAGGTGGATCGAGAGTTCCACCGTTTGTACGGACGGCGCCATGGCCGCCGCTGATTGCATGATATTGCATGATTGAGGCGTGAGGTTAGGATCTGATGGAGTCAGCGCTTCTGGTCTATTTAGCATAAATGTAGCTGCTACAAGAGTTTCAGCCTTGGCCGGGGTGAGCGATCCAGCAAATTGAATGCTTCTTGTACCTGCAAATTCTTGCACAATACAGGGCACCCATTCAGGTGCGCCTCGGCAGCTATAGAGTGAAATAGTTCATATATAGGTGCTTACGGCTAAAATCGAGGATGATGGGCTTTGGCCAGCTACCTGCATATGATATCTATGTGAGTTGAGAGACAATCACGACCTCGCACTACCGGGAGATTTAATGAATTTCAAGAAGTTCGCAGCAGTTCTCGTCATTGGCGTCACGTCTACCGTTGCAGCGTACGCGTCCCCTATCACGGGTCAATTCTCGATCGTTGGATCTTCAGTTACCGATTCAGGCACAACGCTGACGTTCCAGCCCAACACGATCAATGTGGGTGCAGCGAACACCCTTTATGGTTCCTTCCAGACCCTGTTGACCGCTGGTGAAGGCGGCACGATCACATCGCCGATCAACTACAGCAACTACGTTCCGAACAGCTCTGCGATCAACTTCGGTACCGGCAACTCGGTTGTGAGCTTCACGCTCGCGTCGCTGACTGAGATCACGAATGGCATCTTCGGCAACTTCACCGGAACGGGAACGATCCGGACCAATGTGGCCGGCTTTGATCCGACGGCGGCCAACCTATATTTCACGACACAGGGCAGCGGTGTGACGACGTTTTCGGCCACGGCTGTGACACCTTCGGCTGTTCCCGAGCCCTCCACGCTGACCTTGTTCGGTACGGGCATCCTCGGTCTGGCTGGCGTCATCAAGCGTCGCTTGATCGCGTAGCACACTTGTACTCGGGCTTGCCCTGAAGACGTATACGGCGGGATGAGGTCATAGCGAGTCCGCTATCCTCAGCCCGTCTTTTTTGCGTCCGGGCTCGCCCGAGAAAGATGCGAGTCTGAGCGAACAAATTGGGATGATCGTTGACGTGGTTGGCTGCCCAGCAAGAGAGTGCGTGAAACGCTCATTGGACCAGAGTTCTTACTCCCAGAGTTCTTACTCGAGGAGGGAATCGATGAATGAGTTGGAATCGAAGGGTAGGATGTCTTCCATCTTTTCGCCGATGCCCGCGTAAACGACCGGGAGTTTGAGCTCAGTGGCGATGGCGAGCACGATGCCGCCCTTGGCGGTGCCATCGAGCTTGGTTAGAACGATGCCGGTGACGCGAGAGGCTTCCGTGAAGAGGCGGGCCTGCTGAAGGCCGTTCTGGCCGGTGGTCGCGTCCATGACGAGAAGGGTATGGTGGGGTGCGCCCGGCACCAGCTTCTCCGCGGTCCGTCGCATTTTTTCGAGCTCTTTCATGAGGTCGGTCTTGGTATGGAGACGGCCGGCGGTGTCGACAATGAGGGTTTGTATACCCCGCGCCTTGGCGGCAGTGCAGGCGTCATAGAGCGCGGCGGAGGGATCGCCGCCCTGGCGGGTCTTGATGATGTCGACCCCGGAGCGCTGGGACCATATTTCCAGCTGCTCTATAGCTGCTGCTCGAAAGGTGTCGGCTGCACAGAGGAGAGTGGAGCGGCCCTGTGAGGTATACAGCGCGGCGAGCTTGCCGGAGGTGGTGGTTTTGCCGGTGCCGTTGACGCCGACCATCATGATGACTTCAAGGGTGGAGGATGGGTGGTGGACTGGACGGGCTACGCTGTCGAGAATCTGCTTGAGTTCCTGTTTGAGGAGCTGCTTGAGCTCGCCGCCACCGGAGATGCCGGTGCGGTAGGCGCGCTGACGAAGGTTTTCGAGGACGAGCGCGGTCGTGGCAGCGCCGATATCGGAGGCAAGGAGAACGGGCTCAAGATCCGCAATGGTGGACTCGTCCACCTCGCGAGTGAGGGCGACGACGGAGCTGATGGATTCAGTGAAGGTTTCGCGGGTGCGGGTGACCGCCTGCTTCATGCGGTCGAGAAAGGATCGGCGGACCGGCTCTTCGGGGGCACTTTCGGCGGCGGGTGCGGGGGCCGGTCGCTGGCCGAAGTTGAAGATGCCAGAGCGGCGCTGTTCGGGTTCCGGTGGTGCCTCTGAGGCGGGCTGTCGCGTGGGGGGCTGCTCGGGTTCGGCGGGAATTTCGGTGGGTTTATCGCGCTTGCCGAAGAGGTTGAAGGACATGTCCCCAGTTTAGTCGAGCGGACTGGATGTGATCGAGAGAGCGCGGTGTTCTAGGTTGAGGTACGCGAGGTGAAGTGATGGCGACCTTCGACGACAGTGCCGCGGAGTGTGTATCTGCAGACGACCTACTGGCCGGATTGCGACTGGATCGATGGGGAGGTGAGGGAGCGGAACGTGGGGGAGCAGCCGCATGCGAGTGTGCAGAAGTTTTTTGTCCGCTTCTCCGGCCATAGAGAGAAGGAGCTAGGCGTCCGAGTATTTCCTGAGGAACGTGTGCAGACATCCGTGATTCATTACCGAATCGCAGATGTGTGTGTGGTGCGCCGGCAGATAAGGATGCAGCCGATTGTGCGGACACCGCCATTACTGTGCATCGAGATACTCTCGCGCGATGACCGGATGAGCGAGATGCATGAGCGGGTGGATGACTATCGAGGAATGGAAGTAGAGGCGGTGTGGGTGGTGGATCCGCGCCGGAGGAAGGCATTTTTGCCGATGACGCAGGTGGGCTGAGAGCCGCGCAATGGTGCTCACAGTCACGGGGCTGGAGGTTGAAGTTCCATTGGCAGATGTGTTTGCGGATATAGACGAGATGGAGCTGTAGGCGTAAGACGGCGCTATTCATCTCGTCCGGGACGGGACATCAGGTCCCGGATAGCCTCGCGTGGGCTCTTATTACCGTGGAGGATGGCGTTCACCTGCTGTGTGATCGGCATCTCGACATCGTAGCGGGCCGCGAGCTGGAGGGCGGCACCGGTGCTGCGGATGCCCTCGGCGACTTTGCCGTGCATGCCGGCGAGGACATCTGGGAGGTGGCGGCCGCGGCCGAGTTCAATGCCGACGGAGCGATTGCGCGAGAGAGAACCGGTACAGGTGAGGACGAGGTCACCGAGGCCAGCGAGGCCGGAGAGGGTCTGGCGGTGTCCACCGCAAGCAATGGCAAGACGGGTGATCTCGGCGATGCCCCGGGTGATCAGGGCGGCAGCAGAGTTGTGTCCGAGATTAAGGCCGTGGACCACTCCGGCGGCGAGTGCGATCACATTTTTGAGCGCACCGCCGAGTTCTACGCCGGCGACATCATCGTTGGTGTAGATGCGGAGTGTCGGTGAGGAGAACTCGCGCTGGATGGTCTGGGCGAGGGGGGCCTGGGATGCTGCGGCGACGATCGCGGTAGGGATGCCGGCTGCTACCTCCTGCGCGAAGGACGGGCCGCTGAGCACGGCGCACCGATTGGCGGTGATGGCGGCGATGACCTGCGACATGCGGAGGTTGGTGCTCTCTTCAAGGCCCTTGGAGGCGCTGAGGATGATCTGATCACGCGTGAGCAGGGGAGCGATCTCCTTGATGATGCTGCGAAGATGCTGCGACGGCGTGACGCAGAGGAGGATGTTGGCCTCAAAGATGGCGGCGGGGAGGTCGGGGGTGACGTCGATGCCAGCGGGCAGGGTAAAGCCGGGGAGATAGGGCAGGTTCTCGCCAAGGTCGTTGAGCTGTTCGGCAAGGGCGGTGGAGTGGGACCAGAGGATGATCTCATGACCACCGCGTCGGGCGAGCGAGATGGCGAGCGCGGTCCCCCAGGCCCCGGCTCCAAGGACGGCAATACGACTCAAGCTACGGCCTTTCGGCGGCCGAAGCGGTTTTCCGTGCCGGAGAGAAGGCGGCGGATGTTGGCGTGGTGTTTCGCGATGATGAGGAGAGGGATGAAAAGAAGACCAAAGATGACGGCGGGAGTTCGTTCTGGGACGAAGTAGAAGGCGAAGATCGGGAACGATGCCGCGGCCAAGATGGAGGCGAGAGAGACGTAGCGGGTAAGGGCAACGACGAGGAGGAAGACGAGGAGTGTGGCGACGGCGGAGGGCCAGGTGAGCGCAAGGAAGGCACCGAGCCCACTGGCGACGCCTTTGCCGCCGCGAAAGCCGAGCCATACGGGGAAGATGTGGCCGAGAATGGCAGCTACCGCGGCGATGACGGCGAGACCGAAGGTATTGGGAGCGAGGTGGCGGGCGATGATGACGGCGAGGAAGGCTTTGCCAAGGTCAAGGAGAAGGGTGGCAATGCCGAGACCTTTGGCGCCGGAGCGGACGACGTTGGTGGCGCCGATGTTTCCGCTACCGATCGAGCGGATGTCCTGCTTGCGAAAGGTACGGACGAGCAGATAGCCGAAGGGGATGGAGCCCAGAAGATAGGCGATCGCAATGGTGAAAAGCCAGAGGGTCATGGTTGCAGAGATGAGTTTAGCAAGGGATCCTGTCGGCAGAGCGAAGATCAAGGGTTTTCGCGCGAAAGACACGCCGGTGCGCGGCAGAAAAGGCAAGGCAGGGCAGGCGCAGAGCCCGGGAGAGAAGGCGGATGTGCACCCCGGATGCCTGGCCGTTCTAGAGAAGCTTGCGGCGAACCATCTCGAGCGCGTGCTGGGTCGCCCACAGGCGGACGCGATCGCGATCGCCGGGGATGTTGATTTGCTTGATGTCGGTCCCAGTGCCATTGGCGAGGCCGATATAGACGAGGCCGATAGGTTTCTTTTCGTCGGGGCCCGGAGGTCCGCCGCCGGGACCGGCGAGACCGGTGATGGAGATGCCGAAGGAGGCTTCGGTGCGTTTGCGGATGCCTTCAGCGAGAGAGCGGGCGACCTCGGGACTGACCGAGCCGGCGGAGGCGATGAGTTCCTTGGGGACGTCGGCGAACTCGGTCTTGAGCTCGGTGGTGTAGACGATGGCTCCACCGAGAAAGGTGCCCGAGCTGTTGGGGATTGCGGTGAGGCGATGCGAGAGGAGACCACCGGTGCAGCTTTCCGCGGCGGCAAGCGAGAGGTGACGCATGCCGAGCATCAGGTGGACGATTTCGGGAAGGGACTCGCCACGGGCGGAGAAGATGTCGTCGCCCATCTCGCGCTCGATCCGGTCAGCCAGCTCATCGACCCTCGCCTGTGCTTCGGCCTGTGTCGGTTTGGAGCAGACGAAGTGAAGCTGGATTTCGCCGGAGCCGGCGAGGATGGTGGTCTCGATGTCGTTGTACTCGTTGTAGATGGGAGCGGTACGGGCGTCGACCTGCGACTCGGGGATGAGGGCCATGCGAAGGAGGCGGCGAGCGAGATGATTGGCGGGAAGCGTGGCAGCCAGGCGAGGCCGGACCTCTTCCGTGAAGACGGTCTTGAGCTCGGACGGCGGGCCCGGAAGGAGGATAGCGATCCTGGATTTGCCTTCGAAGGTGGCTTCGAGGAACTGACCGGCGGCGCTGCCCGTGCGATTCGGCAGGACCACAGCACCCTCGATGACGTCGGCCTGCTTGAGATTGTTGGGAGGCATGGCGATGCCGCGGTCGGCGAACCGCTTCCCGAGCCCCGCGAGGAGGGTTTCGCTACGATGCAGCGCCAAGCCAAGGGCGGACGCCACTGCTTCGCGGGTGAGGTCGTCCTCGGTGGGTCCGAGGCCACCCGAGAAGAGGACGAGGTCGGCGCGGGAGAGAGCGATGCGGGCGGCGGAGGTGAGGTGGTCGAGCGAGTCGCCGACGATGGTCTTGAAGGCGACTTCGACGCCGAGGTCGTTGAGTTGTTGCGTGAGGTAGAGGGAGTTGGTGTCCTGCCGGTGTGGGGTGAGCATCTCGGAGCCGGCGGCGATGATTTCAGCGATCATAGTGTGTCCCGGTTGGATGATGTGCGCGATGGTGAGGGTTCCCTCCCCCTACTTGTTAGGCAAAGGTATAAACATACTTGGCTAACCAATGCGTAACCAAGTACAGAGTCGAGCAGTAGCCAGCGGTATCGCTCTGGTGGTTCTATGTCATTTCTCCACCGGCGCTGTCGCAGAAGACAAGAACATCGCCTCGTCCGGGGTAAATTCCGCAAAAAGCAGTTCTATGCTCAACCATGAAAATATCAAAGTAGTGAACCTCGTAAATCAGAGTCAAGTTCCTGGTTTTGGAGTTGATGGCGTTGATCGCATCTTGGTTCGCGTTGAAGGTGATGAACTGGGCGGCATCGTTCACGCCGGGAGCGATAGTAAAGCTGGCCTGATTCGACAGAGGCTGACCCAAAACCCAAAAACTAATCCGCTTTGAGGTTGAGAGATTTTGCTTGTGATGGTTCTCTGGAAGGACGAGAGGAGAGCCGGTCTATGGGCAAGAAGGGACACAGCGAAG
>JAABUZ0100007953.1_pt1 | contig 12648 bp, 10 predicted proteins | sample 5562091 | NCBI WGS metagenome assembly JAABUZ01 (sample SAMN12813069, study PRJNA571459) | rock metagenome | isolation source: Antarctica rocks | place: Antarctica: Victoria Land, Linnaeus Terrace sud | collected 2015-12-21 | reverse complement strand
GGAGAAACCGAGCGTCGGGATCGCCAGCGCGATCATCGGCGGGCTGACCACACCCAGGAACTTGGATACCGGGGTGATCGCGTTCATCCCCGCGCCGGGCAGCGACGGGTCGATCCGCAGGTAGACGATCGGCTTGAGGTCAAGCAGCCAGGCCCACGGATAGGAGGCGATCCCCTGCGGGCCGTTGGGGCTGACCTGCTCGGCGGCGTAGGCGATCATGTGAGCGACGTGTTCGAACGGGCCGCCGGTGATCAGGTGTCCGGCCGCATCGTCGTAGGGGGTCGTGATCAGGTCCATGATCCCGAGCAGGCCGAGGAACACCCCCGTGGCGGTGAAGCCGGTGATGAGCAGACGCCGCAGTCCCGCTCCCAACCGCCAGTCCGCGGGCAGACCGGGATCCCGCGCGCAGGCGATGATCCGCCCGAGCTCGATCAGCACGAGCACGGCCAGCACGTAGGGGGCGACGAGCTTGAACGCGGCGCCCACCGCGAGCGCGAGCCCGGCGAGCAATGCGCGCCCCCGCAGGTAGTGGGCCAGAGCCCAGATCATCATCGCCACGGCGTAGATATCGAGCGTCCCGATGCGCCCGTGGACCAGCAGCAGATTGTCGCTGGCCATCAGCGTGCTGGCGCCGAGCGCCGCCCAGCGCCCGCCCCCGGCCGCGCGGACGAGGGCGAACATGCCCAGGATCGCGATCGAGCCGAAGATCAGGCTTCCGATCCTCCACGCGAACGGCCCGTCCCCGAACAGCTCGATCGCTGCGGCCATGATCAGCTTGGCCAGCTGGGGATGCTCGGCGTTGGGATCGCTGCCCAGCGGGGACAGAGCGTAATGCGTGCCCGCCGGGGGATGGATGCCGGCGATCACCCGTGCGGCGTTGACGTAGTAGGCCTCGTCGAAGATCAGCGTGTGCTGACCGGCCTGGGTGCACGGGTTCTGGCAGGGCTCGTCGAGCAGGGCGCTGCGCGCGCCCAGCGACAACACCGAGACCACCGCCAGCAGCACAAGCGGCAGGCGGGCACGATGGCGCGGGGAGCGGATCATGGCCGGGGCGACGGTACACATACACTGCCCCCAGCGTGGACTTCGAGAAGTGGCAGGCCCTGGGCAACGACTATCTGATCCTCGAGCGCGCGGCGCTTGACTTCGCGCTGACTCCCGCCCGGGTCCGTGCGCTGTGCGCCGGGCACACCGGGGTGTTCGCCGACGGCATCCTGCTGCTCTCGCCGCCCGATGCCCCCGGCTTCGTCGCCCGGCTTCAGATCTTCAACCCTGACGGCTCCGAAGCCGAGCTGTCGGGCAACGGCGCGCGCGAGGCGGTCCTGTATCTGCGACGCCGCGGCTGGACCGATCAGGACCACTTCCGCATCCAGACCGCGGCCGGTGACATCCATCCGCAGATCACCTCGGCCACCACCTGCCGCCTGGCCATCGGCCGGGTGCGCCTGCAGAGCCCGGACTACCCGGCCGGGGCGCCGGACGGCGCCGGGCAGCTGACCGCCGCGGAACGCTCCTGGAGCTTTCAGCATGTGCAGGTCGGCAATCCCCAATGCACGATCCGTGTCGCCGACGAGGCGGCGCTGGCTGCCCTGGACCTGGGGGCGATCGGGCCGGGCATCGAGCACCACGAGCTGTTTCCGCAGCGCACCAATGTCTCCTGGTTCGCGCCGCTGGCGCCGGACCGGATCCGGGCCCGGATCTTCGAGCGCGGCGTGGGGGAGACCTCGGCGAGTGGGACCGGAGCCTGCGGCGCGGCCGTCGCCCACGTCCTGGGCGGTGGCGACTCGCCGGTCACCGTCCTGCTGGACGGCGGGGAGCTCGCGGTCACCGTCGACGAGGATCTTCACGTTACCCTCACCGGCTGGGCGGTTCCGGTCTTCCGCGGAACGCTCAGCGATGAGTTCGTCAAGGAGCTAGATGAGACCGAGTAGACGCCTGGCGCAGATTGCGCCCTACCTGTTCGCCGAGCTCGAACGCAAGGTCGCGGCCAAGCGCGCGGCCGGGGTGGACGTGATCAGCCTCGGCATCGGCGATCCCGACACTCCGACCTACGCCCCGATCATCGCTGCCGCTCAGCGGGCGCTCGCTGACCCGAGCACCCACACCTACCCGTCAAACCGGGGCCTGGCCGCCTTCCGCGAGGCCGTCGCCGGCTTCTATGACCGCCGTTTCGGAGTTACCCTGGACCCCGAGACCGAGGTGATGCCGGCGATCGGCGCCAAGGAGTGCATCTTCAACCTCAACCTCGCCTTTCTGGATCCCGGCGACGTCGCGCTGGCCTCCGATCCCGGCTATCCCGTGTATACGGGAGGGCCGCTGCTGGCCGGGGGCGAGCCCTACCTGATGGGCCTGGATCCCGGCCGGGGCTTCGCTCCGGACTTCGCCGCGATCCCGGAGCAGACCCTGCAGCGTGCGCGGCTGATGTTCATCAACTACCCCAACAACCCGACCGGGGCGATCCTCCCTGACGGGCTGTTCGAGTCCGCGATCGAGCTCGCCCGTGCCCACGACGTGCTGATCGTCCATGACAACGCCTACAGCGAGACGACCTTCGACGGTTACGTCGCCCCGTCGTTTCTGGGCACCCCGGGCGCCAAGCAGGCCGGCGTCGAGGTCTTCTCGCTCTCCAAGGGCTACAACATGACCGGCTGGCGATGTGCGGCGATCGTCGGCAACGCCGAGGCGATCGCGCAGTACTGGCGGTTGAAGTCCAACATCGACTCGGGCCTGTTCGAGGCTGTCCAGCGCGCCGGAGTGGCCGCGCTGGACCCGGCGGTCGACGCCGAGGTCCGCGCGATGAACGCGGTGTACCAGCGCCGGCGCGACCTCGTCTGCGACGCGCTGGCCGCAGCCGGCGTGTCAGTCACCCCGCCCCGGGGGACGATCTATGTATGGGCGCCGGTGCCCAACGGGTTCGCGGACGCGGCGACGTACTGCGAGCACGTCCTGGAGCAGGCCGCCGTCGCCATCTCACCGGGCGGCGCCTACGGACCCCACGGCGAAGGGTTCTTCCGGATCTCGCTCACCACGCCCGACGACCGGCTGCTCGAGGCCGTTCAGCGCCTCTCCCGGCTCTGAGGCCGGAACGCGCCTGCCCGCGAGCTCGGGCCGCGGCTACCATTGTCTGCAGTGCCAGACACGCCGACCCCGTCGCGGCCGCAGCCGTCGCGCGACGGCCGCCAACCGCGGGCCGCGGGCCGTGCCCGCCAGCGCGCGCTGATGATCGCCGCTGTGCCCGCCGGCGCGGAGGAACATCTGGACGAGCTCTCAGAGCTGCTGCGGACCGCCGGCGTGGCCGCTGCGGGGAAGATGGTGCAGCGGCGGGAGACACCGCATCCCAACAGCTACCTGGGCCCGGGCAAGCTCGACGAGCTCAAGGCGGCGATCGCCGCGCAGGACGCCAACCTGGTCGCCTGCGACGATGAGCTCTCCCCCCGCCAGGAGCGCAACCTCGAGGCGGCGATCGGCGTGCCGGTGGTCGACCGGACCGCGATCATCCTGGACATCTTCGCCGACCACGCGCACAGCGCCGACGGCAAGCTGCAGGTCGAGCTCGCCCAGCTGGAGTACAACCTGGCGCGCATGCGCGGGCTGTGGTCACACCTGGAGCGCCTCGGCGGCGGGATCGGTACCCGGGGTCCGGGTGAGACCCAGATCGAGACCGACCGGCGGCTGGCGCGCGATCGGATCGCCGCGCTCAAGCGCCGCCTGGCTCACGTCCGCGCCACACGATCGGTGATGCGCGCCGAGCGCGAGCGCGCGCAGATGCCCCAGGTCGCCCTGGCCGGCTACACCAACGCGGGGAAGTCGACGCTGCTCAACGCGCTCACCGGAGCCACCGTTCCCGTCCGCGACCGGCTCTTTCACACGCTGGATCCAACCACCCGGGTGATGCGCGCCGGCGGGCGCGACTACCTGCTGACCGACACGGTCGGCTTCATCCGCAAGCTGCCCCACCAGCTCGTCGATGCCTTTGGGGCTACGCTGGAGGAGACGCGCCGGGCCGACCTCGTGCTGCACGTCGTGGACGCGTCGGCGTCCGAGGAGGAGCTGACCGCGATGGTCCGGGCGGTCGAGGATGTCCTGGCGGAGATCGCCGCTGACGAGGCCCCGCGCCTGCTCGTGCTCGCCAAGGCCGATCAGCTCGACGCCGAGCGCCGCGCCGAGCTCTCATACCGTCACCCCGAGGCGGCGCTCGTGTCGGCGTCCAGCGGCGAGGGAATCGCCGAGCTGATCGAGCGCATCACCAGCGAGTTCGAGCGCCGGCTGTCGGCGTTCGAGTTGCTGCTGCCCTATGACGAGGGTGGTCGGCTGGCCGAGCTGCACGAGCTCGCCGGTGATCTCGAGCGGGAGGACACGCCCGATGGGGTCCGCGTGATGGTGCGGCTACCGGCCCCGATCGGCGCCCGCTTCGCCCCGTTCGTGCTCGATCCCAAGCCCGCCGCGGGATGAGCCTGCGCTTCGCGCGCCTGGATCCGCGAGCGCGACTGCCGACCCGGGCGCACCCGGGGGATGCCGGGCTGGATCTCTGCGCGTTGCAGGCGGTCACCCTGGCGCCGGGCGCGCGCGCATCCGTGCCCACCGGCCTCGCGGTGCAGATCCCGGACGGTCAGGCCGGGCTGGTGCTGCCGCGCTCGGGGCTGGCCGCGCGGTACGGGGTGACGCTTATCAACGCTCCGGGCTTGATCGATTCCGGCTATCGCGGCGAACTGCGGGTGCTGCTGCTCAACACCGATCCGCAGACCCCGTTCGCCGTCCAGGCCGGAGATCGGATCGCCCAGCTGGTGCTCGTGGTGATCGAGTTGCCCGAGCCGATCGAGGTCGGATCGCTCACCGACAGTGCGCGCGGCGTGAGCGGGTTCGGATCCAGCGGCGTGCGCTGAGCGTGAGCGCTCAGGACCCCGGCGGGATGACCCCGTGGGTCTCCAGGAAGGTCCGCGCGACGACGTTGGGATCCTCGCCGGCCACATCGACAGCCTGATTGAGATCGCGCATCACGTCGGTGCTCAGCAGGGCACTGACCCGATCCACGGTGGCACCGAACGCGGGCCCCTCGGCGGCCAGCGCCTTCTCGGACACGACGGGCACGGCGTTACCCCAGCCGAAGGTGTTGCGGGGATCGGCGAGGACGGCGTAGTTGCCCGCGGCCAGCTGCCCGTCGGTGGTGTTGACGTCGGCCACCTGGATGGTGCCCTCGTTCAGGGCCGTGTACTGATCACCGATCCCCAGGCTCTTGAAGCTGCGCACGCGGAATCCGTACCCTCGCTGGAGATCTGACAGGCCCGGGCTGAGCTGCTGGAACTCCGGCGGTCCGCCGACGACCATCGTCGACGCCACGTGGACGAGATCGTGGACTGAGGCGAGGTGGTTTGCCTGGGCGTAGCCGACCGTCACGCCGAGCGCCGGCGTGTCGTTGAACGGCGTCGCGGTGAGCAGTCTGAGGCCGTGTGCGCCGGCGTAGCGCTGAGCGGCCGCGTACGCGGCCAGCTCGGTGCGAAAGCGGCGCCCGGTGTGCACGATCATCGTGTTGAACGTGTTGAGATACTCCGGATACATGTCCAGCGCGCCGGTTTGCAGGGCCGCCGTGGTGACGCTGGTCGGCCCGGTCTGGTTGAGCTGGACGGTGTAGCCCTGGGCCTCGAGGGCCAGCGTGTAGAGCTGACCCAGCAGTTCCTGCTCGGTGTAGTTCTTGTCGCCGATCGTCACCGGGGGCTTACCGGTTCCCGGCAGCGCCGTGGTTCCGGTGCCGTTGGTCGCCTGACTGGTCGTGCCCGGGGAGACGGTGCCGTCCTGCCGGTTGTCGTGGCCCGAGCCCGATGCTCCCGAGCCGCACCCGGCACAGGCGAGGGTGAGCAGCAGGAAGAGCAGGCCGGCGCCCCGGCGGGGGGTCGCACGGTGCAGGGACTCGCAGGCGCGCATCGGAAGGGCGCGGCTCATGCTAGGCCGCTCACAGGCCGGCCGCGTGCCGGGCCTCGGCATGCGCGGCGTTCTCGCGGGTGTCATCGAGCGCCGCCAGCGGCGTGGGCAGCCCGGTCGCGGTGGCGATCAGCCAGTCGGCGAACCAGACGTTCTTGGGCAGCAGCGGCCCGTGGAGATAGGTGCCGATCACGTTGCCGCGGCGGACCCCCTCGCCACCGGTGCGCCCGTCGTTTCCGTGGCCCTTGAGCACCCGCCCAAACGCGCGCTCGGCAGGTCCGAGCGTCGTGCGCCCGCCATGGTTCTCAAACCCGGCCAGCACCCGCGGGTGTCCGGGCTCGAGCTCGACCTCGATCGCCACGTTGCCGATCAGCCGCGGACCCTCGGAGCGGACGGTGACCAGGTCAACGAGCCCGGCCCCGGGCAGATGTTGATCGCCGAGCTCGTAGGAGTGCCCGAGCAGCTGATAACCGCCACAAACCCCCAGGACGATCGCGCCGCGGGCTGCGGCCTCGGCGAGCTGTTCGCGCTTGGTCGCACGCAGGTCCCCCGCGCACAGCGCCTGGTCGCGGTCCTGGCCGCCGCCCATGTAGTACAGGTCGGCGCCTTCGGGGTCCAAGCGGTCGCCCACCTCGCAGGCGATCAGCTCGAATCCGATCCCTCGCCACCGGCAGCGCTGCTCCAGCAGCCGCAGGTTGCCGCGATCGGCATAGATGTTCATCATTGCCGGGTACAGCGCACAGATCCGCAGGCGGGCGTCAGACACCGAGGATCACCACCCGGCTGCCGACATGATCATCGGTGGGGGCGATCTCCTCGCGCCGCCATGCCCGCAGGCCCGCGCGGGCCGCCTCATCCTCGAGCGCCTCGGCGCTGACCGCATCGAGCCTGATCCGGTCGGACTGCTGGTGATGCTCGCCCGCCGCGCCGACCGTCTCGCGCTCGCGCTCCAGCCAGAACCCGTCCGCGTCGGCCCGCACGGCCGTCGGCCGGCTGGAGTACACGACTCCGTCGCGCTCGCACACGTCGGGCAGCGGGCCAATCGCTCCGGCCGCGAGCTCGAACGGTTCGAGCTGCTCGGCGATCGCGATCGCAACCCGGCCGCCGGGTTTGGTGTGCGCCCGCGCGCGGGCGAGAAACGCGGCCCGGCCGGCGGCGCCTCCGAGTAGCTGCACGGTCTGCATCGGCACCAGCACCAGCCCGTAGCGCCGGTCCAGCGTGAACGATCGTGCGTCAGCACAGACGGTGCTGACCGGCAGCCCGGCCGCCCGGCGGCCCAGCTCGGCAAGCAGACCGCAGTCCGCGTCCAGGGCGGTGACCTCGTGACCGCCGCGCGCGAGCTCGAGCGTGACCCGGCCCGTGCCCGCGCCGACGTCGAGGATCGGACCGGTGCCGGCGGCGGCGAGCCGGCGCCAGAGCGGAAGGTCAGCGCAGTAGCCGCCGCACTCGAGGTCATGCCAGACGACGCTCATCGCAGCACCGCGGGTGAGGCTGACCAGAACCGCCCCACGTGCCCGCGCCGCGCGAGCTCGTCGTGCAGCTCCAGCAGGGCGGTGTAGGTGGGCAGCGCGTACAGACGTCCGCATCCCACGGCGCTGACCGCTGCGTCCAGCGCCGACGCCAGCTCGGGCACGACGTGCAGCCGCTCAGTCGCCACCCCAGCGTACTTGAGGCGAACCGCGAGCTCGGCCGCCCGGGTGCCGGCACAGGTCACCCGGCGCACACGCCCGGCCAGCAGCTCCAGATCGGCGTCCCAGATCCAGGACACGTCACGACCGTCGGCGGTCCGGTCGTTGAGGATCCCGAGCACGTCGAGCTCCCCGGGCTCCAGCGCGAGCGTACGGACCACCTCGTTGGCCCCGGCCGGATTCTTGATCAGCAGCAGCGAGAGCTCCACCGCCCCGAGATCGATGCGCTGCGCGCGCCCGAACGCCGCGCTGACCGCTTCCAGGCCGGCCACGATGTCCGGCAGGCCGGCGCCCAGCTCCAGGCACAGCGCCGCCGCCGCGAGCGCGTTGTAGATGTTGTACAGGCCGGGCAGCGGCAGCGTGACCGCAGCGGTCCCGGCCGGGGTGCGCAGCTCGAAATGAGCCTCGCGGGTGCCGCGCAGCTGGATCGCCTCGGCGGCGACCGACGGCTCGGGCCGCTGGCGTCCGCAACGGGGGCAGCGGTAGCGACCGAGATGCCCGAGGTAGACGGCGTCATAGACGTACGCGGTCCCGCACCGGCGGCAGTGCTTGCTGTCAGATGCGTGCTGCATCTCGGCCGTGGCCACGGAGTCGTCCTGCACCCCGAAGTAGGTGACACCGGCGCGGTCGCGGCCGAGATCGGCGATCAGGGGGTCATCGGCGTTGAGGGCCAGACGCGTCGCCGGCAGCGCGGCGACCAGGACCGCCCAGCGTTCGGCGATCGTGTCCAGCTCGCCGTAACGGTCCAGCTGGTCGCGGAACAGATTCCCGAGCGCCATCGCGCGCGGGTGCAGTTCGGGCGCGACCCGGTCCAGCCAGAACTCGTCGATCTCGAACAGGCCGAGCTCGCCGCCGATCGCCGTCCCACGGCCGGCGGCATCGAGCAGGCTGGAGGCCACGCCACCGGCCATGTTGGCCCCCGCTCGGTTGTGAACGAGCTCGACGCCCGACCCCTGCAGCACCGACGCGACCATCGCCGCGGTGGTCGTCTTGCCGTTGGTGGCCGAGATCACCGCCGTCCCCAGACGCAGCCGTCCCGCCAGATGGGCGATCGCCTGCGGCTCCAGGCGGGTGAGCAGCTTGCCCGGCAGGCTGGTTCCGCCGCCACGGCCCGCGCGCCGGGCGATCTGGCCCACCGCGCGGGCGGCGAGCACCTTGACGTCGAGCGTGGCGGTCACGGGATCGCCGGGACCAGGGTTCGCACGGCCGCCGGCCGGGCCCGCACGGTGACGGGCAGCTGGGCGATCGGGTCACCGTCCGCGTACAGCGTGAACGGACGTGATGCGCTGATCGTCACCTCAGTGCTGCGCAGCACCTTGACGTGGGGCTGGCGCACGTGGGCTCCGTGGAACACGGTCGGCAGCAGCGCCAGGAACCGCCGGCGGGGGAAATCGCCGATCAGCACCACGTCGAGCAGCCCGTCCTGCAGCGAGGCGTCGGGGGCCAGCATCATCCCACCACCGTAGGCCCCCGAGTTGGCCGCCGCGACCGTGTACCCGGTGACGGTGTGCCGGCGGCCGTCATCGAGGGTGACCTGGAAGGTCGCGGGATGCCAGCGCCACAGCGCGCGCAGGGCGCCGTAGGCGTAGACGAGGTTGCCGCGCACGAGCCGCGTCTCGTTGGCGATCCGGTTGGCGACGGAGTCAAACCCGCAGCTGGCGATCCCGACGAAGGTGCGTCCGGCGACCTCACCGAGATCGAGCACCCGCGTGTTCCCGTCCCCCAGCACCGCACACGCCGGCACCGGCTGGAGCGGGATGCCGAGCACGCGGGCGAGATCGTTGCCGCGCCCCCCGGGCAGGATCCCGAGCACCCCTCCGGATTGGCTGAGCGCCCCGGCCACGGCTCCGACCAGGCCGTCACCACCGAAGGCGACCGCCGCCTCGCCGGCGCCGGCCGCCGCGCGCGCCAGCGCGCGGGCGTGCTCGAGGCTCTGGGTGAAGTCAGCATGGTGCTCGAGACCGTGACCGGTCAGCGCGGATCGCACGGCCGGCAGCGAGCGCCGGGCGCGACCGCCACCCGCCGACGGGTTGACGATCAGCGCGAGTCTCATGCCGTCACCAGGCTGGCCAGATCAGCGGCGATCGCCACCGGCGCGGGAGCGGTGGCGGCCGTCGCCTGCTCGCGGGTGCTGACTCCGCTGAGCACGATCGCGCCGTCGATCCCCGCCGCGTCCGCCCCGGCGAGATCGGAGTCCAGCCGGTCGCCGATCATCAGAGCGCGGCCCGGGCCAAGCCGATCCAGCGCGGTGGCGAAGATCAGCGGGTCAGGTTTGCCGACCACCCGGGCGGTGCGCTGCGTCGCGTACTCCAGGGCGGCGACGAGCGCCCCGGTGCCGGGCGATTGGCCGCCGGCCACCGGGAACGTCCGGTCGCGCCCGGCGGCGATCATCTGCGCGCCCGCCAGCACAGACTGGGTGGCGTCACGGAGCTCGGCGAAGGCGAACCCGTCATGGCCGGCGACGACAACCACGTCGGCGCTCGTCGCCTCGGCGGTCCCGTTGACGATCCGATGCCCGGACTCGGCCACGTGGCGGAAGATCGGGGGCGCGCCGATCACGAACGCGGTGCTGCCGGGCAGGCGGCCGGCGAGCTCGAACTGGATCGCCGCCCCGACGGTGACCACCTCCTCCAGCGACGCCTTGAGCCCCAGCCCCCAGAGCTTGCGCACGTACTCCTCGGGGGAATGGCGCGCGTCGTTGGTGATGAACGCGATCGTCTTGCCGGCCGCGCGCAATTCGTTCAGCGCTTCGGGGGATCCGGGGACGGCGGCGTCTCCGATCCAGACGCATCCGTCGAGGTCCACGAGGACATGGTCATAGCGAGAGAGCAGGGGGGAGAGGGGCATCGGCGAATGGGAGGTGGGGTGAGCCGGCGAGGTCCGTGGCTCCGACGGAGCACATCCAGCGCGAGTTGCGGTTCTGAAGCCGCCGCGCTGCTGATCTTGAGGCACGGGCACGTGACCAGGCCGGCACATTGCAGCAAATCCCGACCGGAGGCCCTGATCCGGTCGATCGCCCGATCCGACCGGGGGCGGGCGAAGCGATCCGCCGTCCGTCACAGCGGGAAGCTGCGAGCGATGGGCCTGCGTGGACCACCCCGCAAGATTTCCTGCAACCTCAGGCGCCGACCTCAACGCCGCGCAACTCGACCAATACCTGCTGAAGGCTGACTGACTGAACCTCTCGCAGTGCCAATTTGCAGGCGTTCTTCATGGCTGGACGCCGGCTCAAGCTCCACCCTCGGAGCCAGGACTTGAGCCGCGCGTCGCTATTGCACGAGTTTGAACACAAGAAATTGTCGCCAGAGCTAAAGCTTTGGCGACAATGTGCCGAGTAAGACGGCAGGCGAACGTGGCGCTCGGAGTCGAGTCCCAGCGCCACGCTGCCGATATTCGTTCCCTGTTGGCGTCCCCGAGAGGAGGCCGCGTGCATTACAGGGGTTTGTAAACACGCAGTGCGCGGAGGGTTCGTTTAGCGGCGGCCCTCCGCGTTTTTTTGCCTTGCTCCCCCTTGATCGGCCGCTGCTGCCAATCCTTTAGCTCGTCCAGCAAACCTGGACGGCCGGGGTTGAGGTTTTGCCTCGGGCTGCCGATGAAGCTGCAGATGAACTCCGATGCCACTGCCGTCGCGCCGGGACGTTCGCGGCGATCGCCGACGCTCGCTGTCGCCGCCGTGCAGCTGGGCGCGCTCGCAGCCGCCGTCGCGGTCATCGTCCTGACCGCCGGCACCGATCACTGGAGCCTGTGGCCGCTGCTGGTGATCGTCACGTTCACGATCGTCAGTGACCTCACCTACGTCGATACCGGCGTCAAGCTCGGGATCTCAGGAAGCGGGCTCGGGCTGGTGCTCGCGGCAGTTCTCCTCGGTGGTGGGCCGGGAGCGCTGGTCGGCGTGCTCTCGATCGCCATCACCTGGCCACGCACGCGTGAGTCCCTGCACGTCCTCCGTAACAACCTGGCCACCTTCGCCTGGTCCCCGCTGCTGGCCGGCCTGTTCTTCCATGCTGCAGCCGGCCTGGCGGGAGTGGGGAAGCACGCGTTCGGCTACTACCTGCTCGTGTTCGCCGCCTACATGATCTCGCTGACGGTGAACTTCATCGCCGTCGCCGGCTACACGTGCTATACCGAACGCGTATCGCTCGCTCAGAAGGGGCGCGAGGCGCTTGCGCCGCTGCTCTCCGCGCAGCTGTTCTCGGCCCTGCTGGCGATGGGCGCCGTCTACCTGGCGGTCCAGCTCGGCACGGTCGGCCTCGCGGTGCTCGGACTGATGTTCGTGATCTTCCAGTACCTCGTCGGCGAGCTGATGAAGTCCAAGCAGCGCAGCCAAGCCCTGCAGCGGGCCGCCACCACCGACGAGCTGACCGGGCTGGCCAACCGGGAGCGCTTCCGGGAGGTGGTCGAGGAGCGGATCGCCTCCGCCCAGCAGACGAACGGCACCTTCACGTTGATGCTCATGGATCTCGATCGCTTCAAGGAGATCAACGACACGCTCGGCCACCACTACGGGGATGTGCTGCTGCGCGATCTCGGGCCGCGGCTGGTCAAGGCGATCGGCAGCGCCGGCCTCGTCGCCCGCCTGGGCGGCGACGAGTTCGGGATCCTGCCCGCGCCGCGAACGCACACGACGTCGTTCATCGAGCGTGAGATCGGCCGGCTGATGACGTGCATCAGCGAGCCCTTTGCCGTAGACGAGCTCGCGCTCGAGGTGGGGGCGAGCATCGGCGTGGCCCGCTACCCCGAGGACGGAGCCGACTCCCACGCGCTGCTGCGCTGTGCGGACATCGCCATGTACGCGGCCAAGGAGGCCCAGGCCGACTTCAAGGTGTACACCGCGGAGCAGAATCAACACTCGGTGCGGCGGCTCAGCGTCCTCTCCGACATCCGGCACGCCCTTGCCTCCGACGAGATCGTCGTGCACTACCAGCCGATCGTCGACCTCGATGGCCTCCGCGTGACCGGGGCCGAGGGACTGGTCCGCTGGCAGCACCCCGAGCACGGGCTCGTCCCGCCGGCAGCGTTCGTGCAGACCGTTGAGCAGACCGGG
>JAABUZ0100007952.1_pt1 | contig 12648 bp, 14 predicted proteins | sample 5562091 | NCBI WGS metagenome assembly JAABUZ01 (sample SAMN12813069, study PRJNA571459) | rock metagenome | isolation source: Antarctica rocks | place: Antarctica: Victoria Land, Linnaeus Terrace sud | collected 2015-12-21 | reverse complement strand
ATCTTCCGGCTTCTGGTAGTTCACCAGCAACTTGTCGAGCACTTCTTTGTCGATTTCCATCGGTTCTTCTCAGTCTCTCTTTCTTCGTGAGAGAAAAACCGTTTACACAATCCTTTTTATACCCTCTTTCGTAGCGAGCCTCTTGTGCTTCTGCGTGATCTTCTCCCGCGTCTCTCTGGCCCAGAGGCGTGCGCCGGCAGTGCGTTCCACGGTTTGTGTCGCATCCTTCGCGGGCGATGCGCTGGGAGATCTGCATGCCGAGATCGAAAAACGTCTGCGATCCCATCGCCTTCCGGTGGTGAATGCCTGTGAAGCTGCCGCGCTGCGCTTATCCGCTGTTTCGACCCTGGTCATCTCAGGATGGCGGCACTCATATGCGAGCCTGCATGTGCCGTACCGTCTGTCGAATGATCTGCCGGTCTATCGCGGCCAGGTGCAGTTTACGCTGACCGATCCAGCGGGTTATGTGATTTGGACAGAGTCCTTTCACAAGACCTATTTCGGTCCCAGATTTGCCGAGCCGGACATTGCTCGTCAGCTGGCGAGAAAGATGAACCGGGTGTTGACCTCGCGCATGGCTGCTTCTTCCGTCGACAACGGAGAAGAAAGGATAAACCCCCGCGACAAACCGGACCGTTGCCGGGGATCGTTGACTCGGCCGTGATGGCAGCAGCAAGCTTCCCCAGGGGCGAGCCCCGGGAATCGAGTCCTGGCTTTGATCCTCCGACTCGGAGCAGTGCTCGTCCCCTAGATCGAGGAGAAGCCGCTTCCCCATCCGGCCGTCTCTTTTTGGGCGTATCGCTTCTATAACAGCGGAGGCAAAAGGAACGTGGTCCAGAATCCGTTGCCTGCCTATCTCGTGACGACGAGGCAGAGCGGCAAAGTCTTTACCAACGTCGGTGACGATCAGTTCTCCCTGTGCCGCGGCGGCACAGCCCCACAGGAAGCGTCCTTCGGCTTTACTGTTGGTTGTGCCCCCCGAAAGTGTTCTTGCCGAGTTCCAGATGGAGCCGGAGGGAGGGAATCCACACCGGTCCACGGTCTTGGTTATAAGCGGGATTCGAAACATGCTGGAGATCAAAGCTCACGAAGAATCCGGGAAACAAGCGCGCGCTGTAATAGGCTTCCGCAATGTACTCTGGCCCGTACTGCAAACGGCCATCCCCCAGCAAGAAGTCATGGCCTCCGCTCGCCAGATAAAGGGTATGGACGCCGGAGATGCCGCTGGCGGTCAGTTCCGCCCCCACGGTGTCGAAGCGTCGCCGCCATCGCTGGCCGGTACTGGAAATACCGCCCGTCGCCAGGCGATCGATCGCCGTGAAGGCGAAGCTCTCGGTCTTCCCATCATTCCACCCCAGCCGGGCGAAGAGGCCGATCTGATTCGCGATCTCCTGCTCTACGTTGAGGCCAAATCCATACTTGAGAGTTCCGTTGCGGCGCGTGGACGTGACATCGGGTACGCCGCCACTCCGTTCCGCCTCTTGGAGAGCCGCGGCGTAGTGGCCGGCATGAGCGTGGTTCTCGTAGTTCAGGAACCGGATCGTGCCGGCGTGTTTCCGGACCTGGTAGCGGTATTCTCCCTCGAACACATCCCCGCGATGGCGGAAGAGTCGACGGTCGAACCGGAGCCCATTGGCGACTCTAGGCATGGCGGCGCTCGCATAACGGAAAGACCAGTGGCGGGTGTGGAACTCCTGCATCCAACCCCAGGTGTAGCCGCGGACATCGGCTGGATAGTCCCAGGCCCCGTTGTACATGACGGCCCACCCCATGAATTGCGTCCTGGGATCGTGCGAATACCGGTTGTTGTCGAAGAAGTCGGTCAGCGTGAAGCGCCCGGCCGTAATGGTGTAGCGGTTCATCGGGCGATGCCCGGCCAGCTGATTTTCTTCGCTGTCAAAGGACTCCGTTTCAGCGCCGAATCCAAAATCGTGCGAGACGTACAGCCGAGCGACATACGGCTTGGGCGTGGCGGAGGCGACGCGCGGCAGCTCGCCATTCGAAGAATTCGCCAAGCCGTTCACACCGCTGAATCCTCGCCCTCCAGCAATTTCGGGATCGAAGTACAGGATCGTATTCTTCTCGAGCCGGAGCCCGAGGAAAAGCGTCGTGGTCAGCGACACATCCCGCTCCGTATAGTTCTGCAGGCTGAAGGGGCCGGCATAGGGCGAACGAAAGGTGCCGTGATATTGCCCAATGGACGTGGCCTGATAGAGCAGGTTCCAACGCTCCGGCGCCACTGGTTCCGCGCTTGTGGGTTTGTTCTCTTCCTGTCGCGGAATTTGGCCGCCTTGGGGCGGAGGATTCTGTGGTGGCTGTGGAGCGTCCTGTCCGGGGGCCTGCCTCGCCGATAGCAGGAGCACAAAAGCAAGCAGAGAAACGGGGGCGGCACACATCACTGCGAGACTGAACGGACGCAGACGCACGAGCACAACGCTTCTCCTGGTTCAAGGCACCCGACAGCGCCGCGACGCCGCCCGTGTTCAATCATGCTTCGGCCCTCGTGTATGAGTCATCACGGTCGAAAGCAGAGCGGCGACATGCTGGTCGGCCAGGGCGTAGTTGATGTGCTTGCCGCGCCGCTGCCTGACCACCAGATTCTCCGACCGAAGCACTCTCAGACGCTGTGAAATTGTGGCGAGTGTTTCCTCCTCCGCTACCGCCAGTTCCGTGACGCAAGCTTCCCCTCGGCTGAGCCGGAACAACAAGCGGAGGCGCTCCTGGTCCGCCAGGGCCCGCCAAAGACGTGCCGCCTGGTCGAGCGCCGCTTCCTCCGGTAAGGGCCGCACGGCCGCGTGGGTATGATCATCGGCCGAACACGAAGGGGCAGCTTCCACCGTTGCATCCAATCTGCACTCAGCATGACATTCACTTGCATGCCTACGCAAGTGAATAAGTGATGACAAAAGCGATCATAGCGGTCTCATGCCCTTGAGAGGGAGTTTGAAAAGGGTGGCTTTTATCCTAAGTAGGTGGACAAAAACTTTGTCACACGTTGCGAAGCCAGAATGCCGGGGAGAGGATGCCCGCTTTGCGCAGGGCTTCTTGTGGGCGGAGTGGGAGCACCCACTCGGTGGCCTCTTCGGCTAGCTTATCTATGCTGGCCGCTTGCCGATTGGCGGCAATGAGCCGTTTCAACTCCTTCCACAAGTGGTCCATGGCATTCAGTTCGGGCCATTGCTTGGGCAACCACACCAGTTCGATGCCGAGTTCCCCGGCCAAGCGCAACGTCTTCGTATCGGTATGAGCGGGGGCCCGGTCCAGCAAAAGCCAAATCGTGCGGGCCTTGGGGTAGTGACCCCGCAACTCCGACAGAAAGGTCCGGGCGTCAGCGCCCCCGGCGCTTTTGCGGCATAGCACGACGCGGTGTCCGGTCTGTATGTTGATGTTGATAGCGCCGAACAGCACGCGCTTGGCATTCCGTCCGGTCACGGGTACGACGGCCTGTGCCCCGATCCGCGACCAGGCGGCGCGCAAGGGCGGAAACAAACGCAGCAAAGTCCAGTCGGTGAATAGGAGCACGTCGCCCGGCTGTCTTCGTTTCAACCGACGGCGGATGCCCCTTTTTTCTGCCCGACATGGGCATCTCGTTCACAAAAGACATAGCGCGGGCGCTTCCAGCGCCAGCCGCCCTCGTGCAGGCGGCGGCGCAGCGTGCGTTCCGACACCGGGCAGCCACACTCTTCCTGGAGATAACTGGTCAATCAGGGTGCGGTCCAGGTCGTCGCGCGGTAGCCCAGGATGCGCGGGTCTTGGGCTAGCAGTTCCGCCAGCTTGGCATCGTCCAGTTCCTCCGCTTCGCGCGGTCTTCCCGCGCGTGGTCCATCGCGTAAGTCCTCCGGCTGATGTCGGCGCAAATAGATCTCCACCCAACGATGAATGCTGCGACGGCTGAAACGTAACGCCCGTGCGACGGAACTGATCGGATCGCCTTCGGCGACGCGCAGCACGGCCTGTACGCGCCGAAATAAGCGCACATCCGAGGTTCGTTTCAGCCGCGCGGCGAGTCGGCGCCGATCGTGGCCGGAAAAAGAGGTCTGCTCGGAGGAAACACGATCCGTCATGTGGTAGTGATGCCGCTCTACCCGCAGTGTGACAAAGTTTTTGTCCACCTACTTAGCAGATTGAACCCTTCTCGAACCGCTTACGATACCGACCTCACGGAGGCCGAATGGAAACAACTGGAACCGCTGGTTCCTCCCGCCAAAGCCGGTGGCCGTCCTCCCCGGCACAGTCGTCGCCAGATTCTCAACGCCATCTTCTATGCGGTGCGGAGCGGCAGTGCCGGGAAACTGTTGCCCCATGACCTTCCGCCCTGGCGCACGGTCTATCACTACTTCTGGTCTTGGCGCCGCACCGGGATTGGGCAGCGGATCCATGACAGGCTGCGAGAACGGGTGAGGGAAGCGGCCGGTCGAAACCCGAACCCGAGTGCGGCGATTCTCGACAGCCAATCCGTACGGACCAGGGAAGCAGGCGGCGGGCGTGGCTTCGACGCTGGGAAGAAGATCCGGGGGCGCAAACGCCACATCCTGGTAGATACGCTGGGCTTGCTTCTCTTGGTAGTCGTCACGGCAGCCAATGTGCAAGATCGAAACGGAGCACAACTCTTACTCTCATCCTTGGCAAAACAGTTCCGGGCGTCTGCGGCTCATCTGGGCCGATGGCGCCTACGCCGGCGAACTGGCATCTTGGACCCGCGGTTTACGGAAGTGGGGGAAGGTGCCGTTGGAAATTGTTCGGAAACCGAAAGGACAGAAAGGCTTCTCGGTTTTACCCTGGCGCTGGCGGGTCGAACGCACTTTTGCTTGGCTCTGCCGGAACCGGCGGCTCCGGTGCGACGACGAGCGATGACCGCAGACGACGGAGTCCCTGCTTTACATCGCGATGATCCGCCTCATGACGCGCCGCTTGGCTGCCTCGTAAAACTTTTCAAACTTGCTCTGACAGAGCCCACAAGCCGACCGGTATCATACGGTCGGGTTTGGGTTTAATAATTTACAGCCGCTTGCACAGCAGGAAGGGCCATGGTGATTCCATAGCCCGAGTCGCGATCCACCCCGGGCGCCATCGTGTCCAACGCCGTGCTCGTCAGGATGTTCTTGATCTGCACGTTCGTCAGACTCGGATGGGCCGACTTCACCAGCGCCGCAATCGCGGCCGCATGCGGAGCTGCCGCGGAGGTGCCAAAGAACGGCAGAAACCCCGGCGTCTTCGTGAACACTCCATCGGCTGCCGTCAAATCCGGCTTTTGCAGAGTTGTCCCGCCATTTGTCGCAAACAGATAGTTGCCGGGCGTAATGGCACTGCCCTCGGGATTATAGAAGATCTTGCGAGGCCCATCGGAACTGAACGTTTCAATGGGATTGGCAAACCCGGTAAAGGGCCGCGTGCCGTTATGGGCGCTGCTCCAGGCGGTCGCGGCCATCGAAACCGTATTCACTCCCGCATTGTGACCAAATGTCGCACCGGAAGTGCCGATGGCCAGCTCGCCGCGCTCTGTGTCGATGTGCAAAGCACGAGGCGACCCATTATACAGAACCACAACCAACCGGTCCCCCACCGCCGGGCAATAGCCAGCAGCAGAAGCTGTTCCACAATTGGTGCCTTGCTCAATGTGTTCGAAAGGATCTTGCGTTCCTGACTGCGTGTCGATCGAAAACGCTCTGATGGTGGTGCCCGTGCTATTCAGAACAAAAAAGTCATAGTCATTGCTGCTGGCACCGAGCGGATCCGACCACTGCAAGCCAAAGAAAGGGCTTGTCAGCGTAAGAGTATTGTAAAGCTGAGGCGTGCCAGAGGCAGAAAAGTCGTGAATTCGAACGGGTACTCCTTCCACAAAATCAATGAGCGCTCCCGCATCACCTCCCTCCTTGAAATCGCCTTCCCAGGTTCCCGAAGTCCGATTCGTCAGATTGCCGCTATTCGCGGCGGAAGAAAAGTAAAGAGCGCCATCTGCCGTCACGTCGTTTACGGCCTGGGCAACCGTGCTGTCCTGAAACACGCCTTCGTCGAAATAAGAAACGTCATCGACAATCATGTCGCAGCCATAAGTGAAGCGTAGTGTTCGGATATTGTCAGCAAAACTGCTTGCGCTCGTGAACGCAGTGGCGAAGAACAGCTTGGCGCCGGGAGCAAGATCGTGCACGATCTCCATCATGGCTGTACCTTCATCGCTGCCGTCTCCCGGCCCGGCCTGACCCGGAAGAATAGTGACATCGGCCGGCAAGTCACCGCTCGCCATCAAGGCAGCAACCCGCGCCGGTAAAGCACTATCAGAAAGGACGCCCACTTTGACGCCCGTTCCGTCGATACCAAGCTGAACAGCTTGGTTTGCCGTGTGGGTAATATACCCCTGGCTCGTCACAGCACCAATAAATGGGGCGAGGTGCAGCGGTCTGAACGGCGAGTGAAAGGAAGGATGGTAGCCATGGGAAGCAAGCAACGGCAGTGATTGCTGGATTTGCTGTTCCACCAGTTTCCGGCGTTGTTCGCGAACGAGATGAAGCGGCACGGTCGGACTGGCCCAAGAGTCCAGGGAGGTTGCCATCCCGTTTGTCCTTGCCCGAGCCGCGGATCTGACCCATTGCACATCGGAAAGGTCCGCCACTGCTTCGATACTGAGAGGAGGCAACGCCGCCCGAACGGCTCCATCGTGTTGAGAAGCGTATACCACTTGGCCGCCTACCGTAGTGATTTGTTTTAAAACCGAGGGGAGCGACCGTGCTTTGAGGTCAACCACGACCAATCCTTGAGAATCTGTTTCGAAAGACTTAAACAGCGTATTCGGGGCTGTACCGACGGATTGATTCCGGGCCTTCATCGCCCCGAAAATCAGCGCCGAGGACATCTTCCGCTGTCCGCGCGTTAGTGATCTTTTGACGCTGAGAAGGTCTTTCATCTGCTGAACAGCAGAATCGCTGAGTTGTTGTCCCAGCACCGGCAAAATAGAAGACGCTACCAGGACCGCGAAAGTCCCATAACGGCAAAACGTAAGAGTTCGCCTCAACGCGAAATCCTCCCCTGCGGAATCAGGCCGAATTCGGCCTCGATCTGGACGATACCATAAGACATTGCCAGGGAGTCATCGGAACTAGCCTAGGTACAGCTCTTTGCCATACTCAACTGCTGTGTTTGACTGTCCGTATCCCGTAATATTTCCAAAAGCTAAACGCGGCCGCTTGCTGCTCGCGTCTCGTCCGAAACGCCGGTGTAAGCTTGTTACTTTCCTGCCGGGAAGTGATGGATTCTATTCCGGGATAACAGTTTCGAAAGGGACAATCCAAATACCCAGTCATCCACTACACCACGATCCCGACAGCACCAGCGGTCAACGGATCTTTGCACAGCCGCGGCCTTGCCCCGGGTCCAATTGGTTGCAAGGCTTGAACGCTTTTTGAGAATTCTCTGGCTGGCCGGCACTGCAGCTTAGAAAAGCTGGACTGTTGATGGGCGTTGGTGCATAAATCCCATCAAGGACAAACTGGGGTCTGGCGGGGGGTGCTTTACCGGACGCGTGGCGAGATCGGCATCCCGAGTTCGGTCATCCGGTTGATCACGGAAGAAGCCACGCGGGCTTCGACCTGCTGCGCCGCGAGCTTTCGAGCCCGCCGCGTGGGACCGATCAGGGTCTGGTAGCGGAACATCGCCGTTTCCACCAGCGAACGTTGGCCGTAGCCCACCGCCCTCGCCCAGCCGCGACGACCCTTCTCCTGGATGGTCTGAATGTGCCGGTCGCGTGGGCTCGGTGCGGTGCCGGTGGGGGAACGGAGCACCGCGGTCACCCGCGGCGGGAGGATCACCATCGGAGGCGGTTCCGGTTGACGTTGCGCCACGGCGCGGTAGACAGGCTCCCCCTCATAGGCTCCCTCGGCCAGGACGGAAGCAATGGATCCCGGAATCTGGTCGAGCAAGGGGCTGACCATCGAGGGATCACCGATCTCGTTGCTCGTCAGCTCCGAAGCGAGGATCTCGTTCGTATCGGGATTCACGGCCAGGTGAAGCTTTCGCCACGTGCGGCGGCCGCGCGCGCCGTGCTTCTTCCGCTGCCACTCGCCCGCCCCGTACACTTTCAGTCCTGTCGAGTCGATGACCACGTGAACGGGTCCCGTATGGCCCGAATATTCAAAGCCGTTCCGTTTGTTACTGGTGTAACGTTTGTAACGTCGGCGTAACCCTGTTACTTCCCTTCCTCGAAGGGATTGATTCCAGGTAGCGACGACATTTTTTATAGGGACAGTGTTGCAGGAATCGCGCGAGCTGAAGCGATCCGTATCTTCCGTTCACTTGAGGCCATCGACTGCGGGGAGTTCATCGAAGGACGAAAAGGGCACCCTAGTCGTTTCGCTTGGACTGACGACCTGACCGTTGTTGGCAGGGTAGCTCGTGGTGAAGTTTCCAGCGTTACGCCTTTGGAGGAAGAGGAGGAGGAGGAGGAGGACGATAGCAAAAACGTCTTCGACCGGGAGCACCCTTTGGAGCTTCGAGACAACTATATAGCGCGAGTGCGGGTGCCCGCTGACTTAACCGAGCGTGAAGCCGAGCGGCTCGCCACGTTCATCCGGTCGTTACCGAAATAACCGATGTCCCCCGGTACTGCATTTCTGTATGCGAAGAAAAGATCGTATCAACGAGGTTTTTGACATTCTGGAGCTTTTAATCGTCCGATTGATCCTGCTTGGGCTTTTGATTCTTGGCGGCTATTCATTGATCTACTCTCATTTCGCCGCACCATGAGTGAGCTGTGCCGCAATCAGCGACTATTTGCATTCTGGAGTGAACCCCAAAATTGAGACACTCGCAATATGCACACCCTTTCTGAAAAAACGAAAGGAGTGGCAAATGTCGAAAAAGAAGGGAAAGGAAAACTACAGCGAAGGGTTTCGCAAAGAAGCGATGGCGCGGATGCAAGCAGGTGGCAACATCGTCGCGCTAGCTAAGGAATTGGGCGTATCCCGGCGGGTGCTTTATCAATGGCGAGAGCAAGGAAAGCACGGCGGGGGTGAGGCGCGGCCGCGGAAGCCGCGCGACCGGGAGCGGGAGTTACGCCAGCAGTTGGAGAAAACCAAGCGGCTGCTGGGAGAGAAGACAGTGGAGGTGGATTTTTTCAGGGGTGCCTTGCAAAAAATCGAGGCTCGACGCCAGAACAGCGAGAACACTGGCGGGACGGCATCTACGACCAGATCCGGGAGTTGATGGCGGTGCAAGGCAACCCAAACAGCGAGCGGATGTGCCAGTTGGCGGGTGTCAGCCGGGCGGGATTCTACCGGTCGTTGCAGCAGCCAGAGCCGGAAGAGGAGGAGAGGGAGGTGCGCTCGGCGAGGCAACCAATTGTGGCCGAGCACAAGCGGCGTTACGGATACCGGCGGGTGAGCGCAGCGTGGCGGCGGCGTGGGCTGGTGGTGAATCACCAGCGCGTAGCGCGGTTGATGCGGGAGGATCATTTGCTGGCGGTGCAGTCGAAATCGTTCGTGACCACAACGGATTCCGATCACCCACTGGAGGTGTATCTCAATTTAGCGAGTCGGCTGAAGCTCACAGGCATAAATCAGCTTTGGGTGGCAGACATCACCTATATCCGGTTGCCACTTGAGTTCGTCTTCCGGGCCGTGATTTTGGATGCGTTCTCACGCCAAGTAGTTGGCTGGGAACTGGACCGGAGCCTGGCGACGAGTTTGCCATGGGCGGCTTTGAACAAAGCAATCCGGCCAAGGAAACCGCTGCCGGGAGTGATGCATCACTCTGATAGGGGCGTTCAGTACGCCTCCGGTGTTTATAGAGCCGTACTACGGGAGCACGGCATGGTTCCCAGCATGAGCCGCCCAGCCCATCCGTATGACAACGCCAGTTGCGAGAGCTTCATGAAGACTCTCAAGCGGGAAGAGATTCAGACCAGCCAATACCGCGATCTGGATCAACTGCGTGAAAACAGCGAAGCTTTTATTGAGGGCTACTATAACCGCGTGCGATGGCACTCGGCACTGGGATACAAGCCGCCCGAGGAGTTCGAGCAAGCCGCCGTTATGGCGGCCAATCCGCAGGGAGCGAAGATGAGTTTTTTCAGGCATCAGGAGATCTACGAATCCGATGTGGGATTAAAAGCAGAAGGAAACCGGTCAGAACCAGCGAAAATGCGGTAGCGTGGTAGGAACACTCACAACGGGGTGTGCATTCCGAAATTTGTCTCAACGGAAGGGTTCACCCCAATTTTCTGTGCATAAATCTTGATTTCTGCACAGGTTGGAACCACGATTAACCTGTTTTGTCGTGTGGCAAAAAGGACTCTTTTCGCAGCGCGGGGCTTACTGTTCCCACGGGTTGAATACAGACACGCGCGCCTTGTCGAAATCGCTTCGATCTCGTGTGACCACGATAAGCCCGTGCTGAAGGGCTGTCGCTGCCAGCAAAAGATCAGGGTGTGAATAGGTGTGTCCTCTTTTGCGTCCGTCTTCCATCAACAGCCGCCATTTGAGCAGGATGTCTTCCGTTACCGTTAAAATGCGCCCGGCGAACGCGGGCCGCAGTGTCAAGGTCAACCACTCATTCAACTCGGCGCGTCGTGTCGGGTCTTCCTGAAGCTCAATGCCGAAGCGGATTTCGGCGATATTGACGGTGCTGATATAGAGCTGGTTAAGTGGCTGCGTGTTATAAAAGGCGGTCACCCTCGGCTCGGGCCTTGGCTTTCGCCCTTCTGATAAAACATTCGTGTCCAGCAACCACGCCATCAGAGCGAAACATCCCGCACATTGGTGAGAAGGACGCGGGGCGGCGTGAGATCGATATCACGATAGGGGGAAGCCTGTAAAGCCGCTAGCACCACCGCGCCGGTTGCCGTCGGCGACGCGGCGGCTGTCTGTGTCTCGAGTGCGTCAAGGGCCTTCTCGATGAGTTCGTCCGTATCCTGGAAATGGCCACTCTGAATTTGTGCCTGCACACGCTGTGCCAGTTCGGGCTTATGAATTTCGAGGTTCATATTTCAGGCTCTCCCTTCATCGTAGCGTTTCAGCAGATTTGAATGGTTGCGTCACGCACCGGTAGAAGCGCTGCGCAAAGGGCCCATTCTGAAAAGGAACCGACTCGCCACGAACATCCCACGGTTCGGCTGCCAAGGATTCGCTGATTACCTGTGATAACGTCCTTTCATCACTGGTCATTTCCTTCTGGTTCTGTTACGGTGGTGTTGAACATTTCTTTGGGAGTTTGTTTTAGGCACAATTCGCACTCCTCCGACTTTGCTCCCTTACTTCGATGAAAACCAGCCTCATGCCTCAACGAGGAGATCGATTTTTCTTAAATCGGCGGCGTCCTCATGAGCGAAGAACCACGTCAAGTAATTGGCTTGACTACACGTTCAGCTACAAGCAATGTGCCGATCATTTAATACAAGCTCAGAAAACCCGTCCGGCCATAGACAGGTCTGAAGTCTACCCCATCCTGTTCCTCTACCGCCACTACATGGAATTGGAGATGAAGTCCATAATCGCGATCGGACGAGTGGCCGAGTTAAATGGAGACTCAAAAGACAAAGTCTTGTCGGTCCTGAGTACGCACGACTTACAGAAGCTCCTTAAGCAGTGCCGTGATATTTGCCAAGACTTGGATCTGCTGAATGGACAATTCGCCGACGCGTTTTCCAATTTTGCTGTCCTAATCGACGAGTTTTCAGCTCATGATCCGGGGTCTTTTGCTTTTCGTTATCCCATTGATAAGAAGTTGAATCCGACGCTGATCGGTTTGGGTGATATCGATCTAAATCATGTCGAACTGATCATTAAACGGTGCGCCGCTTTTCTAAAAACCATGCGGGAAGCTGTAGCGTACGAACTTTCGGGGCGGGTCGATTACGAGGATGTAAGCGATGAAGAGGAGGAGATGTACGCGAAAGACTTCTTCGGAGTTGATGAGGACGAAGCGGAAGAAGAGTGCAGAGAAGACTGATATCGAACGGTTCTGCTGTAGCGAAGGACGTGCAGCTTTTCGCTCCGACGGCTCAACTAGAAAGTCGTGGAAAGAACGTTCAGGCCGAACGGGCCTAAACCCAACAAAACTGCGACGAAGCGCAAAGTAGGCTTTTCGGGGTTGGGGTTCGGGGAGCAGTGGAACACAAAACCGGCTTAAGGAATCCGAGTAGCCGGAAACCATTGCAATGATGAGGCTTGGTGAAATGCACGTGCCAGTAATCAGAGATATGAATGCCAAGAGTCGAGCAGCGATGATCACCTGCAAGTCATTGATTCTTTATTCGGCAGAGCCCATTTCCGAGTCCTAAGCCGGTTCTCTGCTCCACTGCTCCCCAGACCCCCAATACCGTACAGTAGAAAACTGGTCCAATTTTAACCTTCACCCATGACTATTCCTGATTTTCAATCGTTGATGCTACCTGTTCTTGTCGCCTCTTCCAGAGGAGAGGTGCGGATTGGGGCAGCTGTCGAGGAGTTGGCTAATCAACTGGGTCTTAGCACGGAAGAGCGCAGGGAACTATTGCCATCCGGAAAGCAGACAACTTTTGGAAACCGCGTACATTGGGCCAAGACCTATTTGGCGCAAGCGGGCCTCGTACACCCCTGGCAAGGATTCATGTCGAATCGTCATGCATAGTTTGTAAGTTGCTGAGAAGATGGGCTCTGCTGCGATTGATCTGCCTCTCAT
>JAABUZ0100007951.1_pt1 | contig 12648 bp, 29 predicted proteins | sample 5562091 | NCBI WGS metagenome assembly JAABUZ01 (sample SAMN12813069, study PRJNA571459) | rock metagenome | isolation source: Antarctica rocks | place: Antarctica: Victoria Land, Linnaeus Terrace sud | collected 2015-12-21 | reverse complement strand
ACCCCAGAGCCTGTGCCGGGACCGCGGCCACGTCGCGGCCTGCATAGCCGCCCCCATATGCAGCCTGCCATTGTTCTGGGGTCCCTTCGCGCCCGGCCTGCCCTGCCCAGGCCCGCCGCGGGCCTTGCCCAGCCACCGCAAGCGCTCTGCCTTGCAGCACATGCGCGAGCACCGCCGCGGCCAGCCCGCCTGGCGCCGGCTGGCCCTGCAGCGCGCGATCGGCTGGCAGTTCCCCGCAGCACGCTCCATGCATGTTTTGCCACGCTGCAGATCCTGCGACAGCTGCTTCCAAGTCGCGTGCGGCCGTCACAGCGCACACGGTGCTGGGTGCGCTCCCGGCCCGCGCGGCGCACAGCCGCTGTCGCTTGGCAGGCGGAGCTGCGCCAGCCTGGGGCCGCGTGTGCGCTGCCAGGCCGCAGCTCGCAGCTGGCTGCAGCGCCTGCTGCTCCTGCTCTCGCCGGCGGCGCGCCTGCAGCAGCTGCGCGCGCATGCTGCTGGCCAGCTCGAACGCCTTGGCCTGCCGCTGCGGCAGGGCGGCGCTCGCCATGGTCGCCTGCAGGTCGCCAGCGAGCCGTGCAGCAGGGCTGGCACTCTTCGCCCCAGTAGATGGCTACCTGGTACACCGCTGTCGAGTTGAGCAGGCACCTGATAGGGAACAGAGCCTGGCAACGCTGTGACAGGCTGACAGCTGGTAGCCATAAGCAGGCTGCAAGCCAGGCAGAGCCACCAACAAGAGAGCAAAACAAGCAAGCAAGCAAACAAGTAGAGCTTTGGTGACTTGGTTTTGCTTAGTATTAGAGTCGCACATCGGCCACGAGGCGCAGACATACAGTGCGTGATAGGGACAGTGGAGTGCGCTACCTGTCAGGAGATAATACAGGGCGCTGTAAGCGGCGCTAGGGGCTCGCTGACACAGGCTCGGCAGCACCAGAGGACAGACTGGTGCCAAGCCACGAGCGTAGAATTAAACAAGTCTGGCAACGTTCTCTGCATCTCAGCCAGGCTGCACTGCAGCACCCAGAACAGTATGAAGCAAGATGGCAGCCATGGTCTGAGCTAGCGAGAGCACTAGCAGAGAAGAGCGGTTTTGAGTTGCTTGGATACTGAGATTTTGCTGCGAGATACAGTGTTGAAGCGCTGAGCAGTGCTAGCGTACTACGGTAGCCTTAAATAGGCTACGCTAGGCAATTGGACGTGGCTAGGGTGTGGTGTGGCATCGTTACAGAGCCCAAAAATCGGCAGGGCACGCATGCTCGCAGAGCGATGGTCATTAAATGCATACATAAAGAGCCAAATATTGTACACACGTAAAGAATTATAGAAATGTGCTGCATATGCCAAAAGTCTCATTCTACAATCACCTGCTCCACTGTACACGGTGCCAACAGAGATTGTTGAACAGACGCCCCAAAGAGCCTGTCACTCCTGATTTACAATAGCAGCCCTTGCCCAGTAGCTGGATCTGCTGCCCTTCTGGGGCCGGCCTGATCATGCGCGGCGGGTGTGCCGCTGCCCCCCGGCGCAGTCCAGCTCTGGTCCAGCAGTAGTGCGACGTCTCTGCGCGGGCAGACAATCCATAATCAAAGAGTTCGGTGTTATGCTGAGGACCAGAACGCCTGACAACACACTCATCGCTTCGATAAGAATAATGCGCAGGTCCAGTAGATCCATTAAGCTGCGGCGTACCGCACGGACAGCGGCGCCTCTGACCGGCGCGGCGCGGCGCCGGACAGGTCCATGGCAACCGCGCGCGCGGCGCACAGGCGGTGCACATTCTCCTCCACGCTTGCGCTCACCTGCGCGCATGCGTGGCACCGCGTCTGTAGCCTGGTCTGTGAGAGCATGCCCCTGGACATGTGCGCAGCACGTAGCCGGGAGAGCGACGCGTATGCAGCAAAGGGACGAGCAGCGGCTCTGCAACAGCATCCAGCGTCCCCGGCGCTGAGCAGGCGGCGGCGCGTGCGGGCCGGGCGCGCGCCACGAAGCGGTGCACCCAGGTGTCGCGCGACTGGCCGATGCGGTTGACGCGCCCCAGCGCCTGCGCCTCCACTGCCGGGTCCAGCAGCGGCTCCACCAGCACCACGTGCTGCGCCTCTGCACCATCAAGGATAGGTTAGCTTAGGGCACATACACTCGTCAGCCCCTGCTCGACGAGCTGTCCAGCGCGCAGAGGGGTATGGTACGTGGCGCTCAGCATGCGGCTACATGCCGGCTGCCACAGGAGCGACCCCGGCGTCCTGCAAACGCTGACCTGAGGCAGGCTCCCTGCGCAAAGCGGAGGATAGGACGGAGGACGGAGCTTCGAGCGCCCTCTGCCATGCTGCACAGAAATTATCATGCGCGCTCTGCAGCGGCGCCTGTGACCCGCATGAGGAGGACCTGCCCGCAGCATGCTGGCCCACTTCATGGCACACTACATCACAGGCAAGCACTGCCAACAGGGCCTCTATCGCGCTCGCGCACCCGTCAGATTGAGGCCATTGGCGCCCTGCTTGATAAGCAGTAGAAGTGTGCGCGCAGGCCCGCCCTTTGCCAAATGCGCGCCGGCCGCGGGCGCGGCGCGGAACTGCGCCACTGCGTCCTCCATTGCGCGCCGTCCGCGCCCGAGCACAAATGGCACGCCATTTGCCTGTGAAAGGGCCCCGTCTCTTTCCCACAACAATGTAAAGGCAAACATACATACAGGGAAAGTCTTTCCATGCATCCCAGACAGACAATGATGCAAAATATCGCGTGCATCTAAAAGCAAGGCATAGCCCAGCGATGCTGTGAGCACGACGGATGAACAAGCCCTGGAGGCGATTAAAGGGAGACTGGCACCTGCAGCGCGTGCGCCAGCAGCTCGAGCACGTCCGCCCACTGCGAGAACACCAGCAGCCGCGCGCTCGCGTCGGCGCGCGTGACGGCCAGCACGCGCCGCACCACTGCCTCCAGCTGCAACGGAAAAGACACGTGTCAGCATGAGCAGAGCAAAGTGGGCCTGCTTAGCAGCACAAAGCACAAAGGAGCAGTCCAACCTGAGCAAAGTATCAAGCTCACGCTGTGTGAGGTTGCCCCGTAACCCCCGCGCCCTAATCGAACAGCCTAGGTGCTTCCCGATGCTCCCCCCCTTGGCTATATTCATCGAGCCCTGCTGAACAGAGAGCAAAAGTTTACTGCACACATCGCACTGAACAATCCGTATTGTGCACAGCTTACTAGCAACGAGGCAGGATGGACCCCAACAAGTTTACCGAAAAGACATTGGAAGCGTTGAATGCCGCGCAGGAGCAGGCAGTGGAGCACAACCACCAGCAGGCGCGCTGTGTGCAACACTGGGGCTTGCCAAGCAACTCTCCAGCCTGTGCAACAAGAGGGGCTACAGCGTCTAGCAAGCAATGCGCGCTATTAGGCGATTTTTAAATGCTAGCTTGGCGCCGCAGGTCACGCCACTACACTTGGCAATAGTGCTGTTTGAGGACCCCGAGGGCATTGGCCGGCAAGCCGTGCTCAAGTGCGCCAACGAGGACACGCTGCGCTCCATCATCCGCGTGCTAAAAAAGAAGCTCGTGCGGCTACCGTCAGTCTCGCCGCCTCCTGACCAGGTAAGCACCTGGTCCACCCTCCAGGCTACTCCAAGCCGCTGAGACAGCCAGGCACCAGAGGGGGCCTGACGTGCTGACGCACTTGCGCAGGCGGAGATCGGCAGCGAGCTGCGCAAGGTGTTGCAGTATGCCGTGAAGCTGCAGAAGAAGCGCGGCGACAACTACCTCAGCGTGGATACGCTGCTGCTGGCCGTGCTGGACAACAAGGACGTGGCCGAGGCCCTGAACGAGTCGGGTGCGCTCCTAGTGCCAAGTGCTTTGTGCACAAGCACGACTCGCAAATAGAAACATTTACTTACCTGCACCCGAGCTAAGCATACGCAACACAAGAGCGCATGCAGGTTGACATGCCTCCTTAAGCTTCTAAACTTTATGATGTCCAAGGTCCCGGCCTGGGCAGCGCTTGCATGACCAAGCAAGCGCGTGCTGCGGCGCCTGCAGGGGTGAGCAAGAGCCAGCTGGAGACGGCTCTGGGCTCTGTCCGCGGTGAGAACAAGACCGTGGACTCACGCAGCAGCGACCAGCAATTTGAGGCGCTGACGAAGTATGGCACGGACCTCACGGCCAAGGCCGCACACCTAGACCCCATCATCGGCAGGGATGAGGAGGTGCGTATTTGCTAGCCCAAAACATCCTTTGTCCCTGACCCAAGACCCAAATCATGCCTCACATTTCCTGATGTATAGCTGTAGCTGACTCAACACCGCTAATGAGGCGGGTGGAGCATGATTGCAATGCTTGCCATTTATGCTGTTTGTAAATGCCTTGAATACTGAGGCTTCCTGCATGCTGTTTTAGCTGACTGTGGATGCTTCGCCTGTGCGCTGCAGATCAGGCGAGTCGTGCGCATCCTGTGCCGGCGCACCAAGAACAACCCGGTGCTCATCGGCGAGCCGGGCGTGGGCAAGACGGCGATCGTGGAGGGCCTGGCGCAGCGCATCGTCAACGGCGACGTGCCGGCCACGCTGCGAACCATGCGCGTCATCTCGCTCGACATGGCCGCGCTGGTCGCGGGCACCAAGTTCCGCGGCGAGTTCGAGGAGCGCATCAAGAGCGTGCTCAGCGAGGTCACCGAGGACAAGAACATCATCCTGTTCATCGACGAGATCCACCTGGTGCGCCTGGGCCTACGGCGCTGCCTGGCGTTGCGATCCTGGCCACTGGAATCCAGCGGCTGGATGCATCAATGTTTAGGTCCTGAATAACAGCTTATAATTTTACTGCGCACATCGGCCCTTCCTGACAGCACAATGCAAGTTTGCATGAAGTCGGCTGCATGCGCAGGTGCTGGGGGCGGGCAAGACCGAGGGCGCCATGGATGCGGCCAACATGCTCAAGCCGATGCTGGCGCGCGGCGAGCTGCGCTGCATCGGCGCCACCACCATCGTGCGCCCCGCGTGCCACGCCGGCCGCCCGCGGCTGCTGTCACTCCTTACAGCTGCACATGAAGCGCCGTTCTGGCGCTCTGGTGATTTGCGTCGCGCAGCTGCTGACCTTGCTGGGCTGCGCAGGCGGAGTACCGGCAGTACATGGAGAAAGACGCGGCCTTTGAGCGCCGCTTCCAGCAGGCGCGCGCCTGACATCCTCTTTTGCTATAGGATCGGGACGAGCGTTGTGAGTGGTCTAGGCTTTCTGTGAAAGGTTGCACCTTGTGCTTGCTGCCGCAGGCTGTGGCTGCGCTGCTGCAGGCTGTGGCTGCCCCCGAATGTGCCATGCCTGCGCCCGCCGCCTCCTGTGGCGCCTGCTCAAGCCCAGGGCCGCGCACGCAGGTGCACGTCGAGGAGCCGAGCGTGGAGGATACCATCGTCATCCTGCGCGGCATCGCGGAGCGCTACGCCAGCTTCCACGGCGTGCGCATCTCCGACCGCGCGCTCGTCGCGGCCGCCGAGCTGTCCGCGCGCTACATCCAGGCGCGTCCCGGCGCACCGGCACCACTGACACAGCCTGCGACGGGTTCCGGGCTTGCTTGCAACAATAGGCTGCTCTTGCGCCGCGCTTGACTGAGAGCGCGCCATTCGGACACCAGCCCTGGCCTCTGGCGCCTCCCTTGCCGCACATGATGCTTTGCCGCGCGCGAAGATGCATGGCAATGCCAACCCTGCCTGCACGCGCTCTTGGCCGCCGCGGCCGCATGCGGAAGCCCGCCGCGCGCGCGCAGGGCCGCTTCCTGCCGGACAAGGCGATCGACCTGGTCGACGAGGCGTGCGCGAACAAGCGCGTGCAGCTGGAGAGCGTGCCGGAGGAGATCGACAACATGCAGCGCCAGAAGTACCGCCTGCAGGTGACCCTTGCAACGCTCCCGCGGCGCGCGGCCGCTCCCGGAGACAGGCGTCTCGCGCGCGCGCCGCTGCTGTGCAGGCCGCCGCATGGTCGGAAAGCCTGCATGCGGCTCAAACCCGCCGCCCTAGCGCCGGTGCTGAGCTGGCGGCAGCGCGCGGCCAGGTGGAGGAGAAGGCGCTGAGCAAGGAGAAGGACAAGGCGAGCCAGGAGCGGCTCGCGGAAGTGCGCAAGGAGCTCGCCGCGCTGGAGGACCAGCTGCGCCCGCTCCTCGTGCGCCCCGGGAGTACCCCCTTGCATCTCTGCACTCCGCTTCTCGGTGTCTAATACATGGCTGGTGCTTTGCTGAACGAGGAAGCGGCTTGCAGCTTGAACATACGCTGATGGCGTGCGGGGAGCCGCGCGCAGATGCGGTACGAGCAGGAGAAGAAGGACATGGAGGAGCTGCGCGCGCTGCAGAAGAAGCGCGAGGAGCTGCGCGTCAAGCTGAAGGAGGCGGAGGCGCGCTACGACCTCGCCATGGTCGCCGACCTCAAGTGCGCCCCCGCCCCCGCATGCAGAGACACAGGCTCTGCGGCCGGTGCCCGTGCAGGGCGCGCTGCTGTGCCGCAGGCGTGTCGCAAGCCAGCGAGTCACAAGCAAAATGCTGACAAGCAACTGTGCTTGTATAGTGAGGTGACGCGGCGCGCGCACGCGCAGGTACGGCGCGCTGGCCGAGATCGAGGCCGCCATCCAGGCCAAGGTCAAGAGCCTGCCGCCCGACAGCATGCTGAGCGCGGAGGTGCGCCCGCCGCACGCGCCCCACGCCGCAGCGCTGGCCTCCTGCCAAGCCTTGATCGCCGCATCGCCCATGTCCTGCGGCATTGCATGCACCAGCCAACCGTACATCCACGTATGTACATGTTCCTGTGCGTGTCGCCAGACGCGCTCACGCCCCGGCGCTGGCCTCCTGCCAAACATGAATCTTTGCCGCATCACAGGCGATCTGCGGCGTTGCATGCACCAGCTGACTGTGCATCCGTGTATGTGTGCTTCCATGTGTGGGTGCGCAGCGGCCCACAGCGCGGGCGCCGGCGGGGCACAGGTGGCGGCGGAGGACGTGGCGGTCGTGGTGTCGCGCTGGACGGGCATCCCGGTGCAGCGGCTGTGCGAGAGCGAGAAGGAGCGCCTGCTGCGCCTGGGCGAGGAGCTGCACCGGCGCGTCGTGGGTGCGGCCGCGCCCGGTGCCCGCTGCTCGCTCAGAGTGCTTGCCGCCATTCTGAAGCGCGTGCGCATGGTGCTGAGCATGCCGCTTGTTGCGAGGGATGCATTGGTGGACTGCAGAGATAATAAATTTCCCCCCACATTAGCCCGGTTTCCTGGACTAAAGGGGGCTGTATGCGTGTCGGGCGGCAGGCCAGGAGGAGGCGGTGGCGGCAGTGGCGAGCTCGGTGCTGCGCAGCCGCGCGGGCCTGGCCAGCCGCGTCCGCGGCGCGTCCTTCCTGTTCCTCGGACCCACCGGCGTCGGCAAGACCGAGCTGGCCAAGGCGCTCGCGGAGCTGCTGTTCGGCGATGAAAAACTGCTGATCCGGCTGGACATGGGCGAGTACATGGAGAAGCACACGGTCGCGCGGCTGATCGGCGCGCCGCCGGGCTACATCGGGCACGACGAGGGCGGCCAGCTGACCGAGGCCGTGCGCCGGCGGCCCTACAGCGTCGTGCTGCTGGACGAGGTGGAGAAGGCGCACCGCGAGGTGTGTGCCAGACGCCGCTTCGCTCTGCGCTTTTTGCTCTGCGCTTAAAACGCTCGTGCCTGTAACATACTGACTCTCAGTCGCACAGGTGCCTATGTGCTTGCTGAACATGTTTTCCTCGATAGCACCCCAGCGGCCGTCTATGAGACTGCTTTGGTTGGCGCGTGCTGACGCATGCTGCGCGCTGCGGGGGCGCAGGTGATGAACGTGCTGCTGGCGGTGCTGGACGACGGGCGGCTGACGGACGCCAAGGGCCGCACCGTCAACTTTGCCAACACGGTCATCATCATGACGTCCAACCTGGGCTCGGACCTGCTGCTGGAGCGCGGCAAGTCGGCCGCGGCCAAGGACCTGGTCATGGAGGCGCGCGGCCGCTTGTGCCCGCTTTTGTCCACATATCAGATGTATGGCTCCTTGTAAGTATCGAAACTGTGATGACGCTTGACCGACGGACGCCAAGAAAGGCAGCGTGCTGTGGCGCAGGTGGTCAAGCGCCACTTCCGGCCAGAATTCCTGAACCGCCTGGACGACGTGGTCGTGTTTGAGCCGCTGGGCGCGGACCACCTGCGCAAGATCGCGCGCCTGCAGGCGCGCCCCCGGGGTTCCTGGGGTAGACCTGCTCCTGTTTTTCAAAATCCAAGGTCACACTTTCTTGACATGCCCATCCCCGCTGCTGCACGTACATTCTACGTGCTTAAATTTTTGTGGACAGACTGCTGATATCAGCTGCATGCTGGTGTTGCATCCTTGTAGCGCGGGCCTGCGCGGTGACGGTGGCTCCGGCGACGCAGGTCAAGGAGCTGAACCAGCGGCTGCGCCACAAGCACATCACGCTGGAGCTGACCGACGCGGCGCTGGACTATGCGGTGGAGCAGAGCTTTGACCACCTGTGCGCCGCCCACGCCCCTGCATGCAATCTCTATGTAAATTTGACCAGACCTGTCACTTGATGTTGATGTAACCTGTCACCTGAGTCTCAGATTGGCAATGAGTCTGAGTCTGGGCCCATGTCGCTGATGTGCCCCATGGCGGGCGCAGGTACGGCGCGCGGCCGCTGCGGCGCTGGATGGAGAAGACGATCCTGACCGACCTCAGCCGCATGCTGGTCTCCGGCGAGCTGGGCGAGTACGCGGCGGTGGTCTGCGACGTCGCGCCTGACCGCAAGGGCCTGGTGTACAAGGTGGAAAGGGCGGAGCCGGCGCCGGGCGTGCCGGAGCAGCAGGACGCCAAGCGCGCGCGCTGGGCCGGCGCCACCAAGCTGGACGAGGAGGAGTCCATGGAGGAGTAGGGCGCCGGGCGGCAAACCCTAGGGCATGGAAGGCGACAGAGGCGGAGCGGGTGCTGGGGCTGTGAGGGCGCCGAGCGGGTGCGCCGGGCCGGCGGTGGCGAGTCAGGCAATGATGAGCGTGTGGAGAGCGGTAGGCACATTGGACCTGGGGGGAAGCGAACATGAGCGACTAATGGAGTTAGACACGAGGGTGCTAGACATAGGAACTGTGCTATAGCTTGTGAACGGGCCTGTGTGTACGATGTTGTGCTCCGCTGGGTTGCTCACCTTGCGAGAGGCAAGTGATGGTGGGCTTCAGCGGGCTGAGGGCGAGCGGGTAACTGTGTTTTTGCGCATGTGGGCGAAAGGCCTGCTCCTGGCTCCTGGCGGACTGGAGGTCTCCAGCAGCTGCACCAAGTGGTCTGTCGTGCATGTCTGTGCACTAGGCTTGTCTGCCACGCTGTAGTCGTTGTTGGGGCGGCAGCAGTGCGCCTTGCTGGCCGCTGCATCTCAGGAAGTATGCGCATCTGCCAGTGTGCTTGCAAAACCTGCTGCAGTTTTGTAGGCCAGGTTGGGCCCCGATCTTTCCTGGCCATTGCCCTGCCTTGGTATCGGCCTGTAACGTTGAGAGGCCACTCCTGGGCCCATGCTGGGCAAGGAAGAGCGCGCCTGCTGGGGACCACGGTGGTCCGACCACCTGGGACGACTCACCCATACGTCGACACGGCGTCAAGTAGCCATGGAGCCCTGCTTTCTCTAGGTCGTACCTGCCACCCCACCCACTGCCAGCCCCATCCTTCCCTCTGCTGTCACTCTTCTCGCTACCCTCCCCTTCCCATGTGACATCCATCCGTGCCTGCTGAACGGGCCCTGGGGCCAGCGCGCCTTTGTGCTGTAGCTGCCGCGCACGACGATGCCGTCCTCTGCCTCTGCGGCCGCGGCCTCCGCCGCGCCGCCGCCGCCGCCCGCCGCCGCCGACGCACGGCCCGCGTCCACGTACCCGATGTCCGCGACCAGCGTCCGCGTGCGGCAGGTCGGGCACAGCACGCGGCGCTGGGCCTGCGCGCGCGCCGCTGCTCAGCGCGCGCTCTGCCAAGCCCGACCGGGTCGCATCGGCTCCTGCCGCATACACTCACATGCGCTGTTCCCACAGCACAGAGCTGTAAGCACCGTCGTTCCAAGTACTTTCATGACATGTCCGGCGGCCATGTGCCAAAGGTGCCAGCAGAGCAGAGCGCGGGTCGGCCAGGCGAAGCCAAACACGAGCGTACGGCGAGCACCACCCGCTGTGCAGCACGTTACGGCAATCAGCCTCGGCAAGCGCCGGGAGCAGGGAGCGCGCCCGCGGCACGTTGCTGGGCAGGCGGTCGATGAGCGCCATCTGGCAGCGCACGCACAGCTGGTGCCCGCACGGCAGCATGGCCAGCTCCGCGCCCAGCGCCTCCTGGCACACCGGGCACAGCTCCGCAGCGCCCTCGCCCGGCCCGGGCTGGCCTGCGCGCCCCGCGCAGGCCTCAACCATACCCCATGGTTCCGGGCGCACCCGCTCTACCGAAACATGCGCACACATGCATGCATGTCAGGAGCACCTGCTAACTCTGCCAGGCCCAAGACAGTCCCACTGTGCTCTGCTCGGCTAGGGTAGCATTCTACAGGCCATGTGCGGCGGACCATTCTGCAGGCCCCGTGTGGCGCTAGTGCAGACCCTGCGCATGGCCGTACCCTGGGCGGCGGCCGCCATGCGCTGGCGCGCGGCCTTCAGGCCCTGCAGGTAGCGCAGCGTGCCCAGCTGCTTCTTCAGGTCGGCCTCCGCCACGATGCGCTCCGTGGTCAGCTCCTGCGCGGCATGCCCAGTCAGCGCCGCAGGCGGCGCCGCAGGCGCCAGCGCACCCGCTGCCCCGCACGGCGGCTCGCGCGACGAGCTGCCAGCCGCCCACGAGCACGGTAGCACGAAAGGCAAGCCCAAGTGCAGTCCCAGTCCGCCTTCACATGCACTGCAGTGACGCCAGCGTGCACTGCATAGCAACGCTGGGATGAGCAGACGGCAGCTCGGAGCTCCGCGCGCGCAGGCAGCGCTGCGAGGCGCGCGGGCGGCCGGCCCGGCGGGCGCGCGCCTTGTTCTTGACGGGCACCTCCTCCGCGTGCAGCTTGAAGTGCACCTCGTGCGGCTTGACGCGCTCGCCGAGCGCGCGCACGCGGATGCGCAGCGCGGCCATCGCCAGCTCGTCGCGCGCGTACAGCAGGAAGCGCTGCGCCGCGCGGCCGGCCGTGGCGGTCAGCGCATGCGCAGCCCGGGCGGAGTCGGTGAGGGCACAAAGCCGCCCACAAGCATGAACGTCGTGGCACAAGCACAACGCTGGAAACAATGGCACAGAACAGGACGCGGGACGCAGAGAGCCGTGCGCCGCGCCATGCGCCTCACGCCCTGCATGGCGAGAGCTTTCCAAGAGCTCGCGGGGGAGGAGAGCGGGCCACTGGGACCCGCCAAGCGCACCTGCGCCAGCGCGAGCGCGCGGCCCCGCACGAACAGCCGGCGCTCCGCCTCCAGCCGCTCCAGCGCGGGCTTGGCGGCTGCCAGGACGGCGTCCCGCCGCGCCGCTGCCGCCGCAGCCAGGCGTAAGCTGCAGCTCTATGCTGGCAGCAGCGCCTCTCTTGCCCTCGCCCATGCCGCAGGCAGAGCCACGCAGATCTTGTCTGCTGCGGCCGTTCCTGCTGCAGCGGCGCATGACGGCAAGCCGCCCTGATGGCATAATTCAGGCATGCATGGATACATGGCGCAGGAGCAAGCTTGCACCAGGATGCGAGGAGGGCTCAGTGCCGGGCACCTGCGGCGGGGGGCAGGCCGCGCAGCGCGCGCAGGTGCGCCGGCAGCAGCCGTAGCGCCTGCTCGGCCTCAGACGGGTGGTGCACCAGGTCCACGCCGCCCACCTGCCCCTCGTGAGCTCAGTGCCAGGCTTTGCATGCGCGCTCAGTCCCCAACACGCATGCACGCTCTTGCAGCTCGTGACAGCTCGCGATTGCACCCAGCATGCATGTGTGAGCTGTTCCAGAGCGCATGGGGGCGTGCGACGAGGCGGCAGGGCAGGCGCCCACCTCGCCGCGCGCGCCAACGCCGAGCAGCTCGGAGGCGGCGCCGCCGCCGCCGTCCTCGCCGCCCTCCTCGTGCAGCCCGCCGCGGCCCACGCGCCGCAGCGTCTGCGCCTGCGCCTGCACGGCGACACGGGCAGCCCGCGCGCTCAGCGCCGGCCTTGCTGCCATCGCCGGTGCATACTGCGGCCCGCAGGCGGGCAGGAGCGCAGCCTGGCGCGGCGCGGCGCGCGCAGCATCTCGCAGCCCGCACACTAAGGCGTACCCTCATGTGCACGCTGCACGTGCGGCAGTCGCACGCACATGCTGACAGCGCACCGGTCAGCGTCCTGCAGGGCACGCAACTGGCGCAGCGGGTGACCGCCATTGCAGCGCTCAGGGCCAGCGCTGGCCCTTCTGGGTGCGGCTAGCAAGCGACGAGCAAGCATGCAGCGCGCCTTGGCGCATGGACCATGCCGCGCGGGTCGGCAGCCTGCACCAACTGCGCAGGCGTTCCCGTCAACCGTGCACACAGTACTAGCAAAGGTGTGTAAGGTGAAATATCAGACACCTGGCGCAGCGCGTCGGCGGCGGACACGGCGGCGCCAGCCGCCAGCGCGCGGCTCTGCAGGCTGAACAGGCGCAGCTCCCAGGCCAGCCAGCGCTCGTCCAGGCGGCAGTGCGCGCACACGCGGCCGCCCTCGCCCAGCTCCGCGCGGCA
>JAABUZ0100007950.1_pt1 | contig 12648 bp, 10 predicted proteins | sample 5562091 | NCBI WGS metagenome assembly JAABUZ01 (sample SAMN12813069, study PRJNA571459) | rock metagenome | isolation source: Antarctica rocks | place: Antarctica: Victoria Land, Linnaeus Terrace sud | collected 2015-12-21 | reverse complement strand
GCCCCAGTCCCTCCAGGGCGGCCCGGCGGTCGGCGAGCATCGTCTCCTGGGGGAAGCCGGCCAGGCCGTGGGCGATCTCCAGGGCGCGCTCGAGGTGGCGCCCGGGATCGACGACCTCGTTGACCAGCCCCATGGCCAGCGCCTCGCCGGCGTCGAGCAGACGACCGGTGAGGATCAGATCAAGCGCCCGGCCCTGCCCCACGATGCGGGGCAGGCGCTGGGTACCGCCGTCGATCAGGGGGACCCCCCAGCGGCGCTCGGGAAAGCCCAGGGTGGAGCCCGCCGCTGCGACCCTCAGGTCACACCACAGGGCCAGCTCCAGGCCCCCCGCCAGGCACCAGCCCGAGATGGCGGCGATGGTGGGCTTGGAGGCGGCCAGGCGGGTGAATCCGAACGGTCCCTCGGGGGCCATCAGTCGCGGGGCGAAGCTGTCGATGGCCTTGAGGTCGGCGCCCGCGCAGAAGGACACCCCGCCGGCTCCCGCGATCACCAGGGCGCGGGCCTCGTCGTCGGCCTCAAAGCGCCGGTAGGCGTCCAGCAGTGCCTCGGCGGTGTCGCCGTCAACGGCGTTTCGCCGCTCCTGGCGGTCGATGGTGAGGACGGCAGCCGGGCCGACGCGCTCGTAGCGCACCGTCTCCGCGAAGGGGTCAGAGCTCAGGGCCCGGCTACCAGCCGCCCTGCCAGTCGCTGGGCAGGTGCGAGCCTGCAGCGGCCTTGCGCGCCTCCTTGCGCTTGTCCAGGCGCCACTGCAGCAGGCTCATGGCCAGGATGAACAGGGGAAAGAAGGCGATGAGGATAAAGCCGGCGTTCGTGACCTGCTTGTCGCCGGCCGGACCGTAGAGGCCCTCCCCCGAGCTCTGGGCCAGGGCCACGGGGGCACTGAGAGCCAGGGCGAGGACGGCGGCGAGGCAGACGCTGAGCAGGCGAAGCATGACCGCCGGATCGTATCGGACCCCCGGGCCGGCGAGGCATCGTCCTCGCGCGCCAAGCGACAAACAGGCGGTCGTGTCCGCCATTATCCTGCCCGCCCGATGGCCACCGTGTGCCGCCATAGCCCGCAGCCGGGCCTCGTGGTGCTCAGGCTCAACCGTCCCGAGCGACGTAATGCCCTGGACTCGGCCACCCTGGCCCTGCTCATCGGCCAGCTCGAGGAGCTCGCAGGCGACCCCGAGCTGCGCGTGCTCGTGCTGTCGAGCACCTCCCCGCGGGCGCTGTGCGCCGGGGCCGACGTGGCCGAGGCCCTCGACCACGAGGGCGGCCTGGCCCGGATGCGGGCCTTCTCGCGCCTGTACTCGCTGCTGGAGTCCTTTCCCGCCCCCACCGTGTGCGTGTGCGTGGGCAACTGCGTGGGGGCCGGTGCCGAGCTCGTCGCCGGCTGTGACCTGCGCGTGGGCGCCGACAACCTGCTCCTGGCCTGGGCGGGAGCACGCCTGGGGGTGCCGGTGGGGGTCGCGCGCCTGGTCCCGTTGGTGGGCCTGGCCCGCGCCAAGGAGCTCATCTTCACCGGGCGCACGGTGGGAGGCGCCGAAGCCCAGAGCCTGGGCCTGCTCACGCGCCACGTCGCCGCCGCCGACGCCGAGACGGTCGCCCTGGAGCTCGCCGAGGAGCTGGCCGCCCATCCCCCCGAGGGGATGCGCCGTCTCAAGGAGATGTTTCGCGACTTCGAGTCAGGCGCCCAGCGGGTGGCCCGCGAGAACGCGCTGCTGGAGGACTTCCAGCGCCACGGTGTGGGCCTGCCCAGCGGTGGGTCGCCCAGCGGCTAAGTAGTCTCGCCGCCTCATGGAACCCCTCACCCGCTGGGTGCTCGCCCACCGCCGTCTCGTCGTCGCCTTCTGGCTGCTCGTCACCCTCGTGGGGGCGGCCTTTGCCTCGTCGGCGACCGGTGCCCTGTCCAAGACCTTCTCCGTCCCCGGGCGGGAGGGCTTCGAGGCCAACCAGAGGATCCTCGGGACCTTTCACGCGGGGGGAAACGTCCCGCCCATCGTCGTCGAGGCCACGCTGCCCCCGGGTCAGCGCGCCGCTTCACCGGTGGTCCAGTCTGAGCTGCGGGGGGCGCTGGCGCCCATCGCCCAGCGCGCGCCGGGGTCGCGCATCGCCTCCCTGGCCACCACCCACGACCGCAGCTTCGTCTCCCCCGACGCCCGCACCACCTTTGCCCTGATCTTCACCCCGCCCAACCGCGCAGGCCAGAGCAACGAGAACGTGACGGCGGTGGACGCCGTGCGCGGCGCGGTAGCCCACGCCACCGTGGGCGGCGCTCCGCTCCTGGTCACCGGGATCGTCGCTCTGCGCCACAACACCACCAGCTCGCGGGGCGGGCCCGGCGTGCTCGCCGAGGCGCTGCTCGGAGGGGTGGGGGCGCTGGTGGTGCTGGCCTTCGTGTTCGCCTCGATGCTGGCCCTCGTGCCCCTGCTCATGGCCATCCCCTCCATCCTGGGGACGTTCCTGCTCGTGTGGGGGCTGACCACCTTCGTGAACGTGTCGTTCATCGTCGAGTTCCTGATCGCCCTGATCGGGCTGGGGGTGGCCATCGACTACGCCCTGCTGGTGGTCGTGCGCTGGCGCGAGGAGCGCGCCCACGGCCTGACCAACGACGAGGCGGTGATCAAGGCGATGAGCACAGCGGGCAGCGCCGTGGTGTTCAGCGGGACCACCGTCGCCGTCGGCCTGCTCGCCCTCGTCGTCCTGCCCCTGCCCTTCCTGCGCTCGGTGGGCTACGGGGGCATGCTCATCCCCCTGGTCAGCGTGAGCGTCGCCATCACCCTGCTGCCCGCCGTGCTCTCCTCGGTGGGGCCGCGCATGGACTGGCCGCGCATCCGCAACGAAGACCGGGCCAGCGCCTCGTGGACCCGGTGGGCCCAGCTCGTCTCCCGGCGGCGCTGGCCGGCGGCCATCATCGCCCTGATCGTGCTCGGCGCCCTGTTGGTGGCGGCCGCGCGCCTGCAGCCGGGGGACCCCAAGGCCGACTCGCTGGCCCAGACCGGAGACGCCCACGCCGGCCTGGTCGCCCTGGAGCGCAGCGGGATCGGCTCCGGGGTGCTCACGCCCTTCGAGGTGCTGGCCCCCGCCGGGCAGGCGGCGAGCCTGACTCAACGGCTGGCGTCGGTCGCCGGCGTGCGGGCAGCGGTCTCTCCCGACGCACCTCCCTGGCGGGCGGGTGGCCAGGCCGTGGTCACCGTCCTGCCCGCCGACGACGGCAGCTCCGCGGCGGGGCGCGCCACCCTGGACCGGGTGCGCGGCCTCGCCCACGGGCTGGCTCCCGGGTCGCGGGTGGGTGGCCAGCCGGCCCAGAACGCCGACTTCGTCTCCGCCGTCTACGGAAGCTTTCCCCTGATGATCGGGCTGATCGCGCTGCTCACCTTCCTGCTCCTTGCCCGGGCGTTTCGCTCGATCGTGCTGCCCCTCAAGGCGGTCGTCCTCAACGTCATCTCGGTGGCGGCGGCGTGGGGGGCGATAACCCTGGTGTGGCAGGACGGCCACGGCTCCAGCCTGATCTGGGGGATCTCACCCACCGGGGCGATCACCGCGTGGGTGCCGCTGATGGTGTTCGCGTTCCTGTTCGGGCTGTCGATGGACTACGAGGTGTTCATCCTCGCGCGCATGCGCGAGGAGTACGACGCCACCGGCTCCACCCACACCGCGGTGATCCGGGGAATCGGGCGCACCGGGCGCCTGGTCACCAGCGCCGCCCTGATTCTCTTCCTCGCCTTTGTGTCCATGGGATCGGGGCCGGAGACCGACATCAAGGTCCTCGCCACCGGACTGGGCGCCGGCATCCTCCTTGATGCCACCGTCGTGCGCGCCCTGCTCGTCCCCGCCCTGGTCTCCCTGTTCGGACGCTGGAACTGGTGGCTGCCCCCCGGACCCGCACGTCTGCTGCGGGTGGCGCCGTCGCTGCCCCCTCGGCGCTCCGAGGAGCCGGCCCCCGCCCCGGCGGGGTAGTGGTCGGTTCGATCAGGCCGCGGGGCTCCCGCGCGTCAGCATGGCCGGCGCCGGCCCCGTCGCCCGGCCTCGTCAGCTCGGCTCGGTCGCTCTCGCGCCCACCTCGGCTCCGGCCTCGGCGGCATCGGCCCCGGTGCGGGTGGTGAGCACCGCCGCCCCGCCGCCGCCGATCGCGCGGCGCACCAGGCGGGGCAGAAGGATGCGCAGGGCGCCGGCCACGAAGTAGGGGCGCGGGACGTAGCGCTCGGGGCGACGCCCCAATCCGGCGTCGAGGATCGCCTCGGCTGCGCGCTCGGGGGTGGAGACCAGCCACCGGGTGGCCCACCGGTCGACGAGCTCGCGCTGGGGAAAGCCCTCGGTGGCGATGAACCCGGGCAGAACCAGTCCCACGTGCACACCGCCGGGGCGCTCCTCGGCGTACAGAGCGTCAGACCAACCGATCAGGGCGGACTTGCTGGCCGAATAGGCGCCGGTGCCCCCTCGGGCGACCCGTCCGGCGGTGCTGGCCACGTTGACCACGGCGCTGGGCGCCGACGAGCGCAGCAGGGGCAGCAGCGCCTCGCTGAGGCGGACCACCGAGTCGAAGTTCAGCTCCATGGTGCGCCGCACGTTCTCCCAGCCGCCCTGGGCGAAGGTCGCCCGCCAGGCCGAGCCGGCGTTGTTGACCAGCAGGTCCAGGGAGCCGTGGTGAGCCTCGACGTGCTCGAGCACGCGCTGGGGGCCATCGTCGTCGGTCAGGTCGACGGCCACCCAGGTGGTGGGGCAGCCCAGCGTCCGGGCCAGCTCGGCCAACCGCTCCTCGCGGCGGGCGACGAGGACCAGCTGGGCCCCGGGCTCGCGCGCCAGGCGTCGGGCGGTCGCCTCGCCGATTCCGCTGGAGGCTCCGGTGACCACGCAGATGGGGCCGGGGGCCATGGCGGCCATTATGGCGGGCGGGCGTCTGCCCGGCGGCCTGGCGGCCCGCCTACCATGGCGCTGTGGCCGTTCTCATCGCGTCTGACCTGAGCAAGGACATGGCCGGCAGCCCGCTGCTGCGGGGGGTGTCCTTCAAGCTCGAGCCCCGCACCCGCCTGACCCTGGCCGGTCGCAACGGTGCGGGCAAGACCACCCTGCTGCGCATGCTCGCCGGGGAGGCGTCGATCGACGGGGGAGAGCTCGTCCTCCAGAAGGGGGCCCGCGTCGCCCTGCACGACCAGCGCCCCCCGCGCGAGCGGGGCATGACCCTGCGCGACTACATCCTCTCCGGCTGCGCCGAGCTCGTCGGTCTGGAGGCCGAGCTCGAGCGCCTGGCCGAGGCGATGGCCGGCGGCGATGAGTCCGCGCTGGACGCCTACGCCCGCGCCCAGGCACGCCTGGAGCACGCCGGCGGCTACGGCTGGCGCGAGCGCGCCCTGTCGATGGTCCACGGGCTCGGCTTCGTGGACTCAGACCTCGAGCGAAGCCTGAGCTCGTTCTCCGGGGGGGAGCTCACCCGGGCCTCGCTGGCCCGGGCGCTGGCCGGCGACCCCGATCTGCTCCTGCTCGACGAGCCCACCAACCACCTCGACATCGAATCGCTGGAGTGGCTGGAGCAGACCCTGGTGGGACTCGACGCCGCCATCGTCCTCGTCGCCCACGACCGCTGGTTCCTGGAGGCGGTGGGGACCGCCGTGCTCGAGCTCGAGGGCGGGCGCTCGCGCTTCTTTGTGGGCACCTGGCACGCCTGGCGCCGCGAGCAGGCCGCCCGCGAGCTGGCCCTGGGCCGGGCGATCGAGCGCCAGCAGGCCGAGATCGAGCGTCTGGAGCGCTTCGTCGACCGCTTCCGGGCGGGCACCCGCGCGCGCCAGGCCCAGTCACGCTCCAAGCGCCTGGAGAAGATCGAGCGCGTCCAGCGCGGCCCCCGCGACGGCAAGGCGCTGGACTTCGCCTTCAAGGCGCCCGAGCGCAGCGGACGGGTGGTCTTCGAGCTCCAAGACGGACGGGTGCAGGTCGGCCAGGATCCGCCGCGCACCCTCCTTGACGGCGCCGAGCTGTGGCTCGAGCGCGGGGAGCACGTCTCCCTGGTCGGACCCAACGGCACGGGCAAGACCACCCTGATCGAGACCCTCGCCGGGCAGCGCGAGCTCGCGGGCGGGCGCCTGCGCCAGGGCCACAACGTCAAGGTCGGATACCTGTCTCAGCACGCCGAGGAGATCGAGGCGCGCGGGGCCCGCACCGTGGCCGAGGCCGCCGGCCGCCTCACCGGGCTGACCCCCAACAAGGCGCGCGCCCTGCTGGGCCAGTTCCTGTTCTCCGGAGAGGACGCCGACAAGCCCCTGGACGGACTGAGCGGCGGCGAGCGTCGCCGGCTGTCGCTGGCCGTCCTCGTGCACTCGGGCGCCAACGTCCTCATCCTCGACGAGCCCACCAACCACCTTGACGTGGAGAGCCGCGAGGCCCTCGAGGATGCCCTGCGCGGCTTTGCGGGATCGCTGCTGCTGGTCTCCCACGATCGGGCTCTGCTCGACGCGGTGGGGACGCGGACGGTGTCGGTGGAGGACCGGGGGCTGCGCAGCTACACCGGCGGCTGGCCCGAGTACGTGCGCGTGCGCGAGGAGCGCCGCGCCGCCGGGCGCCGCCGTCGGGCTCCCGCGCTCGAGGAGGTCAGCTCGCCGCGGTCGCCGACCAAGGCCGGCCCGACCGCTGCGTCGCCCGCCGGCGCCGGTCCTCCCTCGGCCGGCAAGCGCTCCAAGAACGCCCGCCGCCGTCAGGGCGACCTCGAGCGCGAGATCGAGGCGGCCGAGGCGCGGCTGGTCGCGCTGGAGCAGGAGCTCGGCGATCCCGACGCGTGGCTGGATCCGGGTCGCTCGGCGGCCTCCAGTGCCCGTCACACCGACGCCCGGCGCGCCGTGGAGGAGCTCTACGCGCGCCTGGAGGCCGTCGCCGGATGACGATGATGACCCCCTCGCCCGCGATCTACACTTAGCGTATGGTCGTCGCTCGCAACGTCGCCATCGTCGCCGCGCTGGCCGCCATCGTGTACCTGGTGCCCGGGGGAGGCCAGGGCGCCAACACCATCGGGTCGATCCTGTCGTTGCTGTTCGCGGTGGGGATCGCGTTCTTCGGGGGGCGCTCCTACCGGGAGAACAGGGTGGCCATCTACTCGCTCGGCGATCACTACCGCGCCCTGCTCTACGGGGCCGTGGTCCTCGTCTTCGTCACCCTCGCCGCCAGCACGCGTCTGATGGCCACCGGCCCGGGGACGATCGTGTGGCTGGCCCTGCTGGGCGCCGCCGCCATCGGGCTCCTCGTCGTCTTTCGCCACTCACGCGAGTACTGAAGAAAGCGGGGCTAACCGCCCCGGACCGGCCACCACCGGCCGCGGCCTCACCCCCGCCCGTGTGCGGCGAGGAGGTCGAGCTCGGGTCCCACGGGCACGATGGCGGTGGGGTTGATCGAGGGATGGGTGAGGTAGTAGTGGCGCTTTATGTGATCGAAGTCGACGGTCTCGGCCACTCCCGGAGTCTGGTAGAGGTCGCGCAGGTAGCCCGACAGCTGGGGGTAGTCGGCGATCCGGCGGATGTTGCACTTGAAGTGTGAGAAGTAGACGGCGTCAAAGCGCACCAGGGTGGTGAACAGGCGCCAGTCGGCCAGCGTCTGTCGGTCTCCGAACAGGAAGCGCCGCGTGGCCAGGCGCGCGTCGAGCCCATCCAGCGTCCTGAACAGGGGTAGCACCGCCCGCTCATAGGCCGTCTGCGTGGTGGCAAAGCCCGCCTGGTAGACGCCGTTGTTGACGTTGTCATAGATGTCGTCGTTGAGCGCATCGATCGACGCCGCCAGCTCGGCGGGGTAGAGGTCGAGCTCGGGACGCTGGGCCACTGCGTTGAATTCGCGGTTGAGCATGACCAGGATGTCGGGGGACTCGTTGTTGACGATGCGCTGTGACTCTGTGTCCCACAGCACCGGCACGGTGACCCGCCCCTGGAAGGTGGGGTCGGTGGCCGCATAGCCCTCGCTCAAGAACGTCCAGCCGTTGATCGGGTCGGGGCGGTCGGGGTCCAGGCGCCAGCCGCGCTCGTCACGGATGGGGTCCACGACGGTCATGGCGATCGCGTCCTGCAGCCCCTTGAGACCGCGGACGATGACCGTGCGGTGTGCCCACGGGCAGGCCAGGGAGACGTAGAGGTGATAGCGCCCGGCCACGGCCGGGTAGCCGCTGGAGGCGTCGGCGCTGACGGTCTGGCGAAACGCCGACTCCTGGCGCACGAAGGCCCCGTCCGACGCGGTCTCGCGGGCAAACTGGGGGGTGGGGGTGATGACGGTGGGCTCCCTCGATCGTTGTGCGTACAACGATAGGGCATGGTCCACGGCCGCCGCGGGGTCGACCCTCCGGTGGCGCGGGAGGCCGCCGGGCCCGGAGGGCCCCCCTATCCTCGAGCCGTGGCCGCGACCAGCAGCACCGGAGCGAGTGCCGAGCGGCGCGTACGCATCGCCGAGCAGCGCCGCCGGCTGCCCGATCAGCCCGGGGTCTACCTGTTTCGCGACGCCCGCGGCAAGGTCATCTACGTGGGCAAGGCCAAGTCGATTCGCAAGCGGGTGGCGTCTCACTTCTCGCGGTCGGCCAGCCACTCCACCGGTCACGGAGACATGGTGGCCGAGGCCGACGCGGTCGAGTGCCTGGTGGTCTCCTCGGAGTCTGAGGCGCTGCTCACCGAGCAGAGCTTCATCAAGCAGTACCGCCCGCGCTTCAACATCCGCCTGCGCGACGACAAGTCCTATCCGTTCATCGCCATCTCCATGGACGAGGAGTTCCCGCGCGTCTACTTCACCCGCGAGCGCCACCGCCGCGACCGGGTCTACTTCGGTCCCTACTCAAACGCCAAGCGCGTGCGCGGCACCCTGGATCTGCTCACCAAGATCTTTCAGTTTCGCTCCTGCACGGGCACCGAGCCCGGCCGGCGCAGCGGCTCCCCGTGCCTGGACTACTTCATCAAGCGCTGCGGGGCGCCGTGCGTGGACTACGTCAGCGCCGCCGAGTACCGCCAGAGCATCGACGGCGTCATCGACTTCCTGTGCGGGCGCTACCGCCAGATCGAGCGCGACCTCGAGCAGCGCATGCACGCGGCCGCGGCCGAGCAGGAGTTCGAGCAGGCGGCCCTGGAGCACAACCGCCTCAAGGCGGTGCGCTCGCTGCTGGAGCGCCAGAGGGTGGCCAACGAGGCGGTCGGCACCCTGGACGCGGTGGCGGTGGCCGTCGACGGCCCCGACGCCAACGCCCAGGTCTTCCAGGTCCGTGACGGCGTGCTCTCTGACCGCCAGTCCTTCTACCTGGCCAACGAGGGCCGCCGCGAGCTGGGGGAGGTGGCCGAGGAGTTCATGCTCCAGTACTACGGCTCCGCCATGTCGATCCCCGCCCAGATCATCGTCCAGGCGCAGGTGCCCGGCCGCGAGGCGCTGGCCGAGGCGCTGGCCGTGCGCCGCGAGGGACCGGTGGAGGTCCGCGCCGCCGAGCGCGGCGACAAGCGGCGCATCCTCGACCTCGCACAGCGCAACGCCGACCTCGCCCTCGATCAGGAGCGCCTCAAGGACGAGCGCAGCCGTCAGCGCCGGGTGGAGGCGCTGGACGGCCTGCAGCGGGCGCTGGGCATGGACACCATCCCCCTGCGCATCGAGTGCTTTGACATCTCCAACCTGGGGGGGACCCACACCGTCGCCTCGATGGTCGTCTTCGAGGGCGGGGCGCCCAAGAAGGCTGACTACCGGCGCTTCCGGATCCGTACCGTCGAGGGCTCAGACGACTTCGCCTCGATAGCCGAGGTGCTGGCCCGCCGCCACGCCCAGTTCGAGCGCCAGGCCGACCTGTCCCCCCACGATCGCGCCTACGACGAGAGCTTTGCCACCCTGCCCAGCCTGGTGGTCATCGACGGAGGCAGGGGGCAGCTCGCCGCCGGCCTGGGCGTGCTCGCCGGCTTTCGCGAGCGCGGGGTGGTGGTGGTGTCGCTGGCCAAGCGCGTGGAGGAGGTGTTCGTCCCCGGGCGCCCCGCGCCGCTCGTGCTCGCCCACGACACCCCCGAGCTGCAGCTCCTGCAGCGCGTGCGTGATGAGGCCCACCGCTTCGCCATCACCCACCACCGCGGCCGCCGCGACCGGGCCATGACCGGCTCGATCCTCGACGACCTCCCCGGCATCGGCCCCACCCGCAAGCGCGCCCTGCTGCTGCACTTCGGCTCCCCCGACGCGGTGCTCGCCGCCGGGCGCGAGGAGCTCGAGGCGGTGCCCGGGATCCCCGCCAAGGTGGCGCGCGACCTGCATGCCCGCCTGCACCGGGTGGGAGCGCGGTAACGCCCGCTTGACACGCCCGTCCGTCGGGCCCGCCACAATGACCGGATGGCCGTCAGGCCCGTCCGGCTCGGAGAGCGTCTCCGCCTAACCCGTCGCGGCGAGCCGCGCGAGGAGACCCGGCGCCGTTACGCCGAGTCGCGCCTGCAGGACCTGGTGGTCATCACCGGCTTCTCGGGCGCGGGCAAGTCGACGGCGATGAACGTCTTCGAGGACGCCGGCTACTTCTGCGTGGACAACCTGCCCCCGGAGATGATCCGCGGCCTGACCGAGCTCTTCGTCCACGAGGGCTCCAAGGTGGAGCGCGCCGCGGTGGTCTCCGATGTGCGCGGGGGCGAGTACTTCGAGGCCCTGCAGGCCGTCCTCGACGATCTCGACGGGCTGGGCGTGCGCCACCACGTGCTCTTCCTCGACGCCGACGAGCAGACGCTGCTCAACCGCTACAAGGAGACCCGTCGGCGCCACCCGCTGGCCGCGGAGGAGAGCGTGGAGATGGGCATCGCCGCCGAGCGCGCGCTGCTTGGGCCGCTCAAGCACCGTGCCGACCTGGTCATCGACACCACCGGGCTGTCGAGTAACAGCCTGCGGCGCAAGATCGCCGAGGAGTACCTCCCCCGCCAGGCCCCCGCTCACCTGGCGGTGATCTTCTCGAGCTTCGGCTTCAAGCACGGCCCTCCGCGCGACGCCGACCTGGTGCTCGACGTGCGCTTCCTGGCCAACCCGCACTGGGAGGCGGCGCTGCGGCCCCTCACCGGACACGACCCCCGGGTCGTCGACTACATGGGGCGCGAGGGGAGACTGGGGGCGTTCTATGAGCGCCTGTTCCCGTTGTTGGACTTCCTGCTGCCCCAGTACGTCAGCGAGGGCAAGTCCCACCTGTTGGTGGCGATCGGCTGCACCGGTGGTCGCCACCGCTCGGTGGCCATCGCCGAGGCCCTGGGCGAGCGCTACCGCGAGCAGGACGACCTCATGGTCCAGGTCGCCCACCGCGACCTCGATCAGCGCCCGCGCGACGCCTGAACATCCGCGACGGGGGCCGGCCTGGTGGTGCTCGGCTGCGGCGACGGGGACGCTTGGCGGTGGTTACGCTCGACGTTGGCGTTGATAGCCTCCGCCCACGCGCCGGGTGCCCCGCACGGGTCCCCGGCCCTTCGTGTTGACCGCCGAGAGGACCTGACTTGCCCGTACGCGTGGGGATCAACGGATTCGGACGCATCGGGCGCAACGTGTTTCGCGCCGCGCAGGCCAGGGGCGGCGCCGACATCGAGTGGGTCGCCGTCAACGATCTCACCGACCCGAAGACCCTGGCCCACCTCCTCAAGTACGACTCGATCCTCGGCCCCTACCCGGGCACGGTGGCGGCCACCGCCGACGGTCTGCGCGTCGATGACGCCGAGCTGCGAGTGCTGGCCGAGCGCGACCCCGCGGCGCTGCCCTGGGGGGACCTGGGTGTCGACGTGGTGATCGAGTCCACCGGCTTCTTCACCGACCGCGAGAACGCCGCCAGGCACCTGCAGGGCGGCGCGCGCAAGGTCATCATCTCCGCGCCCGCCAACGGCGAGGACGTCACCGTCGCCCTGGGCGTGAACTTCGACGACGCCTATGACCCGGATGCCCATCACATCATCTCCAACGCCTCCTGCACCACCAACTGCCTGGCGCCGGTGGCCAAGGTCGTCCACCAGACGGTGGGCATCCGCCACGGCCTGATGACCACCATCCACGCCTACACCGCCGACCAGCGCCTGCAGGACTCGCCCCACTCCGATCTGCGCCGGGCGCGCGCGGCGGCCATCAACCTGGTGCCCGCCTCCTCCGGCGCGGCCAAGGCGATCGGGCTCGTGCTCCCCGAGCTGGCCGGGCGCCTGCACGGCTTCGCCGTCCGTGCCCCCGTCCCCACTGGGTCGTTGGTGGACCTCACCTTCGAGGCCGAGCGCGCGACCAGCGTGGAGGAGGTCAACAGCGCCCTGCGCGACCGCGCCGACCGCGCCGAGCTGGCGGGCATCCTCGCCTATACCGAGGACCCGATCGTGTCATCGGACATCGTCAGGAGCCCGTTCTCCTCGATCGTCGACGGCGGACTGACCGCGGTCCTCGACGACACCCTGGTCAAGGTTGTCAGCTGGTATGACAACGAGTGGGGCTTCTCCAACCGCCTGGTCGATCTGGTGGGAAGGGTCCTGCCCGCGTCGTCCGGAGCATGAGGACGCTCGCCGAGCTCGACGTCGAGGGCAGGCGGGTACTCGTCCGGGTGGACTTCAACGTCCCCCTGGAGGACGGGGTGATCACCGACGACACCCGCATCCGGGCGGCGTTGCCCACCCTGGAGGAGCTACGCCGCCGCGGCGCTCGTCTGGTGCTCGTCTCCCACCTGGGGCGCCCCCGCGATCGCGATCGCGGGCTGTCGTT
>JAABUZ0100007949.1_pt1 | contig 12649 bp, 10 predicted proteins | sample 5562091 | NCBI WGS metagenome assembly JAABUZ01 (sample SAMN12813069, study PRJNA571459) | rock metagenome | isolation source: Antarctica rocks | place: Antarctica: Victoria Land, Linnaeus Terrace sud | collected 2015-12-21 | reverse complement strand
ACACGGTTTTGATGAACCGGCTAGATGGCGATTCGGTCGGCCCGGTCAAGGTTCTTGTGTCGAATCCCGTGTATTCCCACGACCATCAGCACATACTCATACCAGAAGGAACGATCGTGCTGGGCGAAGCCCGAAAGATCGGCAGTGCCGGGTTCGGCCAACAGCGCCGGATTGCCGTTGCCTTTCATCGTCTGCTCATGCCGGACGGATACAGCGTGGATTTAGACCAATTCCACGGCCTCGACCAGATAGGAGAGGAGGGACTAAAAGATCAGGTTAACAATCACTATCTCCAGATCTTCGGAACGTCGATTGCGCTTGGCGTGATCGCCGGTGCGGCCCAGACTGGTCAAGGTGGATCGAATCTTAACAGCTCAGGTTCGCAGTCCTTTACAAACGGCGCAGCCTCCGGCGTGTCACAATCGGCAACCACGATTCTCGACAAGTTCATTCAGATTCCACCCACCATCACCATCCGGGAAGGACACCGCGTAAAGGTCTATTTCACCCAGGACTTGCTCCTGCCAGCCTATGAGAATCACCGCATCGCACAGTCGTTCTAAGGAGTTTCATGCGTCCACTGACCGCCGTCGTCATCGCCTCCGTCGCCCTCACACTCACCGGTTGCCAGAGCAAGGAACAGAAATACGCCGACCTGAATGCCGAGTACCAAACAGCAAATACTCAGTATCAGAAAGACTGCTCCGTCTCTCCATCCGATCAGGATGCACAGGCCATCACGGGCGGAGCATTCGGCAGTACCCCGTCGCCTCAGCAGCAGGCTGGGATCAACGAGCGCCAACACGAAGCCGAGGCTCGAAAGAATGGCCCTCACTGCAAGGACTTGCAAACCCAACGCGACAACGTGACAAAAAAATTGCTCGCAACTCAGAGCCGCTGAGCAGGCAGTTCCCGGAATCATCCCTCACCTAAAAACTCAATACAAACCGCAACGCGAACATGGAGAAGAACCATGAAAGGCATTCCCTGCGCCCTAATACTGGCCCTGGCCACCCTAATCCAACCTGCACACGCGCAGCTTGGCGGTGGCATTGTGCTCGACCCAACGCAGTCTGCACACGCGGCTCAGCAACTCATTCAGGGCAGCCAACTGTATACGACAACCATCAAGACCACGCAGAACGTGATGGAGACCTACAACCTTGCACAACGCATGGCGACAGCACCCTCGAGCTACTACACCGCTTACACCAACATGGCGCAGCAGACGTGGACGCCGGTTGCCCACCCTGCAAACACCTACGGCAATTCGCTTCCTTGGACGACCGCCGCAACAACCGGCAATGGTGCATCAGTGGCGAATCAGAGTGCGAGCATCCAGAAGACAGGGCAAATCTCTGGATACGGCTCGTTGAGCCTGCAAGGCCAACAGGCTATTGCGGCGCAAGGTGCTACGGTCGATCGCGGCGATGCTGTCAACGCCACCAGTCTACAAACGATTGGGATCGTTCGGTCAAACGCTCCCCAGCGCGAGGCCGATATCAAAACGCTGGAGACCGCAAGTCACTCCACCGATCCCACCCAACAGACTGAACTCGCTACGTTGCAGCGCATCAATCAGGCGATGCTTCTGCAGCTTCGTACCCAGCAAGAAGCGAGCCAGATGACGCAGGCACAGAGCTTGCAGCAAATGGTACAGCAGAAGCAACAGCAGGATGCACTCAAGATGTCTATGCAAGCCGCTGACGGGTATGAGTCGAACTACGCGACTCACATCAGCACGGACAGCACCGGGCTGACCAAAGCATTCAGCTACTAACCGTTCGGCGAATTGCCTGGGGACGATTATGGGATTTCAATTACTCAACTTCATCGCGCAACAATGCCAGTCATTGACCGCAAGAACGGCTCCGACGATAGACTCGATGGGACTGCGCATAGTCCTTTCGCTGGCAACGATCATGATGGTTTGGTTTGGTATTCAGGAAGCTCTAGCATCCGCCCAGGGCGGCCAGGGCTTCAACATGGCTCGTTTCCTTAACTTCTTTATACTCATTACCTTTGCCTATACATTTGTGCTCTATTTACGACAGTGCAATTCCCGGCATCGGCTATTCGCTCAAGGGCTTCATTAGCGACGGCACAAGCGATTTGGCGAACACGATTGGGCATGACGCAACAGCTTCCATGCTGCAATCCATCGACGCGAGCCTCCAGAAGTCCGGCCCCGGCATGGCAATGTTTACCGCGCCGTACATGATGGTTGCTTACATCCTCAATCAGATCTCTCTTTGCATACTTGCCGCGCTCACCTCCGTCATTATCGCCTACGGGGAGATTGCTGCGGCAATCATCGGGCTACTTGGCCCCATATTCATTCCGTTTCTCATCGTCGAAAAGCTGGAGTTCCTGTTCTGGGGATGGCTCAGAGCATTCCTGAGCTTCTCGTTCTACAAGGTCGTAGCAGCAGCGACAATGAGCATTCTTGGCCATCTCTACATGCTTTCGTACTCCAACCTCATCGACTTCACGAACCCTATCAAGATGCTGCAAAACTTCCCCTTCATCATCCTCCTTACAGTCGTCAACATCTTCATCCTCGTCAAGATTCCGGCAATCACCGCCTCAATCTTCTCAGGCAGCAGCAGCGGTCATGACGCGGGCATGGGCGCCGTCACGGGTGCCATTACCGCAGCAGTGATGGGCTAACAGGAGATAAGCAATGGCAACCCAAGAGACGAAATCCCCTGAGATGACCCGTGCAGCGAAACGCTATCTGGAGCAGTACGGCGACCCGCTCGTGATGAATACCTACTTGAAGATCACGATCCTCGTTCTGGGTGTTGTCTGCCTGATGCTGGGCGCACTTACCTTCAAGAGCCAGAAGGCACTTGCCGGCATGAAGCCCCTTGTCATTCGCATCAATGACGTAGGCCACGCTGACGCGATCGACTACCGCAACTACCAGTACAAACCGCAGGAGGCGGAGAACAAGTATTACCTCTCGCGCTGGGCGACGCTGTACTTTCAGCGCAACCGCTACACCATTGAGCGCGATCAGACCCAGGCGCTTTACTTCCTCAATTCGGATGTCCAGCAAGCCGTCATACGGCAAGAGCAGTTGAACAAGACGATTACTACGTTCCAGCAGGACAGTACGCTCCCGTATGTCGATATCAACATCAAGAACGTCGTCCTCGACGACCTACGGCAGTCGCCCTATTCCGCTCGAATTGAATTCGAGAAGGTCTATACCAACGCCAATGACCACTCGGAGATCAAGACGGAGCGTTGGACCGCCAGCGTGACCTACGTGTTCGCCGATCACGTCGAGAACAATGCGCTCGCCTTTAATCCGCTCGGACTCACTATCGTTCGTTACCGTGCAGACCAGGCATTCGATTAGGAGACCTTATGAATCACGACCTGGACCTCCTCATATCGTTTCTGCAGCCTATCAAAGAGCTACTGCTTGACGACACTGTGAGCGAGATTATGGGCAATCCGAACGGCCAATGGTGGTTCGAGCGCAGGGGGAAGCTGGAACATGCGGAGATCGACTTCGAGGCAAAGGCGCTCCGTACCGGCCTTGAGGTCATTGCGAACAAGTTGAGCCGCAAGTTGGACGAGGCGCACCCGCTAATAAACGCCCAACTGCCGGACGGTAGCCGCCTCGCGGCGGTCCTTCCGCCCGTTGTGCGGCCCAATCCCGCCGTCACCATTCGGAAGTTCTCCAAGACTCGGTTCACTGTCGCCGACCTCATCCAGACCGGGGCTATGACCCCGGAGATAGGCTCAACATTGAGCGGCTATATAGCGGCGGGAAAGACGATGCTGATTAGCGGTGGGACCGGCGCTGGCAAGACCAGTTTGCTGAACGCGCTCGCGGCTTACATCCCCGAAGAAGAGCGCATCATCGTGATTGAGGACACGTCCGAGCTGCGTATCGGCAAGCCGAATCTCCTGGCTTCGGAGTGCCAGACGGAATCGCATACCGGCACGGTGAGCTTCAACGATCTATTGAAGGCTGCGTTGCGGTGGAGACCCGACCGCATCATCCTCGGCGAGGTACGAGGCGAGGAAGCCCGCACCCTGCTCGATTCCTTCAACACCGGACACGCAGGTTCGATGGCTACGATTCATGCCAGCTCTGCGGTAAAGGCACTCCGCAGGTTCGGCGAGTTGGCGATGCGTTCGCATCAGCAATCGAACCGCGACGACATATCGGCGGAGATTGCCGAGACAGTTCAGATCGTCGCCCAGGTGGGCAGATTCGCCGCCGGTCGCAAGGTGAGCGAGATTATCGCCGTGCGTGGATATGACCGCGCCACTAAACAGTTCCTGTACGACACCATCTTTGATCTCGCAGGGGAGCGCGATGTTCCAGGAATTCACCCAATCATTACAACCAGTCAGAAGAGGGAGAACGCCCATGCCATTGCTTGAGATCACAACCAGCCATAAAGTCACAGCCACCGTTTCGCTTGAGGAGCCCACCGCCAACCTCGTGAATCAATATGCTGCGTTCACCCATGTTGGCGCAGACGACGTAGTGAACAAGGCACTCGAATACGTCTTCACCAAAGACAAGGACTTCCAGAAGTTCATCGGTGCACCGAACGATGCAAAGCCGATCCATTCGTTGCGTATCAAGCGTAGCGGTGACGATGTGCCAAAGGGCAAGCCGGGACGTAAGCCTGCAACGTCAGTACCCGCTTTGGCAGCTATTCCAATGGCGAATGTGGCGGCGAAGTAATGAGCATTTGCCCCTCAATGATTTGTGCCGGGATGTAAGCGGTGCTCCGCACCGGATGAATTATGACACTCCATCCCTCCGAGGGTCGTGCTGGGAATCCTTACGGATTCTTGAAGCCGATAGAACATCCTCAACAACTTACGACGCATAGGGATTCTTGGGAATACCCAAGGATTCCCAGGAATCCATCACAGATTGAAGGTCAATATGTCCCTTTTCAACGATGACGCGATGGTCGAAAAAGCACAACAGCGGACATCCTTCCGGCTCACGAATGTCTCATCGAAGTTGAGCCGGAACGAAGCGGACCGGCTCGATGTGCTTGCCAAGAAGCGCGGCCAGCAACGCGGGGAGTTTATTCGCTGCCTCATCCTTGACGAGCTGACAAGAGATAGCGGGGTTCCTGCTCCGAGCCCGGAGTTGAGCGAGATCGTAGGGGTTCGGCTCATGCTGACGAACCTATTGAAGCCTCTCACGACCGGCCTCAAAATCACGCCTGAGGTGTTTGACGGAATCATGGTCGAGGTTAAGAAACGCAAGACGGCACTTGCCATTGAGACGAAGCAAGACCTGGAGCGTGCGTGATGGCAAGTCAACAGTGGGGACGCAAAGAAACTGTCATCTTCCCGCCGCATTCCGCCATCTACACCTATGGAACGGTGTTCCTTGCATTCGTAATGACCGGATGCTTTCTCTACGTCCGTTTCGCCTACGGCCAGACTCCCTTGCAGCAGTTCTACACACAGATTTACGCACGAGCGGCGGCTGGGTCTGCCCTTAACAAGAAAGACAAGTACCAACTGCTTTACGTTGGCGATGGCACAAAAATGGGAGAACTAGCCGCCGAAGCCGACGTGCAGCAAGGCACGACTCCGGCCCCCGGTGGCAGGCATATTTCGCTTGCGATTTCAAGCGTGGCGGCAGCGCGGGGACTCCGAGCCCTCTATCGCGGGCCAGAGCAGCCGTACCTCGATAAGCCCCTGTACGAATACCTAAAAACGAGCGTCTTCCAAGGCGACGGACTCTGCGACATTTACAGACTCCCGCTACTGTTTGGCTTTCTTTCGCTGGTCGCCCAGCTCCCACTTTCCATTCGGAAAGACATCAAGCGCCGGAAGCAAATGAAGTACGGACGACTGCTCAAAGGGCCTGTGTTGCTCCACCCTAATGAGTTCAACGAGGCGGTTCAAGGCGACGGTATTGGTTTCAAAACCACCGAAGCCAAAGACATGATGAGGATACCGCTGAGGGCAGAAGCACAGCACATAGAGCTAATGGGCGACACCGGAGCCGGGAAGACCAGCTTGATTATGCAGATACTTCGGCAGATTCAAGCCAGGGGTGAAATGGCTATCGTCTACGACCCGGCTTGCGAGTTCATTCAGAGGTTCTATAACGCCGAGCGTGGGGACATTGTGCTCAATCCTTTGGATGCCCGGTGCCCCTATTGGGGGCCGTCTGAGGAGCTTCGCCGGAAGGCAGAAGCCAAAGCGATTGCCGCCTCCCTGTACCAGCCGACCAGCGACAAGAAGGGCGAGTTGTTTACCGAGACGCCGCAGAAAATCTTCGCCCATCTCCTCACCTTTGGGCCGACCCCGACGCAGTTGGTCGCATGGCTGTCCAACCCGGATGAGATCGACCAACGTGTATTGGGAACCGAGATGCAAGCCATGATTGCGAAGGGCGCACAGCAGCAACGCAACGGCGTCCTGGCGTCGCTCGGACTGGTAGCGGACAGCCTACGGATGCTGCCCACGAAAAAGCAGTCGAAGACGACGTGGAGCGCAACTGAATGGGCCGAGACGCGCAAGGGCTGGATCTTCATTACGTCTAGCGCAACCGAGCGCGAAGCCCTCCGCCCCCTTCACAGCCTTTGGATCGACCTCTTGGTTCTGAGGCTCCTAACCGCCCCGCAGGGCACCCAGAAGCCAGTGTGGTTTGTGTTGGACGAGCTGGCGAGTTTGCAGCGCCTCCCTCAGCTCCACACGGCCATAACAGAAAACCGGAAGAGCCAGAACCCTCTCGTCCTTGGCTTCCAAGGAAAGGCCCAGCTTGAGGTGATCTACGGCCATCTGGCCGAGGTGATGCTCTCGCAGCCGGCCACCAAAATCTTCCTCAAAACCACGGAGCCCAAGGCCGCTGAGTGGGTGTCGAATGCCATCGGGAAGATCGAGATCGAGCGAATGAAAGAGACGCACTTCGACGGCACACGCTCCGGCAAGAACTTCACATTGGACCGCCAGGTGGAGCCGTTGGTGATGGACTCTGAGATCTCCGGACTTGAGAACCGGCATGCCTTTCTCAAGCTGGGAAACAACGTCGCTCGATTCCATTTTGAGTACATGGACCTGCCTCAGAGGACTCGCGGCTTCATAGCCCGCGATATGGAAGACGACGCACTTGGCTTCGATCCGATCACTCTTGTCCCAAAGATGCAACCGTCTATTGAGCCAAAGACTGACCTTGAAGCCGAGGTGTCAAAGGTGAAAGAGACTGTCTCTCCAAAGGTTGAAGATTCCGTGGTGAAAGTGATTGACGAACCGACCGAAGAGGAGATTGCTGACGCTGACTCCGGCGCGGAAGTGCCGGTTGAATCCGCCGCAGTCCTTAGCTATGAAGAACCCCAAACTACGTTCACCTTCACCAATTAGAGTCGAATGCTGACCATATCCAAACCGTTGAACTCCGGCCAGGCGCAGACATACCACGCCAAGGAGTTCACGTCTGCCGAGCAGAACTATTGGAAACAGGGCGATGCCATTCTCGGAGAATGGCAGGGGCAGTTGGCCGAGAAGTATGGGTTTGCCGGAGCCATCGACGCACAACATTTCGCCCGACTCAGCGAGGGACAGAACCCGCATACCGCCGAGCAGTTGGTACAACATCGGAAAGCCCAGGAGTACACGACCGCAGACGGGACTACCGTGAAACCAGTGGAGCATCGTGCGGGATGGGACGCCACCTTTTCAGCTCCGAAGTCCGTCTCGCTGACCGCACTTGTAGGCGGCGATGACCGTGTACGCGAGGCGCATCGCCAAGCTGTGACCATCGCGCTCACGCAGCTAGAGCGATATACCCAGGCTAGGATCGGCGGTAACAATCCCGCCGAGACCACTGGCAAGTTCATCGTTGCCAAGTTCGAGCATGACACCGCCCGCCCGGTTGACGGTTACGCCGCGCCTCAGCTCCACACCCATGCCGTGATCTTCAATATGACGGAACGGTCGGACGGTTCTACTCGTGCCCTTCAAGAGCGCGGGTTTTTCGATACCCAGCAGTTTGCCACCGCCGTTTATCAATCCGAACTCACGCTCCGCCTTCGCAATCTCGGCTACGAGATCGAGGCTGGCAAGAGTGGCGCTCCCGACGTAAAGGGCTACACCGCCGAGTACCTTGAAGCCTCCAGCCCGCGCCGCCAGCAGATCGAGGAGGCCATTGCGCGAAGTGGCTTCAGCGGGCCGGAGGCAGCGGAGATTGCGGCTCACAACACACGCGACCGGAAAGAGATTCACACTCCGTCCGAGGTGATCGCCGCTCACCGTCAGATTGCGACCGAGTTTGGTAATCAGGCGGATCATGTGGTCGCCGCAGCTAATGAAAGGGCGAAAGGGCTGGAACTAAACAGGGTGTCGGATGCTCCGCAGCGGGCGCAGGAGGCTGTCAGCTTCGCTAAGGATCGCAGCTTCGAGCGGGAGGCCGTCACCGACGAGCGGGACATCATGCGTGACGCTTTGCGGCGCGGCATGGGCGACCTCACCTATGACCAGGTGCGGAAGAACTTCGATCAAAGACACGGCAGCGGTGAGTTCCAAACCGTTGAAGCTCAGAAGCACGACACTGGGCGTCAGTTCACCACCCGCGAAACCATCGCAGCGGAGCTGGCCACGGTCGGGCATATGCAACGTGGGCAGAATAGCATCGAGCCGATTCTGCCCAAGGAGCAGGCTGCAGCCCATGCCAACACCCGCGAACTTCTCAATCCGGCGCAACGGAAGGCCATCGAGGAAGTGCTCTTTTCCCATGACCGCGTCCACGGCTTGCAGGGACTTGCCGGTTCAGGTAAGACCAGTACGCTGTCCTGCATCCGCGAAGGCGCAGAGCGGAACGGCTACGCAGTAGAGGGTTTTGCCCCGACCAGCCGCGCCACCGCCCAGCTACGGGACGCTGGGATTTCTGCTGACACGCTGCAAGGTTTCCTTGCTCGTGGAGGCCAGGAGCAGGTGAAGGGTGATCCCGACCGTAGACACCTTTATATGGTCGATGAATCCAGTCTTGCCAGCACACGCCAGATGCAAAGTTTCATGGAAAAGATCGGGCCGCAAGACAGGGTTCTCCTCGTAGGAGACACCCGCCAGCATCAGGGCGTAGATGCCGGCAAGCCCTTCGAGCAGATGCAGCAAGCCGGAATGCAGACCTCGCAGCTTGACCAGATTATGCGCCAGAAAGACCCGGAGCTGCTGCGCGTCGTCGAACACTTTGCTAAGAACGAAACGGCAACGGGCGTCAGCTTATTGCAGCAGCAAGGGCGCGTGACCGAGATCCCGGACAACGCCCAGCGCATCGAGACCATTGCCAAGGACTACGCCGCCAAGCCCGAGAACACGCTTGTCATATCGCCCGATAACGCCAGCCGCCGCGACATCAATGATGCCATACGGAACGAGTTGAAAGGCTCCGGCATTGTCTCGAAAGACGACCACCGGATAGAGATTTTGACGCAGCGATCGGAGCTTACTAGCGTCGATAGGGAGTGGGCAGCGAACTACCAGCAGGGCGACATTTTGTACTACTCGCGTGGCAGCAAGGAGCATGGGATCGAGCCACGCTCGTATGCGACCGTCGCCTCCATTGATGCCGCAGCCAACCGAATCACTGTCGCCAAAGACGACGGAGAGCAAGTCGCCTACGACCCGGAACGCTTGAGTGGCATCACGGCATACCGCGAGATCAGCCGGGACTTTGCCAAAGGCGACCGCATCCAGTTCACATCCACAAACCGCGAGCTGGGTGTCTCCAATCGTGACCTAGGAACCATCGACCGGATCGACGGTAAGCAGATCGACGTGAAGATTGATGGCGAGAAGGAGCGCGCCGTCAGCTTCGACTCAGCCAAGATGAGGCACTTCGACCACGGCTATACCGTGACCTCGCATAGCGCACAGGGACTCACCACCGACCGGGTATTGGTGAACATGGATACGACCGTTCACCCGGAACTCATCAACACTCGGTTCGCCTACGTTTCTGTCTCCCGCGCGTCGCAAGACGCGCGGATTTATACCAACGACGCCGGAACCCTTGGGGAACGTCTCAGTACCGACGTGACCAAGACCTCGGCGATTGACCTTCAAAAAGCGCCGGTCGAACCGACCGCCAACCAGCAGACCAAGGAGCCACCGATGACCAACAGCAGAGAGCACCCGCAGGATGACCTACGCCGTGAGCCGCCAACCGAGGCGATGGTTGCGCTTCCCGAGATCATCCGCCATGAAGCAGAAGTTGATTCGAGGCACTACGCGCCCCTCGAAGCAGCTCTACCCAAAGAAACAGAAGGGTACGAGTGGAAGCGCGAGACCGGCGACATCGAGAGCTACAAACACGATCAGACGGGAGGGTGGCTGCACATTGACCCTCAGAGCAATTTCTACGACCGTGAAGCCCAGCCAATCACCCGTGAGAATGCTCTTGAATACGCAGCGCATGAGCCATTCCATTCAGTTGTCGAGAATGCAGTTGTGACATCCAACAACAGCGATAACAACAACGAACAAGGTATGGGCTTGTAGTGCTCCGCGCCGAAAGGTCTTCACCGGAGCGACAATTAGAGGCGATGTCTCATGCCGGCTTGGAGTTCCTCAATCATTGACATAATCTCGCCACGCGCTTTTAGCGGCAAGATCTCCTCAGGAACGATATCTCCATCTACCAACCCGGCTAACGGAATTAGGAGAGATGCCGAAAATATCTTCTTGCTGCTTCCTTGTTGCAGCAAGAGTACCTCGCACTTCTCTTGAGAGTTTCGGTTGCAATCAATGTTTGCAATGCAAAATCCATAAGACCCCTGCCACAGCAATTCGCCTGACAATACCCGATCTTGTTTGATGAGCGCGGCGAGTCTTACAACAGTGAATGAGGCCACCACAGTCTGCAGCCGACTCAGAGCAAAACCCCTCCGGATCAGCGTTAGCCATCTACTTTCAATTTCAACCCAATGCAGTGTTTCTCTATCAGCCATACATGCGAGGGCATCCGCAACCTGCTTCGCGATCTTCTTGTTGCCTCCAGCCTGCCAAAGCCACGGCAGACGAGAGACGCTCATTACGGAGGCGAGGACGAAGAGCGCATGTGCCGGACTAGCGATGACCTTAGCAACCGAAAGAGCCCAACATGCCAAAGCTGCGGATAATTCGACCGATCGCATGGCTTCCCTAAACTCTTCGGGTTCTGAATCAGTCAAATAGCGTTGTTCCAACCAACCTTTGCTCTCACCGCCCTGAGCATTGAAGAAGAGTGGAAGCCAAATCTTGAGGGAGGCCTCAAAAAACTCATCGGGCGTGAGCCAATCATCAGACAATCCCGCCCTAAGCAGCAAAGAAGCTACCTTGAGATCCTTGCCGAGCAAGTGTGGCGGACGCTCACTGAGAAACTGGGGCTCGGCTATACGATCGACCACTTGGCCCACAAGTTTCAGTGCCCGCTTGCGTTCCTTCAACGTAGGTGGGAGGAGAGGTGCAGAAGGAGGACGCGGCAATGGCTCCGGCTTGTCTGTTTGATCGTCATTAGGCTTGTCGCCGCTGGCACTGGGTCCATCCTCTTCGGCGTCTCGGTTTTCACCTGCGTCATAGATTTCGATTCCATACCAACGCAGCAGCATTGACCGCAGACCGCCAACACGATCAGCGAAACCTAGAGGTGCGTCTGGTAAAACTGAATTAAGCGATAAGCCGTAGCCGGAGGAGAACACATCGTCCCATCCAAAAACCGGCGTCTCGTTAGTCTTCCGATTAGATGTCTTGCCAAAACCGCCTTGGGCAGAACTCTTTGGCATGTATTCCAAGTGCTTGTAGAGCTCTCCGAGAACATTGGTCCAAGCGCCGACTCCCCAGAACTCGGAACGCACCAGTCCGCCTATTGACTCCGCAAGAGAGCGACCGCGCGCCGAAATCCGCAACGCACTCTCGTCATCAATCCAATGTCGCAATGAGGAAACACTCTGACCATCGTATGTCCCGACAAGACTTATGGTGCGCGGTTGTGCCAGTTGCGTATGAACCTTGATCCAATTCTCGTTCTGTTCAAACTGGCTTATCAGACTGCCGTCAATTACGGCTCCGGCCACCTGAACCTCATCGCTTTTCTGGAACAGCACCTCAATCGCTTCGAAATTGATTCGGGCCGCCAGGATACGGATGAAATGTGCATTTTCCGTCGGAGCGCTTTCCGGAGGTTCATTTGAGAGATTCAACGGCTCCATAACTGTAGAGAGCTCTGCCAAAAACGCCTCGCCGAATTCCTGCCTTGATAACCTCCTCCATGACATCAGTTCCGCGTTGCCGGCAGCGCCAGGAATCGTCAACGCAGCCAAAGAGCAATTTGCGCTCCCAGCAAAAACGAGCACTTCATTGGCCCAGTGCAACGCATAGAATTTCGCATGCAAACGGGCCTCCCGAACCTCGCCCATCCGCGTTGCTTGATTGATCTCTCGATGCTCAAACTTTATGGACTTTAGTGTGATGGACGAATCTACGGCATCCGCAGCATCGGCCTGCAGATTGGTATACCCACTCTGAATCATCACCTCTGTTCGCTGGGCACCAAATGCTTTAGCTACCAGACCTAGGAGCTTGTTGAAATAGGTACTGATCCACAGGCGTAGGCGGTGCTGAGTTCGTCTCAGGGAGTATGCGTGGAGATGAGCGGTTTCAGGATGAG
>JAABUZ0100007948.1_pt1 | contig 12649 bp, 10 predicted proteins | sample 5562091 | NCBI WGS metagenome assembly JAABUZ01 (sample SAMN12813069, study PRJNA571459) | rock metagenome | isolation source: Antarctica rocks | place: Antarctica: Victoria Land, Linnaeus Terrace sud | collected 2015-12-21 | reverse complement strand
AGGTCATCAGGGGTGTTCGAGGCGACCTCGTGGACTCCGCTGCCGGCGCGGTAGATGAGCACCCGGTCGCACGTCGCGGCGAGGTCTTCGGGCTCGCTGCTGACCAGGATCACCGCCATCCCGCCCGTCGCGGCCCGTCGCAGCGCATGCAGGATGTCCGCCCGGGCACCGACGTCAACCGCTTGGGTCGGCTCGTGCAGGACCAGCAGCGTCGGGCCGGTGGTCAGCCACTTGGCCAGCAGCACCTTCTGCTGGTTGCCGCCGCTGAGCTGCTTGACCAGCATCGTGGGGGTAGGCGGCTTGATGTCGAGCTCGTCCACCGCCGACTCCGCACCCTCGCGTTGCCAGCCCCGGGCGACGAACCACGGGCGGCCGCGCCGGCGAAGCTGCGGCAGGCTGATGTTGTCGCGGACGTTGATCTCGAAGGCGAGGCCGTCGCGGTCCCGGCGCTCGGGGACCAGCACGATGCCGGCACGAAGGCAGCCGCGGACACCGGCTCGGGCGAGCTCGACCGTCTTGCCGTTCGGGCCACCCGTGCTCACCGTTCCGGCTGTTGCCGGTTCGGCGCCGGTGAGCAGGTAGGGGATGTGCTCGTAACCGTTGCCGGGCAGGCCGGTGATGCCCAGCACTTCCCCTGCTGCCAGCGAGAAGCTGACGTCGGTGATGTGCTTGCCGGCCAGGCCGGTGACGGTCACGGTCGGCTCGGGCGCGGCGCCCCGGTGGGCGGACCGGGCGTTCGTGGCCTCCAGGGTCCCGCCGAGCATCCGGCGCGCGATCTCCTCCTCGCTTAGCTCTGTGGTGGCCAGGCCGGCTCCGGCGAGGCGGCCGTCGCGCAGGATCGTCAGCCGGTCGGTGACCTCCATCAGCTCGACGAGGTTGTGGCTGATCATGACCGCGGCGCTGCCGTCGGCCGTCACCCGGCGCAGCAGGTCATGGATGCGCCGAAGGTCCGCGCCGGCCAGCGCCCGGGTGGACTCGTCGAGGATGATCAGACCGGACCCGGCGGCGTGGTCCCGCAGCGCCCGGGCGATCGCGACCTCGGCGCGCTCTGCTGCGCTCAGCGTCGCCACCAGCGTGGAAGGTTCGAGGTCAACGCCGAGGCGAGCCAGGGTGCGCTCCGTGAGCCGGTCACGTTCAGCCCGGTCGATGCGACCCAGCAGGCGTGCGGTGGGAAAACCACCGACGCAGACGTTCTCCGCGACCGTCAGCTGGTCGAGCAACCCCAAGTCCTGGTGCACCACCGAGATCCCGGCGGCGTGCACCTCCGGCCACCGGACGGGCAGGTGCATGGCTTGGCCGTCGACGTGGTAGCGGGGTCCGGCGTCCGGCGTGTAGATCCCGGTGAGAATCTTGATCAACGTGGACTTGCCCGACCCGTTCTGCCCGGCGAGGCCATGGACCTCGCCGGCCAGAACGGTCAGCTCGACGTCGGTGAGCACCTGCACAGGCCCGAAAGTCTTGTTCAGTCCTGCCACCTCGAGACGAGCCGGAGCAACCGACATCGGACTAGATCCCCCAAGCCGTCGAGAACGTCTTCTGGAAGTCGTCGGGCCCGTACCAGGCGTTGCTGTTGTACGCCTCCGGGGTCAGCGTCAGGCCGCCCACGTTGTCCTTCGTGAAAATCCGGGCTAGGCCGAGACCGTTGACCGGCAGCTGCCCGGCCAGCATGCGCGTGATCCCGTCGGTGAATTGCCAGCCGAGGTAGATCGGGCTCGTACCGGCGTCGGCGAACTGCACCTGACCCGCTTTGATGCGCTGCAGCGAGTCCAGGCCGCCGTTGGTCCCCGAGAGCTTGACCTTGTTGGTGAATCCTGCGGTCTGGATCCCGGCTAGGGCGTTGGCCGCTGACGCGTCGAGTTCGGAGATGACGTAGTTCGTGTCGGGGTGCGAGATCAGAGCCGAGCTGACCTGGGACGGCACCCGGTTGAGGCTCGCCGTGTTGTAGTCGATCTCGGTGAAGGTGCAGCCCGGGCAGTTGTCCTTGTAGAACTGCTTGGAGTAGGCGGCGGCGCCGAGCGTCTGCGGCGAGTCGGTGACACCGATGAAGAGGATTTTGGCCTTGCCGCCACTGTCGACGATGACCGCCTCGTCGTTCAGCTTCTGCAGCAGGTTGATCGACGGGCTTGTGTCGTAGAAGGCGAGCTGCGGCGAGTCTGTCTTGCCGCCACTCGGTGCCTCGCCGGCGATCAGGACCGGGATGTGCTTTGAGACGAGGTTGTCGAACGCGGTGGGCACCAGGGCGTAGTCGATGTAGCCCGTGATCACGCCGTCGGCGCCCTGCGACGCGGCCTGGTTGATGCAGGCGGCGATGGTGGTCGGCAGGAACTTGCCGTCGCACGTGTGGAACTGGGCGCCCAGCTTGGTAAGCGCACCCTGCACGCCCACGCCGAACCCGTTAAGGATCGGCACCGCCGACCCGATCGGGATGTACCAGATGTTCTTACCCTTGATCTTGCTTGCGCCTCCGGGGATCGGCTTGATCGCCGGGTAGCTGGACACCGGCCCGGTGTACTTGGCGAGGTCGGCCTTGGCGGCGCTGATGGCATCGCTGCCGCCACCGGAGGAGCCGCCTGAGGATCCCGCGCTCGCGGAGCTGCTGCTCTGAGTTGTCGAGCTGGGGCTGGAACTACCGCCACATGCGGCCGCGACGAGCGTGACTGACGCGAGACAGGCGGCGAGGAGCGGCCTGACGGCACGTCTGCGCTGCTGGGACTGGTGCGGCATGGTCGTGTCCTCCGGATCGGATGGGGTCAGAGCGTGGTGCCGGTCTTGCGGGCTGATGTGGGATCCGCTCCTTGTGCCGCGGCGGCAGGAGCCGGAGCTTGGTTCGGCTGAGTGTGTTGAGTCACGCCGCAGGTGTCAAGGTTTCTCAACTACGTGATCGATTCTGACCCCGTGAGTCGTCCTCGACGCGTGTGATCGTTTCACCGTGCTAACGTCCGCGTGTCTCCCGCATTCGCGATCTCCCGACGACCGTGACCTGGCAGAGGAGGAGCAGATGCAACAAGGCCCAGCTCGCCGAAGCCTGTCGCAGGCGGTGTTCACCGACCTGCGCGCTCAGATCCTCGCTGGCCGTCACGCACCTGGTGCCAAACTCAGCCCCCGCACTATCGCCGACGCGTCGCAGGTGAGCCTGTCCGTCGTGCGCGAGGCGCTGGCCCGGCTGGCCGAGCAGGGACTTGTCGTTGCTGAACCGCAGCTTGGCTTTACGGTCGTCCCGCTAGTCATGGACGATGTCCGCGACATAGCGAAGCTTCGCGTCCTCATCGAGTGCGCGACGCTGCGGGATGCGATCAAGCATGCCGACATCGAATACGAAGCCCGGGTTCTGGCGAGCCACCACCGGCTCACGCGCACGCCACTGCACGAGGACGAGTGCTCTGGCGCCCTGACCGAGGAGTGGGCGCGGGCGCATGCGGAGTTCCACTCCGCGTTGTTGAGCGGTTCGCCCAGCCCCCGGCTGCGCGACCTCGCGGCCAGCCTCCGGGAAACTGCTGAGCTGTACCGGCGGTGGTCCGGCTGCCTGTCCAGGCACCAGCCTCGGCGCGACGTACCAGCCGAGCATCGCGCTCTGATGCAGGCCGCGCTGGATCGCGACGCCGACCGCGCGGCCGCGCTGCTGGCCGATCACATCAACACGACAGCACTCATGCTCGAGCGCTACGTCGATGCACAGGACCCGGGAAGCGGTAGCGCCACTGCCGCGGTCGCTCCAGTCGGCACCCGCGATGCGCCGCCTGACTGGCCCAGTGGGTCAGCCAGCCTTGCTGCGGAGCGCTGAGTCCCGCTCCGTACCCGCCTCGAGGTCGAGCAAGATCTCTGCCGTGCGGTCAACGTGCGCCTCAAACAGGGCTACGGCGCGCTCGGCCTCGTGGGCGAGGGCGGCATCGAGCAGCGCCTTGTGCTCGGCTGCGACATCGCGACTGCTGTGGCCGGCGTTGCCCGACCAGGCGCGGTACAGCTCGGCGGAGTCCGACAGGCGAAGGCAGATGTCGAGCAACACCTGGTTGCCGCACGCCTCGATCAGCGTGTGGTGGAAGGCGATGTGCGCGACAGCCCAGTCGTTGTTGGGCGTCATCGGATGCTCAGGCAGGTACATCGGCTGGCTCGCCATGCGGTGGTGGGCGGCAAGGATCTCCGACTCCCAGGACACCCCACCGCGCTCGACCGAGAGGCGCAGCGCCGAGCCTTCGTTGATCTTGCGGGCAACGGTCAGGTCGTTGAGCACCTGTACCGACAGCGTCGTGACGTGGAAACCGCGGTTGCGCTCGATCCGGACGAGGTTCTGAGTTGCGAGCAGGCCGAGGGCCTCGCGCATGACGCTGATGCTGACGCCGAAACGCTTGCCGAGCTCGACCGGTTTCAGTCGCTCGTTCGGCGCGAACCGGCGATCGAAGATGTCGACCCGTAGCTGCGCGTAGACATCGACGGCGAGACTCTCCCCTCCGGCGCGCTTCACCATACCCGGAGAATTTACACCGGCTCAGATTCGATTGTTTAGCGAATCCGAGCGTAAGACGTCCGGTACGGCATGCCCACCGAGCTCTTCGTCGATGGGCTTCTGAGCCGCCGCCACGGGCTCGGGCTACGCCGGCGCGGCCGATAGGTGGCCGGCTCCCCAGCCGTTGCTGTGTCAGGTTGCCTACCGGGCGGGCACGGCCGTCAGGGACGGACCGAGTAGATCCCGCTAGTCAGCATCTCGAGCACTCGGTCGATCTCCGACACGGTCGGCTTGGGCAACGCCGACCGCCCGTCGGCAAACCCGATACCGGCGTACACCAGCACACCCGCAGCGGGTCTTGCGTCCTGCGGCGGCATCCCTAGCTCGAGCAGCGCTCCCTCGACGACGGAGAAGACGAACAGGTCGCTCTCCGCGATTACCGCGGCGACATCGGTGTTGCTGCGCGCCCAGTCGCGCAGTGCCCGTTCCACCCCCCAGGACGTGTCGTCGATCAGGCGCAGGGTCATCACCCTCAAGCGCTCGGTGGGCAACAAGTCATGCAGCTCAGCGAGCGCACGGAGAGCCGCCCGCGTCTCGGCGCACCAGCGCGCCGCGATGGCTTTCTTCAACGCGTCGAGATCCTTGAAATGCCAGTAGAAGCTGCCGCGGCTGACGCCGAAGTCGCGGCACAGCCCGTTAATTTGCACCGCGCCGATTCCCTCGGCCCTCAACACCTCGAGGGTGCGGGCCGCCCAGTCGTCAGCCGAGAGCCGCGGAGCGCGGCGAGGAGCAGCCATGCACTCACCATACAAAGATGTATGGAAGTGGGGTACGGTCCCCTTGTCGGAGTTCGCACCACGATCCCGAATATCGGACTGGAGTGAGGCATGGTCCAGCAGGCCGCCATCGTGAAGGACGCCAGTACCGCCATCGAAACCGACACAGAGCACGGCCGCTGCCCAACGGCTTTCCGCTACTGGGAGGCCCGCGAGCAGCCGGAGTGGCAGCGGCTCCGCACCATGGTCCGCACGTTCACCGGCCACGACCTCTTCCCGACCGACGAGCAGGCGCAGGCGCTGTGTGAGGACCTGTTCACCGGCGACCCGGTCGCCGAGCGGTTCGTCGACGAGGTGTTCTTCGGCGCGATCGGCCACCAGCGGGGCAGGCGCATGCTGCAGCAGGCACTCGAGCACGGCATCGACTCGGTGCCGGAAGCCCCGGAGTCGATGCGGGAGCTGTTCGCCGAGTTCGAGACCGTGCCCGACTGGGTCGATCGTGACCTGGTCGAGCTCGGCGCCTCGGTGTGGCGCCGCTGGGGGACGATGCTGTTCAGCGTCGCCGGGGCGATCACTTTGGAGATCTACACCGAGGGCGCTGTCGCGATGCCGCTCTCACTGGCCGGCGGGTACGCCGGCGACAACGCGCTGCGCCGCTTCTTGGAGACCTCACGCTTCTGGATCGACACCTCACTGCCCGGCGCCCTGTTCGAGCGAGGTGGCCGGGGGCGGGCCACCGCCATGCAGGTCCGGGTGATGCACGTCGACGTGCGCAAGCGGGTCGGCGAGCACGAGGAGTGGGACGCCGACGCTTGGGGGCTGCCGATCAGCCAGACCTACGAGCAGATGACCCAGATCGGCGGGAGCACGGTGCCGGCCCTGTCGCTGTGGCTGCTCGGCTACCAGACCTCTGCGCGCGAGATGCGGGCGCTGATCCACTTCAACCGCTACCTGGGCCACTTGCTCGGCGTCCAGCCCCGGTGGGCGCCCACCACGATCACCGAGACCCTGCAGACGGTGATGATGAACACCGCGGCGCGCTCCTACGACTCCGGCCGCTCCGGCAAGGAGCTGATCGAGTCCTTTCCCGCCGCGTTCGCGCCTCGTGCCGGACAACGCGGGCTGGCGCGATTACGAGCGGCGTACAACCACCGGATCTACTCCGCCTACTGCGCCGTGTGGATGGCTCCCGCCACCCGCAGGCTCTACGACATGCCACCCGCGTTCCCGTGGGTGCTGATCCTGCTGGCCCGATGGCCACTGGTCACCGCCACCGAGCTGCTCCGGCGCCTGCCGGGGCTGCGAGAGCTGCACGTGCAGGCGATGGACCGCCACCGGCAGAGCTGGTGGGAGGCCCAGATGCAGGGTCGCCAGGCCGAGTTCGACGCCAGCAGCGCACTGCGTCGCTGACAGCCGCCGCCGCGGCCGCCGCCGACCGACCCCGATACCGAGCGACTCGACAGGAGCACCATGCCCATCACCGCCGTCGAAGGCTGGAACGGACCCGGTAGCAAGGACACCGTCCTGACCGAGGTCCTCGCCCGCGACAACGCGCTGCATCCCCACGCCAGCCGGTGGGCCTTTGAGCACTGGTACTTCGACGCCCACCTGGACTCGGGCCACACCGTCATCGCGTTCCTGCAGAAGCGACGTCCCGAGGAAAGGCCCGGCAGCTCGCCCGTCGTCGAGCTGCTCGTCTACCACCCCGACGGCACCAGGCAGCAGGTCACCAAGCACTACCCGAAGGCCGCTTTTCGTGCGTCCACGATCGCCTGCAGCGTGGCCATCGGCCCCAACCGCGCGAGCAGCGACGTCAGCGGCGAGCTACCGGTGCACCACCTTCACGCCGCAGAGGACGACCTGCTCCTCGACCTCACCTTCACCAACGAGACGCCCTCGTGGATGCCGGGGAACGGGATCACGCAGTACGGCGTGAGCAACTTCTTCGGCTGGGTGGTCCCCGCTCCCCGGGCGCGCGTGACCGGCACCGTCACGATTGACGGCGAGAAGCGCGAGGTGACCGGGCGCGGCTACCACGACCACAACTGGGGCGTGGGCAACATGCCGCGCATCATCGAGCGGTGGCACTGGGGCCGCTTGTACACCGACGACTTCTCCCTGCTCTTCGCCTCGGTGCGCACCCAGGCCCGCTACGCCCACCACGAGTCGCAGCCGTTGATGCTTGCCCGAGGTGGCGAGATCGTGCTGAGCACCGGTGAGGTCGAGCTCACCGAAGGCCCGCCGGTGCACCACCCGGACGCCGGTCGGTACTACCCCGAGTGGGTCCGCCTGCAGGTCGAGGACAGGGTCGCCCTCACGCTGAACGTGCGCTCGGTGGTGCACGCGCACGACCTGCTCGACGACGTCCCCGTGGTGCGCAGTCGGGTGGTCAAGCCGCTCGTGCACCGCGTGGTTGGGCATCCGGGCTACTTCCGGTTCAGATCCGACTTCGAGCTCACGGTCGTCGTCGACGGGGAGAAGGTCGAGCGATCCGGGAGCACACTGCACGAGCTGGTCGCCCTGCGCTAAGCCGCGCGTTGACCCGAGGAGGCCGTCACTTCGATGCGGCGTTTCCAGCACCCTGCCGATCAATCGGCCGTCGGGCGTGACCTCGTCCGCGGCCGGCGACTTGACCTGGGTAACGCCGCCGTGCGCCTGAGCTACCTCGTTCTCGTCGGGGCCGCGGGTGCCAAAGCGGCGGGAAAGGTCGATGTCTTGGCATCACAATGAGCGTCCGGGGGCGCGCCGGGATACCGCTGCCACGCGGGCTCCGGACTGTCTTCTCGTGACCGATGGGGGCCGGTGCTCACCCGAGGAGTTCCCGCGGCCGCGTGCCTTGCGCTGGTGTCGGCTGTCGCCGGTTGTTCGCCGGGCGCGCGGGCGGCAGCACCCTCAACGGTTCGGGCCAGCGTTGGTGAGCTGTTCACCGCTGGCAGCCCGTCGCCTAGCTGCACCGCCAGCGTCGTACGCAGCGGCCCAGGCAACGTGGTGCTGGCGGCGGCGCACTGCCTGGCGGGCACCGGAGCGGGCACCGGGTTCGTCCCCGGGTACGCCAGTGGGTCCCGGCCGTACGGCACGTGGACCGTCACAGCGGCCTACGTCGATCGGCGATGGCGGCTCTCGCGTGACCCGTTGCACGACTACGCGTTCCTGGTCCTCGCCGGGCGGACCATCGCCGGCCGCCGCCGTCAGGTGCAGGACTTGACCGGAGCCGAACGGCTGGCATTTGCGGGGCCGCTCAGCGCCGAGGTTGCTGTCCCGGCGTACATGTCCGGCCGGCAGGTGTCGTGCACGGCCGCGACCTATCGCACCGGCGGCTTTCTGTCCTTCGACTGCGGCGGCTTCGCCGGCGGCACCAGCGGCAGTCCGTGGCTGCTGGCCACCGTTCCGGCTCCGGGTGCCGGGGACGCGAGCGTCATCGGCGTCATCGGGGGGCTGCACCAGGGCGGCTGCCACCCGTGGACCTCCTACAGTGCGCCGTTCGACTCCGCGACTGCAGCAGTGTTTACCCGTGCGGCCACCGGCGACGCCGCCGACGTGCTGCCCGTGCCGGGCGGGGACGGCTGCTAGAGCCCGAGCAACCGGGCGGCGTTGCCTCCGACCACCGCGTCGCGGTCCCGTTCGGACAACCCGATCGCGTCGATGCGCGCAACCGGGTCGGTCACCCCCATGTCGAACGGGTAGTCGGTCCCGAGCAGGACGCGGTCGGCCCCCGCAGCCCCGACGAGCCGGGACAGGTCGCCCGGGGTGTAGACCAGCGAGTCGAAGTGCAGGCTGTCGAGGTAGTCGCTGGGCTTGCGCTGCATGGTCCGGCTCTCGGGCCGCACGGCGTAGGCGTGGTCGGCGCGGCCCAGGTAGTGCGGGAAGTACCCGCCCCCGTGCGCGGCACAGATCCGCAGCCGCGGGAAGCGGTCGAGCACGCCGCCGAAGACCAGATGGTGCAGGGCCAGCGTGGTCTCCGTGGGGTTGCCGACCACGTTGCCCAGGTAGCCCAGGGCCAGCCGCGACCCCAGGCTGCAACCCCACGGGTGGATGAAGACGAACGAGCCGAGCTCCTCGGCGACCGCCCAGAATGGGTCGAGCGAGCGGTCCGACAGGTCGCGCCCGGCAACGTTGGTCGAGATCTCGACCCCGCGCATCCCGTGGTTCTGCGTCGCCGTACGCAACTGGTCGGCGGCGGCCGACGGGTGCTGCAGTGCGACGGCAGCCAGCCCGACCAACCGGTCGGGCCGCTGTGCCACGAACGCCGCGATGTGGGCGTTGGCGGCCGCGACGATGTCGGAGGCCAGAGCCTGTTCGGCCCAGTAGTGGTACAGCGTCGGCACCGTGCTGACGGCCTGGACGTCGACACCGCTCGCGTCCATCTGGGCCAGCCGGGTGGCGACATCATCGAGCAGCGGCCGGTACGTGGTGGAGGCAAGGGTGATGTTGAGCCGGGTCGACTCGGGCCCGAACGTCGAAAGCAGGCCGGCCTGCTCGGCGGCCAGCCCGGGCTGGCCCTGCACCAACCGGCCGATGGCGGGAACGTCGACGTGAGCGTGGACGTCGACCGACCGAACGCTCATCGCACGACGCACGTGTTGGTCTGCGTCCCGAGCCCGGTGATCGTCGACGTCATGACGTCGCCCTCGCGCAAGTAGCGGCCGTAGTGCGCGCCGTTGCCGGCCGGTGATCCGGTGAGCAGCAGGTCGCCGGGCCGCATGGGTGTGATCGAGGAGACGTGGGCGATGAGCTCGGGGACCCCGAAGATCATGTCGGCAGTGGTCTCGTCCTGCATCACCTCGCCGTTGAGCGCGAGGGTGATCCGCAGGTCCATCGGGTCCGGGACGAACTCCGCGGGGACGAACCACGGGCCCAGCGGCAGGAACGTGGGGGAGTTCTTGCCCGCCAACCAGTCGGTCCCGATAGACGGGATGTCCGGCCGGAAGACCCGGTCGCGGGTGGTCAGGTCGTTGGCGACGACGTAGCCGGCGACGTGATCCATCGCGTTGGCACGGTCGACCTGGTAGGCCTCGACGCCGATCAGCACGCCGAGCTCGAGCTCCCAGTCGTGCTGGGTTCCGATCGGGGGCAGCACCACGTCGTCCTGCGGCCCGCAGATCGACGACGGCAGACCGAGGAACACGTACGGCGTCCCGTGCTCGGCCCGCTCCTGCATCAGCGCGGTGGCGCGCGCCAGGGTCGCGTCCGGGTCCGCGTCGCCCGCCTCGGCGGCGGCAGCCACCATCAGCTGGACGACGTGGGTCTTGTAGTTCGCACCGCTCTGGAAGACCTGGGACGGTGCCATCGGCGCCAGCGGGACCAGCTCATCGAGCGGTGCCGAGAGCGCCGCCCACGAGCCCCCGTTGGTCGCGTCGTCGACTGCGTCGCCGAACACCCGCTGGTTCACCGGCCAGTCGGCGAGCAGGGCCGGAAGGTCAGGCACGTCCGGATGCAGCCTGGCGAGTGCGACCACCTCGGACCCGACGACGACCCCGCAGAACGGCGAGCCCGGCTGGTCGCCGCCAACCGGCCGGAAACGCCCGAGGGCGTAGGGCGTGCGGACAGCCATCGTGTGGTTCCCGTCGTGTGCTCTCGTTTGTCCTGTGCTCTCGTGGTCGCGGTGCGGCCCTCCCGCACCCTAGGGGCAGTGGCGTCCGCGCGGAATGATCTCCCGCAGATGACGACCATCGACGCGGTCGATGCGTGCGTCAGAGGTTGGCCGCCAGGGTGGCGACACACTCGCGCAGCCAGTGGTGGGCGGGGTCGTTGTGAAAAACCGGGTGCCAGAACATCGTCTCGACGATCGGCTGCAGCGGGACCGGGGGGGCCAGGATCTTGAGCTCCCGGCGGATGGGCGTGCTGCGCACCAGCCGCTCGTGCACGAAGGCGAACAGCGACGTGCCGGGCAGCAGCCAGGGGACGAGCGTGAAGCTGAGCGTCGACAGCGCGACATCGGGCCGGATGCCCATGTCTTCCAGCTGGATGTCGACGTAGGCGGCCCCGCCGCTCATGTTGTTGTATCGGACGTACCGCAGCCGGCTCAGCTGCTCGCGGTCGAGGCTGTCGCCGACATCGCGGTGCTGGTTCCACACCGCGCCGACATAACGGTCGGTGAACAGCGCCCGGTGCGGAAAGTGCCGCATCCTCGGCGAGGTCAGCTCCCGTGGCATCACCACGAGGTCGACCTGGGCGCGCTCGAGCTCCACCTCGGTCGCGCCGCTGACCGGGATGACGTTGACGGCGACGCGCGGCGCCTCGCTGTAGAGCCGCGCCAGCAGCGGACGCAGCAGGATGAGCGTCACGTAGTCGCTGGCGACGACGGTGAACGTCCGCTCGTCGGCCCCGGGGTCGAAGTGCGGTTTGGTCACGAGCATCTGGTCGATCCCGACCAGGACCGCGCGCACCGGCTCGACCAGCGACTGCCCCACCGGCGACAGCTCGTGCACCCGGCCGTTGCGGATCAGGAGGGGGTCGTCGAACAGCCGGCGCAGCCGGGCGAGCGCGGCACTCATGGCCGACTGCCCGATGCCGACCGCCTCAGCTGCCCTGCTAACGTGCCGGTGCTCGAGCAGGGCCGAGAGCGGGATCAGCAGGTTCAGGTCGACCCGCCGCACGGCCGCCGGCACGTTCACAGCCGCAGTGTGCCAGCAGCGGTATCGACGCCGTCGCTGACCGCCATCAACGTTCGGGGCTGGTCTGGCGCCACGCCCGGGGCTAGCGTCATTTGCGGGCGGTCGTGCAGCGTGACAGCGGAGGCGGGTCATGAAGGTTCTGGTTGTCGGTGCCGGCATCGGGGGACTTGCGGCGGCGGTGGCACTGCGCCAGCGGGGGCACGACGTCGACCTCGTCGAGGTCAAGCCGGAGTTCTCCGTGTACGGCGTAGGGATCAACCAGCCGGCGAACAGCCTGCGCGCACTGCGCTCGCTCGGGGTGCTGGACGAGATTGTGGCAGTCGGCTACCAGTTCGACGACCTCGACTTCTACGACGGGCTCGGCGAGCACATCGTCCACATCAAGTACGCGTTGGGCGGCGACGACGTCCCCGCCAACAACGCCCTCTCGCGGCTGGACCTGGCGCACATCCTCATCGACGCCACAGAGCGACACAACGTCAAGATCAGCTACGGGACGACGGTCGAGAGCTTCTCCGACACCGGCGCCGCTGTCGACGTGCTCCTGACCGACGGCCGGCGCGAGTCCTACGACCTGGTCGTCGCCTTCGACGGCATCAAGTCCCCGCTGCGCCGGAGCCTGTTCGGTGCCGAGCACGACGCCGTCTACTCCGGCTTCGGCGTCTTCCGAGTCACCCTGCCGCGGCCGAGCGACGTCATTGGCACTCGCGTCTACCAGGCGCTCGGGGTCAAGGCCGGGTTCATCCCGCTCAGCGAGGCGTCGATGTACATGTTCGTCGTGACCCCCGATCCGAAGGGCGTCACTCACCAGCCGAAGG
>JAABUZ0100007947.1_pt1 | contig 12649 bp, 9 predicted proteins | sample 5562091 | NCBI WGS metagenome assembly JAABUZ01 (sample SAMN12813069, study PRJNA571459) | rock metagenome | isolation source: Antarctica rocks | place: Antarctica: Victoria Land, Linnaeus Terrace sud | collected 2015-12-21 | reverse complement strand
GCCCTGAACCCGGCCATGACCGCGAGCCCAGGTGTCAGCCATAACTCGCATACTGATGCGGTGAAGACGCTCTACGAAAAGAGCGCCTCCGGCGTTGTCATCGACACGACCACGTATCCCTACCCGGACTATCTGACGGCCCTCAAGACATCCTTCGCGGGCGGCAATGAAGCCGACACGGTCGAGTTGCAGCCGGGCGCCCTGATGTCGCAGTATCAGCCCTATCTGACGCCTATCGACAGCTACGCTGCGCACACGTTTGGCGCCAATTACCGGAGCCAATTCTATCCTCTCGCTATCCGTGAAACGCTGTACGCGGACCCGCACCAGCACAGCCTGTACGGCCTACCGGTCGGCCTCTTCTCCGGAAACGCCCTGTATTACAACACGGCGATTTTCAAGAAATACAACCTCGGCGTACCCAAGTCCTACGCCGATCTCAAGCATATCGCCGACATCTTGAACAGCCACAACATTATTCCGATCTCCTGGGGCGCCAAGGACGGATGGCCGAACGTGGACTGGTTCCTGATGATCGTCGAGCAAACCGCGCCCGGCCTGTGGGACGCGGCGCAGCAGGGGAAAGCTACGTTCACCAACCAGGGCATCGTGCAGGCCCTCCAGATCCTGGTTCGTATGCAGAAGGATGGCATCTTCTCCAGGGGCGTGTGGGGGACGACGGCCTATCCGGAGGCCATCACCCTGTTCGAGAGCGGTAAAGCGGCTATGTACTTCACGGGAAGCTGGGACCTGGGCGGATTCATGGCTCCGACGACAAAGGTGCGTGACTCCGTTAACCTGTTCCCGTTGCCCCCGCTGGCGTCCGGCCTCAAACCCGGCCGCCTGTTCGGCGGCACCAACATGATCGCCGCCGTCACGAAAGCGGCCAAGAATCCGCAAGCCGCCTTTGACTTCATCGCGTGGCAGGCGGCCTCTGGCCAGAAGTCAACGTGGGTCGACCGCGACTATTTCCTGCCGTCGCGCAAAGATCTTGCCCCCGCGCGGTTGCCCGGTCAATTCCAGACACTGCAGAGCTATTTCGCCAAGGCGTTGCCGACCGCGATCGACCGCGAGCCACGCTCGGCGGAGGTCAAGCAGGCGCTGCAAGACGCCATCGCCAACACCTCCACGCTGGGCATGGACTCGGCAAAGGCGGCGGGCGCTATCCAGGCCGCCTACGACAGGACGAAGAAGAGCTAATTCTGGCTTTCCCGGCGGATAGCGACGCACGGGGCCTCGTCTCGTGGGTACGCGGAGACACGAGACGTCCAGTGATCGGACGGTGACGTCCCGTGACACGGACACGACGAGGTCCCGTGCGACCGGGGGCGCGTCGACGGCGACATCGTGGCGGCGCCGGCATGGGTGCACGAAAGAATAGGAACGCGACGCTATGAGTTACAAGATCCCGACGGTCGACGGCGCCGGCGCGCCACGCGCATTATCCATCGTGGAGCCGCGCGCCATGGCGCGCTGGCAGCGGCGGCTGTACCGGCAGTCCGGCTTCTTATTCATCCTGCCGGCGCTGCTCATCTACGGCTTCGTCGTCATCTACCCGCTCCTCAGCATGTTCTATCTGAGCGTCTTTTCGTGGGACGGGTTGAGCCCGCGGAAGGTGTTTATCGGTCTCGCCAACTTCCAGCAACTGGCGGCCGACCCTATCTTTTATGTGACGCTGCGCAACGCTATGATATGGACTGTCTTCGGCGGCGGTTTGGGGCTTGCCGTCGGCCTTGGCTTGGCCGTCCTGGTCAATCAACGCCTGCGCGGCACGACGGTGTTCCGGACCATCTACTTCCTACCCGGCACGGTCTCGGTGGTCGTGGTCGGACAGGTGTGGGGCTGGATCTACCAGGGCGATTACGGCGTGCTGAACAACTGGCTCGGCGTGCTCGGCCTGCGGAGCTTGCAACAAAGCTGGCTCGGCGATCCCCAACTCGCCATCTACTCCGCCGCCATCGTGGCGCTGTGGGCGGGCGTCGGCTTCCCCATGATGGTCTACCTGGCGGGACTGCACACCATCCCAGGTGAGATCCTGGAAGCGGCTCAGATTGACGGCGCCACGAGTTGGCAGCGCTTTCGCAAAGTCACGTTCCCATTGCTCTTGCCGCAGACGATGACCCTGTCCATCCTGACTATCATCGGGACGCTCCGCGAGTTTACCACCATCTACGTCCTGACGGAGGGAGGGCCGGCGCACCAAACCGAATTGCCTTCGGTCTTCGTGTTCGATCAGGCCTTCAACTTCGGTCAACAAGGGTATGCCAGTGCGGCCTCAACCGTCATTTTCCTGATCAGTCTCGCTATCACTCTGGCGCAGTTGCGCTTGTACCGTCTGTATCAGGGCTACTAGGACAGAGAGGACGACCCATCATGATAGCTTCCAACATCGCTCGCAGGGGCGCGCCGTTCCACGGCCTGCGCCGGCTGTGTCTCTATGCGCTCGCCCTCCTCATGGCCGCCTTCGCGCTCTTTCCTCTCGTGATCGCGCTGGGCACGGCCCTGAAGCCCCCTGGCACGGCGACCAGTGACTTGAGCCTCTTCCCGGCGCACCCGAGTTGGTCGAACTTCTCCTACATCTTCACGCAAACGTCGTTGCTGACCTACGCCAAGAACAGCGTGATCGTGACCGCGGGCACGCTAATCGTGGTCCTCGCCTGCGCGTCGCTGGCGGCCTATGGCTTCTCGCGCCTGACGTTCTTCCTCAAGGGCCTATGGTATCCCCTGTTTCTTATGGGCCTGATGTTGCCGTTCGTCGTCGTGCTCGTTCCGCTGTTCCAGATCGAGAGAAATCTCCACCTGTTCAACACCTACGGCGCCCTCATCCTGCCGTATGTCGGATTCGGTTTGCCGTTCGCCATGCTTCTCTTGAAGAACTACTTCGATTCCGTCCCGCGTGAGATCGAAGAGGCGGCTCTCGTCGATGGAGCCTCGCGTCTGCGGATCTTCGTGTCCATCATGCTGCCCCTGACCTTCCCCGCGTTGCTGACGGTGGCCATCTTTCAGGCCGTGAGCTCGTGGAACGAATTCCTATTCGCCCTGCTCTTCATGACGCAGGACGCGATGCGCACCGTGCCCCTAGCGATCATTCCGTTCATTGGCCAGTTTGGCAACCAAACGGAATACATGTTTGCTATGCTCGTGGTGATCACGCTGCCTCCAATCATCCTCTTCGTCGCCCTCCAACGATACTTCGTCGGCGGCCTGACGGCGGGAGCGATCAAAGGCTAGCGATTGCGCTCCATACGGCGGCGGCTCTAGGATCTTACAGGACGATTAGTATGACGGAGGGAGAGGGCGTATGGTCACTGTATACGCCGGCATTGGCCGGAGGGGAGCTACGAAGGATGGCTGATCCCGCGTTCTATGTGCAAGACTTCGTCCGCGAGGCCCTACGTCCCTGGCCTGACAATCGCACGCTGACGATCGCTTGCCATGGGCACAGCGTGCCCGCTGGCTATTTCGCGACGCCCCATATCGATACCTTCGCCGCCTATCCGCACCTATGGCTCCGACGCCTAAAGGAGCGCTTTCCCTGGGCGCTCATCAACGTCGTCACAACAGCCATCGGCGGAGAACACGCGGAGAGGGGCGCCGCCCGTTTTGCGTCCGATGTGTTGGCCCTGCGCCCCGATATCATCACCATCGACTACGGGCTCAACGACCGGGAACTGGGGCTGCGACGCGCTCGGGTGGCCTGGGAACGGATGATCGCCGAAGCCCGCGAGGCGCGGGCGACAGTGATCCTGCTCACACCAACCTGGGATGCGTGGGATGGGCGCCAGCATAGACTCCGCGATGATGCCCTCACCGCGCACGCGCGGCTGATCCGTGACCTAGCCATCAGCGCCGATGTGGGGCTGGCCGACGCCTACGCTGCGTTCGAGCGCGCGACAGCCGCAGGGGTAGATGTGGCGACCTTACTGTCGTGGCCTAACCATCCCAATCGACGCGGCCACGAACTGGTCACGGACGAGTTGATGCGCTGGATTCCTCTCGCGCTCCCCGGCTAGCGGGGTGGGCGCCGACAGTAGGCGGAATAACGAATCGAGGACATAAGACAAGTAGGTCGCCATGGGTGGCATCTTAGGGGAAGGGGTAGGCCGTGGACATTAGGACAACACAGTACGCGCTCGACATCGACGATACAACAGGCGCACTGCGCTCTTTGGCCGCCGGACGGGCTCTTGAGCGGGAACTACTCAGCGCCAAGCATGAAAAACTCCCGCTTTTCACCATCCACTATCTGGACGACGAGCGCCGGTTTCGCCAGGTCTCGTCCGCCGAAGCGTCGCGCTGCGACATCCGGCGCGATGAGAGGGCGACGGAAACGCATGTGCATCTGAGTTATGCCCACATCGGCGCGCTCGACGCCGATGTAGACGTTACCGTTCGCTGCCCGCACGATGACGGGCTCAGCTATTGGTCCCTCTCGCTCACGCACCGCGCGCCGGTCATCGTGACCAACGTGCAATTCCCCATCGTCGTGGTCCCCTATCGCTACGAGGGACGCGGGCCCACCAATCTGCTCGTGCCCCTCAATCAAGGCGAGGTGTATCAGCGGCCCCGGCCCGAGCAGTTGCAGCCCGATTACGCGGATGTGTGGCAATTCACGGAAGACTCCTCCCACCACATCCACTATCCCGGCACGACGTTCGCGCAGTTCCTCGCCTACTACGATGAGAAGCAGGGCGTCTATTTGGGCTGCCATGATGCGAACGGCCGGGTCAAGATCATCAAGCCCGTCCATCACGAGCAGGCCAACGGCATCCGGCTCGGCATCGCGCACGTCGTTGGATGGGATCAGCCCGGCCAACACGATCTCGGCTACGAGGTGGCGCTGGGCGTCTTCGACGGCGATTGGCACGACGCGGCGGACCTCTACCGGCGCTGGTATGAGGCCGAAGCCGCGCCAGGACCACGCTTGCGCGAGCGACAGGACGTGCCGGCGTGGCTGCTCGATTCGCCTCTTCACGTCATCATGCGCATCCAGGGCGAGCTCGACGCGGGCCCGGTGGGGCGACATCCCGAGTTCACGCCGTACAGCAATGCCCTCCCGCTGCTGGATCGGCTATCGGAACAGGTCGGTGCGCCGCTGACGCCCGTCATTATGTCGTGGGAGCATCCCGGCCCCTGGGTCTACCCGGATTCCTTCCCCGTCGCCGGGGGCGACGAGTCTCTCCGCGCGTTCACCGCGGCAACGCGCGCGCGCGGCTGGCATGTAGGCACCTATTGTAACGGCACGCGTTGGGTAATCGGGCATAAGTGGACCGGGTATGATGGCGACGAGTATTACCGCGTCCATGACGGGGAGAGCGGCGTCTGCCGCCTTCCCGATGGCACCCCGTGGCGCGAATCATGGGACCGCGCCTGGCGTCCCAGCTACATGTCGTGCATGGCCGCGCCTCACACGCAGGACATCGCCGTCGACTACGTCGCGCACCTGCTCGACCTCGGGCTGGACTGGATTCAATTCCTCGACCAGAACTGCGGAGCGGCGGCGTATCCCTGTTATAGCCGGGAGCATGGGCACCCGCCGGCCCCCGGTGGATGGATGAGCGATGCCCTGAGCGCGTTGCTCGCGCGGTTAGAGGAGCGCGCGGCAACGGTCGACCGCGAGACGGTGTTCTCCGTCGAGAACGCGCCGAACGACCATTTCCGGGGCCATTTCCACATCTGCGACATCCGCCCTGACCCCGAAGGCCGCTTTGTCCCCCTCTACCAGTATCTCTTCCACGAGTACATCCTGACGCAGGCTGCGTTCGCGCTGGCCCCCAACCCCTATCTGGATGCAGATCAAGACGGCGCACTCTTTTGTGCTCGGCGACCTCTTGACAGCGATCATAGGACCCGAGGGACGGCTCATGGCTTGGGCCGGCCATCCATGGGCCGCGTGGGATACGCCACCGGGCGATCAAGATGGCATCCTCACACTGCTACGGCGTGCCATCGCGCTGCGCCGCGGCGTCGGAAGCGACTTCCTCGTCTTCGGACGCCTACTCCGCCCCCTACCCGTCCAGGATATCGCGCCCGTCACCTGGCTAAACGAGGGACAGGTGCATAGTATGCCGGCCGTGCTACATGCCCATTGGCAGGCCGCCGACGGTCGGACAGCGCTCGCGCTGGCCAACTGGACGACGGAAGAGCGCGTCGTACGGCTTGACGAGCAGGGCGAGCGGCAGCGCAAGGCTCGTTATCACGGGCAGTATGACATCGTGGAAACAAGCAAACTACCCGAAGCGCGCGCGCTCAGGCTCGCGCTTGCGCCGCTCAGCGTTGCCCTCCTTGAGTGGGAGCCGGCGCTATGACCATCGTGGGACAGACGGAGATATGCATACCATGACTCAGCCGCATCAGATCGCCGCGTACTACTTCCCTGGTTATCATCCCGATCCGCGCAACGACCGCTGGCACGGCCAGGGCTGGACGGAGTGGGCGTTGCTCAAGCGCGCCGAGCCCCGCTTCCCCGGACACCGGCAGCCCAAAACCCCCTTCTGGGGCTACGAGGATGAATCCGACCCCCGCGTTATGGCGCGCAAGATTGACGCTGCGGCCGACTACGGCCTCGATGCCTTCATTTTCGATTGGTATTGGTACGAGGGCGGCCCATTTCTGGACGGGGCGCTGGAGCGCGGCTTCCTGGACGCCCCGAACAACGACCGCATCAAATTCGCCTTGATGTGGGCCAACCACGACTGGATCGACCTCTTCCCTGCCAAGCGCGGCGGCGCGCCGCTCCTGATGCCCGGCGCGACCACACGGGACGCGTTCGACACCGCGACCGCGCACATCGTGGAGCGCTATTTCGCGCACCCGTCGTACTGGCGGGTCGACGGCCGGCCCTACGTCTCCGTCTACGAACTGATGCGGCTGGTCCGAGGCCTCGGGGGCGTAGACGAGACGCGCGCCGCGCTGGATGATTTCCGCGCCCGGTCTCGGGCCGCCGGCGCTGGCGATCCGCACCTCAACGCCGTTGTCTGGGGCATCCAGCTCCTGCCGGGTGAGGCGGCGGGTAACGCGGGCGACCCAAACGACATCCTCGCGCGGCTCGGCTTCGACAGCGTGACCTCGTACGTGTGGGTCCACCACACGCCGCTGGGTGGGTTCCCAACAGTCCCCTATCACGCGTATGCGTGCAGGGCCGTGGAGGAGTGGGGGTGCCTGGCGGAGCGCTACGCTCTCCCCTACTACCCAAACGTCACCATGGGCTGGGATTCCAGCCCGCGCACGGTACAGTCGGACGTGTACGAGGAATTGGAGTACCCTTTCATGCCTGTTCTGGACGACAATACGCCAGAGGAGTTCGGGCGGGCGCTGGAACAGGCGCGGGTATTCCTCGACACAGGGCGTAGCGATCATCCCATCCTCACGATCAACGCGTGGAATGAGTGGACCGAAGGGAGCTATTTGGAACCCGACATGGTTCATGGGATGGGGTACCTGGAGGAGATTAAACGCGTGTTTGGGGGGAAGGTGTGATGCAGCGAGTCGCGTTCCTGTTGGGGCTACAACCAGACGCCGACGTGGCCGAGTACAAACGGCGGCACGACACGATCTGGCCGGAGATGACGGAGGCGCTCCGCGCGGCGGGCATGCGCAACTACAGCATCTTCCGGCACGGCACGCAGTTGTTCGCCTACTGCGAAGTCGACGACTGGGCGGCGACGCAGCGCTACCTCGCGGCGAACAGCGCTAACGGACGCTGGCAGGACTATATGAAGGATATTATGGACAGCCCTATCGATCCCGCGACGGGCTCGTTTTACCTGCTCGACGAGATGTTCCATCATGACTAAACGAGTGGCGCATGGCGAGTACACGCGTCCCTTACGGGCGCCTGAGTGGCGCGTCGCATGCACGGCGACGTACGCGCTTAATCTGGCCTTTTTGTGGAGGACACGACCTGATGACTGGTATTTTGGACCGGCCTAGCACGACGGCGACATCTCACCCCACCACGCCACCTCACCGCGCGCGCGGGCGTGTGGGCGTGTTCGGCATCGGGCTGGCGGCCTACTGGCCGCAGTTTCCCGGCCTCAAGGAGCGCCTGGAAGGCTACACCCGCCAGGTGACGGAGCGCGTCGAGCCCTGGGCCGACGTTATCTCGGCTGGCCTCGTCGACGACGCAGACGGCGCCCGTCAGGCTGGCGACCTCTTCGCGCGCGAGGGGGTGGACCTCATTCTGCTGCATACCGCCACCTATGCTACCTCCTCGCAGGTGCTTCCCGCCGTGCAGCGCGCCGGGGTCCCCGTCGTGGTGCTCAACCTGCAGCCGGTCGCCGCGCTCGACTATGCCCACACCGACACGAGCGAATGGCTGGCCAACTGCTCGGCCTGTTGCGCCCCCGAGCTCGCTGGCGCCTTCGCGCGCGCCCGCGTGCCCTACCAGGTCGTGTCGGGGCTCCTGACCGACGGCGACAACAGCCGCGCTTGGCGGGAGATTCTGAGCTGGTGCCGGGCGGCGGGGGCCGTGCGCGCCCTGCGCGACGCGCGCGTCGGCTTCCTCGGCCACACCTACCCCGGCATGCTCGACCTGTACTCGGATTTCACGCAGCACCACGCGCAGCTCGGCCTGCACGTCGAGGTGCTGGAGATGGACGACCTGCAGGCGTGCGTCGACGCGGCGACGGAGAGGGACCTGGGGCGGGTGCTGCGCGAGACGCGGGTCATGTTCGAGTTGGACGCCACGGTCACCGACGAGCGGCTCTCGTGGGCGGCGCGGGTGGCAGCGGGCATGGACCGGCTCGTCGCGGACTACCGCCTGGACGCCCTGACCTACTACTACCGTGGGCATGGCCTCTTCGAGGAACTGGGTGCCGCCCTCATCCTGGGCGGGTCGCGGCTGACGGCGCGCGGCGTGCCCTGCGCGGGCGAGGGCGACCTCAAGAACGCCGTGGCGATGTTCCTGCTGGACCGGCTGGGCGCGGGCGGGTCATACACCGAGTTCTACGCCATGGACCTGGCGGAGGGCTTCATGCTGATGGGGCACGACGGCCCCGGCCATATCGCCATCAGCGACCGGCGGCCGCTGCTGCGCGGGCTCGGGCTCTACCACGGCAAGGCGGGTCACGGCATCTCGGTCGAGTTCAGCGTCAAGACCGGGCCGGTGACGATCCTGGGCGTGACGCAGACGGCCGACGGGCGGCTCAAGCTGCTGGTGGCCGAGGGCGAATCCTTGCCGGGCGAGATCCTGCGCATCGGCAACACCAACAGCCGGCTACGCTTCGCGTTGCCGCCCGATGAGTTCGTGGATCGGTGGTGCCAGGAGGGGCCGACGCATCACGTCGCGCTGGGCGTCGGGCACGAGGCGGCGACCCTGCGGAAAGTGGGGGGTCTGCTCGGGCTCGAGACGGTGGTGGTGGCATGAGCGCGCCGATACTCTACGCCGGCGCCCAGGCGCCGGACCTGGACCTCGCCCTGTTTCGGCATCCGACGGCCGCCTATCGCGGCGCGCCGTTCTGGTCGTGGAATACCACACTCGAGCGGGATCACCTGCTGCGCCAGATCGACGACCTGAAACGGATGGGCTTCGGCGGCTTCCACATCCACTCCCGTACCGGTCTCGCCACGGACTATCTGGGCGACGCGTTCATGGGCCACGTCCGCGCGTGCGCCGAGAAGGCGGGCACCGAAGGGATGCTGTGCTGGCTCTACGACGAGGACCGCTGGCCCTCGGGCTTCGCCGGCGGCCTCGTCACGCGCGACGAGCGCTTCCGCGCCAAGCACCTGCTCGTCACCGTCACCCCGTACAACGGCACGGTCGACCCGCCTCCGCTGATCAGTAACGCCAAGGCCAGCCGCAACGAGAACGGCGTCCTGCTGGCGCGCTACCACGTTGTCCTGCGCGAGGGATCGCTCGCCTCCTACCGGCGGCTCGCGGAGGATGACGAAGCGCCGGCGGAGGGGCGCGTCTGGTACGCCTACCTGGAGACGGCCGTGCCCTCGCCGTGGTGGAACAACCAGACCTACGTGGACACGCTCGACCGCGCGGCCACCCGGCGCTTCATCGAGGTCACCCACGAGCGCTACGCCGCGGTCGTGGGCGCGCACTTCGGGACGCTCGTCCCCGCCATCTTTACCGACGAGCCGCAGTTCGTGCATAAGGAATCGCTCCGCCATGCCGACGACACGCGCGACCTCTTCCTGCCCTGGACCGTGGATCTCCCGGACACCTACCGTGCGTCCTACGGCCAGGAGTTGCTGGACCATCTGCCGGAGGTCTTTTGGGAGGCGCCGGACGGGCGGGCCTCGGTCGTCCGCTATCGCTACCACGACCACCTGGCCGAGCGCTTCGCCGCCGCCTTCGCCGACACCATCGGGGCGTGGTGCGGGGAGCACGGGCTGGCGCTGACCGGCCACATGATGGAGGAGCCGACGCTTCTCTCGCAGACCCATGCGCTGGGTGAGGCCATGCGCTCGTACCGCGCCTTCCATATCCCCGGCATCGACATGCTGTGCGACCGGCGCGAGTACACCACGGCCAAGCAGGCCCAGAGCGCCGCCCACCAATATGGGCGCCCCGGCGTCATGAGCGAACTCTACGGCGTGACCAACTGGGACTTCGACTTCGTCGGGCACAAGGCCCAGGGCGACTGGCAGGCCGCGCTCGGTGTAACCGTGCGCGTGCCCCACCTCGCCTGGGTCTCGATGGCGGGGGAGGCCAAGCGCGATTATCCCGCCTCGATTCACTACCAGTCGCCCTGGTCTAAGGAGTACCCGCTGATCGAGGACCACTTCGCGCGCCTGAATACGGTACTCACGCGCGGTCGTCCGCACGTGCGGGTCGCGGTGATCCACCCAATCGAATCGTACTGGCTCTGCTTCGGTCCGCTGGAGCAGACGGGCGTCGCGCGCGACGAGCGCGAGGCGGACTTCGCCGCCCTGACGGAGTGGCTGCTCTTCGGCCTGATCGACTATGACTTCATCGCCGAGTCGCTGCTGCCGGACCTATGCCCGCTGGAGGACGCCGCTGCGGCGGCGCTGCCGGTGGGGGCGATGCGCTACGAGGCCATCGTCGTGCCGGCGATGCGCACGATCCGCGCGACCACGCTCGATCGGCTGGAGCGCTTCGCCGACGCGGGAGGGACGGTGATCATCGCGGGCGCGGTCCCCTCGCTCGTGGACGCGGAGCTTTCCCATCGGCCGCGCGCATTGGCGGAGCGCTGCGCCCGGGTCGCGCTGACGCGGGGGGCGCTGTTGGCGGCGCTGGCGCCCTATCGGGATGTCGAGGTCAGGTTGGCCGACGGGGCGATGGCCGACGCGCTGCTGCATCAAGTCCGCGACGACGGCGACCGGCGGCACATCTTCCTGTGCAACATTGATCGCGCGCGCCCGCGCGCTGACGTGCGCATCGCGCTCGGGGGGCGCTGGGACGTCACGCGGCTCGACACATTCGACGGCTCCGTGCACACCCTCCCAACGCGCCATGAGGGAGACCGCACGGTCCTGCGGTGGAGCTTCCCCGCGCACGGCGACCTGCTCCTGTCCTTGGAGCCGGCAGGGACGCGGCGTGACAGCGTTGCCGGCGGTCACGACGCGGAGCGCGGGGGACAGTCCTCCTCCCGACCTGACCCTGCTACCCCTGCCGCGTGGGTCACCCAGGGCCTCCTGACCGATCCCGTCCCGGTCACCCTGTCCGAGCCCAACGTCCTGCTGCTCGACCGGGCCTCCTACCGCCTCAACGCCGCGCCGTGGGAGCCGGAGGAGGAGGTCCTGCGCGTCGACAATCTCCTGCGGTCGCGCCTCGGCCTGCCCTTGAAGATGGACGCCATCGCGCAGCCCTGGACCGAACCATGCGGCGTCGTGCCGCCGGACACGGTCAGCCTGCGCTTCGTCGTCCAGAGCGCCATTGCGGTCGAACGTCCGCTGCTGGCGCTGGAGGATGTGGCGGGCGCGACGATCAGGGTCGATGGCCGCCCGATCGCCAACGAGGCGACGGGTTGGTTCGTGGACGAGGCCATCGCGACTATCGCCCTCCCGGCGCTCACCGTGGGGCGTCACGAGATCGAGGTGACGCGGCCCTACGGGCGCGCGACGAACCTGGAGTGGTGTTACCTCCTGGGGGACTTCGGCGTGGCGGTGCGCGGGCGGCATGCCGCGATCGTGGCGCCGGTGCGCGAGCTGGCCTTCGGCGACTGGACCACGCAGGGGTTGCCCTTCTATGCCGGCAACGTGACCTACCATTGCCAGGTCGATGGGGATGGGCGCGCGAGGGCCGTCCACGCGCCGGCGTACAAAGCGCCGCTGCTCTCCGTGGCGCTGGACGGCGCGCCTGTCGGGCGCATCGCCTTCGCGCCGTACCGCCTTGCCCTCGGCCATGTCGCGGCAGGCGCGCACGCGCTGGACATCACGGCCTACGGCAATCGGGTCAACGCCTTTGGCCCCGTGCACAACGCCGATCCCACCTGGACCTGGTTCGGACCTGACGCGTGGCGCACTACCGGGGACCAATGGGCCTATGAGTACCAGCTCAAGCCGATGGGCATCCTCTCCGCCCCACGGGTAGAGGTGGTGGGAGCGGGCGCCACGCCCGTGGAGCCGCGGCGTCCGGATGGCGCGTTGTGACCAAGAAACGGTGTGCGCGGCGATGGCGCCGTCGTGCCGTCTGAGACAGACATACCCGCCCCTGTCAAGAGATCGGAGACAGTGA
>JAABUZ0100007946.1_pt1 | contig 12649 bp, 15 predicted proteins | sample 5562091 | NCBI WGS metagenome assembly JAABUZ01 (sample SAMN12813069, study PRJNA571459) | rock metagenome | isolation source: Antarctica rocks | place: Antarctica: Victoria Land, Linnaeus Terrace sud | collected 2015-12-21 | reverse complement strand
GTATGGAGCACAGGCGCCTATGGGCCACGTGACCAGGTCATCGGCCCCTATGTGGAAGTGCAGGAGTATGTCCAGTGGCATGGCTTACCCGCTGCCTGGAGACAAGGCATACCGCACCGAGCCGGCAGGTGCACGGCGTACACCGGCGCCTATGCCGACGGGCAACGCTGGCTGGCGCTGCAGCGTGCTCCTCTTTCCATCGTTGTATCGACCGGTAGTCTGTCAACGCGGCAGTTGGTCCAGTACGCGGCAACCGTTCTCTGCACCGGGGGATCTTGATGGAACAGGTGGTATCGGTCGCTGCTGCGCTGTTCCTCCTTTGTGCGACCATGACGGCGACGCCGGGGGTAGCCCGCGAGATGTCGCTTCCCACCAGCACAAGCTGTAGCGATCCGGCGTCGGCCTGCTGGACCCAGGGCAAGCTCTGGTACCAGGGAGTGTCTCGGACCTGGGGATTTGGGATTTTGCCTGGCTGGGTGATTCCGACGGTGGCTGGTGTCCGCTTTCTCAACACCGGCGCGACCATCCCGCACCTGGTGGTAGCCATCAATCCGCAAGGCGGGCGAGCGATCTCCGCCCCAGCAGCGACGCTTCGCACCGGCTCCAGCGCCCACACTCTGCTGCCCCGAAGGCTCGCTACATGGCAACCGATGGTCGCCTGGGATCTCGGTGGCGTCCCGGACGGGGCGGTTATCTGGTTTCAAGTGCATGTCGTTGCCACCACGCTTCATCCGGCACAGGCCTGGGAGAACCTGTATGGCGGGATAACCGCAACAGGAAGCGTGCAGTGGGCGGCTGTCGTTCACCCGGAATTCGCTCCTCTCCGTCCCTAAGCGGCCGAGTCAGAGCAGACTGTGTTCTGCGCGGCGCCCCTGTAGCGACCAACTAGCGGGATGCTGGGAGAACACAATGATGTGGTAGGGGTTGTTATGGAGATTGGGTGAAGCAAGCATCACCTGACGCGTGCCGACATCCGGGCTGCCGGCCTGTCGGGTGACTGGCGTTCGCCAGAAGGCAAAGGTGCGCCCGTCGGGTGAGACGACCGGACTGCTGTCGAGCCCACGCCGTGTCAACGTCGTGCGCTGTCCTCCGTCAGCTCGAAAGAGAACGATGTTGCCGTTGACGGCCACGGCGATGAGCGGCGATGCAGGCGGAGACTCGCTCTGGGCGGCGCCGAGTCCAGGGCTCAACGCCAGTACCACCGCAGCGGCAATCAGGATCCTCTTTATGGCGCCGACCTTTCCAAGCGAACCAACCATTCGCAATTCGCGGACACCTTCCGCCCCTCGACGCGATAGATGCCCGGCACGAGATGCAGCGTCCACCCAGTCCATCTAGCGCCGCCTTTGAAGTGGGGCACGTGCGGGACGAAGTTCGTGATATCAGCCACATGATATCCGTTCGTTCCGACCAGGGCAAGGTCCGTGACGCACCCCAGGGGACGGTACTTCGCCGAGAAGTCGTACACTCCTCGGTCCAGGCGAAACCACGCCGAGAGCCCGGGGCCACGCCAGCTTCGGAGGAAGGGGAGCGGGAGTGGCTTCGCCTCCTGCTGATGTACGACGCGTCCGATCAGATTCCAGACCCGGCTCTCGTCGATGAGCCAGCGCACGCCGTCCACCGCGAGACCACCCCCGCACCCTCCCGGTCCACTCTCGTAGGCATGCAGGGTCGGCCGGTGCGGACGCACAAACGAGAGCCAGGCCGGACCGATCAGACTCATGCCGCCAGAGCAGACGCTGGACTCGGTGTAGTACTCCTTGATGGCATTGATCGATTGGACGAATTGGGCGATGAGGGGGTTGGCATGGACCGTGGTCCGGACGACGTCTGAGACGGGCGACCCCTTCTGCATCACCGCTTCACGTAAGGCGATCCGCACCTCGGTGAAGGAGCCTCGCAGGTAGGAGGCAAGTGGACGAGGCGGGTAGGTGATCTGCTCGGCGGCATAGGCGATGTACGCCCCACCAGATGGCGTATCCTCAAACGTCATTTTCACCGTCAAATTTTGATTGCCGTTGGACACAAAGGTGAGGCCAGAGGTCAGGACGCTAGCATCCGTCGTCATGGAGCCGCCAGAGTGCCAGCCGCAGCCCAGGAACGCCTGTCGGTACCAGGCCTTCACGGTATCGACCGAGGCCGAGGTCTCGTACTCCGCTACACCGGTCTGGAGGTATGGACTAGCGGGATACTCGGGGATGGGTGATGCCACGAATTGAACGAGCGAGCGGGCACCGGGGTAGACCGGTACTGGTACGGTGAACAACGCACGTGGTATGTCCGGGGCAGTCGTCAACGGCAGGCGTTTCGTCGAAGCTGGCAGACCGGGATGGAGCGTCAAGACCAAGCCGGTTGTGCAGACGCCGGCGGCGGAGGCAGGAGGCACCGCGCTTCCCATCGTGCCAAAGGACAGCAGAACCAGCGCGCCCATGGCAATGAGCGACCACAACCGTCTCATAGCGCTCCCTCCGAACTCTGGAATTAGGGCATATGGTGTGAGTATCTACGCGTATAACGTCACGCTGTGCCACTTTGTCACGCGAGCCTCATCGCGCTCGTCTCAGTCTCGCACCGTGCACGACCGAGCACGGTTTCATGTCAACGGGTCCCCACGGGTCGCAGCGATTGCGCTATCGCGATCGCTCGTGGAGCTGAGATTCGCCCCTCGAGCCTCAACGTGATCCCAGAGTGTGACCAGAACAGGACGTGTCCCGCCAGGCGGATGGTCTCACGCCGTGGCTTACCATGTTCATCGACGTAGTACATGAAGTGAGGTCTGCCACCCAGCCATAAACCCTGATCACTGCCCACGTACGCCAGCTCGACCGTGGTTCCGGTAGGGATCGTCTTGCCCACGAACAACGGTGGTCGGGATTCGGTGACGAGGAGAGCTGCTCCGGTTACCGCCGCACGCGGCATACCGGGCCTCGCTCGGTAGACCAGCGAGACCCGTCCACGCAAGGAAAGCGTTCCGAGATAGACCTCATCGGGGCGACCTAAATCGGGGAGGGTCGAGATCAGGATATGGAATGGCAGCGCCTTCTGTGCTTCCGACAGCGTCACGCGCTGACCAAGTTCGAGGTTGTGTCCGAGCGGACCGGGAGCCAGTCCGCCGGACGTGAGGTACACACCCGGCAGGTGGAACCAGGAAGCCACAGCGGAACGCGCTCCCGGTGAGAGTAAGAACAGCGCCGACAAGAGAGCGAGCACGACCAGCATGGGATAGATCACAGTCCCTCGAATGAAACGGCGCCGCAGACGTCCATGAAGGGAATGCGCCTGCAGATGATCGGCCACCGCCTGGGACAGATCCGGGATCATGGGATAGCTCAGACGCCGGCCCAGATCGACCAGTGCTTCCTCCAACTCGGTTTCCGAAAAGTCACGCGGCGCCTCATGCACGATCGGCCTCCTCAGGCAGGGAATCCATCCGGTTTGTGCTCAGTGACTCCCTGAGGCGGCCCAGCGCCCGCGAGAGCCGCGACTTCACGGTGCCACGGGCACAGCCCAGGGCATCCGCCATCTCAGCTTCCGACAGGTCGAGAAAGTAGCGGTACGCTATGGCCTGTTGATCTTTCTCAGGCAAGGCATTCACGGCTCGTACCAGGACATCGCGGCGCAGCGTGGTGAGAGCCGCCGCTTCTGCCGACGGAGTGAAATCAGACTCCCGAAGGGCAAGGCCCACCTGCAACTCGTAGTGTGAACGCCGCCCCGCCGATCGAGCCCCATTACGTGCCTCGTTGGTAACAATCTTCAGGAGCCAGGGCCGAAACGGCGCACCCGGATGCATGCGATGGAGCGCGTAATACGCTTTGATAAAGCCGGCTTGCACGGCGTCCTGGGCGGCCTCCGGGTCTCTCGTCATGACGTAGGCTGCCCGGAAGGCGATATCTTCATACCGTCGCACGAGTTCTTCGTAGGCCGGTACATCGCCGGCTTGGGCATGGGTAACGAGTTCGATCTCCTCCAGTGGCCGACTCCCCTCGAACTCTCTGTCAACAGTAGTACACCAGTCAGGCCCTTCAGGTTCCAACTCTATGTCGCGGGCGGTAGGTATGGTCCTGCCGCCGCAACGCACGCCAGGCCCATGGGCATGGGGGGAACCGGCTCGCCATCACCGGTGTAGACCAGTAAAAGGAGTTGTGATATGCGTCTTTTTACCCGCTTCGGAGTTGCCATCGTCCTCTGCCTGGGACTCAGCATTGGTCTCGGTGCGGTTCCTCGGCTCGAAGCTCACCGCACCACGATTCTCGCGGGGCGGGCGCCGCACACGTTTCCACCCGGCTCCCTTCAGCTCTATCGACCAGCGGCGAACTGGGCCCGGTTACAACCGCTCGACCCGGCCACCTTACGCGACCGGCGAGGTCCGGCGCTTCAACTGGGACCGGGAGCAGCGGCCAATGCATACCCGGCAATCGTGCCGACCGCGGATGGCTCCAGGTTTGCTGTGATGAACAACATACACCCCAATCACCAGCCGACCGCAAGCCAGGATTTAACCCTCCAGCTCTTCGACGCGAGGAGCGGCAAGCCCCTCTCCTCCGCACACCATCCCGCGGTTCCCGTATGGATCAGCGGCATCTCCGCCGATGGCGCTATGGTGTACGGCCTGAGAGCTGATAGTAATCTTGCTCTGCCCTGTGCGTCCAGGTCCTTCTACCTGCTCGATGCGCGCACCGGCCGGATCATTCGCCACTTCACCATCAATGCCGCCCCCTGGGGCCAGCTACTCATGGGACCAAACCTTCATCGCCTCTATACCGTGACGGCCTCTGACCACAACAACGCATGTGGTCCGCAGTGGTCGTACAGCCTGACCATTGCGGCGTACGACCTTGACACGGGCGCCAGAGCGCAGAGCGTTCGGCTGAAGGGAATCCTCGCGGGCAGTTGGGAGACGATGCGGTCGATCCATGGCGACCGCATCGGGGCCATGTGGATTCCTGGCATCGCGCTCAGCCCAGATGGATCGCAACTCGCCGTCCTCGATGAGCACAGCGATACACTGACGGTGCTCCATGCTGCCACGCTGCGGGTAGCAGGGAAAGAGAACGTGTCTCGACCGACTACCACTGGAGACCGGATCGTCGCTGCCCTCGGGCTGGCGCCTCCCGTGGCTGACGCCAAGGGGCAATGGAACGGCACCCAGCTGCAGCTACAGTACACCGCGGATGGACATTCGCTGCTGGTGACAGGCGCGCGCTTACATCCCGATCCCCGCCACCACTACGCCGTGTCGCAGTCGCTGGGTCTGCAAGCGATTGACATTGGCAGCGGACAGATCAAGGCCTGGCTCGACGATCGGAAGCAAGTGATCGCGGTGTGGCCTGCACCCGGCGGTACTGCCGTCTATTCCTCGGTCCAGAGTTGGACCCGCCGGGATGGTTGGCTCATTACCCTCCGACGTCACGATCCGGTTACCTTGCGGGTTCGAGCATGGCGAACGTTTTCCGACAGTACTTGGACGAACCTGGTGCTCCTGCAAGCGCGGCACGGGTCGTAGAGCATCCTGGGACAATGCAATCCGAACGCTCGTCAGTTCGTGCCACGTTCGGGATGAGCCGAGCCTGCCATACTGCGGCCCGGCGAGCTTACGGCGCCGTCACTCGTTCCGATCCCAGTTGTCCGTGCCTGGATTCATCAGGGTTGCCCCTCGGCGCAATTTCTACCCGAATTGGAAGTCCGGCGATGGCCGAGATCCAGGCGAAGATCACTGAGAGGACGCTGATCGGAGTAAGCCACGAGTACGACGCAGCCTGAATGTAATAAATGAACTGCGAGGGCACGAGTTTCCAGGGCTCGATTTGATACAGGCCGATGCCCAGCGTGGCGAGCGCGGCTGCCAGCCACACCAGCCACAGGCCGCGAGGAAGCCGCTGCACCACATGCAGATAGGCGCCAACCGCGACGCCGATCATGATGGTTGTCATTCCGGCGAAGTAGAGGCCGGCGCCGTTCCGCCCGATCGTTTGTTCGGGCGCTGGACCTGCGCCTGAACCGTTCACCGCGCCCACGACCCAGAGCGACTGCAGTGTATTCGCTTCACCGACCAGCCAGATGAGGCCGAGGGCGCATGAGAGCAACGCTGCAACCAATTCAAGGCGACGGGACATCGGTAGTTCCTCTTCTATCCAGCACGAACAGTATGTGCATCCCACGATACATCAGTTTTCCCCGGAGATCCGCAGACTCTCGTGCATCTGTCGGACCGTGACTCCGAACCTTTGGAGCTCTGTGCTCATGTCAAAGAGGTCGCGTTTTTGCGACGGAGAAAGTACCTGTGTGGCGAGATCAACCTCATGGGTTGCGATACTCAGTTCAGCAGCAAGCGATGCCAGCGCTTCGTCCAAGGTCGCTGACTGGGAGTTTGCGATCTGCCCATGAGCGTAACCCAAGCGTTCGGCGCCACTCTGACCTTCATCTCCAGTCGAAAGATCGTCTCCTCGCATCGCACGAACGGTGTACCCGAAGTCTTCGAGCGCCCCTTTGTGCCGATCCAGTTGTTCTCGCTGTTCATTGCTATGAATGCGCGTCAACGCGAGTTCCGTGATCTGGTGGGTGATGCTCAATTCGCCGAGGACGCGGCTCAGAGCCTCAACCTCCGGCGGCTCGGCAGGCCTTTGGCGCGTGGGGATATCTCGTTGCACCAGCTTCACGCGCAACCATGACTCGTGTTCTATGAAGACGGTTTGCAGGTACGAGGATGCATCAAGTTGGGTGTTTGCCTCAACGACATAGGCGTTGGCCACGGTCACACGGCCGCTGACGACCGGGAGATCGACCTCTTCCAAGCTCTCGGCTGCGGCGCCGAATGATTCCCAGCCGGGTTCGAGGACCGTAACCGACATGCCGTTTCCACGTTCAAACTCTTCCGAAATACCGAAGCCTAACCAGAATGGCATTGAGCCCGCTCCTTGATACGGTCGCGCGGTTCAGACGAACCCCTCGCGTCACATCGTAACTCTGATAATGTTTAACCTTTGACTTGATCCGGCTTTCCACTGTGCGATTACGGCTGTGGGTGTAGCTTCGCCCAGGTCCTCCCGCCATCGGTCGTGTGAAGCAGATCGGCGTTGCATGAGGGCGAGGGACACAGCCTCGAGAGGCCGGCGATCCAGCCGTCATGGGTGTTGATGGGACTGACGGAAGAAGCCGCCAGAGGGTAGGGGGCCAGGACTCGCCGCCAGGTGCGCCCCCCATCCGTCGTGATGGCGATCCCGCCCGCGCCGGGCCCGGCCCCGGTGCCGAAGGGGATCCAGCCGTAGCGCGGAGTGACAAGCACTGGCGGTCCCGGGAATCCGCCGGCATATCCTCCAGCAACCCACCACTTCTGTGAGGGTGCAAGCTCGGTCGTCCAATGCTTACCTCCATCGACGGTGCGGTAGAGCGCGTAATCGTCACAGCCGCCCATGGAACAGTAGCGAGTGTCCATCCCTCCCACCGCCCAGCCGCGCCGCGCATCAAGCATCCCGACCTGCATCTGACCGCAGGACCTGGGGAGAGTAAGCTGTCTCATCCAGGTCCGTCCACCGTCAGCAGTGGCGAAGATGATGCTCATGCAGGAGCGGGGATTGCCGCGGAGGCGGCAATCCCCGCCCCACAGTTCGTGCAATCGGTACCAACGGCCGACCGTACCGGCGGCGGCGCCAAGACCTCTGTTGATCGGCCGGATCAGTAATTGCGCACTGGAGCAGTGGGGCGTGAAGGTAGGGGGAGCTGCCTGGACCGGCATGTCGCTGTGTACGAGGAGCGCCGAACCCATGAGTACGGCGACAACCGCCGCCCAAGTTCCTGCCATGATTGACGCTCTGGACATGTTCTACCTCCCACAAACACTCACTATACTCACCCTTTAGAACGCGTGTCTCCTCCCATTGGTTACGTTGACATCTCGCCCACGAGGATCAACTTTGGACTCCACTGTTCGCGACGGCTCCTGAAGATTCACGGTCACGATGCATGCTCCTGGAGGCGAGGTAAAGCTGAAGATACGGGTTGGCAGCGACCCGGCCGGAACCACGTCATGTGCCGTGAGAGCTACCTCCCCATCTGTCACACATCGATAGCTTCCGCGTTTAAAGAAGAAGAACCTGTAAACCAGGAGAGAACGATATGCGGACGATGCCGGCCACTGTGCTCGCGTTGATTGCTGCTGCTGCCCTTACTGGAGCGTGCTCTTTCAGTGGCGTGCTCGCCGCCCACGCCCATGTCACGGTGACCGGCAATATCGCACTCGTGCCCGCGTCTCCCGGTGCCATCGTGTCCCCATTCCCCAAGCGGAAGGTCCGTGTTTCGTGGCAGCAGGCGCTGCGCGCCGCCAGGAAGGCCTGGGGCTTGGAAACCAAGCAGGTCGAGGTGATCGTGCGTGCCGCGGTGAGCAAGGACGGCAACTATGGAGCGGGTTGGGCAGTCGTTGCGGACATGATTACGCATAATCCGGCGCCCCGCAACACCACGGTCTACAACCAGATGGTGATTGTCGTCTCCAGTGCCAGCGGGAAGGCCCTTTTCTCGTACCCGACTGCTCCCACGACTCCCGCCATGGCGCCACCTCCGATGGCGACGCCGCCTCCGCCCGGTATCTATCCTCCCGGCAGCAACGCGACGCCACCGAGCATCGCTCCCCCTGCGACACCGGCAGTTCGCACCTCGGCGCCACCTGATCCTGCGCTGACACCGACACCCACGCCTGCCAGTGCGACTGCGCCGAATCCCGGCGTCTATCCTACTCCTCCGATGACGACTCCACCTCCGTCTGAAATACCGCCCCCGCTGGGAGTCTATGGCGGTGCTGATACGCTGACAGCCACGCCGTTTGCGCCGCCACCCCCCATGAGTGGAAGTGGTGCAGCACGAGACAGCTCTGCGCCGACTCTGACGCCAACTCCGGTCAACACCATGGGCGGCCAGTTCGAGGCGCTCACGCACCGCGGGTCGCCGCGATAACCCACTCCTGGATCGAGGCATTGTGATCGTTCTGTCCCCCGATAGCGCACCAGTGCCCGGCTTCCCGCTTTTCAATTGCTTGAACGTATCCCGCGAACAATCGAGTGCCAGCTCCCGATCTCTGGCCAGCACCAGCAGAAAGTTGAACAACGACTCGCCATGTTGCCGCATCAGATCCGAGAGGTCACCCTCAGCCTTCGGTTAGCGGCATTGCCTTGGCACCGTAACCGTGACGGCCTTACTATAGCGGCGGTAGGTCTCTGCGACTGTCTCGTGCAATTTGGTCCCGCCAACTCGCGTAACCGTGGAGAGGTCCAACCGGACCAACGTGCCATCTGACTGGGAGGTGTAGAGATCCACCGTGGCGCTCTGAGCAGACCAGATGGGCACTTCTGCGTCCATCGCTTGGACGTGCCAGACGGTCACACCACCGGCGTTTCCAGGTCCAAGGTTTCTCACGTTTGCCGACTTTAACTGGAATGGAACAAGAAGATCCCTCACGCGAACGCGCGGCACGCGTTCGCAGGACCATGCCCCCTGGGTTTCCGATTCGCCGCCATTCCACCTGCCAAGACGAGTTCTCTCCGCTCGACCATCACCCCAATGCGCGATGCGTTCGGCCGCACCCGTTGGATCGTGTCTACCTCTCGCAGCGCGTTCGACTGTAAATCCAGGTCCATCCACGTCACGCCCACGACCCAGTGCCCCGTCCAGGTACTCAGCGACGTGATGCCGACGCGAACGGTCCTTCGCGCGACCATTGCCTTCCGCATCAGTTCGAGTAACGCGCGTCCGCTAGGAAAAGGTGTTGGGCCGGCGGTCTGTGAGACCACTACAGGGTTCGGCATGGACGTCGTGAGCGTCTGGCCGTGTGCGTCTCCCCAAGCAGTCACGAGGACGAGGAGCGCAAGCGCGAGGGTAACCACGGGGATGCGAATCATATATGCCCTGCCGCTGTCGTCACCGGCTTTCCAGGCAGCCTACATCTGAGATAACGCCTCCATACCCGTTTGCGTAACACTCATGCCTCACACTCTCACGTAGGAGCCATGTTTCATCGCTTTGGATAGGCCGAAGGCATCGCAAAAGCGGTCGAGCGCCTGGCGACAAGTCCGGAACAAACGGCGCACGTGGCAAGTGGCTTCGTCGTTCGGCTCGATAGAGGTGAATTGCATGCGGTACAGGGTCATTCAAGGTTACTTTCAGGAATAGGCGAACTCTCCATCTCGCGTAACGACGTCGTGTTAGCGGCACAACACTGCGATCTATAGGGACGAGTGGCACGGATTCTTACCGGCTGTCGGGCCCTGCTTGGATCTCGAGCGCGAACTCACATTCATAGTTCGGGCAAGTAAAGATGACGGAACCCTTCACATGCCAGAGTAAGGCTCACTATGCTCACTGACGCACAACTTATTACTGCTTCATGGTCGCAGCCGCATCGATTTGGTGTCATCTTCGATCGCCATTTCGACGTGATCTACCGCTACCTCGCGTCCCGCGTCGGAGCAGAACTCGCCGACGATCTCGCCTCAGAGGTCTTCTCCGTTGCCTTCCGCCGGCGCTCCTCCTACGACGATGCCAGGGACGACGCACGTCCCTGGCTGTACGGCATCGCAACAAACCTCCTGCGACGGCACCGCCGAGTCGAGCAACGTCAGCTCCGCGCCTACGCCCGAAGTGATCTCCCGACCGAGGACTTCGATTCGACCGCCGTCATCGCCAGGGTGGATGCCGGGGCCCAGAAGGCAGCGATTGCCATTGCTCTTGCCGCACTCAAGTCCGGCGATCGTGACGTGCTCATTCTCTTCAGCGGCGCCGATCAGAGCTATCAGGACATCGCCGAAGCACTCGGGATCCCTGTTGGCACGGTTCGATCGCGGCTCAACCGCGCCCGTCGCATCGTTCGTGCACGCCTTGGTCTGAGTGGGCAATACCAGGGCGAGAACGACATGTCGCCTAACCCGTATAAGGAGGTCGTTGATGAACGAATGTGAGATGATCCATGACTTTGTCGCCGCTGTCCCCGGACCATCCGCGACGTCCAGGAGCGCGGCTCGTGCCGCGCTTCAGGCTCAGATCGTACGCGAGTCCGAAAAGGGGGCACGGAAGCGCTCTGTACGCTGGAAGCGCCTGCTGCCCACGGCGTCTGCCGCTGCCATCCTCGCTGCCGGTTCCCTGTTCGTCGTCAGTCCACTCCTGAGAGGGGATCGGCAGACACCAGCGGTGGCGGCCGTACTCCATGACGCCTCGCACATTGCATCGCTGCAGCCTGCGCACTACCTGCGTCCCGGTGAGTACGCGTACACGAAGTCGATGGGCGCCTATTTCAACGAACAGGATCGACAAGGGCACACATGGGGCGCACTCGTGCGGACGGCGCGCGAGATCTGGATTGGCGCCAACGGCTCGGGAAGGATCCGGCAGCGGAGCGAGACACCGGTGTTCCTGGCGCCGGCTGACCGAGCGCGCTGGAAACAGGCGGGAGTGCCTCCGATCACCGAACTCAGCGAGACGTACGATAAACGCTTCGGCCCCGCGGGACTGGGTCCTCCGCTTGAGATCGATGGCTTCCATCAGAGTGAGCTGCTTCGGCTGGCGAACAATCCCGGCCTTCTCCGAGCCGTCGTCCAGGCGACTGCGGAGAAGACCCGGAATCCACTTGGCTACGAGATGCTGACCATCGTCGGCGATTTGCTCGGAGAGTCGGTTGCACCACCGCAGTTGCGAGCCAGCCTCTATCAAGTCGCGGCGGACATCCCGGGCATCGTGCTTGTGGGCACGGTAAGCGACCATGCCGGACGGCGAGGAACCGCAGTCGCTGCAAGCCGTGGCGATACACGCCTTGAGCTTATCTTCGACCCCAAGACATCGGCGCTCCTTGTCAAACAAGAGACGCTCGTGCATCAGATTCCAGATACCGCCGCACCGGTCGGGACTGCAATCTCCTACACGCTCTACCTCAACTCAAGCTTCACCCGGTCTCTGTCGGCGCCGCGATGAGCACGACGCGCCATGGGACCGATTGCTCGTCATGCGGCTTATGGTGGTGAGCGTGCCCTGGTGCCGGCCATTGGGGCTGTCACCGCGCCCTCCCTATGGCATGCGGACGTGGAACACCCGGGGACCGCCCTGGAGTTCAAAGATCGGGTTGGTGAAGGACGGATCGGGCTTGACGACGATCGTCCAGTCGCCATGTGCCTGCCGCAGCTCCCGCATCCACTCGGCGGTCCTGGCCTTGTCCTCCTGCAATCCGGGCTTGTCTCCGCGTAGACGGCAGACAAGCGAGCACTCGGGCTCCATGGCGACGGCTTCGTACGTCGCGTTCAGGTCTTTCCACAGCTCCGGGCAGCGTCGATGCGCGGCGAAGCAGATCTTGGCAGCTCGACCCGGTCCCGCGCCGATCGCTCCGTCGCCGCTTTCATAGAGGTGATAGCTTTTGCCGGCGGCGAGTATCTCCACGTCGGCGTCCGGGCCGGCCCCACGCAAGGCTCTGGCACAGAGTTGATGCGGCGATTCGGTCGATAAACGACCCGTACTATGATCAGGCGATGTGCAAAACGCGCTTGCGCAGGAGATCGAAGTTGGCCCGCCCATACATTTGCCGCTTGATCGTTTTGAGGCGATTCACCTGGCCCTCCGTCTGTCCGTTGCTGATCTCCTGGCTCAGCCCCGCAACCACTGGGGCCCAATCCTGACGGAT
>JAABUZ0100007945.1_pt1 | contig 12652 bp, 10 predicted proteins | sample 5562091 | NCBI WGS metagenome assembly JAABUZ01 (sample SAMN12813069, study PRJNA571459) | rock metagenome | isolation source: Antarctica rocks | place: Antarctica: Victoria Land, Linnaeus Terrace sud | collected 2015-12-21 | reverse complement strand
GCCGGCCGGCGCCGAGTCTGGACCGGATGATGTGGCGCTGACCACGCATGACAAGCACAGACGACCGCCGCCCGGAATCGTTACTCTCCCCTGTCGGCCCCCTCTATTACGTAGGAGCATGCTATGCTCACCAGTACCTCGTCGCCCCCGCGCTATCAACTCTTCGTCGGGGTCGACATCGCCGCCTAGACCTTCACGACGGTGTGGATGCCCCCTGACGCCTCGCCGGGTCGCCCGGTCACGCTGGATCAGACGCCGCAGGGGCTCGCCGCGCTGCAGGCGTGCCTGCTCACCTGTGCTGGCTACCTCGCGCATCCGTGCGACTATGACAATCTATAGTCGCACGGATGCGCGAGGTAGCCAGCACACGAGTCTAGTGTGACGTGCATTGAGCTGTCAGTGACGTCCCCTGTACAGGCTCCGCGTCGGTAGCGCAGGATTGTATATATATGCAACATGGTGGAACACATGCACCTTGCGGGAGCGCCGACGAGGACGATGGAGAGACCGTTCGGGCAGCTCATCAAGGCAGGTGCTGTGCGCGCATATCTTCGATTAATAACTATGTGACAGGCCGTGATATCGTCGCGCGCTGAGTAAACACGCGCTTGCGCCACAGTGTTAGGTCGTGTCGGAGTCGTCTATTGGATAGGCATCGTCGCCGATGAACGGCCATGATTTCCCCTATGCCAAGCGGAACACACGCACATCCTCATGGGGCACGGAGACCGTTAACGCACCTTGATCCAGCGTGTAGGCTTCGTCGGTATATAGATCGAGGGCGCTCGTCCACCCCGACTCCGCAAGGGTGACGTCGTCTGTCTGATCGGTGAGCCCATCGTTCACGACCACCAGGAGAGCGCCGCGATCGGTGTCCATCAGCCGCGGGCGCACGGTCGTGCTCGTGACACGAGGTGTCACCGCGCCACGCACAATCCGTTGCACCAGCGCGCGCGCGACGGGATCACCCTGCCAGATGGTGGCCCCGAGATTCGTCCCAATGTAGTACACCCATCCCTGCCCGACGGCCTTACGCACCGCGACGACGTCGTTGTTGTGGTATCCGATAGGTTCGGCGTCCAAGACGGTCAGCGGGGTCAGGAACGTCGTCGCCGCCATACGGCCCGACAGCGGTGCGTGCAGCGCGATGGCGGGGGCGCTGTCGACATCCTCCTCCTCCGACGCGCGGCCGTGTGCGCCGGTGCACGCCGACTCCTCGTCGGGCTCCCTCTGGTCTGCGCGGTCGCCGGTCGGACGCGGGGGGATAGCGTGGGATTCCTTCTCTTCAAACCCGAATGCCTGCACAAGCCCACCCGGCGGCACATGCGGGTTCAGCACAGCCTGCTCATCGAAGAGTCCAAACCCCGACTCGAGCAACAGCGTGCCGCCCCGTTCCACGAATCTGCGACACTGCTCGATCGTTTCGCGCGACGGCATGAGGTTCCAGGGCACGATGAGCACGGGATACATGGCGGTCGCGAGATCCGCGGGGCGCACATAGTCGACATGGACATCCGTTTCCCAGAGCGCCCGATAGTAGCCCTGATGCGAGGACAGGACCTGGTTCTCATTGCCCTCCATAGCGAAATCGAGCAGGGCCGTGTCGTAGTCGAAGAGGACGGCGACCGGGGACGTGGGGACGTGCGCGCCGATGATGGCCGCGTGCGCGCGCATGATGCGCCCGGTACGGGCCGCTTCGACGGAGCGCGCCGTTTCCCGGCCGGCCCGGTCGACGAGCCCATACCCGCTGGCCTCCCGCCCCGTCGCCTCGGCGTGGTACGTCCAGTACACGACGCCGGTGGCCCCGCAGGCGGCCGCGACCCAGGACCAGAGGCGGATATCGCGGGGGCGCATCGTCGGGCTGCGCCGGAGGCCGTCATTGGTGTGCCCGCCCTGCAGCTCCGTCAGCCAGAACGGTTTGCCCCGGGCGTGGCTGCGCGCGAGCTCGCAGCGCGCCGCCCCTTGCGCGGGCGGGAGGCTGTTCCCGCGAGGGAAGAGGGAGAGGCCCCAGATGTCGACGTGCGCGGCCAGATCCCAGCTATTCGTCGCGCTCAGGGCCGCCTCGGTCAGCGGAGGATGGTGCGCGGCGTGACTCTCGATCGGGTGTGTCGCGTCGAGCGAGCGGACAAGAGTGACCCGGAAGGCCATCTGATCGGTCTGGCTGTGCATGACGAAGCGGCGCCAATCGAGCCAGTCCTGGTAGGTCCCGTGGTGCGTCGGCGGGTGGACTTCGGCGAAGCTCGTGAAACGCCTGACCCAGGCGGCGTTCAACCGGTCGACCGTGCCATGCCGGCGCTCCAGCCAGCGCCCGAAGGCCTCGATCGAATAGGGGCAATAACAAAACAGACGATCGGGCGTGGTCGCCCAGAGGTCGCGCGTCCACGCGGGCTCGATGTGGGGTTCGTTCCAGATGTCATAGGCGTAGAGAGAGGGGTGCGGCGCGGCCGCGGCGACCAGGGCCGTGATGAATTCGGTGGCCGCCGCCCGGATAGGTGGGGCGTCCAGGCAGAGGCCCGGCCAGCCGCCACTGGGTTGGGCCGGCGAGCCCCCCAGGGAGATGGCGTGCCCACAGGCGCTCACGTACCGCGCGTCCGGATGCATCCGCTCCAACCAGTAGGGCGCTGTCTCCAGCACCACGCCGAGCAACACCCGCAGGCCCAACTCATCGCAGAGCGTCAGGACCTCGTCCAATTCCACGAACTCGTACACACCCGGAGCGGGATTGAAGTAGTCCCAGGTGGGATAGATGCGGATGAGATCGAACTGGCGCTCGCGCGCGATCTTCTCCAGCATCGCCCGTCGCCAGGGACGTGGCGGGTTGGGGGCGCGGAAGAAATGAGTCCCGTACACGAAGTCGACCGTCCGATCCATAACGCTCACGCTCCTCTACCCTCCGGCGATGGCTAGACGTCACGCCACACGCTCACAGCTCCTCTTGACATCCATCGGGCACTGATACATAATAACAGAAATAGTCGAACATAATGACGACATGCTTTATTGGCTACCCACGTGGAGGTCGGCGATGGACGCACTTCGGACGCGGCGCGCGGCCGGCACCGGCGCACTGTCCCCTCCCGTACCCAAGTACCACCGCGTGAAAGTAGCGCTGCTCCAACGGATGGCCGACGGGACGTGGCCACCCGGCGCCCTCATCCCCGCGGAACCCGACCTCTGCGACGAGTTCGGCGTCAGTCGCATCACGGTGCGCAAGGCGGTGGGCGACCTCGTCCACGAGGGCCGATTGCGCGCGGTGCAAGGTAAGGGGACGTTCGTCACCACGCCCAAGCTGCCGGAGCGCTTCGTCCAGCGCGCCTTCGGCATCTACGAGGACATGGCGCGCCGCGGGCTGCGCCTCACCACGGTCGTCCTGCGCCAGGAGGTAATTCCGGCGCCCGCCGATGTCGCGTCCCACCTCGAGATCCCGCGAGGCGATCCCGTGCATGTGATCGAGCGTGTCCGATCGGTCGAGGACGAAAAGCTGCTCGTCTCGACGACCTACATCCCGGAAATGCTGTGTCCTAGCTTGGCCGATGACGACCTCTCCAGCGGCTCACTCTATCGGCTGCTGCGCGAGCGCTACGGATTGAAGATCGGCTGGGGGACCCGCAACCTCGAGGCAGTCGGGGCCGGTCAATGGGAAGCGAAGTTGCTCGATCTTGCCCTGATGAGCCCGCTGTTGCTCCTGGATACCGTGGCCTGCCTCCCGGGCGGCCGGCCGTTCGAGTATTCGCGCGTGCTCCATCGCGGTGATCGTGCCCGCATCGAGGTCGAGTTCCTCCCCGCGCCCGATGAGATGTAGAGCGATGGAAACCACGGCGATGCATGATCCCGCGCCTTCGTCGTCGACGCGTGGCCGTGGCGCCCTCGACCAGCCCGCCACGCCGGCTATCCTGGCCTTCGACATCGGGGGCACACGCATCAAAGCGGGTTTGGTCCGGGGAGGCGCCGTCTCCGCGCTGACCACGGCGCCGACGAGCGGGGGCGGATCGGATGCCATCCTCGACACGATTGTCCGTCTCGGTCGCGGGTTGATGGAGGACCACGACATCGCCGGCATCGGGTTGTGCGTGAAGGGCATCGTGGAGCCCGCGCGGGGCGTCCTGCTGGACGTGAACGAGGCGCTGGCCGGCTGGATCGGCCGGCCCATCGGGCGCACAATCGCGGACAGGCTCGGGAGTCCCACCTACATGGAGAACGACGCCCGGATGTACGCGCTCGGGGAATACGCGCACGGCGCGGGCCGCGGGAGCGCGAGCATGGTGTGCCTCACCTTGGGGACCGGGGTCGGGAGCGGCGTGGCACTCGGCGGGCGCATCCTGCGCGGCCCGCACGGCACGGGGGGCATCATGTGCGGACAGATGACGATCCAGCGCGACGGGCGCCTCTGCACGTGCGGCAACGTCGGCTGTCTCGAAACGCTGGTGGGGACGGCGGGAGTGATCCGGTCGGCTGAGGAGGCGCTAACGCGCGACCCGTCGTCGGCCCTGCGGGACGGTTCGCTCGATCCGCGCCGGGTCTTCGCCGTCGCTGCCGCGGGCGACTCCGCCGCCGGGGAGGTCGTGCGGCGCTTCGCCAGGGACCTGGGGGCCGGCGTCGTGAACGTTATCCACGCCTACGATCCCGACGTGGTCGTGCTCGGCGGCGGGATGGCCCACGCCGCCGCGCAGTTCTTACCCGCTGTCCGCGCCTACGCCTCCGCCCACGCGTGGACCTACCCACGCGGGCGGGTGCGGATCGTCCCCGCGCTGTTGGGGGATGCGGCGGCGTTGGTCGGCGTCGCGGAGCACGTCCGCGACAGAGGCATGGTGGCCTGAGAGGAGGTGTGCATCCTGAGTCCATGAGGCATGAGATCGCCCAGGGACACTGACGCGTCGCGGCGTCACGGCATGGTCTGTCCGCCGCCCCATCGCCGTCATCGAGGACGGACAGCGCATAGAGACCAGAAAGGGATACAACGCAGATGAAACGACTCAGAGCACTCATCATAGCGGTCGCCGTCGCCGCGCTATGCACGACCGTGACGGGAACGCACACGGGCAGCGCGCGGAGCGTCGGCGCGGATCAGGTGACCCTGAACTTCGCGTCCTGGCGGACGGTCCCGAGCCAATGGCCCGACCCGACCATCCGCGCTTTCGAGAAGGCCAATCCCACCATCACGGTGAAGTTCCAGGCGCTGCCCGGGGACCCGAACGCCGTCACGCAGGCGGAACTCGTCAAGTTCCTCGCCGGCGCCGGGCTGGACATCGCCGCCGTTCGCCCCGAGTCGGTCAACGCGTTCATCAAAGCCGGGTATCTGGTGGACCTGACGCACAACAGCCTCGTCACCCAGCACCAGTACATCCCCAACGCGTTATCCGGGGCGACCGCTCACGGCCGCGTCTATGCGATTCCCGGATCGGTCGATGCCATCGGCGTCTGGTATAACAAGGACCTGTTCGCCAAGCTTCACCTCGCCGTGCCGACCACCTGGACCCAGTTCCTCGCCGTGATGGCGAAGATCAAGGCCAGCGGCACGTCCCCCCTGGTCAACGGATACCGCGATAGCTGGCCGACCGAGTTCGATGCCTACCCCTTCATCCAGGCCCTGCTGGTGAAGAACCCCCACATCTTCGCCGATATTAGCGCGGGCAAGGTGAAGTATACCGACCCGCTCTGGGTTCAGACCTTCACCGACATCCGCACGTTCTTCAAGACGGGGTACGTGCATCCGGCCTCCATGAGCCTGGACGGCACGCAGGCCTCCGCCGTGTTCATCCAGCAGAAGGCGGCCATGTCGATCCAGGGCGAGTGGATGGCGAACTCGATCGGTCAGGCGCGCTTCCATGTGGGCGTGTTCCCGCTGCCCCTGCCCGGTCTCGGGACCAGGCGTGTCGTCCCCGTGACGGTCGGCGACTACCTGGCCGTCGCGGCGTCCTCGAAGCATCAGGTCGAGGCGTTCAAATTCTTGACGTACTGGCTTACCCAGACGAGCCAGGCCACCATGGTCCAGACGGTCGGCGGTTTCTCGCCGCTGCGCGGGGGACCCACCGCGAAATCCCCGCTGATGAGCCTCTGGCCGCCGTTGTTGGCGATGGAGAACAACAACTTCTTCTACTCGCTCCAGAATCCGAGCGCCAATACGGTCCTGCTCAAGGACCTGCAGAGCCTGTATCTGGGGCAGCTATCGCCCCAGCAGGTGGCGGCGGATCTCCAGCGCGCGCAGAATCGGACCGCAAAGACATAGCCGCACGGGCAACTGGAAACCTTACGCCTCCTGACGTGGTGCCTCGGCGCACGCGCCCCGGTACGGCCGGGGCGCGTGCGCCGAGGCACCATGCACGGGGAGGGTGACGGGTCGAGATACGAGAGGGAGGCGACACGATATGAAGCGACAGCCGCCGATAGGCGGCGCCGATATCGGTATCGGCGCCCATCCCTCTGCCCAGGTAGCATCCGGCCCGATCCCGCGAGCCGTGACCCGCATCTCCCGGCGCGGTCGGATCACGAGCGCGCTGTTGCCCTATCTCTTCGTCGCGCCGGCCCTGTGCATGCTCCTGCTCGTCTACGGCGGGCCCACGATCGGAACCGTCGTCCTCAGTTTCTCTGATTGGGATGGCGTCAGTCGCCACTTCAATTTCATCGGCCTGCGCAATTTCGCCGCCATCCTGGGCGATACGGAAGCGGGGACATCGCTGCGCAACACGATCGTCTTCACGGTCGTCACGGTGGTCGTGCAGAACGTGCTCGCGCTGCCCCTGGCGCTGGCGTTGAACACCGGACTCCGCGGCCGGAACTTCTTCCGCTCGGTCTTCTTCCTGCCATCCACCATCAGCCTCATCGCCGTCGCGATCGCCTGGTCGATCATCTTCGACCCGGTGAACGGCCCTCTCCCCGCGGCCCTGCAGAGCGTCGGGCTCGGCGCGCTCGCGAATATCCAGTGGCTCGCCGACCCCAACGTGGTGCTCTACACCCTGTGTTTCGTGAATGTCTGGCAGTGGACCGGGTGGAGCATGGTGTTCTACCTGGCGGGGTTGCAGGGCATCCCGCGGGACTTGTACGAAGCGGCCAGGATCGACGGCGCATCTCCCGTCGCCATCTTCCGCCGCATCACGCTGCCGCTGTTGGCCTCGACCATCACGATCAATCTCGTCCTCACCACGATCGGCGGCCTGAAGGTGTTCGAGCTGCCGTTCATTATGACCAAGGGTGGTCCCGGGTACTCGAGTCAGACGCTGACGATGACCATCCTGAACAACTTCGTCACCAATAGCCAGGCGGGGTACGCGTCGGCCCTCTCGCTCCTGCTCGTCATCATGACGCTCATCGTCGTCGCCATCCAGCGCCGCGCCCTCGCCCGCGCGGAGGAAAGGACCCTCTAATGAGCGCACGGTCGCGGGTGGTCACGACCTCCCTCTTCCTATTCATGGTGATCGCCACGTGTGCCATCTGCTACCCCTTCGCGCTCATCGCGCTGACCGCCGTGAAGTCGCAAGCCGACCTGGTCTCGAATTCCTTCGGCCTCCCGTCGTCGATCGCGTGGTCCAACTTCGCGCTCGTCTTCCAACAGGCCCAGATCCCGACGGCGACCGCCTACAGCGCGCTGATCACCGGCCTAGCCATCGCGGGGCAGCTGTTCCTCGGCTCGCTCGCCGCATATGCCCTCGCGCGCATGCGCATCGCCTGGCCGTCGCTGTTCCTCACCCTGTTCCTGCTGCCCATGACCCTCTCGGTCCAGGGCGTCATCGTCCCCCTCTATCTGCTCTTCAAGTACCTCCACCTCATCAATACGCTGCCCGGCGTTGTCCTGATCTACATCGGCCTCGGCATGCCGCTGTCGGTCTTCGTGTTGACCAAGTTCATGCAGGGTATCCCCAAGGAGATTTCCGAGAGCGCGTTCGTCGACGGCGCCAATCACTTCCGCATTTACCGCAGCATCATCCTGCCGCTGGTGAAGCCCGCCCTCGCCACCGTCATCATCGTCAACGGGTTGTCGGTCTGGAACGACTTCTTCATCCCGTACCTGTTCCTCACGAGCGGCGCCGTGACGACGTTGCCGCTGAGCGTCTTCAACTTCATACGCCAGTACTCGAGCCAGCCGAACTTGATCGCCGCTGATATCCTGTACGCGGTCCTCCCGGCCGTCGTCGCCTACCTGCTGCTCCAGCGGTTCATCATCGGCGGCGCGGCGGAGGGGGCGTTGAAGGGGTAGCGCGCCCCGTTGCGCGAGCGACCCAACGGACCATGGAGAGGAGATAAGGACGGCTCCCATGCACACACCACCGTATCGCACACACCCCGTTCACGTCTTCCCCTGGCTCGCCCTGAGCGCGGGCTATGACGCCCTGGCCACGGAGTTGGCGCGCCGCGCCGACCAATTCGATGCTCCCGGGCTCATCGCCATCGACGGCTTCGTCGGCGTGCCCTGGGAGCTGTTCATCGATCGCTTGCGCGCGGCATGTGGGCGCCGCGCCCTCGCGGCGCGCTGGCTTTCCACCGCGCGATGCTTCCTCCCCTCGCCCCAGATCGACGATCTCCTGGCGCCCATGCTGACCGACGATCCCGTGTTCGGCCGCCTCTTCCGTGGCCATGTGGAGGAGTTGTGGGATGCGCGCGACGCTGCGGCGCTCCGACGCGACGCGGAGGGCCGCCACGACCTCACCGTCGTCTATGGTTTCGGCGCGTCGCACCTGGCGGCGGATGGGTTCCAGGTCTATGTGGACGTGCCGAAGGAGTGCGGGCAGGAACGCGCCGCCACCGGCGCCATCGTCAACGTGGGCGCTGCCGAGCCGGCCTCGTTCGGGGCGATGTACAAGCGGATGTACTTCGTCGACTGGCCCATGCTCAATCGCGTCAAGCGGGCGGCGCTCCCCCGGCTCGACATCGTCGTCGATGGGACCGACCTCGAGGCACCGGCATTCGCGGATGGGGATGCCTTCCGGCGCGCCTTGCATGCGTTGGCGCACCGGCCCTTCCGCGTCAAGCCCTGGTTCGCCCCCGGCCCGTGGGGCGGCCAATGGATGAAGGAGCGATTCGGCCTCGATCCGGGCCAGCCCAACTACGCCTGGTCCTTCGAATTGATCGCGCCGGAGAACGGGGTGCTGCTCGGCGACGGGACGCGCGCGCTGGAGTGTTCCTTCGACTACCCGCTCTGGCAAGAGACCGACGCGATCCTGGGCCCCGCGGTGGCCGCGCGCTACGGGAGTTACTTCCCCATCCGCTTCGACTATCTGGACACGATGGGCGGGACCAACCTCTCCTGCCAGGTCCACCCGCGCCTGGACTACATCCGCGACGAATTCGGCGAGCCGTTCACGCAGGACGAGACCTACTACATCGTCGCGTGCGAGCCTGGCGCGCGCGTCTTCCTGGGGCTGCGCGACGACGGCGACCCGGAGGCGTTCGAGGCCGCGGCGCTGGCCGCGCGCGATCATGACACGCCGTTCGACATCGCCGACCACGTCAACAGCGTCCCCGCCGCGCCGCATGACCTGTTCCTGATCCCCAGCGGCACGGTGCATTGCAGCGGAGCGGACAACCTCGTGCTGGAGATCAGCGCCACGCCGTATATCTACACCTTCAAGATCTACGATTACCTCCGTCGGGACCTGGCGGGTGAGCGACGTCCCACGCACCTCGACCATGCCTTCGCCAACATCGACCGCATCCGCACCACGCCCTGGGTCCGCGCCCATCTCGTCCCGACACCGGTGCTGCGGCGCGCGGGACCGACCTGGGCCGAGTATTGTCTCGGCGAGAGCGACCGGCTGTTCTTCGCCATCCACCGTCTCGACTTTGTGGATGAGATCGCGGATGAGACCGGCGGGACGTTTATCGCCCTCAATCTGGTGGAGGGCGACCGGTGTGACATCCTCACGGACGGGAACGAACCGGTCGAGCTGCGCTTTGCCGAGAGTATCGTGATCCCGGCCAGCGTCGGCGCGTACGCGCTGCGCAACACAGGGCAGGCGCCGTGTAAGGTGGTCAAAGCCTTCGTGAAGGGATGAGCGCAGCATGGGTCGATCGAGGTGCGCCGTAGACGATGGAGGTCCTGCGTCGTCGTGACTCTACAGGTTGTGCAGCGTCGCCGCGGATTACAGCGAGTGGCGCGCCGTCTGCGCGAGGGGACGGTGACCATCGGGTTCCTGGGGGGCTCGATTACCGATCCACGCCCGGGTTACAACTGGCCGGAACCGGTCATCGGCTGGTTCGTGAACCGCTTCCCGGGCGTCCGTCTGTCCGTCGAAAACGCGGCCATCGGGGCAACGGGCAGCGCGCTGGCCGTGTTCCGCGCCCAACGGGACATCATCGACCGCCACTGCGACCTCGTCTTCGTGGAGTATGCGGTCAACGATCACGACACGCCAGCGGAGGCCCGCAGGCGGACGCGCGAGGGCCTCATCCGCCAACTCCTCGCCGGCAAGGGACGCGATGTGGTGCTAGTGCATACCTTCTGCCAGGACATGTATGACGACATGAGCGCGGGGCGCGTGCCGGCGTCGATTGCCGAATTCGAGGAATTGGGGCAACACTACGGTGTGCCGTCCGTGTGGGCGGGCCTGCACGCGTTGCGCGAGGTGATGGCGGGGCGGATGCGCTGGGAAGAGTGGCTGCCGGACGGCCTGCATCCCCAGTCGCGAGGCAGCCTCAGCTACGCGCAGAGCGTGATCGCCTACCTCGAACAGGAGTTGAGCGTCGGATCGGGCGGGGATGAGATTTCCTGCGGCGATCTGCGGCCGCGGCCGCTCAATGCCCGGCATTGGGAAAGCGCATCCATTGTGCCTCTCGAAAGAGTCCACCTCCAGGGCCCGTGGTCTCTCCGCCGCTTTCCGCATCATGCCTGGATCGATCGCATCCTCTCGACGGCGGCGGTCGGGGCGGGCTTATCGTTCCGGTTCCGCGGACGAGGACTGGCGCTAGCCTTCGATTTCGGCAAAACCGCCTTGGAGTTCCGCTATCGCCTCGATGGTAGCGATTGGATCGGCGTGACGCGGGAGCGGCCAGACTGGTGCGGCGACGGTGGCTGGTACCGGCTGGAAACGCTTGCCGATGACCTTGACCACCGAGAGCACGAGTTCAACCTTGAGGTCGTGCATGGTAATCGCCCCGAGTGTATGGGAACAAACTGCCACCTGGCGTTGATTGGCATCGTTGACTGATGCGCATGCGGTAAAGGTGTGTGCGATCCGATGCAACATGTGAACGCTACCCTAATGTGAGCCACTTGATGCGATAAGCCCGGCCACCGTAACCCTGCGTCCTGTCGGTCTCACAGAGCCCGTGGCGAATTCTTTTTTCCAAGCAGTCCCCCATGGCCCTGGCGGGCCACCACCGCCCATGAAACGGGGTATTTTCACCCTAGGAGGGATACGGTACGACCACACGGAACGGTGAAAGTGACGGGTGACGGGTCGCATGCGGGAGACGCGAGGTACCGCTGACCAGTCCTCAGCGGCGAGGAGCGCCCGCATGAGCCCGTCACCCGTAGGCTGCCCGTATCGCGACTGCGACCGCACGGGCCTGACCGACCCGGAGACCATCAGCGTGCATGCCGATAAGAGCCGGGAGGAGCGCACCCCGACGCGCGACCACTGCGCCGCCTGCGACCGCACCTTCTCCGCGCGCCGCTGCACGCCTTTCTATCGCCTGCGCCACCCCGAAGCCCTCATGGCCGTGGTCCTGACCCTGCGCGCGCACGGCGGCCCGGTCCCCGCCATCGTGCTGGCGCTCGGGCTGGACGAGCGCACCGTGCGCGCCTGGCTCCGCAAGGCGGGCACGCACGCGGCCACCTTCCACGACCATCAGCGCGCTGAGGCGGGCGGGGTGGAGGCGGCGCACGTGCAGGCGGACGAGATCGGCGTGCGCCTGCGGGGCGGGCGGGTGTGGCTGGCCCAGGCCAGCGCGGGGGGCAGCCGGTTCTGGCTGGGCGGCGTGGTGGCCCGACGTCGGGACGGCCTGCGGGTGCGCCCTCTGCGCGCGTCGCGCGCGTCACGGCCGCCGTCGGCGCGCCCGCCTTCCTGCTCGTGGTGGACGGGTGCGGACCCTATATGAGCGCCGCCCGCGCGCTCTTCCGCGTCCCGCGGCGCACGGGGCGGGTGGGCCGGCCGCCGCTGGTCTGGCCGGAGGGCTTTCTACGGGGGCACGTCGTCAAGGCGGGCCTGCGCACGGGCGGGGGCATCGTGCGCCGCGCGGTGGTCGGGACGGAGGCGGCGATCGTCGCGCGCCGGGCAGCGACGCGCGGTAGGGCGACCCTACAGACCGCTTCTATCGCGCGATTGAACGCGACGACCCGGGAGCGCCTGGCGGCGTTGGTGCGGCGGAAGCGGTCGCCCACCCGCTCTCTGGGGACGGTGGAGGCGGGGCTGTGGCTGGTGGGCTGCGCCGACAACTGGTGCGCCGCCCACGCGGCGCTCCGCCTGCGGCACGTGGGCTGCGCGCGGACGTGGCGCGACCGGACCCCCGCCATGGCGGCGGGATTGACCGATCGGATCTGGACGGTGGGCGAGGTGCTGGGGTACCGCGTGCCCCCGATCCCGCTCACCGCCCCCCAGGTGCCACGGCGAGGGCGGCCCTCATCGCAAGGGACGATCCTCTCCCTGCACGGCCGCTCCCCCGGACGGTCGGGGCCGCCGGGGAGGCGGGCGGCGTGATCACACGTCCGTGTGGTCATACC
>JAABUZ0100007944.1_pt1 | contig 12653 bp, 16 predicted proteins | sample 5562091 | NCBI WGS metagenome assembly JAABUZ01 (sample SAMN12813069, study PRJNA571459) | rock metagenome | isolation source: Antarctica rocks | place: Antarctica: Victoria Land, Linnaeus Terrace sud | collected 2015-12-21 | reverse complement strand
AGCAGGCAGACCTAACGCGCGGATTGACACAACTCACAATAGAGTTGATTGCACTGGAGCAGTGGACGGAGTTAACTCAACCAGACCTGTTAGGAGCAGTCACGGAGCGGCAATATTTGGCAATTCGAGGTGCTGCACCGCGAGTCCAAGCAGGTAGAACAGGGCTTAAATCTTTATCGAGTCACTGAGGATATCGAAACCTGACTGCCTGACAGAAGTAGGTGAAAGCCAATAGTAGCGGGATTTGCGAAAAAGGGTAGAGAGACATGAGAGGCTAAAGTTACCACACAACAGCCATCTACGATGACAAACTCTACCCACCTGTATCGTCAATTATTAGACTGACTACGTCAATACAGCCGTGCCAACGATTTACGCCATCTCAAAGCCAAGCCGCGCGATGGTGAGCGCCTTAATCTGTAGTGGACAACTGAGTCTACCTGCATGGGAACCCTATGTGCAAAAGGAGAGCCACCAAAGCTCAGAGTGTAGAACGACTAGGAGAGCGATTTTTGGTCAATGGGCGGATTCGAGTCACAGCCCTATATGTGCCCCTGGTGCTAGCTGCGTTGAGCGGCTGGAAGGGGCATCGGTTGTATTTAGCCCTGGACACAACCGTGTTGTGGGATCGTTACTGCATGATTCATCTGTCGGTGGTGTGCTGTGGACGAGCCGTCCCCCTATTGTGGCGGGTCTTGGAGCATGGCAGTGCAACGGTGGCCTAGGCGCGAGTATAGGGGGGTATTGCGAAAAGCTCGGTGGCTGTTGCGTGAGCATCAGGATGTGATGCTGTTAGCCGACCGAGGATTTGCCAATCACCAGTTGATGGGGTGGTTGCGTTCGAGTCAATGGCATTACTGCTTGCGGTTGCCCTGCGATGTGCTTTTGCATGGTCCTAGACGTTATCCAACTTTGGTTGGCTCACTATACCCGCCGCTTGGAGAGGCCAGGCTTTACCGCCATGTCGGGTTGTGGGGCGATGGAGCGCATCGCTGTCACCTGGTTTTAGCCACGGTTGCGGGGGCAAAGGACTCCTGGGCAGTGGCCACCGATGAACCACCTATCTGGCAAATCCTCTGGCAATATGCCTTGAGGTAACGCGCGCGAGGAGTTATTTTTGGACAGCAAGTCAGGAGTCTTTGAGGCGCGAAGATTCCCGTTTACGCTCACCTGCCGCCCTCGAACGGTTGTATTTGGTTGCCGCCATTGCCCTGTTGTCTGCCACGACCCAGGGCATGGCTGTGCAACTAGCGGGGTTGCGGCAACAGGTAGACCCTCATTGGCGGCGCGGCATCAGCTATCTCAAAATGGGTCGGCGTTGGCTGCAAGGTGTGTTTCACAAAGCACGAGAACTGTTCACTCCCGTTCCACTCCTGCCTAAAGACCCGCAACCTGTTTTTGCATCCAAACGGGCGGAACGTGATTTCTACGACCAAATTTGGTTCTCTCGCATTCGTTCATTAACTTGTCAGCCATGATTTGCCAAGACTCTATCAAGATGTGTCAGGCAGTCAGTATCGAAACTGTCATGCGAATTCTGCAGGCAGCACTGATCCCAAATGCTACTTCTACATCAAAGTGAAAAGTTTAGTCAAAGGGTTTCAGTTATCTGAAATCAACGCTGCGTATAATTGGGCTAACCCCTGGTATTGATGTAAGTCACCTCAGAGAAAGCCTCTCAAGGAGGAATCCGATGACCGCTATCACCCTCAACCTGGATGCCGTTGTTCAACTGACGGACGATGCTTTCTATACTCTGTGCCGAGCTAACCCTGAACTCAAATTTGAACGCAAAGCCTTGGGAGAACTAATTGTCATGTCACCTCCAGGGGGAGAAACCGGAAATCGCAATGCTAAGCTCACAGGCCGGTAGCGAAGTCTGGGCTGAGGCTGATGGCAGTGGTCTAACTTTTGACTCGTCCACCTGCTATAGTCTACCAAACGGTGCCGATCGCTCTCCTGATGCTGCCTGGATTTTGCTCTTGCGGTGGTCAGCCCTTAAGCCAGAGCAGCGCCGTCGGTTTCCGACCATAGCTCCAGATTTTGTGGTGGAACTACGCTGCGATACTGATAGCCTCCTGTGTCACTCAAGCCCAGATGCAAGAGTATATTGAGAATGGTATCCGCTTGGGCTGGCTGCTTGACCCACAAACAAAGCAGGTAGAAATTTACCGTCAAGGACAAGATAAAGAGGTTTTGTCATCCCCTACTAACTTGTCTGGAGAAGAAGTACTTCCGGGCTTTGTTCTGGACTTGAGAGGAATTCTGTGATGCCCACGCAGCAGGCTGATTCCCACCCACCCATTCGCCTCATTCCCTTTGACTCGGCTCTTCATCGATACCTGGGGCTAGCTTAGTCTTCACTAACTGGTGCGGATTCGTTCAAAGCCGGAGTAGACGTTGAACCGTTGCCCACGCAGGAATCCCACCAAGGTGATGCCGAACTCTTTCGCCAGCGCTACCGCTAGACTACTGGGAGCGGAAACAGCGCACACAATCGGGACTCCCGCTGTTAGACACTTCTGTAAAATCTCAAAGCTAGAACGCCCACTCACCATGACGATGTGATTATTCAAAGGCAACTCATCAGCAAGGAGTGCCGCACCCACTAATTTATCCAGTGCATTGTGACGCCCAACGTCTTCCCGCAGCCTCAAGAGTTGCCCTTGGGCGTCGAAGAGACCGGCAGCGTGTAATCCACCTGTAGCGGTAAAAACTCCTTGGGCTGAGCGTAGTTTATCGGGGAGGCTGTAGATGATTTGGGCTGGCACTTCCATGCCAGTTGGGATGACTGGGCAACCCCGTATTTGTAGCGCTTCTATGCTGGCTTTACCGCAGACTCCACAAGCGCTGGTAGTGAAAAAGTGGCGTTCTAGGGGCTGCAAATCTGGGAGCAATCCCTCTTTGAGTCCAACATTGATGATGTTGTAGCGCTGTTCGATGTCTATGTCTTTCGTATCGCAGTAGCTCATCCGCCAGATATCTTGTCGGTGGCTAACGACGCCCTCACTGTAGAGGAATCCTGCGGTTAAGTCAAAGTCAGCCCCCGGTGTTCGCATGGTCACTGCCACTGTCTGTTGTGGAGAAACCAGGCGAATCTCTAAGGGCTCCTCTATGGCAAGTTGGTCTGGGCGCGATCGCACAACGCTATTTTCTACTACCCAGACCTGAGCCTTAGTCTTACTCCCAGGAGGCTTTTTCATTACGTACTTGCACTTACCGGTGTTCTTCCATCAACCTGGTCGTAGTCAAACTTGGCTGTTGTCGTAGCTGATGGCTTGATGCTGATGACGATGAACTTGGATGACGGTTGGTTACTCCTTTCTGCGACACTCCCAATCGGAACAAGCACGTTGGTTTCCGGATAGTACGTCGCTGCGCACCGTCGCGGTATCTCGTATGGCACAACCAGGAATTGATTTGCCACTCGCTCCTCGCCCTCAAAGTGGCTCGTCAAATCAACTACTTGTCCTTTAACGAGATTTGCGAGGCGCATGTCTTCAGGATTAAGCATCACGACTCGGCGCTCATTATGTATGCCCCGGTAGCGATCGTCGAGACCGTAGATCGTGGTGTTGAATTGATCGTGGCTCCTGATCGAGATCATTACAAACTGCCCTGGTTCGAGTTGGTAATGAGGAATCTCGTGAACCGTGAAATTGGCTTTGCCGGTCGCGGTTGCAAATTCCCCATCGCGCGCCAGGTTGGGCAAGTAGAAGCCGCCACCTTTACGCACGCGCACGTTGTAGTCCTCGAAGCCGGGGATGACTCGCTCGATACAATCACGAATTCGGTCATAATCTGCAACGAGACTTTCCCAGTCCACAGTAGTCTTACTTCCCAGAGTCGCCTGTGCCAGCCCTGCTACAATTGCCGGTTCACTGCGCAGATGGGGAGACGCGGGCGGAAGCACTCCCCGCGAACTCTGCACAACTCCCATCGAATTTTCTGTACTAACGAACTGCTCTCCTGCTGCTTGCATATCTATTTCCGTGCGTCCGAGGCACGGCAAGATCAATGCCTGCTCGCCTGCGACCAAATGGCTGCGGTTCATTTTAGTTGAGATGTGCACAGTCAGACGGCAACCCTGTAGAGCTTCAGCTGTATAGTTTGTATCCGGTGCTGCCGAAAGAAAGTTACCGCCGAGTGCGATGAATACTTTGCCCTTGCCGACATGCATCGCCTTGATTGCTTCTACCACGTCATGACCGTGTTTACGTGGCGGTTCGAAGTTGAATTCTTTGCCCAGAAGGTCGAGGAATTCTTTGCGTGGGCGCTCCCAAATACCCACTGTGCGATCGCCTTGGACGTTACTATGTCCGCGCACAGGCATTACCCCAGCACCGGGCTTTCCGATTTGACCGCGCATCAGGTGCATGTTAACGATCTCCTCAATCGCACCAACTGCGTTCTTGTTCTGCGTCAAACCCATTGACCAACAAGTGATCGTGCGCTTCGAGTTCATCATGATTTCAGCCGCTTGCCGAATCTGCTCGCGTGGGATTCCGCTTCCTTCTACAATGTCGTCCCAACTCTCAGCCTTTAGATCTGCTACGAACTCCGTAAAGCCCGCTGTGTGGTTATCGATAAAGTCGCGATCAAGTACCTGACCTGGACGCCGCTCTTCTTCTTCCAGCATCTCCTTCATGATGCCTTTCAAAACCGCGATATCACCCCTGATCCGCACTGGCAGAAACAGGTCGCTGAGTTTCGTGCCGTTGCCTATAGTACCGGATACTTCTTGCGGGTGCTTGAAGCGGATTAATCCTGGTTCGCGCAGCGGGTTAATTGAAACGATCTTGCAACCGTTTCTCTTTGCCACTTGCAGCGAAGTCATCATGCGCGGATGGTTCGTACCCGGATTTTGCCCGATGATGAAGATCGCCTCGGCAAGTTCGAAATCATTGAGCTTCACCGTTCCCTTACCAATGCCAATGGTTTCAGTCAGCGCGGCACCGCTCGACTCGTGGCACATGTTGGAACAGTCCGGTAGATTATTTGTGCCAAATTGACGGACAAAAAGCTGGTAGAGGAAGGCTGCTTCGTTGCTGGCGCGACCTGATGTGTAGAAAAGCGCTTCGTCTGGGGACTCAAGTTTATTCAACTCAGCTGCGGCGAGCGCGAACGCCTGATCCCAACTGATAGGTTCGTAGTGCGTGCTGCCGCGACGGAGCACCATCGGGTGCGTGATCCGCCCTTGCTTGCCCAGCCAGTAATCTGATTTGTGGGAAAGTTCAGCTATGCTCCATTTTTGGAAAAATTCTGGTGTGACACGCCGGGTGGTTGCTTCTTCGGCGACGGCTTTAGCTCCGTTCTCGCAGAACTCGATGCGATGACGCTCGTCATCTGGGTCAGCCCACGCGCAGCTCATACAATCGAAGCCACCTTTCTGATTGACTTGCAGCAGCGTCTTTGTGCTGCGTATCGGACCCATTTCCTTTAAAGTGTGCTGCGCCACCGCTACCACTGCTGGGATGCCGCCAGCGTAGTCTTTGGCGGATGAGAACTTAATGCCCGTGAACTCTTCAGGTGTCTCGGCGCGTACCGGAGCTGCCCCGTGGAAGTTGGTTTCAACCTCACCATGCGAACCTGGCGAAACGTTGCTCTTTGGTAGCTCTAAGGCTTCGGCTTGTAAATCTGCCTCGGACTTAATGTCCTCTTTTACTGGCTCCCAGTGGCTGGCCTGCAGGTTATCAGCTACGTTTGCCGCTTCTTGCGCTCCCTCAACTTTAACCTGATTTGGCTCTTGATGATCTTCCATCGCTTACTCCTTTTTTTATTCCTTCCCTTTTCGTAGAAAGCCTAGGTCTTTTTCTTACCCTTACTTTCTACATAATCCCTCTTTTGTTACTTTAGCCAGATAAAAATACATACTTTAAGTAGCCACAATTGCATCCCTAAGCGGCTACATTCCCAACAAAAAATGATGCAATGACTATTACTACAGGGCTTATAGGCTCAACCAATTTCAGGGCTAGACTTTCAAAGCTCCTTTACCTATTTTACGCTGGCAATCTATGTCTATGTCAGATTTTATGTATATTAAGATACTTTTTGACCTGCAGATTAATTGGTTTGCAAAATTTAACAGAGTAACGAACCGCCGAGACGCAGAGGACGCGGAGGAGGAGAGGAGATTGAGGGAAATTCTCCTCTGCCCCTGGAGCCCCTCTGCCTCTTCTTTAGGCTTTGGCGGTTTGCCCAGCGTGTGCGGCAGCTTGCTGGGTGCGGCGCTCTTTTAGGTATGAGAAGAATTCTCCTCCTTCGCGTAGGCGACGTACTAGCATTTGTCGGTCGGTTAGCATTTCACGCACGATTGGCAGGATGGCTTTGGGGCGGAAGTAGAACTGGCGGTACATCCGCTCTACGGCGTCTTCGATTTCGACGCTGGAGAGGTTTGGGTATTGCAGTGTGGATGTTTGAATGCCGGAGGTGGCGACGAGTGAGTTGTCGGCAAACCAGTTGTTGGCTTTGGCTTGTTCGTAGAGTTCTGTGCCAGGATAGGGGGCGGCGATGGAGACTTGGATTGTGTGTGGGCTGATTTCACAGGCGAAGCGGATTGTCTCTTCAATCGTCTCGCGCGTTTCTATTGGGAGGCCGATAATGAAGGTGCCGTGTACGGTGATGCCGAGTTTACGGCAGTTGTTCATAAATTCGCGTGCTGCCTCTAGTTTAATACCTTTTTTGATTCGGTTGAGTATCTCTTGGTTGCCGGACTCGAAGCCGACGAGCAGTAAGCGTAGACCGTTGTCACGCAGTTTTTTGAGCGTGTCGTAGTCTAATGTGGCACGGGCGTTGCAGCTCCATGTGAGCTTGAGCCGCTTCATTTGTTCGCTGATTGCGATCGCTCGATGCCGATCAATTGTGAAGGTGTCGTCATCGAACATGTATTCGCGCACCTTGTCGCCGAAGATGGCTTTAGCTTCTTCTAGATCGCGCCCGACTGCCTCTGGACTTTTGGTACGATACTGGTGACCGCCGATTGTCTGAGGCCAGAGGCAGAAGGTACATTTGGCTGGACAGCCGCGTCCTGTGTAAAATGATACGTATGGATGCAGTAGGTAACCGATGAAGTATTTCGTAATGTCTAGGTCGCGCCCGTAGACTGGCAGCACGCTGGGCATGGCATCCCAGTCGTGGATCAATTCACGGTCTTCTGTGTGTACTAAGTTGCCGTTCTGATCGCGGTAGCTCAAACCCTTGATTCTATCCAGGGGTTTGTCTTCTGCTAGTTCTTTGCAGGTATAGTCGAATTCGTGCCGACACACGAAATCAATGACTTTGTTCTCTTGCAGCGTTTGTTCCGGTAGTATGGCTACGTGGGCACCGATGAAGCCGATCTGCACATTCGGGTTCTGGGCTTTAATCGCTTCAGCACACTTAACGTCATTAGCTAGGGATGGCGTGCTGGTGTGCATAATCACCAGTTCGTAGTCTTTGGCGATTTTCAGCACGTCTTCAACGGTTTGACCGTGCGGTGGGGCGTCCACAAGTTTACTGCCCGGCACGAGGGCGGCGGGCTGTGCTAGCCATGTGGGATACCAAAATGAGGTGATCTCGCGCTTAGCTTGGTATCGAGAACCGGCGCCGCCGTCGAACCCATCGAATGAGGGAGGACTAAGGAATAGAGTTTTCTTCATTGATATCACTCCTGTTCACACTACTTAATTAGTATCGTTTGGTTAAGGAAAATTTAGCCTGTTCGTTCGCCTAAATGCTTATGCTTTGTTTAAGATTGTCGGTTGTGAAAGACATATTTTAAGTGAAAACACGACGCTACAGCTCTTCCCTCAATTACAATAATTGTTTAGAACCAACAAATCGACTTACACCCTGAGCCATTAACGGCAACACCCTAGAGGCGGATATGCCAAGAACCCAGCGTAACGACAACTTTATCGACAAAAGCTTCACTGTGATGGCGGATATCATCCTGAAGATTCTGCCTGCCAACAAAAAAGCAAAAGAAGCCTTTGTCTATTACCGTGACGGCATGTCGGCTCAAGCCGATGGAGAATACGCCGAAGCCCTAGATAATTACTACGAAGCCCTAGAGCTAGAGGAAGACCCCTACGATCGCAGCTACATTCTCTACAATATCGCCCTGATCCATGCTAGCAATGGTGAGCATGAGAAAGCCTTGGAATACTATCATCAGGCGAGCGAAGTCAACGCCTGCCTGCCCCAAGCGTTGAACAATATCGCTGTGATTTACCACTACCAGGGGGAAAAGGCTAAGGAAGATGGGGACGCAGACGCAGCAGAAGCTTTGTTTGACAAAGCAGCTGAGTATTGGAAACGAGCGATTCGCATTGCCCCGAATAACTACATGGAAGCCCAAAACTGGCTCAAAACCACCGGGCGAGCGAATATAGATGCGTATTTTTAGACTTCGTAGTTAACACTTTCCATGATTGACCGTGAGCAAGTTCGCAAAGTTGCCCTTTTGGCTCGCCTAGAGCTAACACCTGAGGAGGAGGAGCAATTCACCACTCAGCTGGGCAGTATTCTGGAGTATTTTGAACAGCTGAGTGAACTTGATGTCAGTAATGTGCAGCCTACGACACGAGCAATTGATGTCAGCAATGTAACACGACCGGATGATCTGCAACCCTATAGCGATCGTCTTGCCATCCTCAACAGTGCGCCGTCCCAAGAGGGCGACTTTTTCAAAGTGCCACAAATTCTTAGCACAGAGTAAGCTAGTGTGCTGACTCCTGGCTCCTGACTCCTATGCAAATTAAATTAAGGAGATAATTATGGGTTTGGGAATCCTCGCTGAGGGAAAGTGGGTCTCTGAACGCGATCAAGAAGACTCGCAGGGTAGATTCGTCCGCCCATCAACAACGTTCCGCAACCAAATTACAGCAGACGGTTCTAGCGGCTTTAAAGCCGAACCAGGTCGCTACCATCTTTATATCTCTTGGGCTTGTCCGTGGGCACATCGCACTGCAATCATGCGGCAGTTGAAGGGACTGGAGGATGTCATCAGCCTCTCGGTTGTCGCTCCGGAAATTGATCAAAACGGCTGGGAATTCTCCGATGGGCCCGGCTGCATCCCTGATACGGTCAATGGTAGTCGCTATCTCTGGGAAGTCTATCTTAAAGCTGATCCTGACTACAGTGGGCGGGTGACTGTCCCAGTTCTTTGGGATAAAGAAACTGCCAGGATTGTCAACAATGAATCCCGCGACATCATACGGATGTTCGATACAGAGTTCGAAGCTTTCGCCAAGCCAAATGTAAACTTCTATCCGGAAGAGTTGCGGGGTGTCGTTGACCAGACAATTGATACCATCTACCAACCGATTAATAACGGTGTCTACCGAGCGGGATTTGCTACTAAGCAGTCGGCTTATGATGAAGCGGTGACGGAACTATTTGATGCTCTCGACTATTGGGAAGGGGTGTTGGAGCAGCAACGGTACCTGTGCGGTGAGCAGTTAACCGAGGCAGATTGGTGTATGTTCACAACCCTCTTTCGCTTCGATGCCGTCTACTACGTCCACTTCAAGTGCAACTTGTACCGGATTGTGGATTATCCCAATCTCTGGAATTACTTGAAGGAATTATACCAGCTGCCTGGTGTCAAGGAAACGTGCAACCTTGACCACATTAAACGGCACTACTACAAGAGCCACCCTAATGTCAACCCCAGCCGCATCGTCCCCAAAGGTCCAGTGATTAATTTTGAGGCACCTTACAATCGGTACCGCATGGGTACTGCTGTTGAAGTTTGAAAAAGCTGTTAGCTGTTGGCTAATCGCTAATCGCTTTTATGGCACACTTGTTGCAAGGTATCAGTGAAGTCGGGGTAGGAGACGGCGGCGGCTTCAGCACCGTGGATGGTGGTGGTGCCGCTGGCGTTGAGGGCAGCGATCGCCAGACTCATGGTAATCCTATGATCCGTATGGCTATCGACTTCTGTACCAGTCAGGGGGGTGCCACCGGTAATCTCCAAACCATCGGGTAATTCTGTCACCCTGGCTCCCAGTTTATTCAGTTGCGTAGCCATGACGGCAATGCGATCGCTCTCTTTCACCCGCAACTCAGCTGCATCTCGAATCACTGTCGTTCCTTGGGCAAAAACCGCCGCCACTGCCAGAATCGGTATCTCATCAATCAGCCGGGGAATCAACGATTCCCCAGCAATGGTGCAACCCTTAAGAGGACTGGAACGCACTCGCAAATCGGCAACCGGCTCCCCAGTAACAACTCGCTGATTTTCTAGCTGGATGTCCGCTCCCATCATCGATAGGGCTTCGAGGACGCCCGTGCGGGTGGGATTGACGCCCACATTTTCAATCAGCAGCTCAGAACCCGGTACAATCGCCCCAGCAACCAACCAGAAGGCAGCTGAGCTGATATCGCCGGGAACAATTACCGTTTGCCCGTGCAGCTGAGCCGGACCGGTAACGGTGACGCTGTGGGTTTCAGGATCTAAGCTGAGTTCTGCTCCAAATGCTTGCAGCATCCGTTCGCTGTGGTCACGAGAGGGGGCTGGTTCGGTTACAGTGGTTTGTCCCTGTGCCATCAGCCCCGCTAGGAGGATACAGGACTTGACTTGGGCAGATGCAATCGGGGAGTGGTAGTGAATCGGTTGCAGCGTCTGTCCTTGAATTGCCAAGGGCGCTAACGATCCGCCTTGGCGTCCCCAAATCTTGGCACCCATTTGTTGTAAAGGCTTGACGACGCGGGACATGGGGCGCGATCGCAAGGAACTATCACCCGTTACCACAAACAAGCGCCCTGGATGAGAAGCCAAAAGTCCCAGCATCAGCCGCATTGTGGTGCCGGAGTTCCCAGCATCCAACACATCAACTGGCTCATGTATATTTCCTAGTCCAATCCCCTGAACCCGCACCAGTTCTGTATTCAACTCTGAAATCTCTGCTCCCATTGCCCGGAAGCAGCTAGCAGTACTGCGGGGGTCTTCTCCTAGGAGCAGTCCTTGGATTTGGGTTTCACCTTGGGCTAGAGCGCCCAACATTAAAGCCCGGTGGGAAATAGATTTATCCCCCAGAACCCGGATTCGCCCATGTAAAGATAGCCCAGACGCAGGTCTGTTGATGCTCAAATCCTGCTGTTGTTCAGCAATTTCCAGCGTGATAAGGGAAGCTAACATTGAGATAAACTGGCTTGATGTGCCTGCGTTTAATCCTAACCGTTTTTTTGCCCCGCAAGATTAGCAATTATTTCACAGCCTATGCTGACGCATCACCGCAAGCCCGTGTGTCTATCACTGATTTCGACAGACCTAGCCTTTGAGTCTATGGTGGAAACCGTCGCAACGCTGTATCAAAAAGACCGTGAGCGATTCGATTTACTCCTGAAGGAACCTCCCCTTCAGGAGCTAGAACCTGCGGGAGTCCCAGCCGTTGCTGCCTCCCGGCTTTTGTGGCTAGAAATCTCGCCCTACCGCGTAGTTATGACTATGCAGGCAAACGGTCAGGTGAATTATCGTCATTTTTGGGAGCCGGGGATTTATGGCCTTAGCCGTTATTGGTTGCGAAGTGCGTCATTGAAGGGCAACCAGCAGATACGTCTACGCAATTTTACACGTAGTTTGACCTTAGTCGGTCGCCCCTTACCGGAGCATTTGCGGGTGGAATACGAATTGTGGTCAGAAAAAGTCCAACTGGGACATTACATCTTAAATCTGGAAATCCACTAGTTCAGTTATTTTTCTCTACAGTACTGATTAATCTCAGTTGCTAAGACATCAGCCTGAGCCGCTACTTTCACGGCAGCTTTACCTGCGGCTTCGATCTCTGGTTTAGCCTTTTCCACCTTTGCCCGACCTGCTGACGTCAATTCGGCAATCCTTGCTGAGTCAAGAGCGTTAGCCGCGCGATCGCTTGCTTGGCTCAGAGCTTGAAACAGCTTAACGAAGCGGGTTTGAAACTTTTTAAGTTCTTTGTCTCCAAAATTGACCGCCGCCAGGTTTTGAGTCACTCTGTCCAACTCACGCGCAAGTTGATTCGTCGTTGCCGCTTGCTTGCCTTTGTTTTGATCAATCAGAGAACTTCCTTGGTTAACGACCGAAATCAGCTGATGGCACTCGGACACTTTGCTCTGGCTGCGAGTAGTAAGCAAAAAAGCACCACCAGCAACCAAAAAAGCAATAGCCACATTAACGGGGTTGATGACAGCAGATTTACGCAAGACAACCATTAACACTCTCCTCACCGGGAAACTGCATCATGTTACACAATCATGAAGCCGTTTTGACTGGGAATTCAGTAAATTCACAGGTAAGAGCTTATCACTAATCGACGGGTAGACCCAGTCGAAGCAAAACCCTACTTAATGGCGAGATGACAAGCAAGTAAGCAAAATCACATCTTGCTTTGTTCCAAAATTTACGTTCTTCCCGGTGTAAACCGAATGCTTCGCGGCGGGAAGCGCCCCTAAAACACTATCTCAAAACTAAGACGTACTGAACATTCAGAAACTTTTAGTCCGGTCAGAGTTAGCCCAGTGGTTCTCTAAGAATCAGATGCAAGGCACCACGAACATATGCTTTCCACGATTCAGAAGTGGGTTGAAAGATTTGTGCATAAAGCATAATCCCACTCATTGTGTCAAAAACTAAAGCAGGATCTATATTCGACTGGATTTCATTCCTGATTTTTGCCCGTTCAATGACAACC